>ERZ857480.74281-NODE-115065-length-25743-cov-7.0000_pt1 | contig 25743 bp, 27 predicted proteins | sample MGYA00519767_ERZ857480 | MGnify/ENA primary metagenome ERZ857480 (study PRJEB31778, sample SAMEA3449210) | human gut metagenome | biome: human gut; feature: human-associated habitat; material: faeces | place: United Kingdom | collected 2010/2012 ...
CGAATGTTCGTCTCCGGCGTGAACATGTCCCCAAACGTCGTCTCCCCGTCGCCGAGCTTATTCTTAATCCAGTCAAACGTTGTTTCAGCCACCTGCATAAGCCCGCGGGCATCCGCCTCGGACACAGCGTTTGGATCAAAATCGCTTTCCGTCTTCATCACAGCAAGAATGAACGCCGGATCCATATCGTATTCCGCAGCATATTTTAAGACCGTCTCCCGATAATTGACAGGATAGTTTTTCCGGTAAAAATGCCGGACACCCGCATGTACCGCGAAACAGCCGATTACGACCAAAACCGCCAAAACAATCGGAATGATAAACTTACGAATACGAACGACCATTCTTCACCTCCAGAAGATGTGTGACACAGCGGCGTACCGCTTCGGAAAGCTCCTGCTCGCCGTCATTGTTTTCGATGATGCTGTGACAGCGCGCTCGGAAGAATGCTTCGGTATGCTGGCTCGCCATGCGTGAAAGCGCCTCGTTTTCCGTAAGGCCGTCGCGCGCAATAATCCGTGCTTTTCGAAGCGATTCGTCTGCGCAAACGCCGATGATATAGTCGCACAGAGCGTCCGCGCCGCTCTCAAAAAGCGTCGGCGCATCCAGCACGGCGAGCTGCCCGCCTTTTTTCTTTAAGTCGGCCCGCATTTCCTCGATTCGTCCGACAATATACGGGAAAATTATCTGATTCAGCAGCGCAAGCGCGGTCGGATCAGAAAATACAATCCTGCCAAGCGCTCTGCGGTTAAGCTCGCCGTCTTCTGTTAGAATATCCGGCGAAAAGGCGCGGACAAGCGCACAAAGCGCCGGTTTTCCTTTTTCCGTCACCTCTCGGGAGACTTTGTCGCAGTCGATCACCTCAAAGCCTGCACGGCGCAGAAGCGCGCTGACAGCCGACTTTCCCGCGCCGGTCTGTCCGGTCAGGCCCACGGTAAAAAGCCCGTTCAAAGCCGGATTACCTCAAAGCCTGCCGCGCGCAGAAGCCGGTTATAGATCGCAAGTCCCATGCCGTCGCGCGAGGGCATGCGGGCATAGATCGTCTGAACGCCGAGCGCATCCACCGCGCGCAGGCTTTGAAACAGAAGCTTTGCCTGCGCCATGGGATCATCCGCTGCGCCGTATGTGACATACGGCGTTTTCAGGGACGTTTCCTCCCCGTCAAAGACCATTGCGCCGACAGATTCGTCCGCGTGGCTGTTCACAAAGGCAAGAAATTTTGCAAGCGGCGCATCCAGAATGACGACGTTTGTCTTCGGAGCATAGTGCTTATGCATCATTCCCGGCGAAAGCGCCTGCTGTCCGGCCTTGATCTCATGCAGAACGCCGTCGTCCACTGTAACGTGAGGAACAGTCTCTTTGAGCATTTCGACGGTAACGGCGCCCGGACGCAGTAGCGTGACGTTTCCCTCATCCTTTAAAAGAATAACGGTTGATTCAAGGCCATAGGTACAGGCGCCGCCGTCCAAAATAGCCGGAATTCGATCCTTCATGTCGTTGTAAACGTGATTCGCCGTCGTAGTGCTCGGTGCGCCGGACCGGTTGGCAGAAGGTGCGGCGAGCGGAAGGCCGGTCTTTAGAATAAGCGCCTGCGCCACCTTATGGGAGGGGAAACGCACGGCAACTGTCGAAAGGCCGGCGGTAACGGCCGGCGGAACGCGATCGCTTTTTTCGAAAATCATCGTAAGAGGTCCCGGCCAGAATCGCTCCGCCAGCCGTTTTGCAGTCTCCGGCACGTTTGCCGCCACCATCGAAAGCATGTCCAGCGATGCAATGTGCACGATCAGCGGATTGTCCTGCGGACGGCCCTTTGCAAGAAAAATCTTTTCAACCGCCGCTTCGTCAAAGGCGCTGGCCGCCAGACCATAAACTGTTTCGGTCGGCATGCCGACAACCTCGCCCTGTTCAATCAGGCGCGCGGCATATGCAATGTTCTCCTCAGTGGGAATGAGTACTTTTGTATCCATAATAGGCTCCATTCTGAAAAACGGTCACGCCTGCGCGTCGGCCAGCTTTAATGCCTGATCCGCCGTCAGCAGTGCGTCCAGCAGGTCGTCGAGATCTCCGTTTAGATTGTTGGCAAGCTGATAAGAAGTATAGCCGATACGATGATCGGTCAGCCTGCCCTGCGGGTAATTGTAGGTGCGGATGCGTTCGCTGCGGTCGCCCGTTCCGACCTGTGCGCGGCGGTCTGCCGCGATGGCGGCGTTCTGCTCTGCAATTTTGGCCTCGAGCAGGCGGGAACGCAGTACCTTCATTGCTTTTTCTTTGTTTTTATACTGGCTCCGCTCGTCCTGGCACTCCACTACAACGCCTGTGGGCAAATGCGTGATGCGGATGGCGGATTCCGTCTTATTGATATGCTGGCCGCCTGCGCCGCTTGAACGGAACGTATCGATCTGCAAATCTGTCGGATCGATCTGAAAATCGACCTCCTCTGCCTCGGGCAGGACGGCGACGGTCACTGTTGACGTATGAACGCGCCCCTGCGACTCTGTTTCCGGTACGCGCTGTACACGGTGCACGCCGCTTTCAAATTTTAAGCGGGAATAGGCGCCCTGTCCGGCAATGCTGAAGCTGATCTCCTTGATGCCGCCAAGCTCTGTTGCATTCAGATTCAGCACTTCGATTTTCCAGCGCCGCGACTCGGCGTACATGGTATACATGCGGTAGAGAGAATTTGCAAAAAGCGCGGCTTCTTCGCCACCTGCGCCGCTGCGGATCTCCATAATGACGTTTTTATCGTCGTTTGGATCCTTCGGCAAAAGAAGGATGCGAAGCTCCTTTTCGAGCGCTTCCATTTGCACAGCGCTCTCCTCAAGCTGTTCGGACGCCATTTCCTTAAATTCCGGATCCATTCCGCCTTCATAAAGCAGTTCCTTTGCCTCAGCATGTGCGGCGGCGGCTTTTTTATATTCGGTATATTTTTCGATGATCGGAGAAAGGCTGCTGTGTTCAATCGACAGCGTACGGAACTGCTCCGGATCGGAGAGAACCGCAGGATCGGAAAGCTTCATCGTAATTTCTTCAAAACGCTTTTCTATAAGCTCCAATTTATCGAGCATAAAACACTGGTCTCCTTTTTTATTCAGGGTTTCGTTTATGAATAAAACGAAAGCTAACCGCGCTCGATCTTCTTGATATGTTTTTCAATTTTGCTGCGCGGGGACATAAATTCCCGTCCGCAGCCCATACACCGCAGTTTGAAATCCATGCCGATGCGCAGGACGAGAAAACGGTTCTCACCGCAGGGATGATTCTTTTTCATGACCAGAATATCGTTAAGCCGGACGTCCACGCTTTGCACGCTCCTTTTCTTATTTTATCATGAAGGGCGGGCTTTTTTCTTTCAGAAAACAGCTTATCCGCACGATCGTTTAAAAAACGTCTCGGATTCATCGGATTTTCCGATTCCCTGTCAGCGTCAAAATTCTCATATAGAAAGTACTGAAATCGAGACATCAGATCCTCCTTATCAACGTGGAGTGATACTAATATAGTATATCACGAAGTATGGACGGAAAGCAATTCCATTCTGTAAACAAATGCGGACTGTATGAACTTCGCAAAGCGGCGCAAACTAAAAGGGAAACCATCACGCTATCGGATGAAAGGAGCAAAATATGAATACCAAAATTACCGCGCAATTTGAAACGCCGGAACAGGCAGTAGAAGCCGCGCAGCGCGTGCGGCATCATTTTACGACCGAGCATATCGCCGTTCATTGCAGCTCTCAGAAATTTGACGCTTACCGCACAGGACCGGTTTTCTCCGACTTTTTTACCCCTGCGCCCATGAACAACATCGGAGAGCCGACGCTTTTTCCGGATACGTTCAATTTCAGCGCCCTGGACGAGCAGGAGCAGAAGCGGGAGCGCGCCGTCTCTCATGCGCGCGCCATGCTGAGCCTTCGCGTTGATCCGCAGGACGCACAGGCTGCGGCTGCCATCATGCGCCGGATGGGCGGTACGGATGTGCGTACAGGGGAATAAACCCGAAAGCCTTCTCATACACTCTGGTATCGAAAAAATGAGGAGGTTTTAAAAAATGGCAACGTATCTGCCGGAGGGATATCAGACGCAATATGACATGCCGGTCAGTTTTCACAGCATGGCCGACGCGCACGAAGCGCTGTCGTCCCACAGAATTTTGGAGGCGAGAGCCGTTGTATGCGATGCGGCGCACAACCTGATCGTGGATCTTGGCTGCATGAAGGGCATTATTCCCAGAGAGGAATGCGCCATCGGCATTAAGGAAGGGACGACGCGCGATATTGCGATCCTTTCAAAAGTGAACAAGCCAGTGTGCTTCCGGGTGACGGCGGTGCGCGCGGACGAAAAGTTTAAGCCCTACGCCGTTTTATCCCGCAGAGAGGTGCAGGAGGAATGCCGGCGGCTGTATATTGATAAGCTGCGTCCCGGCGACATCATACGCGGACGAATTACACACATGGAGTCCTTTGGCTGCTTTGTGGACATCGGCTGCGGCGTGATCTCCCTTTTGCCCATTGATGCAATCTCCGTTTCCCGCATCTCGCATCCGCGCGACCGTTTTACCGTAGGACAAAATATTCTGGCTGCCGTCAAGGCTGTCGGGGAGGACGGCCGCATCTCCCTCTCCCACAAGGAACTGCTCGGCACCTGGAGCGAAAACGCGGCGCAGTTTTCCGCCGGCGAAACTGTCGCAGGCATTGTGCGCTCTGTGGAAAGCTATGGCATCTTCGTCGAGCTTGCGCCGAATCTTGCAGGGCTTGCGGAGCTCAGGGAAGGCGTGCGTGTCGGACAGCAGGCAAGCGTCTATATCAAAAGCCTGATTCCGGAGCGGATGAAGGTAAAGCTGATCGTCGTGGATGCGTTTGACTGTGAGGAGCCGCCGCGGGCGGTTACATATTATCAAAAAGAGGGGCACATCTCCCGATTTTGCTATTCGCCGCCGCAGTGCAGCCGTGTAATTGAAACGGTGTTTGACGAAGAAAAGGATGCAGACTGAGACGGTACGTTACAAGAAATCTTTTTCGGCTATCGTTTTTGTGAACAATAAAAAGGTTCCCAGCGACAGGGAACCTTTTTTATGTTTATGAAACATCCGTTTTATTCGCCGTATGTCGAAACCGTAATACTTTTAATGACAACCGGCTCGTCTGAATCCGATGCCTCGCTCATAATTTTTGTCACCACATCGAGTCCTTCATACACCTGGCCGAATACGGTATGCACGTTATCGAGCCACGGCGTACCGCCTGCCTCAATATACTTTTCACGCTGCGCCGCCGGATAATCAATCGCAGCGTGTCCCTGTGTGGGTCTGATCGTTTTGTTGTAATAATCCAATTCCTCGCTGCCGCCGGTAAACGGATCCGTGTTGACAATAAAGAACTGACTGCCGTTTGTATCCGCACCGGAATTCGCCATGGAAAGCGCGCCGGTAAAATTGCGGAGCTGATCGGAAAATTCATCCTCAAACGGCTCGCCCCAGATGCTCTCGCCGCCTGTACCGTCGCCGTCCGGATCTCCGCCCTGAATCATAAAATTATCAATGATCCGATGGAACGTCAGACCGTCGTAATAGCCTTCCTTCGCGTGGGTTACAAAGTTTTCAACCGCCTTGGGCGCCTGCTCTTCAAAAAGCATTACTTTGATTGTGCCATAGTTTTCGACATTGATCTCCGCCACCTGCTGTCCTTTTTTCGGCGCTTCAAACTGAATCAGCCCCTTATTGGAGCAGCCGCCGAAGGAAAGCAGCACCGCCGCGGCTAACAGCAGAAATACAGTTCGGCGCAATATTTGTTTCATCGTCAATCTCCTCATGCTTCCTCGTTGGTTTTTGCAGCCTCTTCCCCATAGGTCGAAAGCTCAATCGACTCGATCACAACGCCGTCCGAAAGCTCTTTATAATCGCCCGTCGTCGGCATATGGGAAAGCGTATCCACAACATCAAGACCGTCGTATACCTGAGCAAATACCGTATACGCGCCGGTAAACTGAGGCAGGCCGCCGTGCTCCTTATAGGCGTTAATCACCTTAACCGGATATTTATACTCCTCCATCTCATCCACCAGATCCGTTGTCGCTTCAACGTTGCCGATGATGAAAAAGCGGCTGTCCGAATAATATTTCTGTGAGAACTTGTTTTCCTGATACCCAAGCACGGAGACTGCGCCGCTGAAATGCCAGAGATTTGGCGTTGTTTCACATTGAAGAGCTTTGCCGTCATCCGTCACAAGCTTTCCCTCGCCGCCGCTTTCATCCGTCGCGCCGGTGATAATGGTGTTGTTTTCCGACTGGCCGAAGATGCGCTGATTATTATAAAAGCCGTCCTGCACCAAACGTCTGAAATGCGCGACCGTATTCGGCGCCTCCTCCGGAAACAGGACCATGCGAATAATCCCCGCCGATGTGTGCACAACAGCGACCTCCGCATCGTCCGCAATCTCATCAAACTGAAGAAAATGAATATCATTTTCATTCACCGGCTGCGCATCGGACGACATACAGCCGGTCAGCAATAAGGCAAAACCCAGCACACACGCTGCGATTCTTATTTTCTTCAAAGCTTCATCACCTATATCCTTTTTCTGCCTGTTTCAAAATGAGCGCTGTGCGCGGCAGACAGACACTTTCTATACCATTTCATTATACCGGCCTGTATACAGGGATACAAGAAACGTTTCCGTAAAAAATGATGAACATTTTGTAAACAGCGCAGGTTTAAACTTTTTTTGTCACCTTCGTACCCTGTCTGGTCTCCTCCACGATATAGCCTTTTGCTGTAATTTCTTCACGCAGCGCGTCTGCACGGGCAAAATCCTTTGCTTTGCGCGCTGCTGCGCGCTCCTCAACCAGCGCCAGAATATCTGCCGGAATCTCTTCTTCCTTTTTGTTGTAGAGCAAACCCAGTACACCGGTCAGCTCTGCATAAAGCTCGGACGCATATGCGACATAACCTGCGTTTTCCGGATTTTCGCCCTGGATATTTGTATTGACCTCACGAATCAGATCGAAAACAACCGCTATTGCATCCGCTGTATTCAGGTCGTCGTCCATTGCTTCAATAAAGCGGGTGCGGAACACGTCAAGGCGCACCTTCTGCTCAGCCGAAATATCACCCGGCCGCGCCGTTTTCTTTGCAAAGTTCAGATTTTCCAGACAGGTGTACATGCGCTCCAGAGAGGATCTGCACGAATCCACCACCTCCGCAGTATAGTTGATCTGACTGCGGTAGTGCGCCTGAATCATCAAAAGGCGGAGCGGCTCATAGCCGAAATGCTCGCCAGCCTCGCGCGTGGTGACAAAATTGCCGAGTGATTTTGACATTTTCCGGTTGTCAATGTTGATATAGCCGTTGTGCATCCAGTAGTGCGCGAACGGAACGCCGTTTGCGCATTCGCTCTGCGCAATCTCGTTTTCATGGTGCGGGAAAATCAAGTCCTGACCGCCGCAGTGAATATCGATGGTTTTACCTAAAAATTTCCCCGCCATGGCCGAACACTCGATGTGCCAGCCTGGGCGGCCTTCACCCCATGGGGATTTCCAGCTCGGCTCGCCGGGCTTTGAGGCCTTCCAGAGCGCAAAATCCATCGGATCCTCTTTTACAGAATTGACCTCGATGCGCGCGCCCGCCTCCAAATCTTCCAGCGGCATATGCGACAGCTTGCCGTATTCGCTGAACCTGGCGGTGCGGAAATAGACGTCGCCGTTTGCCTCGTATGCAAAGCCCTTATCCACGAGTGTTTTGACGATCCTGATGATTTCGCCCATATTCTCAGTGACCTTCGGATGAACGGTCGCCTCCATGACATTGAGCGCGGCGGCGTCCTTCTTATATTCCGCAATATAGCGTTCGGAAATTTCTTTTGAGGGCACGCCCTCTTCGAGCGCGCGCTTGATGATCTTGTCGTCCACGTCGGTGAAGTTCTGCACGAACTCCACCTCATAGCCGCGATAGGTCAGATAGCGCCGCAGAATGTCGAACACGCAGATCGGACGGGCGTTGCCGATGTGGATCAGATTATACACTGTCGGACCGCAGGCGTAAATTTTCACCTTGCCCGCCTCAATGGGGACAAACTCCTGTTTTTCTCTGGTGAGCGTGTTGTAAATTTTCATTTTTCGCTTTCTCCTTTCTTTTCATCCTGCGCCGCTTTCAGCGCTGTCAATTCCTTCGCCAATGCTTCGACCTCGCCGCGCAGACGGCAAAGCTCCTGTGAAACGGGATCTTTTACATGAATCTGATCCATCTCGCCACAGACGCGCACACCGTCTTTCCGCACAATACGCGCCGGCACGCCTACCGCCGTGGAATTGGGCGGTACTTCGGCGAGCACCACGGCGCCCGCCGCAACGCGCGCGTTATCGCCGACGGTAAACGGCCCCAATATTTTCGCGCCGCTGCCGATCAGCACATTGTTGCCAAGCGTCGGATGACGCTTTCCCTTATCCTTTCCCGTTCCGCCCAGCGTTACGCCCTGATACAGCGTACAGTTGTCGCCGATAACCGTTGTCTCTCCAATGACGACGCCGCTGCCGTGGTCGATAAAAAGCCCTCTTCCAATCTGCGCGCCCGGATGAATTTCAATTCCCGTCCACAGTCTGCCCGACTGTGAGAAAAAGCGCGCCAGAAAAAAGCAATGATGCCTGTAAAACCAATGCGCGATCCGATACCATAAAAGCGCGTGCAGGCCCGAATAAAGCAGCAGTACCTCAAGCGAGCTGCGCGCCGCCGGATCCCGGCTTTTGATCGCGCGGATGTCATAGCGCAGATTTTTGAACATAGCTCCTCCCTTTCATTCCGTCAAAAAGACGCCGCCTTCATTCTATCACGAAGGCGGCGTCCCGCGGTTCCACTTCTGTTTTTTGCTCAAAACCCGATAACGGGGGTGAACCGAACGGCGATACTTATCCTTTCCCGCCGTCTGCTTCCGGACGCACTTCACAGCTCTTCTGCGTGCGGCGCTCTCATCCTTTCGCCGCTCTCTGTCCGCCGGTATGAGTCTGCTACTCTTTCCGTTCCACGCATTTTTATAGATACAAGACGATTTTTACCATCCGTTTTTTCGATTTAACATACGAATACAGTATACTACATGCACAGATTAAAAGCAAGCGCGGCTTATTTCATCTGCCCAATTGCCGTCCGGTTTTTCCAGATATACTGCGCGCCCGATACAACGGAGAGCACAGCCGACACCCACATGAGAACCTCCGCAATCACCGGAACGGAAACAAAAGCCGGCAGAAGCGACCATTCTGAAAGCATGCACAAAATCAGGATCAGCACGATGCTGACCATCTGCACCGCGGTTTTTACCTTGCCGAGCATGCCTGCGGCAATAACGGTTCCGTCGCCGGATACTGCGACCAGACGAAGAGACGTCACCATGAACTCGCGCGCGATCATGATGACCACCACAAGCGAGCCGCAGAGTCCAAGCTCAATAAAGGAAATCATGGCCGAAAGCACCAGTATTTTATCCGCAAGCGGATCTAAGAACTTGCCGAACGTTGTAACCTGGCTGTTTTTACGCGCCAGATAGCCGTCCAGCGAGTCGGTGACGGACGCGGCGATAAACACGATCAGCGCCAGAAGATAGTGCGCTGGGATCCGGCCGACCAGCAGAAACGCCAGAAACAACGGCACCAGCAATACCCGTAATACCGTCAGTTTATTCGGTGTGTTCAAGAAAGGTTCCTCCCTTAAAAAGCGTTTTTAACGGTGATAGGAAACGCATTCGCCGACTAAGTCGTAGTCCATGACTTCATTTACGCGCACCTTTACAAAGTCGCCCATTTTAAGGCTGTCCTCGCTTGTGAAAAAGACTTTGCCGTCCACATCCGGCGCATCCGCCTCCGTGCGTCCGAAATAGCATTCGCCGTAGCGGTCAAAGCCCTCGACCACGCACAAAAGCCGCTCGCCGATTTTTTCCCTGTTAAGCTGCTCCATGATAATGGACTGCTGCGTCATAATGACTTCCTCGCGGCGCTTTTTTACGTCCTCGTCAATTTGTCCGTCCATATCCGCGGCGACTGTGCCCTCCTCGGCGGAAAAGGCAAAACAGCCAAGCCGGTCAAAACGGATTTCCTCGATAAACTCGCTCAGCGCGGCAAACTGCTCCTCCGTCTCGCCGGGGAAGCCGACCATCACAGTCGTGCGAAGCGTAAGCCCCGGAATGCGGCTGCGCAGCTTTTTCATCAAAGCTGTAAGAGAGGCGCGGTCCATCGGGCGGTTCATACTCCGCAGCACGGCCTCTTCACAGTGCTGAATCGGAATATCGAGATATTTTACAAGCTTTTCCTCCGCCGCAATGACGTCGATCAGCTCCTCGGTGATTTTGTCCGGATAGCAGTAAAGCGTGCGGATCCAGCGCAGACCGTCAATTCTACAGAGCTTCTTTAAAAGCTCCGCCAGTTTGTATTCGCTGTACAGATCCTCGCCGTAGCGGGTGGTATCCTGCGCCACGACGACCAGCTCCTTTACGCCCTGTGAGGCAAGCCACTCCGCCTCTTTGACAAGTTCCTCCATCGGACGGCTGCGGAAGCGGCCGCGAATCTGCGGGATTGCGCAGTAGGTGCAGCAGTTATCGCAGCCCTCTGCGATTTTTAAGTAAGCATAGAAAGGCAGCGTAGTGAGCACCCGTTCGCCGGAGAGACAGAGAGACTCTTTTTCGCCGTATGCAGTCATCCTGCTTCCCGCGGCGGCTTTTTCGACCGCCTCGCAGATTTTATCGTTTGAGCCGATGCCCAGAACAACGTCGACCTCATCCATTTCCTTTACAATTTCGTCGCGGTAGCGCTCCGCCAGACAGCCGGTGACCACAATGCCTTTGATCGTGCCTTCTTTTTTAAGCGCCGCCATCTCCAGTATATTCTCAATAGCCTCTTCTTTTGCAGACTGAATAAAGCCGCAGGTGTTGATGATGACAACGTCGCTCTCCGACACATCTCCGCACAGCGTAAAGCCGTTTTGTGCAAGCGCCGCCAGAAGATGCTCCGCATCCACCTGATTCTTTGAACAGCCGAGTGAAATCATTGAAACCTTGATTGCCATGTAACTCCTCCGTAAAAAGGGCTTATTCCCAGTCTTCCTCATCCTCCGGCGCTTCCTCGCCGCAGCGCTCCACAGCTTCGCGGATGTCGCGATAATCGTATCCCAGCCGCATAAGCGCGGCGGTCAGTTTCTTTTTCGCGCGCGGATCCCCGTCGTTTAGAAAGCGGGTATATTTTTTTTCGATAACCGTACAAATCTGCTCCACTGTGTCCACCTCGCATGCTTCCAGCGCCGTTTCGGCGGTCAGCGGATCGATCCCTTTGCGGATCAGCTCATATTTTGCACGGCGCGCGCCCCATTTTTTTGTCTCCAAATAATAGCGCGCGTATTTCGCGGCATACGCCTCGTCGTTTAAAAAGCGCTGTTCCTCCATGAGGTCACAGACCATCCCCGCCGCCTCGGGCGAAATATAGCGCAGAAGCTTGTCGTAAAGCTCCTTACGCGAATGGTCGCGATAGCCAAGAAGGTCGTATGCTTTTTCCCGCCCGCGGCGGTACTGCGCCTGCAAATCCAGCTCATTCAGCGCGCCGGCGTCCACTTCGCAGCCCGCGCGGATGTGATTTGCAAGAATCGTCTCTCCGTCAAGCGTACAGAGATAGCCGTCCTCCGTATACAGACGAAACCGCTCGCCCTTGCCCGGCTCAATCGCTGTAATCCGCATTAAAAGTCGCTCTCGTCCGCATCGATGTCAAGGTCAACTTCCATATTGACCGGCGCCGCCGGAATAACCGGAGCGGCAGCCTGCGGCGCAGAGGAAACGGGCTTCATGCGCGACTTCTCAAGCAGCTCCGCCGCATGTGCGCGCACCTTCTGTTCGATCTCGTCGCAAAGCGCCTGATTCTCCTTCAAAAGCTGCTTCACCTTGTCGCGGCCCTGTCCCAGACGATCGCCGTTATAGCTGAACCACGCGCCGCTCTTTTCGATAATATCCGCTTCCACGGCATAATCGATGATTTCGCCGATACGGGAGACGCCCTCGCCATAGAGAATGTCGAATACAACCTCTTTAAACGGCGGTGCAACCTTGTTCTTTACGATTTTGCATTTCGTCTTGTTGCCGATAATCTCCGCACCGTTCTTGATCGGTTCGCCGCGGCGCACCTCAATGCGGACGGACGAATAGAATTTGAGCGCGCGGCCGCCCGGGGTTGTCTCCGGATTGCCGTACATCACGCCAATCTTTTCGCGGATCTGGTTGATAAATACGGCCACGCAGTTGGAGCGTGAGACAACCGAGGTAAGCTTTCTAAGCGCCTGCGACATCAGACGCGCCTGTAAGCCGACGTGCGCCTCGCCCATCTCGCCGTCGATCTCCGCCTTTGTGACCATTGCCGCGACGGAATCCAGAACGATCACGTCCAGTGCGCCCGAACGAATCAGCGCCTCCATGATCTCAAGCGCCTGCTCGCCGGTGTCCGGCTGGGACACAAGCAGAGAATCAATATCGACACCCAGCGCCTTTGCGTAAACGGGATCGAGCGCGTGCTCAACGTCGATAAACGCAGCCTCGCCCCCGGCTTTCTGCGCCTGCGCGATGATTTGCAGTGCGACCGTCGTCTTACCGGAGGATTCCGGACCGTATACCTCAATGATACGACCGCGCGGAACGCCGCCAATACCCAGCGCCATATCGAGACCGAGCGAACCGGTTGAAATCGCGTCCACCTGCATAGCGGTCGCCTGCCCAAGCTTCATAACCGCGCCTTTGCCGTACTGTTTTTCAATTTGACTGATTGCTGTCTCCAGCGCCTTTTTCTTGTCTGCCGCGGAAACCTGTAATTCCACCTGCGGTTTGCCGCCCTTTGCTTTTGTCGCCATCGTTCACTGCTCCTCTATTTGTCTTATTATAAAACCGATTTTTCACACAGCTTTTTGGTATCGCCCGCAGTATCTTCCCTACTTCAGAAAGTACGCAGACGGCCGGCCGCATATATCTTTCTACTTAATATTCGCCTATATCCCGGTATTTTTTCAAAACGGCAATCCAGTCGTGCGATTTTCCCTCAAACTTCTCCGGATTCACCGGATAATGTACGTTATAAAGATAACCGTTCTCCCCGTATCTGCCCTGTGCAGCCTCGTCTAGATACCTTTCGTCAATGCATACGTTCACAGCCTCCAGACACATCAGAACATGATCGCTGCCCTCTTTGATTTCCTTTTCCCACAGAAGACGGCACTCCAGATTCAAAAAGCACTCCTTCACGCGCGGGGCGTCAACACGGGAGGCATCCTCTGCGGTAAGACCGGACGCGGCAAGTTCATCCTCGTCGAAGCCGTTATTTTGAATGGTCGCCATACAGCGGTCGTACAGATCCGCCGACATAAAATTCAAAACCGCCGCGCCCCTTTCCTTTACGGTCTGGTACAGATGTCCGGTCTTACTCACGCTCGAAAGAACCGCGTAAAAGCCGTCCGGGCCGCCGTTAAAGCACGCCCACGACTGCATGCAGGCATTCGGCCTGCCGTTCGATTTATACGAGGTTACAAGAAACAGGGGCGCAGGGATCGCCGTTACAAAGTCCATCCACGAAAAGCCGAACGTTTCCATCCCCGCCATGGACGGGGGAACCGCCGCGTATTCTTTTTTCATACGCTTCTCCTCCTGATTCATTTACATGAAAAGAAAAAACACCGCTATCCGGCGTTTCCCGTATTGATTCCGCCGACCACACGTATTATACCACAGAGGTCGCGCCAGGTGCAAATATCCGAAAAGCCGTTCTCCGAAAGAATTGCGGAAACGCTGTCCGACTGTCCTGCGCCTACCTCGTACAGCAGAGCGCCGCCGTTTTTCAGGTTCGGCTTCCAGCGCCGCGTAATGATACGGTAAAAATCCAGCCCGTCCGCGCCGCCTGCAAGCGCTACGGCCGGTTCAAAGGAAACCTCTTTTTGCAGCCGCGCCATATCCGCCGCCGAGAGATACGGCGGATTCGACACGATCATGTCATAAAGCCCCGCAGAGGAGGCGCAGACGTCAAAGAGAAACGGACGAACCGCCGCGCCGTGCCGCGCGATATTACGCGTGAGATAGGAATAGGCCTCCCCGCTTTTTTCAAACGCATCCACCGACGAGCCGGAAAGCTCTCTCGCAAGCGTAACAGCGATACAGCCGCTGCCCGCGCAGAGATCGGCGATATGCGGCTTTTCCACAGCGGACGCAAGAGAAAGCGCGGCCTCCACCAGCGTCTCTGTATCCGCGCGCGGGATAAGTACCCCTTCGCCGACTGAAAACGGGCGGCCGTAAAAGGTCCATTCTCCCAGTATGTACTGAAGCGGTTCACCGTTTAAACGTCTCAGCAGCGCCGCATCGATTGTCTGAACCTGCTCACCGCTCAGCTCGAACGAGCCGGTCAGCACCTGTGTGCGGGAAAGCCCTGCGCACCCTGCAAGCAGCTCGAACGCCTCAAAGGAAGGACTTTCGCTGATTTTTTCAAGCTCGCGGCACAATACGCGATAGCTCTCGTTTGCCGTCATGCCTACCACCGGTCCTCATCCCGGTTTTCCGGAATCACCGGCTCCATTGAAGCGATCGCCACCTCGATCTGATCGTCGTCCGGCTCAAATGTGGTCAGACGCTGAAGCATCAGACCCGGCCAGGAGATAATGCGCGTAAACAGGTTGTCATACCGCCCTGCAAGCTTAATCAGCTCATAGCCGACGCCCATAACAAGCGGAAGAGACGCGATTTTTAAAACCGTGCGCAGCCACAGGCTGTCCCATGTTACAACCGACGATACCAGAATGCTGATAATCAGCATCAGAATCATAAAGCTTGTGCCGCAGCGCGGATGAAAGCGAATCTGCTTTCTCACATTTTCGACCGTCAGCGGCAGCCCGTTTTCATAGCAGAAAATGGTTTTATGCTCCGCGCCATGATACTGGAACACACGGTGAATTTCTTTCATGCGCGTGACAAGCGCCAAGTAACCAATAAAAATGCCCATCTTGAGCACGCCCTCAATCAGAGACTTAAAGCCGTAAAGCGGGAAGAGCGTATCCAGCCCCTTGACGATCAGTGAAGGCAGCAGAACAAACAGCAGGATGCACGCCGCCACGCCCAGCACCATGCCCGCAGCGGTAATGGCTTTCATCAAATGATCGCCGAACACGCGGTCGAGCCACCGCTCGAATTTCGACGGCTCGCCCTCCTCTTCCTCAAGGCCGGAGATCTCCGCCGATTTTCCAAGATAGCGGTATCCGAGCGCGATGCTCTGCACAAAATTGAACACACCGCGCACAATCGGGATTTTTCCGATTATCCGCATAGGTTTGCTCACATTGAGCGGCGATACCGAAACGTCAATTTCACCGTCCGGTTTTCTGACCGCCATAGCGCTTTTATCAAGCCCGCGCATCATTACGCCCTCGATCAGCGCCTGTCCGCCGATTCTGCTTTTAATAGGTGCTTCTGCCTTTTGCTGTTCGCTCATTCCGATTGAATCCTTTCCTTGATTTCCGTCAGAGAAATTTCTTTTGTCGTTGTGATTTCCGGATCGCGCATTTCACCCTTTTTCAGATTGACCGGCAGACGGACGGTCACGCACGTCCCTTCGCCAAGCGTGCTCGCAATCAACAGCTCGCCGTCGTGGAGACGCACGATCTCATCCGCAATGGCAAGCCCGATACCGGAGCCGCGGCGCGTCTGATTCGCCTTATAGAATTTGGTTTTAACCTTCGGCAGATCCTCCGGCGAGATACCGCAGCCGGTATCCGACACGCTGACGTCGATAAAGCCGTTCTGCTCCTGTACGGAAACAGCGACCGTATCGCCTGCGTCGCAATATTTAACGGCGTTATCAATGATATTGATAAAAACCTGCTTTAGACGGCATCTGTCGCCGAATATGGGCGAAACGGCCTCCGGCTCGTGATAGAGCAGGCGGATTTCGTCCCGCTCGGCGCGCTGCCTATAGATGAGCACAGCTTCGCCAACCTCCGCCAGAAGGTCTATGCGGCTTTTTACCAGAGTCATCCTTCCGCTTTGAATCCGCGAGAAATCCAAAAGCTCCTCCACCATGGAGGAGAGGCGCTCCGTCTCGCCGCTGATGACGGTAAGGCCGCGCTGCATCATCTCGCAGTCCTCCGGATCATCCCCGAGCGTTTCAAGCGTTTCGCTCCAGCCCTTGATGGCGGTAAGCGGCGTTCTAAGCTCGTGCGACACAGACGAGATAAAATCGTTTTTCATCTTTTCCGAAGCCGTGATCTCATCCGCCATATAGTTGATGACGTCGGTGAGATCGCCCATCTCGTCATCCGATTTTTTCTGGATGCGCGTGCTCATATCGCCGGTAGCAAAGCGCTTGGCGGCGGCAATTACCTCGCGCACAGGGATGACAATGGACTTGACAAAGTAAAGTCCCGATATGAGCACAAAGCCAATAATGACAATTACCACTGCAAAAAAGATCAGCATATACAAAAGAAGCTGACGATCCACGCTTTCCATGGATACGACATACCGCATGGCGGAATATTTCGCCGTAACGCTTGGAATCATGACGGTGATTGCCATGATTTTTTCACCGGACTGCGTTTTTCCGACATAGTACCCCATGCCGGAGGCGCTCTTCTGTGCCTCCTCGTAATCGGGCATTTCCTCCTGACGGGCGTAGGAGAATCCGCTTGAGGAGAGCACAACGTAGCCTTTGTGGTCAATCGCAGTGATCTCAAATTTATCTTTTTCCTCCGAATTTTCAATCAAGTCGCGCAATTCGGCGTTAAAATCCACGGAATTGTCGTCCAGCACGCGCAGAAGAATGCCGGAGGCGATATTCGCGCGCGAAGTGAGCGCCGTTCGTGCCGCGGAATAATAGAGATTGTAAATGGAAAAGGAAAATGCCGCTGCGGCAAGCAGGATGATCGCCAAAATGATGCTCAGGCTGTTTAAAATCCACCGCTGCGTAATGCTCTTTACCGCCATTTACAATCCCTCCTCTTTGTAAAAAGTCATCAGAATGCGGAAAAACCGTCTCAATCTGCGGCGGTTATTCCTGCCACTTGTACCCATATCCCCAGACCGTCAGCAAATGCTGCGGCTTTGAAGGCTCCTCCTCAATTTTCATACGGAGACGGCGGACGTTTACGTCCACGATTTTTTCATCGCCGTAATAGTCCTCTCCCCATATATCGTCAAGGATACGGTTTCGCTCAAGCGCGATCCCCTTATTTTTGATAAACAGCTCCATAAGCTGGTATTCCACCTGTGTAAGCTCGACAGCCTTTCCGCCGCGCATCAGCGTGCGGCTGCGGGGGTTTAAGACAAAGTCGCCGGAAACCAAAGGCGTGGAAGCGCCGCGCCGCAGCGACTTTGCAAGCAGGACGCGGCGGTAAATCGCCTCCACGCGGGCGACCAGCTCCGACGGAGAAAACGGCTTTACCACATAGTCGTCCGCGCCAAGAGTCAGCCCCTTCACCTTGTCCTCCTCCTGCGACTTTGCCGTCAGCATGACGATTCCTACGCAGTTTGAACGCTGCCGCAGCTCCTTGCAGACGGTAAAGCCGTCGATTCCCGGCATCATGATGTCGAGAAGTGCCACGTCGAAATCGCCGCCGTCCGAACCGAAGACGCGCAGCGCTTCCTCCCCGCTTGAAACTGCGACCGTCGTATAACCGCTTCTTTGCAGGTTGATTACCACAAAGTCGCGGATGGCGGACTCATCCTCGCAGACTAAAATTTTTTTCACATCAATTCCCCCTTACTGCGTATACAGGCTGAAACACGCCTGAACCGTATCGCTGCTCAGCACAAGCGACGCGTCGTCGCTGTAAAACTTTTGCGCATATATAATCTGACCGTTGTTGCGAAGCGTAGTATAGCCGGAAAGGCCTTCGCGGAATTCGCTTCTTTTAAACACACGGATGGACAATAGGCGCGCCGTCGGCTCCATGCCGCCGTCATAGCGGTAAAAGGTAAGCTCGCTGTCCGCAGAGGAGAAGACTGGCGTAACCCTTCCGATCCACTCGTCCGGCAGCGTAAAAAGGAACCCCAGCGTATACGCCACATACGAGGTTTTTTTAACGAGCAGTCCGTTTTCCGTACAAATATTCCACCGCGTAAAATACTCCTGCTCATGCGGCGCGGCGTCTTCATAACCGTTTGCAACTACGCGCGTTGGAATTTCAACGATTCCGTCCGCATCAATATCCGCGCTGAACACCGCATAGTTTCGGGCGGTCTCGTCAATATAGGAAAGCTCTTCCGTCGGCGAATACAAAAGATTTTGTATATTGCCGCCGTCGTAGACCAGAATTTCTGTCGTATAGCGGTTCGTCCCGCTTACTCCGTCGAGGTAGACGGCCTGTCTGCCGTCCGCCAGATCGCCGATTACGATGTTTCGGTAGGAAGACACGTTCGGATCCATCTCCGTCCGTCCCATGGGACGCGCGCTGCCCTGACTCGAAATCTGATAAGCCTGCGCCATGCGGCGGCCGCTTTTTACGTCCAGTGAAATGACGAACAGCTCCGTATAGCTGTCCTTGTTCAGATTGCAGGCAACGTAATCAAGACAGGTAATGCGCTGCGCTGTTTCTTCAAGCCGTCCGTCCTGATAGCGGTATACTACGACCAGCTTCTCTGTGTTTCCGGAAAGATTGAATCCGATAACCAGAAAGGTACTCCCGTTTGACTGGATAAAGTTCACCTTGTCCACATCCGCAGCGGAAACGCCCGCATCATAGACGGATACCCATCCGTCCTTTGTCTGATCGAGCACGTTGATGCGCAGATTCATGGTAACATTGACCGTATCGGTATTTTCGTAAAAAACAATAGCCTCCTGCGTCTGCTCCTCGTCAATGTTGGCAATCAAAAAGGCGGAGGTAAAATCGCCGGTGCGCGGATACTTCAGCGTAATATTCTTGCCGACGCTCGCCTGAAGCGCGGCATAAATTTCATTTTGCTGATCGGAGAGTTTCGGCGGCTTCAGCATTCCGTCAATCCCGGTTTGCCCATAAGCGCAGCCGGACAGCGTCAGCGATGTGCACAGAAGCAGCGCAAGCAGAATGCGTTTCACGGCATTTCCCTCCTTCTTCTAAATCGGCAGACAGCAAAAAACGCTTTCTGCTACAGATTTCATTGCATTGTCATCATTATAGCACATCCGGTTCAGAAATCCTATGCCGAAACGAAAAAACAACCGTTCTTTTTTTAAATTTTTTGTAACGCCGCAAAAAGGCTGTCAAATCATAGCGGAAGACAGACGATAAAAAAGCACAGTGAAGAAATTTCTTAAACGGAAAATCCTTCGCTGTGCCACGAAAAAGCCGCCGCGCCCAAAGCTTATATCCCGCGGATAGTCACGCCGGTATAATAGTGCAGCAGAATCTGTTCATAGGTCTCGCCCTGCCTTGCTAAGAAATCCGCGCCGTACTGGCTCATTCCGACGCCATGTCCCCGTCCGCGCGTGATAACGGTAAAGGTGTCGTCCGAAAGGGTGACGGTAAAATTGGCGGAAGCCAGTGAAAGCGCATCGCGCAGGGCAGTCCCCTTGACAGAAACGCCGCCGACCGCGACAGAGAGAACGGTTCCGGAATCGCTTCTCTCCGGCGCGCCGAACCAATCGGCGGGAGAATCAGAAAGAGCGGTCCCATTTAAAAGCGGCAAAAGCGCTTCTTTCATCTGGACGGTGGTAAACGTTTTTTCCGCCAGAAAAGAGGGAGAAAGCTCATCCCCGGCGCTGTCCGCCGGAACAAGGTAGGAGACGGAAGAGCCGAATAAATTGGCTGCATCCTCTGTTCTTCCGTCCGACACCGCATGAAACACCGCCATAACCGGTTCGCCGCCGCTGACCAGAATTTTATCGATAACCGCGCTGACCGCCTCGGTGAGCTTTGCCTCATAGGCGTCAAACTGATCGCCCCACTGGGCCTTTCGTCCCTCCAAGTCCAGATACCCCTGACACTCGGCGGGATCTGTAGAAAGATACGCCTCCCCGCTTCCGGAGCTGCTGTTAAACTTTTGGTTAATCCGGTACAGCGCATAGGAATGCGCCGCAACGGCCTGCGCCTTCAGCGCTTCCGTATGATAGGAAAGCGGCATCTCCGCGGCTACGACCCCTTTGATGTAATCCAGCGGAGAAAGCTTCATCACCTCGCCGGTCTGAGCGTTTTTAACCAGATAATAGGAGCCGTTTAATTCCTCCCGCTGTCCGGTCAGAGGAGCCTGTCCGTTTGTAAACGCCAGAGCGGGCGTTAAAAGCAGCAGGAGAAACAATGCGCAGAATCCTGCAAAGAAACGTTTCATGTCCATACTTCCTTTCAATGTTGAACAAAATATTTTTATTTCCTGCAAAAACAGGCGGATATTCTCGCTGAACTTTGTAATTTCACAGAGCTTTTTGAATAATCGTCCTATAAATCTTTCAAATTTTGATTGACGAAATGAAAAAGATGCTGTACAATAGATTTTACTGCGGCAAAGCGTAAAATTGCCGTTTTGAAAAAGGGGGAAACCAGATGCACAGGGAGGCAACCATCATTGCGGGTATTCAAGATTTATGCGAGGAATTCCGCAGATATAACAAAATAGACGATGAATTGTACGAACGCTTCGACGTCAAGCGCGGTCTGCGCAATCAGGACGGAACCGGCGTTATGGCGGGCCTTACGCAGATTTGTAACGTACACGGCTACGTTGTAAACGAGGGCGAGCGCGAATCGGTAGAGGGCGACCTCTATTACCGTGGATACAATATAAAGGATCTGGTGAAAAATACGCAGGAGGAGGAACGCTTCGGATTTGAAGAGGTCATCTATCTCCTGATATTCGGCATTCTGCCGAACGAGGAACAGCTTGCGCTGCTCAGGCGGGTGCTTTCACATTTTTACTATCTTCCGGAGGGTTTTTTTGAGGATATGATGCTCAAAGCGCCCTCCGCCAATATCATGAACAAGCTTGCCCGCAGCGTGCTTTCGCTTTATTCCTATGACGAAAATCCGGAGAATCTCTCGCTTGAATCGGAAATCGGAAAAGCGCTGCAAATCATCGCGCGCATGGGCAACATTGCGATCAAGGCCTATCAGGTGAAACGCCGCTTTTTCGACGGCCAGACCATGTATCTGCATCCGGAGCAGCCCGGTCTTTCCATCGCGGAGGAGATTCTCTCCCTGCTGCGCGGCGACCGGATTTATACAAAAGAAGAAGCGCTGATGCTGGATTTGTGCCTGATGCTGCACGCGGAGCACGGCGGCGGCAATAACTCGACCTTTGCCTGCCGCGTGCTCTCCTCCTCGCACACGGACGCATATTCCGCCTACGGCGGCGCAATCGGCGCATTGAAGGGCCCTCTGCACGGCGGCGCCAATTTGCAGGTTGTCCGCATGGTGGAGGACATCAAGGCGCACGTGCCGAACTGTGCGGACCGCGGCGCAGTCGCGGACTATCTTACGCGAATCTTAAAAAAAGAGGCGGGCGACGGCAGCGGAAAAATCTACGGCATGGGACACGCGGTTTACACGCTTTCCGATCCGCGCGCCGTTTTGTTCAAGCAGTATGCCTTTAAGATGGCGGAGAACACCGCCTACGCGGAGGACTTCCGGCTGCTCAGCCTGATTGAGGAGCTGACGCCGGAGCTGATGGCCCAAAAAGGCGTGAGCAAGCCGATGTGCGCAAACGTCGACCTCTATTCCGGTTTTGTTTACAAAATGCTCGACATTCCGGAGGATCTGTTCACGCCGCTGTTCGCGGTGTCACGTATTGTCGGCTGGAGCGCGCACCGCATTGAGGAGCTTTCCACAGGCAACCGCATCATTCGTCCGGCATACAAATCGGTCTCCCGCCCGCAGAAATATGTACCCATTCTGGAAAGATGACAGGGCGCGGCCATATGTTTTGATACAGCAAAGCATCCCCGCCTTGCAAAGCGGGGATGCTTTCTTATAAACGCGGCTTATTTCATCATATAGGAGGCGTTTTCAATCACGCCGCCCACGGCGCGGAGCGCTTTTCCCGCATTTTTTTTGATCATGGACGCGGTTTTCTTTTTAGAGCTGCCCGCCATCATGTAGGCGGCGGTTCCGACAACCGCGCCTGTCACAAGACCTTTTGCAACAGCGCCGGCAATCTGATGATTGTGCTTCATATAATCCTTCCTTTCTGCTTTTTATAGGCATAGTATAACCGGAAAAAAAACAATCATTATCTGCGAAATTCATAATCGGCGTTCTTTTTTGCCATTCAAGAATATACAAAACGCCAAAACGCAAATTTTGAGAGAAAAAGCCGCCGTTTTTTGCTGTACAGACTGGATGGATATGATAAAATAAAAGCAGTCGCTTTTATGCGAAACCTACAAAAGGAAAAAATTAAATTGCGAAATTTGCGTTTTTGCATCTTCGCAGCGCTTTCGTTATACTGAGAGCCAGAAAAGCTCTCTGTATCATAGCAGAGGAGGTTTTTATGAAAAACGCGGTTAAAAGCGTGGCGGCAATTCACGATTTATCGGGATACGGCCGCTGCTCCCTTTCCGTCATTTCACCGGTTCTTTCCGTTATGGGGATTCAGTCGGTCGCCGTGCCGACTGCGGTGCTCTCCACACACACGGGCGGTTTCGGCGACGTGGTGATGCAGGATCTCACCTCCTACATTCCGCAGGTGCTTTCTCACTACCGGCGCATTGGCCTGTCGTTTGACTGTGTGTATACCGGCTTTTTGGGCTCCAAAGAGCAGATCGAGCACTGCCTGCAATTTATCGAGGCGTATCCGGACGCGCTGATTGTGGTTGATCCCGTCATGGGCGACAACGGCCGCACATACCGGACGTATACCAGACAGATGTGCACGTCGCTGGTTGGCCTTGTGCAGGCGGCGGATTTGATTACGCCGAATAAGACGGAGATGTATCTTTTGCTGGGAAAGCCCTTTGATCCGGCGCCGCTTACGCACAGCGAGGCGAAAAGCTGTCTGGTAAAGCTTTCGGAGCTTGGCCCCTCCAAGGTAATCGTAACGGGTGTGGAACTTGCGGATATGACCATCAGCAACATCGGATACGACAGGGAGACGGGCACCTTCTGGCGCGTAATTTGCAGCTATGTGCCGCAGAATTATCCGGGCACTGGCGACATCTTTGCAAGCATCGCGGTGGGGTCGCTTTTAAACGGCGACAGCCTTGCGATTGCAATGGAACGCGCCACGCGCTTTCTGGAGCTGACGATCAAAGCGACCTACAGCTATGGAACCGATCCGAAGCAGGGCATTCTGCTTGAAAAAAACCTCGGCTGGCTCAACCAGCAGCACTCCCTCAACGGATACGAGAGCTTTTGAGCAATACGCGGTCATCCGCGGAGGAAGAGGGTACTTTTATTATGGAAAACACCAATGGAAAGAAAAAACCGCTGTTCGGCCTGTACGACATTGTGATGGTCGGCGTAATGGCGGCGATCGTTTTCGTTCTTACTTACTTTGTAAAAATTCAGATCCCCACGCCGACGGGTCCGGTTATGTTCAAGACCGCTAACATTTTCATCCTGCTGTCCGGCCTGCTGCTGGGCGGTGTGCGCGGCGGTCTTGCGGCCGGCATCGGATCGATGATCTACGACCTGCTTGATCCGGCATATGTAACGGAATCATGGGTTACGTTCATCCGCTTTTTTCTGGTTGCGTTTATCTGCGGCGTGATTGCCTATGCGCGCAAATCAAACGGGGAGAATAAAGTACAGAACATCATCGCGGCGGCAGTCGGCGCGTTTTCTTCTGTCGCGCTGTACGCCGTTCAATGCGTCGTCAAGCTGATGATTACCGGAAGCAGCTTTTCGGCCGCTTTCGTCGCAAGCCTGCCGAAGCTCTCCGTTTCCGCAATCAACGCGGTAATCGCCCTTGTTTTCGCAGTCATTTTGGTATTCCCGCTTCGCGCGGCGTTAAAGCGCGCCGGAGTTTACCAGAAGCTTTCTCTCCGGTAAACGGCAACAACTCAATACAGCATCAAGTGCGGCGCGTCTTTCGGATGCGCCGCACTTTTCATAGGACAAACGCAGCGCCGCATACAATAAAGCGCTGCGTTTGTCTCTTCTTTTGCGGAAAAACGCGGCAGTTGTAAAACGGGAGTGTTTGCATTGAAAAAGAAAACGGCGGTTTTTCTGGCTATTGCGCTCTTTTTTTCGGGCGTACCGGCGAGGGCGGCGCATACCGTGTCAGCCGCTTCCTATATTTTAATAGAAGCTTCTACCGGACGTGTGCTTGCGGCGAAGGAGGAGAATACGCAGCGGCCCATGGCCAGCACTACCAAAATCATGACCGCCCTTTTGGCGCTGGAGGAGGAAAACTGCCACGAGCGCTTTATTGTGGACAGTGAGGCGATCCGCGTAGAGGGCACTTCGATGGGATTAAAGGAGGGGGACGAAGCGAGCCTTTACGATCTCGCGGGCGGCATGCTGGCGGCTTCGGGCAACGACGGCGCAAACGCCGCCGCCGTTAAGATCGCCGGAAGTATCGAAGCTTTCGCTGAAAAAATGAACGAAAAGGCCGCCGCTCTTTCCATGCACAGCACACACTTTGTGACGCCCTCCGGCCTGCACGACGAAGCGCATTATTCGACGGCCGCCGACATGGCGCTGCTTGCGCGCGCCGCTCTGAAAAATGAGGATTTCGCGGCGCTCTGTTCGCAGAAGAGCGTACAGCTCTACTATGGAAATCCCCCTTATACGCGCACGCTTTCAAATCATAACCGACTGCTCTCGTCCTATTCCGGCTGTATCGGAGTGAAAACCGGCTTTACCAAGAAAGCGGGACGCTGCCTTGTTTCGGCGGCGGAACGGGACGGTGTGACGCTCATCTGCGTCACGCTCAATGCGCCGGACGACTGGGCGGATCATGCGGCGCTTTTCGACTACGGCTTTTCGGCAGTGCAGTCCCGCGCTGTCAGTCCGGACGTATCGGACGTTTCCATTCCGGTGGCGGGCGGCACGTCCGATCGAATAGCGGCAGCGCTTTTATCCCCGGGAAAAACAGTGCTGACGGAAGAGGAATGGAAGCGCGTAACGCGCAAAATCGAATGTCCGCCGTTTCTCTATGCGCCGGTGCAGAAAGGAGACGCTGTCGGGGCGGCGGTCTATCTGCTTGACGGCGAAGAAGTATGCCGGATTCCGCTTGTTGCGCAGGAGAGCGTTCAATATGACGAAACAGCGCAGCCGCCCTCTCTTTGGGAGCGGATTCTCTCCTTTCTGAAAGAACATATCCGTTTTTTAAACTGAGATACCGAAAAGCAGCCTTCGCCTTGAAGCGGCTATTATTTATGAAATATTCATGTAACATTTCATATCTGCATTGCGGAAAAGGAAAAGATATGATAAACTGAAAGACAGATTGTAAAATAATTTTGGTAAGATCGAAGGCGGCGGAGGTTTCGCCGAATTTTCTGCCGGAAATATAAAGTTAAAGGAGCAAAAAATATCATGGAACAGTTTTATTCCGTGCAGCCGGGCGCCGCAGGCCCTGCGGCCGCACATGCGATTATAAATGAAGTGAAAAAAGCGGTTTGCGGAAAGGACGAAATCATCGAGCGGGTTATGCTCGCCGTTTTGGCGGGCGGGCACGTGCTGCTCGAAGATATGCCCGGCGTCGGTAAAACGACGCTCGCGCTCGCCTTTTCAAAAGCCATGCAGCTTTCTCACAAGCGCATCCAGTTTACACCTGACGTCATGCCGAGCGACGTCACCGGCTATACCGTCTATCAAAAACAGACGGAGCGCTTTGTCTTTGTTCCG
>ERZ857480.98279-NODE-152629-length-25708-cov-11.9828_pt1 | contig 25708 bp, 21 predicted proteins | sample MGYA00519767_ERZ857480 | MGnify/ENA primary metagenome ERZ857480 (study PRJEB31778, sample SAMEA3449210) | human gut metagenome | biome: human gut; feature: human-associated habitat; material: faeces | place: United Kingdom | collected 2010/2012 ...
ACGGGGACGACGCCTACGCCGGCGAGCTCAGGGCCCTCGCAGACGCCTGCGGCGTGGCGGACAGGGTGCTCTTCCACCCGGCGGTCGATCGCGGCGTGCTCGAGAGCCACGTGGCCGCGGCGGACGTGGGGCTCGTCGTTTTGCAGAACGTGACCAAGAACCACTTTTTTACGCTACCCAACAAGTTTTTCGAGAACATCCAGGCCGAGGTGCCCGTCATCGCGGCGAACTTCCCCGAGCTCTCCCGCATCGTCGGGGAGTACGGCATAGGCTTGACCGTCGATCCGCACGATGTCGACGCGATTGCCTCGAGCCTTGAGCGCATGCGCGACGATGCCGCGCTCAGGCGATCGTGCAAGGAGGGATTGAAGGAGGCAAAGGGCGACCTGTGCTGGGAGAGGGAGCAGGCGGTTCTGAGGGATGCCTACGAGAGGGCGTTCGCGTAATTGGGTCTGAGCATTATGAATCTGTCATCGATTAACATGAAAGGTAGTGTTTCGCGGTTATCGACATATAGCTGGGGTCGTGCGGGTAAATCACCCGAGACTTTCATATCGTCTCAGACGCAGCGTTACGCAATCCAGCTCATATGTTTTGCCATTGCGTTTCCCCTCGTCAAAGAAATACTCGTTAATATTATTAAGGCAGTGATTCAGGCGCCCTTCTTCTTCAATCTTGACGTCTTGTACTATCCCCTTCTGGCGCTTGTTTACCTTCCGCTTGTGGTCGTTTTGCTGCGTTTCGTAATGAGCGTCATATTCGAGTTTCCCTGGCAAGAGATTGTCCCGTTCGTTTTTCTACTTGCCTTGATTGCTATTTCCGCATTGATTAATTCAACAGACCAGGTCATTCAAGATTACTATTGGGATTTACTCCAGGGCGTTGCATTGAGTGCACTTCCGTTTTATATCTTGTTTAGAGCATGCAAACCTACCAAAGAACTGCTTGACGCTATGGGGATCGCCGCACTTGTTGCGCTCGCTGCTGGTTTTGTGGTGGTCACCCAGCTCATGACTCTTGATACAAAAAGCTATTCACAATGGCTATCATATTTGCTGCTGCCGCCCGCCATCATTCTTCAATATCACTGTTTCCATAGTACGAATCGCATACGGTTCTTTGTCTACATCATTGCGGCCATAGTTTCATTCGGCTTGCTTCTTTCGACAGGTGCGCGAGGTCCTTTGGCAATTGCGGTTGTGTATTTTATCGGTTCGTGTATTTTGCCCAAGCGCTTTTCTCCCGAACTCAGATTTGCGCTCTTCCTCCTCATCGTGTTTGTTGCAGTTTTCGTTCTCGTTAATCTTGAGTCCGTTATGTCATTGCTCATGACGGTTATGGGTGAAAACGGGCTTAGCGTCAGACTTGCGCGTCTTTACGAATTGAATGTCCTCTTTGTCGACGACGGGAGAAGTTCATTTGCCGATATGACTCTTGGTGCGATTCTGAATGCGCCTTTGGGCGTTGGGGTTGGTCAAGATTGCGTCATCCTTGCCTCGGCGCAGGGAGCGGAGGCCATTGCGGGCAATTATCCGCATAACATTTTTCTAGAAATCCTTTTACAATTTGGAATTGTCGTTGGGACTGTCATTCTCGTAGGTCTTGCATGCCTTATCTGGAAAAGTTTTAGCAAGGGGACAGAACTCGAACGTAGCTATCTATGCATTATGCTTATGCTAGGTGTTATGCCGCTTCTAGTTTCTGGCACATATTTGGAATGGGACTACTTTTGGGCGACGCTAGGAGTCTGCATCGCGATAATTCGCCCAATGGGGAGTGAAAAACGCAAGGGTAATGCGCAAGCTTATTCAGAAGATACGTGCAAATAGGTTTGTCTCGGCCGTTCTCGTGCTCATGTCCGGAACGGCACTTGGCCAGGTAATAGGCCTTTTGACGACTCCTATAGTGAGCAGGATATATACGACGTCTGCATATGGCGAGTACGCCCTCTTCGTGTCTGTTGCTGCAATTTTGGCGACAGTCTCCCAGGCTGGTTTGGGGTCCGCAATCATGGTTCCCGATGAGGATCATGATGCAAAACTCGTATTCAACTCCGCCTTTCTATTCATGGGCGCCTTCCTTTGCCTGTCGATAATCGTTCTCGTCATATTGAGCCCCTGGGTACAGGTCTTCTCTTTCGGCGACCCCTATGTGCTCTCCTTGCTTGCCTTGGCCGCGCACCTGCTGTTTCTTAACGCGTCCAATCTGCTTCGCATCTTTGTCAACCGCATGCGCATGTACAAAGTACTGTTCTGGAACTCCATTATCTCCGCAAGCGCGACGCTGGTGATCACCATCCCACTTGGCTTGGTTGGCTGGGGGTCATGGGGGTTCATCATAGCCGGCATTGCCGGCAATGCGGTTTGCTGCGCTCAGATGCTTGCGCGAATCAATCCGTTTCTGCGAATCTGCTGGGCTGATTTTAAGCAAGTATTTGTTACGTACAAGAAGTTCACTTTTTTCCAGCTGCCGTCGAACATGGTTGAGACGCTGGCCCAGCAAACGCCCAACCAGATTCTCGAAGCAACATTTGGCAGCGCGTCACTCGGCAGCTATTCCATGTCGAACAAGATTCTCGGCATTCCCTCGCGCCTAATCGCCTCTCCTGTCAATCAAGTCTATTTTCGTACTGCTGTCGATCTTCATGACGACACGAAGCGCCTTGCAAAGTTCAGTCTGGGTCTTGTCCAGAAGATATACCTGGCCGCTGCTCCTCTGATTATTATTCTCATCGCCTTTGGCGAGCCGGTTTTTTCCTTTGTATTGGGAGGCCAATGGGCAGAAGCTGGAACGATTGCGGCAATGCTATCTTTTCAATACGTTTTCATCTTTTGCACAACATGCATGAGCTATTGCAGAGTCGCCTTAAATAGGCAGGGGACGAATCTAATCATGTCATGCGTTTCTCTTTCGGTGATTGTGCTGAGTTTTGTCATCGGAATATGCTTCTTCGATTCGCTGCTGTCTGTCTTGGCATGTTATGCCGTTGGCAGTTGTCTTGTCGCAATTGCAGATTTGACGCTAGATTTCATATGTATGAAAAGCTGCTATGCTAAATTTCTTATCACAACAGTTGTTTTCGTGCTAATTGTCGGCAGCTTGGGGCTTCTGTTGCGTTTTCTATGTGGGTGAACTGAAGGGACAGGGCTTTGAAGGAAATAAGGAGATGCACCCGCTGCGTCATGAGCGACGCGGTGGACGACACGATTACGTTCGACGAGCAGGGCGTGTGCAATTACTGCACGGATGCCCTCGCTATCATGCCTGCCATGTATTTTCCCAACGACGAGGGCAAACGCCGTCTTGAAGCCCTTGTCGAGGAGCTGAAGAAAAAGGGCGAAGGGCGCGACTTTGATTGTGTCATGGGCCTTTCTGGTGGTCTGGATAGTTCCTATCTCGCCTATCTCGGAGCGAGCCAATGGGGCCTCAGGATTGCGGCAGTGCATATTGACGATGGATACGATACCGAAATCTCATCCGAGAATATCCGGAAGCTCTGCGAGAAAACCGGGATCGAGCTCGTTAGGGTTTCTCCCGATGACGAGCAATTCAATGCTTTGACGTTGGCATACATGAGGGCGGGAGTGCCAAATCTCGCCATCCCGCAGGACAATCTGCTTTTTGCCGCCGTATACGATTTTGCGAAGGAACAGCAGCTTTCCGACTTCCTATCCGGAAGCAATTTCGCGCTCGAGTCCATCCTTCAGAAGGGTAATTCCTGGCCTGCCTACGACGTCGTGAACATCAAGGACATCCACAAGCGTTTTGGGGAGAAACCCATCGACAAACTCAAGTTCATCTCTGATATGCAGCGCGTCTCCGATCGATGGGTGCATAAGCTTAATACGCCCAAGCCGCTGAACTATGTTGATTACAATCGAGATAGGGCCTTTGCGGAGCTAGAGGAGTATTGCGGGTTCCAGTATTACGGACGAAAGCATCTCGAAAACTATCTGACGGCCTTTTTGCAGCTTTGCTGGTTGCCGGAGAAGTTTGGTGACGATAAGCGTTCGTCGCATTTGTCGAGCATGATTGTTTCGGGTCAGATGACACGTGACGAGGCGATGGAAGAGTTGGCTCAGCCTCTCTACGAGGAAGCGTACATGGATAGAGTCAAGCAGATGATTTGCGACAAGATGGATATCTCTCGAGATGAGCTCGAATCACTCATTCATTCGGAAGGTCATCAACATTATGAGTACAAGACGGACAAACTTACTGGCAAGGTGATCAAAGCCGGAGTCAAGGCCGTTCACGTCGCGCGTGTGCTGAAGGGAAAAAGAGAGCCAGATCGCGCGTAGACAATCGTGACTCTGCTAGGCAAATAAGTACGACGCAAGCCCTCGTAGCACGAAGGCAAGCTCGCTTGTGCTGTATCCGTATATTGTCGGATCAACATAGCCGCCGATTTGCTTATCCCAGCATTGATATTTTTTGTCGATAAAGGAAATGACGCCTTGAGATAGCGAATCGTTGGTGTCTTCGAGAAGCAGCAAGATTTCGCCGCACGAAAACAGTCTGGCTTCGACTTGATACTCAAGATTCAGCTGGGGCGGATAGTCGAGAAGAACGCCTGCATTGCGGTCATAGCATCTTGTCAGTAGAGATAGTAACTCCTCGCTGTCCCACGGTATGGATACCTGGTTAATATAACGGCGGTAGTTTTCCATACCCTCGATGATGAATCCGACATGTACGACATCGTTGATTTGCTTTGATTGGGTTGAATAGCCCCAGAATATGACATCGTCTTTCTGATGGGCGCCTGCTATGACTGCGTACATGGTTCTGTTTATCCGATCCAAGACGGTGACGTATTCGGATTCGGAAAAGCTGCTGCCGCACTCGCTCAGCACTCGAGAGAAGATGCCCGCCATTATCGAAGAGATGTTCACGCATTCGATGGCGTCTGTCTCTGCCGTGCTGTACCAGTAAAACCCGCCTCCATCGGGATTTTGCGACCAATACTGGGTACTCCATTGTACTGCGAGCTCAACTGCCAGCTCTCTTATCTCGTCCTTCGTCTTCTGACTGAGTGCATTGGTATCTGCGGCATTCATGAGCGCTTCCAGAACTTGCACTATCTCGATTGCATATTCATGGAATGCCGGATTGGTGGCTTCACGTCCGAAAGTTCGGGTGGATCGGATGAGGCCCCATCCGTATATTCCATCGTTGTCATCGTCTTTGTGATCGAGAAGCCATTGGGCAAGGGTTTGAATTGTCCTTGCCCCATCCGCGTCTTGTTGGCCATGTCCTTTGTATCTTAGGACCTCGCTGCTTAGCAGCACTGCAATTTCCTGATGAGAGTTTTGAAAGAACCAGTCAATTGAATTACGCACGCTTTCCTCGTCGCTTGTGTCGAGAATCGAGTTCCGTAACAGCTCGTATCTGCTTTCGATTTCGGAATGATTCTGACTATTGTCCGAGAAGACGCCTACGACGTAATCATCTTCATGGGGAGGGGACTGGGTATCTTGGTAAATCAAAGCGAGGGTCATGGCTGTCATGAGGGCCACGACCATAGCTATGAGCTTACCGTGTTTGATTGGCGACGATTTCTTCAAGATCATCATTCCCAGAGCAAATAATGCGTTTTATGGAGGCCGGCTGGGCTTTCGCATAGGATAAACTATCGAGATGGCTCTGAACAAGAAAGCCGTTCCTGTTCGTTATCGAAGGGAAGTCATGCAGGCTATGCGCAACAAGATATTCAGCATTATCTGCATCCTGTTTCTCGCTGGGCCCATTCTCTACATTGCGTTTTGTGAACTCTATCCCCAGATACGTGACTTGCCTGCGAACGCCGGAGCAGAATACTTGACAGGCGAGAAGGCAATTAGACGGTTTGAGCCGCCCATATCTATGCAAAGCTTTACCGCAAAGAAGACACAGCAGTATATGGAGGACTATATCGGAGGCAATATCCCGGCGAAATCCGTGGCAATTCTGAATGCCGCCGCCCTTCAGCGTGATGCCATATCGCTTTCGAACATTGCATTTGGATATGACTGTTACCCGAGTTTCTACGATAGCGAAATACTGTATATACCTAGTCATGATGCGCTCATGCACATGCCGATGACTCAAAACGAAAACCTGAAGAGTGATCTTGTCGCCTTTTGCGATGGACTCGAGGGATGGATGCAAAACCATTCCGATATGAATGTGCGTATCTGTCTGGCGGACATATCGGAGTATTCGGCGCTCAACCCGGCATCATCCTACATGCAGACGGATTTTTGTACCAATGACGCATATGGGTACCTCATGAGTCGATTCGGCTCCTCTGAGCAAATTCGTCTCGCCTATCTTCAGAATGATTCCCTTGATGATTACTTTGCGAATTACTACACGACTGATCATCACTGGAATGGTTACGGGGCGTCCGAAACATATAATGCTCTCGCCTTTGATTCGCGTGAGGGCTTTAAGGCATCGTCGGTAATTAACACGAGTGGTCTTGAAATCAATGGCTCGCTGGCACGCTCTGGTCTGGATCTTCTCGATGAGCCCGTATCCGAGCCCTTGCTAGACACGTCAGGCATGCTGGCTGATTACGTGGATGGCTCGATTCCGCTGTTGCAGCAGGGCGAGATTGGTCTAAAAGACGAGAGCTTGCCGGTAGAGTTCAACTTCTACCATGAATGGTACGGGCCTTCGGCAAATTGCGTAATCAGGAATTCCGGCAAGGACCTCTCGGGTCCGGTGGTGGTTGTTGGGGATTCGTACTCGTCCGCGTTCCAGTGGCTGGTGGCGCAAAACCACTCATCTACTGCAACGTACCTGGACATGCATGGCGCATATGAGGGTGAAGAGACGCTGAACGATCGCCTGCAGGAGACCGGTGCTGACACCGTATATTTTGTCGGATGTTTGAGTGCTTTTGGCTACCTGCGTCAATGCTATCCCAACTACTTTCATGATTGACGCGTGGTCGAACGTGTGTAGACCGTTCAAGAGCGGGATGCGTGCAAGCACACCCATGTGTTTTGCGATCCGCTTTTAGAACTGGAAGTAGATGAAAGGGTTGTAGCCACTCGAGACTACCGACATCGAGGAAAAAACCAGAATTGCCAAAAGTGCAAGATCAACTGCAAGATTAATCACTGTCACGACATGAGCCCTTGATGGGCTGATATACGATACCGGCTCTGCCTGGCAAGGCGGGACGGCGCTATTGCCCTTTTGGGGAGCTGCCATTACATGACGACGTGAATTACCCTCTGCCCATGCTTCGAGCTTCTTGCGGAGCCAAGGGGCCCAGGGAAGCGATCCGATGATCATGACGGGAATGAGCGAAACATAACTCCAGGATTGCAATTCCCAGAGTGTCGACGTTCCCAGTAATCCGTAGGCGCCGAACATTCCCTTGGTCCATTCGACAACGTTCGAGAGGCCCGTTACGGAGAAAAGCAGCCAGCCAAAGAAGAAGAGCACGATGCACCAAATATGCGAGATGAAGGTTGGTAGGCGGTCGAGGGCACGCAGCATGAAGAACTTCTCGAGGAGTATTAGGGCACCCCAGTACAAACCCCAGAGAAGGAAGTTCCAGGCGGCACCGTGCCAGATGCCTGTGAGTCCCCATACAACCATCATGTTGAAAATGAAGCGCGGGGTAGAGACGCGGTTGCCGCCGAGCGGAATGTAGACGTAATCGCGAAAGAAGCTCCCAAGCGACATATGCCAGCGTCGCCAGAATTCGGTCGCACTCTTGGAGGTGTAGGGATAGTTGAAGTTCCGCGGGTAATCGAACCCCATCATCTTGCCCAGGCCGATGGCCATGTCCGAATAGCCCGAGAAGTCGAAGTAGATTTGGAAGGTGTAGGCAGCTACGCCTGAGAAGCAACCAATGAAGCCAATTTCGGAGGCACTGCGCGGCAAAAGGGAGTCGGCGAGAATACCGGCTGTGTTAGCGAGGAGCACCTTCTTGCCCAGGCCGATGCAGAATAATCGCAAGCCTTGGGTGAAGCCGGCGAGTGTGACTTTGCGGTTGTCGATCTCGTGTTCGATGTCGGCATACCGGACGATGGGACCCGCGACGAGCTGCGGGAACATTGCGATGTACATGCCAAGGTACAGTGGGTTTTTCTGTGCATCTACCTTGCCTCGATAAACATCGACGACGTAGGTGATTGCCTGCAAGGTGAAAAACGAGATGCCGATGGGCAGTGCAAGATCGAGCTCGGCTATGAACTCCTCGCCGATAGCGCGGTTGATGTTATGTGCGAGAAAGCCCTCGTACTTGTAGAAGCCAAGGATGGCGATATTGAGAGCAAGGTCAAGGATGAGCAGAAGCTTTTTGCTTGTTGCCTTTCTGCATCTTGAAATGACGTAACCGAAAGCCCAGTTGAAGGCGATGGAGAGGATCATGAGCCAGACGTAGACTGGTTCGCCCCATGCATAGAACAGCAGCGAGAATGCCAAGAGCACAATGTTCTTGGCTGCGCGTTTGGGCATGAGGAAGTAGACCGCAAGGAACAGCGGTAAGAATGCGAAGAGAAATATGGAAGATGAAAAGACCATGAGGGGGATTATAGAAGATGGGGGAGGGCTAATTTACATGATTAGGTAATCGCGCAGCATGCGGGCGACGTGCGGGTGTCCTTCCGTGACGTATGCCGCATCGACGAGGCAGCTGCGGAAGAATCGTGCAGGCTGCGTTTCTTCGCAGGGAATCTTGGCGGCTCCGCAAAAATCCTTAAACTGCTTGGCATTCGTCCAGGACATCTCCGAGAAGATGCTATAGACCTGCCTGAAGGACCGGTTGATGCAGAATCCGTAATCTTCGTTGAATCTTCGGAAGCAGTGAGCAGATTTCAGGGCGGTGTGAAGCGAACGGGGATAATGATAGCCTTGGTGGACGCGTGCCTGATTGGTGTAGGTCGCGCGCGAGAAGGGCTCATTGTCGTATTCGAGGACAAGAACGGACTGTCCGTGACGTCCGCAACGCTCCGCCGCGTAGAGCCCGTAAAGCCCTGCGCCAAGGATGATTTTGTCGTAATGATGCAAGGGCGTCCAATTGAAGCGAGTGATATGGCAGAAACCTTAAAGATTATAAGGCAGATGAACAGATGCGTGCGGTCAGAGAATCCGCGGGCATGTTTGAAGGAGATGAGTCTTGTGTGCTTTTAGGACAGTATTTTTTGAAATTCGTTTCTAACACCTCGTCTTTGAGGGAAAAGTATTTTAGAAATCTAGACAAAGATGCAAGCAAAAAACAGTGTTTCCAAGCCACTGGACAAGTTGGTACCGATAAGTGAGTAATAGAATCGGGATAGCATGGTGACGATGATTGCAAGTGGACGCAGAGGCTGGGCAGATTTAATCACTTGAAAAAACTTTCGTGTGGCCTTTCCTATAGATGTCAAATTTTGGAATTCAGGCGTTCGATCAGCTATATATGTTGTTGTTTATCTCTGACGTTCTCACAGGCACATTCTGGGTTGTATCTTCCGATAAGCGGAATGTTTCGTTCGCGCCATTTTCGCCAGCTTGCTTTGCGAATGGCTTTCCTCGTTTGGACCTTGCCTTTGTCGCAATGATACAGGCGGCAGAATGCGCAGTTAGTGAATTTTATATACCGATCGTTCAAGTCTTCGTCTGCAGAAGTGGAAAGATTGATTTTCAGGCTACATGCTAAGGTCAGGTTTCCTGTGCGGTCTTTCGCGCCCTCGCCCCAGATGAGGAAAGAGTCTTCATTGTCTATGCCCTGATGGGCAAGAATCTCGTTCCTTCTGTTCATGCAGATATCCAAGAATTCGATTCCTCTGAGGTAAAGAGATTTTGGATGTCCCGAATTCGACTTAGGCGAGTTATCGTTAGGGCGGCTGTCTGGGCATTTCGCTTCTTTCTCCTGTATGCAATCAAGGTTTGGACTTCCCTCAGATTGTTCACTGCAGGTTTTGACACCAGCCTGTTTCTTCCGTCGCTTCTCCTCTGTTTCATAATGGACACCGCAACTATTGATGATTCCGCAGCCCCCTTATTCCCTTTTCTTTTGCACGCAATATCGAGATAGTTCAAAGAAGGGGCTGATTTCCCGAGGGCGTCCAAGGCGCGGCAAATTGTCAGCTCTTTGATTGCCCCCCGTGCTTGCTCGTAGTCTTATAGAGCAGAAAAGTCCCCCTCTCATTTAAACAGAGCCGCCGCATCACGCACGTAGCGTTTGATTTGCGACAAGCTCGCGCCGCTGCGGTCCAGATCACTTTTCCTGAGAGTGATTGTCATGTTGAAGGGGCGGACGGCAGATTGAAGAGTGGAGAGGTAACGCAATACGATACTCCCGATTACGGACTGGGTCGAATTGCCCAACCGGTAGGTTCCCAGTGCGGGCATGATTAGGTGAGAGATTTTCAATTCCTCTACAGCCGAAAAGACGTTGGGGATGATGTCGATTGACTTGGGGCCAGAAATGATGTTTCTGTCTCTTGAATTGTTTCCTGATTTGAAGTCAGGGTGGGACTGCATGACGAGTAGAGCTATTGGGTTCTCCGGCGAATCCATTCCATAAATAAGTGGCAGCTCGACAGCAAGACATGTTCCAAACCTAATGCACTTCTTTTTTGTAACGGAACACCTGCCTTCAAAGGCATCGTCTTCGAGTGTTTTCACGGCTTTCTTTATCCTTTTTGGAACTCTTTTACAATAGGTGTTTTCAATGCACTGTCTAGGTCTTTTCTGCCCGAGAGCCTTTCGAGTACAGCCTCCATGACGCTACCTTCGGATGTGTACTTTAAATCAGCTATTTGATTAAGACCGATTACGCAGCAGATGTCTCCAGTGGCGACGCCCTCTTCCGCAAACCTGTTGATAATCATGTCGACTGTCGATACATAGTCCCCTTCGACAGACTCGATATACCCTCTCTTTCTGAGCGTCACGTTTTGCACGAGCATGCGTTTCTTGGCAGCGTATATCGAGCAGATCAGCGCAACGAGAATTGCAGTCAGATAGGCGATTAGCATTGCAATTAGGATGAGCGTATATGTATCCCTGCTTTTGTCCTGTTCAAAAAAGACGACATATGTGCCCAGCACGCCTGCCAGAAAACCAAATACCCCGGTAAAGCTCAAAAACAGTTTCTTGTAGTTAAGCCATACCTCTTCGAGGAACGAATGCTGCTTGATGACGCCTTTGCTCATACTGTGTCTCCGTTATGACGTTGAGGATGAAGTCAGCTGGCTGCATAGTTTAGTATGTTTTACCGATATGGGTTAGGACTATTTTTGTTTTGGGATAAATGAGGCATTTTTGAATAATATCCCTACATGACGATGGCTTCTTATCGATAGCATGTATCGCGGCAGGCTCGCGGAGGTCACAGCCTTTTCGCTGTGCGGCTGCTCGACGGACTTAGGAGTGCGGGCAAGGCAATCAAGTGCTCTTCCGATTCGAATTGATATCTCAGAATGATTGCGCTTTTATTCTCTTCTGGAATCTCTGTAATGGAAAGTGCTGAGTGACAAGGTGTTATCCTGCTCGTCTCTTCTCCAAGTATGCACGGATGTATTGTACCTGGGGGCTATTTGGGACCTCCCCTAAGACGCTTTGCAAGGCCTTGTCGATATAAGCCTCCGATGCGACGGGCAATCGTCGATCGTGGTGTATCCAAACGCTTATCATCTCGCCTGGCCCAAGTCTTTCCTTCGAGAAGGCCGAGTATGAACCTGTCCTTCGGGTCGTGGACTTCAATTTGCTCTTCTGGTCTATCCGGAAACAGACTCACCTGAATTCGAGGTCATCTCCCTTTAGATGAGTAGCCTTGGTGCATAAGGCCACTTGTCGATGCTTCGCGCACGGCCGTCTCGTGATACTCGAATTTGCCCCCGGAAATGCGCTATCCGTCACGGAATGAGTGAGCTGGGGAGCCTGCGGCAAAGATAGCCGCGTGGGATCGAATCAGATGACGAGAAGACTGCGGGGGTAGGGAGGGGACGAAGCGGATCGTAGCAATCTGACCCCAGCTCTTTTCTGATGACAAATGCGATGCTGATGCAGGTCCTGTGCAGCGCGGAAGGACGGGGCTCGCTCGTCGCCGTGATGCCCGTGACGGAGCATCCCATCCACATGTGCACGATAGACGATGACGGTATGCGCCACGCGCTACTTCCGGGCGTCAACGGCACCGTGAGGCGCCAGGAGATGCCACCGGTCTACCGGACGAACGGCGCAATCTATGTCAACGAGGCGGACGAGATCACCCTCGACACGAGCTTCAACGACAACGAAGTCGGGTTCGTCATGTCGGTCGGGCATTCCGTCGACGTCGACGACCTGGAGGACTTCGCGCACGCAGAACGCCTGCTGGAGGCGAAGTAGGGGTGGGGTTAGGGGACTCTGATAGTCTCCGGGAAGGGGTCGCCGAACGTCGGACGTGTTGGGCGATTACATGGCCCTTCAGTATTATATGATCTTCGAGGATAAGTGAGCGTGCGCATGTGCGAAGCGGGCTGACTCGAGGAAGCGAAAGCGCGGATGGAGTGAAAGCAAGTGCAAATGTCGCGCTTGGTTCTGTAGCATTTCGTTTCGGATGTCAATCAACTGTGGACGATCATATCTTTTAGCTTTTGCGTCATAAGCTGCACGTCAATAGTGTTAAATATATAATCTATGGACAATCGATAGCTTGTCGAATGCCCCGGTCAGTCATGGAGAGAAAATGCATCTTTCAAAAATTCACGTCAAAAACTATCGCTTGCTTATCGATGCAGAGTTAAGAGTGGATAGGAAATCGACTCTAATCGTTGGACGAAACAACTCTGCGAAAACATCATTAATGCGCTTCGTTGAGCAGGTTCTGGATAAAGGCAGTTCGGCAAACGGAAAGCTGAAATATGATGATTATCCGCTTATGCATAGGGGGCAAGTTTTAGATTTACTTAGCTCTTTTCTTAAAAAGGAGAAGTCATACGATGATTTTTGTAATGGAATACCCATTACATCCATAGAATTTGAAGTTGATTATTCAGAGGAAGACTCAAATGCTGATTTAGGAAGCTTGCGCCCTTTTATCATCGATGTTGACCCCAACATTACGACTGCGCTTATATGGGGGAAGTACGATATCACGCTAAGCGAAGAAAAGATTTGGGAAAAATTCTCCGCTTGCATTGATTCGACAAACGGAAATATTGACGAAGAAGGCCTTCGGGCTGTCTTACCAAAAGTGTTCTCAGAGCTTTTTAATCTGAATATCTATGCAATCAATCCATGCGATCACGAAGATATGCAGTTAAGAACTGCTAAGGACCTGAAGGAACTTTTTCCGCTTGAAGTAATCTCAGCAGAGCGTGTCTTAGGCGAAGATTCCAGGCAAAAATACGACTCCCTAAAATCACTAATTAATCTTTTTTTCGACAAGAATGAAAATGGCTTTCCTCCCCAATCAGAAGAGAAAATAGAGCAGCTTCGTAAAGAAATATCTGATGCGAATAAAATATTGCAAGACGCAAGTGACGGCGTCCTAAGCGAACTTGTTAATGATACTATTTGTTTTGGATATCCAAATGTTGAGGAACCTCAGCTTGCGGTTTTAACTCAGCTCGATATTAATGACCATATCGGAAGCAAATCGAGCCTGGGGTATTCTGATGGGGACATGGAAGATATCCTTCCTGGTTCTCATAATGGGTTGGGATATAAAAATCTCATCAAAATTGAAATTAGTCTAAAGCTGTTTGCCCTCCAAATTGGAAAAAACGACGGCGCCTGCGTGCCGTTGCTTTTTATCGAGGAACCCGAGTCGCATATGCACCCTCAGCTTCAGCAGGCTTTTGCAAAGTTTTTAGATGATTATCTCGATAAGATTTCTGGAGTGAATGTTCAAGTTGTTTTGACATCGCATTCATCTCATATCGCCAATACGACTGACTTTTCCAAGATTAGATATGCAAAAAGAACATATAATGGAGTCCATTTTAAGGATCTCAACAATTTTGCTCAGGAAAATGCTGCAAATATAGAGTTCATCAGAAAGTATCTCACCATTAGCAGGTGCGATCTTTTCTTTGCTGATAAAGCAATCATAGTAGAGGGAATTTCAGAGAGAATATTAATACCGGATATGATTAGTAAGTGCGACGACAGAGGGCTATTTGGTTCTACAGAGTACAAACTTCCTAACCAATACTACACGTTGATAGAAGTAGGGGGCGCATATGCACATATTTTCGCCCCCCTAGTTGAGTTTTTGGAGATACCCTGCTTGATAATCACTGATATTGATCCCGTAGGTGAAGACAGCAAGAAAGCAAGCTTCGAGGATGCCGTGACAACATCTAATGCGACCATAAAGTGGTGGGCAAAAAAAGCCGGTATTGCAAATGACGGTCATCTTGATATTCAAGAAATCAGGGGCGCTGGCGCAGAGTCAAAAAGCATTGGTAACTTCCATATCGAATTCCAAACTGAGGAAGATGGACTCTGCGGGCCTTCTCTAGAAGAAGCAATCCGTAATGTTAATCGCGGCATCTTTAACTTGGACGAGTCCTGTGATGAAACCGATTTGACTTTTAAAGGAAAAAAGAGCGAATTTGCTTTCAGGTTGTTGTTAAAACACCCTGATTATATCGTCCCACAATACATTAGCGATGGTCTTGTCTGGTTGAATTGCCAAAGCAACTAGGATGCGAGTGATTGGTTTGGGAGAGGAAAAGTTGCTGAATTCCGCTAAAGCCGAGGCCGAGGCTGATAAAGTAAATACAGAAATCATATCAATGTTAGAGGGCGGCAAGAGTTTCAGAGTGGAATCTGGTGCAGGCTCCGGGAAAACTACGTCACTGATAAAAGTAGTTGATTGGATAAAAGATCATAAAGCTGCTGACCTGAAAAGAAAGCATCAACAAGCAATTTGTATAACATATACGAATGCTGCTGTTGATGTAATCGACTCGAGGCTAGACGATAAGGAAGCCATTGCTGTCTCGACTATCCACTCATTTGTGTGGAGCGCAATAAAACCATTTCAACATCGTATCCGGGCGATTATTCAAGAGGGTGATATTATTGCTAACGGTGAAATCGATTTTAATGAAATAAAATCGGTCGAGTATACAGAAGGCCACCGATTTGTGGAAAATGGAACACTGTATTTATTCCACAATGATGTTCTCACTCTATTTTGTGACCTGCTGAATGAGGAGAAGTTTCGAAGGACTTTCGCGGATTCGTATCCAATTATCTTGATTGATGAATATCAGGATTCTTATAAACCCATAATTGATCAATTTCTGAACTACTTTATCGAAGCCGATTGCGGTCCGCAGTTCGGTTTTTTTGGGGATGCGTGGCAGACAATTTATCAAACCAACAAGGCATGCGGCGCAATAGAACACGCTGCGCTTGCGGTGATTCAGAAGTCATCTAACTTTAGGTCTGCCCCGCGCATTGTTCAATTGCTAAATCAAATCCGGCCTGAGTATAAACAGATATCTGCTATAGATGGGTATGAGGGTGAGGTTCTTGCTATCATCAATAATGATTATTCGGGGAAACGGCAGCAAAAAGGTTCTTTTAAGGATGATTTGCCGACAGAAGAGTTCAATAGACGTCTTGAGGAGTTCTGCGCCTGTTTTAGAGAGACGGTTCCAGGAAATGAGTCTTTGAAAACTTTGATGCTCACCCACAGAATTCTTGCTAATCACCAGGGATATGGAGATTTACTGGCTGTTTTAGGCGATGGCCTGAAGAACAAGGATGACCCTATTCTATGTTTCTTTATGGATGTCGTTGAGCCAATTCACGGGGCTTTGAAAAACTCGAGCATGAGCCAGCTGTCCGAAACGTTGAAAACTAAAAGATGCTTAATTACAAGTAAATCGGATAAATCAAGATGGCTTTGTCTCAGCAGCGCTCTCGCAAAAGCTCGAGAAGCTAGTGCCGCAGAGGTATTAAAAACGTTGGAATTGTATAGTGATCTTGTCCCCCTTCCTCCAAAAGTCAGGGAGCATTTTCATGAGTATATGCAATGTCCCACGTTGGAATACAACGAGAACGTCACTATAGGACAGCTTCTTGACATTGAGTATTCGCAGTTTATTAATGCTATCGAGTTTTGCCAGCCAGAATCTCTCTTTTCCACAGAGCATGGAGTAAAAGGGGAGGAATACGACAATGTCATATTCGTAATCAGCAAAGGTTGGAATTTATATCAATTTGAGAAATATGCTCCGATGATTCTTGAAGGAGAGCCTAGCGATCCTAAAAAGCGCTCCTCGTACGAAAGGAACAGAAATCTCTTCTATGTTTGCTGCTCTAGGCCTAGAAAACGCCTTGTGTTTTTTGTTACGGTTCCTGTGGAAGCCGCGTTTAGATTATTTTTGCAGGATTTAGCGGGAGACGAAAACGTACTGACGCTAGATGAATACTTAGAGCGTCAGCATGAATACGCACAGTAAAGACAATCCCTAGCTTTCTTCTGACGCACTATTGTTCAGGCCTCTCTGTTTTTTGAAAACGATTCGACCATAGCCGATCGGGGTGGTCGGCACTTGCTAGCGAAGTACCGATTCTATCCTAGCGAATACAATTGTCCTTCTTCGGTCTCGGCACTCTGCAAAGCACTCACAACGCTATGAACCCGATAACGTTCGGGACACTACCAGTGATGGAGTATTGCCCCGTTCACTTCTTCTTCAAATACGCACGAATGCACTGTGCCTGGGGACTACTTGGGGCTCCAAGACGCTCTACAAGGCCAAGCCTCCGATGCGACGGGTAATCGTCAATCGTGGTATATCCAAACGCTTTGCTATTTCGCCCGGGGCGAGTGCGCCCTCCTTTTCGAGAAGGTTGAGTATGAGTCTGTCCCTCGGGTTGCGAATTTTAATTTCCATAGGATCGATGTCACGAGTGATGTCCCATTCGTTTTTTTCGCATGGTAAGGGCGAATGCGAGAATCGTGTCGACGGCTTCCGGCATGTGCGCTTGCGATAGAGCATGCCTGATTACGGCGTAGCCAGCCTCTTTTGTTTTCAACAGCATAGCCGCTTTCTGCGCGTCTCCGGCTTTACTCAATTCCTGATCTGCGTTTTCGCGCTCTTTTTTTGCTGGCAACAACGCAAGTAGTGTTTCTGGCCTATTTGGGCAAAAGGTTGTAATTTCTTCAATGAGCGAGCGGCCTAGTCCGTATAAATATGACATAACATTTGCCTCAAGAGTGTTGCGAGATTGTCGAGGAGTTCTGGGTGGCGAACTGGATGTAGGGATACCGCAACATCATCCACATCCCGAGGCAGGGCGACAAGTCAATCGACTTGTCGAGAAAGGTTATTTGCAGGTTCATGGCCGAGAAGGGCCGTAGCGTCATCTGTCTGAAGAAGATAGAGGATGCTCTTCGTATGCGGGTGAGATGCCGGATGTCCCCGAAGGTTCGATAAGGCACAGGTTTCACGCAGGTGCGTCGAACGCCCTCTGGTTTACCGGCATGACGGAGTTTGGTCTTCCGCGTGGGAAGTGCCATCTATCGCCCATGCTGGGCTGCTTCGGTGATAGGTTCGTGGTTCGTGGGTACGAGGTCGAGGTCGTCAACAGGGGTTGCTCGCCGTATACAAGGACAAATCCTCGGACGAACATCCAATTCTCCATTCCAATATAATGAGTTAAAGTTCAAGGAGTCGTTAGGCTGAATGAGTCGGAACCAATACAGAAGAAGTCTAGCGATACGGGAAACGTCCGCACATCCAATTAGAGAAATAAGTCATCAAGAGAGGATGCTATGGCTTTCTGAATTCAGTATTAGGAAGGAAGAGCTGAAGGGCATGCAGAGAGAACGCGTTTTTCTTCAAACTCATTCATTCTGCGGTGCAGTTTCGATAATCTTTTGAATCGTCTCAAATATCGGAACGAACGACTCCAAATCTTTCTCAGTCAGCTTAACGTCCCCGGACAAAATTGCGTCAGCAAAGGCAGTTTTGCTCAGTGCATAGTTTTTCTGATCCTCCGTTGTACATCTCAAGACTTTTGTTGCGCCTCCATCAATAATTTTGGTGTGGGATTCATGAGGATTCCTATCTTTAACGAAAAGACCGCTGTCCGCAATGCAGCGACCATATTGATCGAATTCATCAGATGTGTAGAGTCTTCTTTCGATTCCATCAGATCCGATGACCTTCGATTTCATTGTGGAATCAGTCAGCAATTGCTCTATTGATATTTTTGGAGAATCCTGCCGATGAGCTGGAACAGGAATGGCAAAACTATATACACCATTTGAAAAACTCTTAAATGGGGTATCGTCCATCTTTTTTACAATATCATTTTCATCTCTGTCAAAGAGAGCTATTACCATGCCGTGAGTTGCCATGGGCATGGGAGAGAGAGTCATGCACGTGGCTTTGAGTTGCTTGCTACCCATCTCGCAAATGCACTCAGCGCCTTCTTTGGAACTGAATTCCAAGAAGCGAAAATCGTGCTGAAATAGCTCGGGATGATCGGCTCTCAACTTTTCTTTGGCAGCCTTTAGTATTCGCCAATCAGTGGTTCCCTCTGTAATAACTAATGGAATGGCGTGATTCGATTGAACATAGCTGCGAATCTCATTCATGTGCCTTTTTGAATTGGCAAACGCGTCATATGCGACATCAAACTCTTTGAAGGATTCGGAATCAATTGAGTTGCCAGAGGGCAATTCAATCAAGGAATAGCCATCAGATCCGAGGTTCTCTTCAAGTCCCAACAAAAGGAGAGGCGAGTGTGTTGTGAAAATAAACTGAACTTTGGGAAACATCCTAATTAATTCTGGGAGCACGGTTCGCTGCAATGAACTGTGCAGGTGCAAGTCAATTTCATCAACAATGACGATTCCGCAGATTGAGCCTAAGTCGATACTGCTATTCAAATCGTTATTTTCGGCATAGCGAATTATAGTTGAAAAGAGCTCGAAAAGAATAATCTGGCCAGTTGACAATGAATCAAGCGAGGGGCAAACAATGGTGTCAGAGCCATGATGTTTGATGTTGAATCTCGAAGAGCCGGTATTTCTATAACCAAGATCGAAGTATATCTCCTTTCCTATTATTTTTGATAAAACGGCTTCAATATTTTTACGAGCACTTCCAAAGGCTAAAGTGCTAGCGATATTAGGGGTGTGGATAATACGAAGATTGCCTCCAACAGCATCGATATCCGCGCGCGAGTCAGTGATAATGTTGAGTAACCATTCAAGAGTATCAGAGACGCACTCTTCAACAATTATTCTATTTGGAAGTTGGTTTGCGAATTGAGGACGGACGGATGGTCCAAAATACTTGTGCTGTTGATAATACAGTCCGCCCATCCAAGATGGTTTTTCGTGGCGATTTGACAAAAAACCACACATTACCTGACTGGAAAACATGTGCTCGGATTCACTTTTAGTGAAGGAGTTTGCTTTGCTGTTTCGTTCTTTGCGCCAGTCTAGTGAATTATCAGTAAATCCGGTCTGTTTCTTATATTCGTCAAATTCCAACTCTCCTGTTTTAAATAAGAAAGATCGTGAATTTGTATAATCAATCCTAATGGTTTGGAATGCTTCACCGATTGATATTTCTTGAGGGGCAATTGTCTTGAAATACTGATGACCTATCCCTTCAGCTTCGCATGCATCACTATAGGCTTTGTCGGCAATCTCATACATGGAATCAATGATTGCCGACAAAACAGTACTTTTACCGCTTCCATTTGCACCGACAAAAACAATTGGCTTGGGGTTTCCATTTTCATGGAAATCAGCGTCAAGCTCGAGCGAATTGACCGGACCGGAATGCTGATAGGAGAGATGTTTAATATAAATGCAGTCTATAGACATTTTTCCTCCATTGGCGTGAGTAGCGAGTTGCTCTTGCCATTCTTGCGGCAGAGCAGTTCAAAATCAGGAAAGCGCAACCCAAGCCCCCAGCATGATCTGGGTGTCGAATTCGAACCAATACAAGAGACGAGATCATGCCAGAGTCCATCGTAACATTTGGTGAAGGTGCTATGTATAACGAGCTCAAAAAGCTCGCGAGAGAATCCGTCGATGATGTCTTTATGCGATATTTCGTTTGGCGGTGAAATGCCTTCTCAGGCTGGTTATCGCAATTGTAATTCCTTTCTTCGCGATTTGAGATCCATGCATGCTCTTTACAAGGGATTATTATGGAGAAACGCACGACGTGTATAAAACTATCTTAAGAACGCAGAGACGATAGTTGAGAAATCACGTAGCGAAGCAATGCCCAATATTAACGAAAGCTATCTGGTGACAATTGACGCAAACGAAGCCGCTGTTGCGGGGCTAAATGTGGAATTAAGCCGGCAGATGAAAATGTGTTGGAGCGAGCTATAGCGTTTGTGAACTTGCAAGTGCTGCACTTCATTGATGCCGTTTTCCGCAGGAATGGCCTTGTGGTTATCAATTGTTGGCACACTTGTTCCTTGGGAGGGGTCACGTTCGATGAAATTGCCCCTTCCAAGGAACGCTCTATCTTGCCATAGTCAGTATTTCGCACATAGAGGCAACCATTACATGTCCCATCTGGACCGTCTCGGCTTTTCAATCAGACGAATGCTTTCATTGAAAAGGAGCATTCGCTGCGTATCCTATAAACACGTACACAAACGTCATGATGCAAAACAGGGCAATGAAGGAGGTCAGTATCCCTTTAATGTGGTTTAGCATCGAATCTCCATGATTACCCGGCAGGTCTGGGCAATCGTTACTGCCTGCGTGATTCGAAACACGCCCCCTGTCCTCTCTGTCTCGGTTTGCTGTTTTTAGTTGAATCCATCGTGCCGCTCTGATTAAAGGGCCGAAGGCATAGAATGTAATTGCGAACAAAACAGTGAAGGAAGCCAGGTTTGGTATTACCAGGAATTTTGTGTAAGGAAAGATCACGAAGAAGAGTAGGCAACACGCTATAAATGCCCCAATTATTATGAGAAAGCTTCCTAACGCGGGTCTACTTTTACGTAATCGCTCAATTGCCATCAAAGAAGCGAGGACGATAACTAAGGCAATGAACAGAAGAATCACAAATGGAAAATTATCTGAGGAGAAATCAAGAGCAATGATTAAAGAGCATATAAACAAACTATATGTTACATATTTAATTATCGATGCGAAAACATAAATTAGGTGAATAAGATAATTATATACAGGTGGAGATCCTAGTATTTTTTCTATTAGCCAGTATGGATGAGCTGAAGCATGGCTCTCATAGTGCCCGTATTCTTTAATTCCTTTGTACGAAAGATAGTTCGTTGGGAAGATGATAGAAGCAAAAACAATGCATAGAATTAATCTATAAATCGAGAACTCTGGCTCAAGAGCAGACAAATCCGCGCCTTTAGATAAAGCGTTTCCAATTTGAGATGCATAGAACAAATAGTTAAGGAAGAATGAAAAAAAGGAAATAACAAGAGTAATGAATCCGGAATGTTCTGCGATATACTCTAACAAAATGACTTTGTGCTGGGAAAGTGTTCTTTTGTCGCAGCTTTCTTCCCAAAATGCTTTTTTATAGATATCTAGATGGCGTGCTTCGTTTTCTTCCGGCATGCGATTTCCCTTCTTTGTCAATAGCAAAACATCGCAAAATAGAGTTTCTTCCTACTTGCATAACCGAGACTTTGATTGGTCTAGCTTCTAGGAGCGTCTTGTGGGGTTGACAATCTTTTAGAGCAGTACTTGAAGTTTCATAAAAAGCAACATGGAAAGAATCAAGTTGAACTTTGAACTGTACTATCTGCCGCACTCATAGGATAGTGATGCGTAATTGATAGAAGTGATTTTAATGTGCTCCTCTTTTATACTGTATGCCTATGGACACATGCGCTTTCTTGACGTGAGAGCCTTAACAGATGTACACAGTTATCGAGTCCGAATCGCGCTCCTCGGCTGTTTCGGAACCGAGCTCTTCGAACAGCGTATCGGGCGCACCATCTCCTGACGGTCGTGATGGGGCTCTGATATCTCTGCACCCTTCTCACCCCACGCTCATGGCCACATAGAACCTGTCCGGTTCCAGCGCGTACAGCTCGTCGAAGAACTCCCTGCGCGTCGTGTTCCCGCCCTCCAGGTTCGTAATCCACGCATGAGGGAGGCTTGCGCAGGAGCGCGTGTCCGCATCGAGCTCGTCCGGCATCACCAGATGTGCGATCTCTCGCAGCCCCCCGACCTTCAGCGGGTAGGCCGCCGTGTCTCTGACTCCCCGGTACAACGCGATCCGCCATTCCATCTGCGGGGCGTACGTCTTGTTCTTGTAGAACACGTCATGGGGAAAGCCGGGCACGCCATCGGGGAACACCGTATCTGCGTCCAACGGTTCGCGATTGACGAGGAGGATGCTATGCGCGTTCCTCTCGCGTCCGGGCACGGGCTCGATGTCCCAATACGAGACGGGTGCGCAGTAGTAGTGAAGGCGATGAAGCCTGGCGGCAAGGTCGATCCTGTCCACGAATGCCGGGAAATCGTCGATCGCGACGTAATGGCCGCCGAGATTGTCCGGTGCATGAGGCGATTCCATGCAGGTCCCGTCTTGCCCAAGCCGCGCCGTTTGCATGAAGAAGCAGCAGATGTTCGCATAGCTTAGCCCTGCAGGCAGAATGGCGGTTTTGTGCGCCTGGATATCCTGTAGATCATCGGGCAACGCGGGGATGCTTCTCGGCAGGACAAAGGCGCTTGCCCCCTCGAGCGGGTCGCGTTGATCGTCCGTCCCGTTCCAGCGAAAATGGGCCAGCGTGTTCATGTAGAGCGCTCCGTCGAGGAACTGCTCGGCATACTCGCGTTTCGAGAACGCCTTGAGGATGCGGGTTGCGGTGGGGCGTCCTTCGTGTTTGGTCATGCTCGTTCCTTCATGATGCCGATTTCGATTGTCATCATCTGGGTCACTCGTAATGATGTCATGATTGAGGCGCCTACGGGCGCCTAATTGGTGTATTGAAGACTCTAAATGTGACAACGCTTAGCTCAATAAGCAGAACTCTTTTGAAGTCGAGTTCTTCTTTCTGATTATTTTCGCTGCACCAGCCGCTGCTTCGTTTGGCTCGCAAGTCCGCTTGACACGCTGCCGTTACCCAAACCACAAGGCCGCGGATGCTATCATGCCTCCGTACTGTATGAAGACGCTCATAAGCCGCTTGGGCGCAGCCAGAAGCATCGGCGGATGTCATCGCGAGAGCCAGAGGGTTGGTGGTGCACGATGATGAGAATGGAAAAGCTCAATAGGCGCTTCGTCGGCACGGCGCTCGTATCTGTGCTGCTCAGCCTGCTTCTCGCGTTGACTCCGGTGCTCGCTATTGCCGAGCCCGCGAATGGGGGAAGCGCTTCCGCCAATGTGATGGAGGCCACGCCGTCAGAGGATGACGCGTCGGAAGTTCCCGAGGACGTCTCTGGTGACGCAGAACCAACTACGTCACCGCAACCTGAGCCGTCCGTCTCCGCCGATGCAGCAACCGTGCCAGCGGAATCCGAATCGTCTGCCTCTGCCAATGCGGCTGCAATCGAACCTGCATCGACAAGTCTAGTGACCGTCCCCGCAATGCAAACGCCGACAAGCACGACATCTCTTAGCGCGACGGTTTCTTACGATTCGAACTTCGTCAAAGGCTCTACTACGAGGTTGACTTTTAACGTTTCAGGTAATACGAAACCCCTGAAATACAGGCTCTACAGTTTCGAGATAAATACGGGGGAGTCTTCAAATTCCTGGTCTTCGATCATCGATATATCGAAAGCTTCGGCGAGTAGCTTTAGCGAGCGGAATTATTTCGAAATACCGCTTTATCTAGCGGGCACATACAGGCTTATGTTTAATGCGCAAGAAAACGACGGGGGAAACCATACCCGCTTTGCGATGACCTTCACTATTCCGGAATCCGCCGATTTCAAGTCGATGGACGCCATCATCAATGAAGTTATCGCGCAGTGCAATAGCGAGTGCATGGAACAGGGCGACACAAGTGATTATGCGAAGGCTCTGTGGCTTAACGACTGGGTTGTCGACAACACGCAATATGACAATACGTACACGTACATAAGTGCCGAGGGCGTTTTTGGCCGTGGGCTTGGAGACTGCGAAGCCTATCACGATGCCTATGTACGCCTCTTGAACAGAGCTGGTATCGAAACGAGGCGCGTCGACAGCTATGGAGATGCGCATGTATGGACCGGTGTGAAGCTCGGCGGAAAATGGTACAACGTCGACACGACATGGAACGATCCGGGCTATACATTCCCTAACATTGATTTGAAGCGTCTCTACTTTGCATTGCCTTCGGGTATCATGGGGCTGGTTCATCAGCGATGGGATGGTAATTATTTAGTCGGGTATCCCGATCGTGCGTCGTTTGATGCCTCGTCCTACGAAGACAACTACTTTATTAGATCCGGCGAGATATCAAATTACACTGCCCCTTATCTTGAAGTCAGCGGAACATACAGTGTGCAAACGCATCTCGACGCTCGCGAGTCGAGCTTTACCATTCCCGTAGTCAACAACGGGTGGCCGGCTGGTTACAAGAACGTCATCTATAACCTTGTCGCTCATCAACTTGGCCAGGAGAGTTGGGGAGATGGCGTTGGGGTTGTCGTTGCATATGCTGACGATAACTTGTCTTTTCGGGTGACATACGATGGATCGGATCTTCCAATCTCCATTACCAGCGCACTGATATCAAACATAGGAGATGTTGACTATTCCGGCAAGGAGCAAACGCCAACACCGACGGTTACGGTCAATGGTACGGAGCTCGTCAAGGACAGGGACTATAGGATCTCCTATGGAAACAATGTCAATGCCGGATCCAATGCCTCGATTACCATTGAGGGGATAGGCAATTATTTTGCCTCGGCGACGAGGTATTTCACCATCAACAGGCTGTACATACACAACGCGAGCATCGCCTCGATTGCGAATCAACAATATACGGGAAGCGCCCTCGAGCCCAAGCTTCAGGTGAGCTATGGCGGCCGGCAGCTTGTTGAGAATGTCGATTATACGGTGAGATACTCCAATAACGTTGAGGTCGGCACGGCGACGGCTACCATAACCGGCAAGGGGAACTATTCGAGCACGAAGAGTACGACTTTTACGATCGAAAAGAAGCCGGACGGCTCTTCGGGGAATACGGGTTCCGGCGGTTCGACCGAGCCAACCAAGACATCGATCAGCAACGCGACGGTGAGTGGCATCGCCAACCAGACCTACGCCGGCAAGGCGCTCACGCCGAAGCCGACGGTCAGGGTGGGGTCGACCACCCTCAGGGAGGGCACCGACTACACGCTCTCCTACAAGAACAACACCAGTGCCGGGACGGCAAGCGTCATCGTCACCGGTAAGGGTAGCTGCACGGGGACCGTCACGAGGACGTTCACCATAGTCCAGCGCTCGATCTCCAGCGCGACGGTGAGCGTCGCGACCCAGACCTACACCGGCAAGGCGCTCACGCCCAAGCCGACGGTCACGCTGCCCGGCTACGGCACGCTGAGGGAGGGAACTGACTACACGCTCTCCTACGCGAGCAACGTCAACGTCGGGACGGCCGCGGTCACCATAACGGGCAAGGGCAATTACACGGGCACGAGGACGGCAACCTTCAAGATCGAGGCTCAGCCGGCCGCAAAGGCGCCGGCGGTGACGGGCTCGTGGGTGCAGTCTGGCGGCAGGTGGTGGTTCTCCTACGACGCCAAGACGAGGGCCGCCCAGAAAAAGGCCTACCCGGCAGGCGAGTGGGTGACCGTCGGCGGCAG
>ERZ857480.50126-NODE-77503-length-25417-cov-16.9747_pt1 | contig 25417 bp, 9 predicted proteins | sample MGYA00519767_ERZ857480 | MGnify/ENA primary metagenome ERZ857480 (study PRJEB31778, sample SAMEA3449210) | human gut metagenome | biome: human gut; feature: human-associated habitat; material: faeces | place: United Kingdom | collected 2010/2012 ...
AAACGGATGGCGGAAACGTAAACCGTTATGTTCGCATCGCTCCGGATGTTCATGGCCTTGATCTGCGCTTCGCTGACCGGAAGCGTTCCGACGAGTCCGTTGACCCGGACGAGGCACATCGTTCCGAACAGGCTCTGCACCGTGCCCTCCGCCTTCTGACCCACGCTGAACGTGAGCAGCGGATCGTGCGTTACGGCGCGCTGCGAAACGTAGAAGGTGCGTTTGACCTTGTCCACCGACAGTATGCGGACTTTGACCTCGTCGCCGCATTCGGGCGCATGTCCCGGCAGAACCTCCTCCCGGGGCATCGAGAGGTAGAGTTCCCCGCAGCGGAGCACACAGACCGTCTTGTCGCCTCCGGCCACCGTGGCTTTCACGATGTCGCCGTTGCGGAGCCGGGCCTGCTCGAACGGGTCGGTCGCGGCGCGGGTTCCGATCGAGACGTAGATCATCCGCGCATCGGGGTCGATGCGTTCCACGACGGCCTCCTCGCAGCGCGAGCCGATCGGGTAGAGCGCAAGCTCGGTCGCCGGCTGCCAGAAACGGCTCTCGGCGCACACCCGGTAGAAAAGATCGCCGTCGCGCAGCAACAGTCCGAAGCGCGGCGACCGGAAGCAGATTTCGCCCGAAACCCGGTCGCCCGGCCGCACCGGGATCTCCGACCAGTCGTTGTAACGCTGCTGCACGCTGAGCTTCAGCGTCCGCGTCTCGGGGTCGGCGGCTTCGACGACCATCGTCAGCTGTTCGCGCACCGCGTAGAGCATCTTGGCGTTGGCGATCGGGAAGAGGCTGGCGCGTTCGAGCGGAACCCGGCAATAGATGCCCCGGAAGCAGACCGTGATCGCCTTGACGGCCACATGAATCACCTCGGCGACATCGACCGTGCCTACGGTACAGCTGTCGAACTGCGAATAGTCGCTGACCAGTTCGGCCGATACGGTGAGCGCATTGGCCTTTTCGTCGATGCCCGTCACGCGCATCCGGACCAGCTGGCCCGGTCCGTAACGCTGACTGGGGCTCTCGTTCTCCCGGAACCCGGCATCGGTGTCGGACAGGAAGGCGCGATAGCCTTCGTATTCGGCCCACAGGCCTGTGGCGGTCCGTTCCGTCACGGTAAACCAGAGCCATTCGCCGGGGCTGAACCGTAGCTCTTCGCCGGACAGCTCTTCGCAGCGGCGGGTGAGCCGGATTTTTCGTTGCACGGGGTCGATGGAGAGAATCCGGGCGCGAAGCGCGTCGCCCGCCTTGTAGTTGCGGCGGATTTCGCCTGCGAACTCCGTATTGGCGATGTAGCACGGATACCCGCTGCAATCCACGTAGATGCCTTGCGGAACTACCTGCATGACGCTCCCCCGGACCAGATCGCCCTCCGCAAAGGGCATCTCCTGCAGGAACGGGTTGGGCAGAAGCTCCCGGACGCTGAATTTCAGAATGCGGCTCTCCCGGTCGAACCGTTTGACTTTCACCCGGAGCGTGTCGCCGTCACGGTAGTTTTCCCCGATGCGGAAAACCGGCAGCCAGCTCAACTCCTCGCGGCGCAGGGTCACGACGATTCCGTGGTAGTTGACGAAGAGGGCCGAATCCATCACGTAGTCCGCCGTCACCTCGAGCGTGTCGCCCTCCGTAAGCCGGACGCCTTCCCAGTCGGGCGTATATTCGTCTTCGGGCAGTCGGAACGCCAGGCTTCGCGTGTCGGGATCGACCGCCGTTACCTCGGCTTCGATCTCGCGGCCGGGACGGAAGAAGTTGGCGAGATTCTCGACGCCGCTCCAGACGGCGTCGTCAAGCGTGAGCCGCCCCGCATAATCGTAATAGGTCACTTCGGCGGCGAACTCCTGCGGGATGAATTTGCGCAGCGTCACGTCGAGTTTCTCGCCCGGGCGGATGTCGTCGAGCGACCGCGTGTCGTCGACCATGTCGCGCAGGCTCGCCTTGAAAGTCAGTTTGCGCGGCATCAGGTCGGTGACAACCGCTTCGATCTCTTCGCCCGGGCGGTAGGCCGCCGCCGAACGTCCGGCCCGCTCCCAGGCCAGGTCGCGGGCGAAGATCACGCCGCGCAGCGCCGGCATTTCGACGCTCTCGACGGTGAGCTGCTCGGGCATTTTCCGCGCCGCGGTCCGCACGTCGGTGATCCGGACGCGGTGCGCTTCGCCGATGCGCAGCGGCATGTCCGCCGGAGGAATGCCCTCGGCATAGCGGAGGCTCAACGCGAGGGAGAGGTCTTCGTAGTCGATTTGCAGGATCACCGCCGAAAGACGCTGACCCGGAACGAACGTCGCGGAAGGTTCGCCCCATGCCAGCTCCCCGCACGGCACGACGCCGGCATAACCGGCCGCGTCGACTGTGAGCGTCCGGTCGTCACCGACCGAAACGACCGTGCATTCCACCGTGCCGTACTGCCGGAATCCGGCTTCCACCCACGGGCGGGGCAGGATTTTCACGAGCGAGAAGCGAAGGCGTCCCTGCTCCCGGTCGATGGCTTTGCAACAGACGGCCACCCGGTCGCCCGGAACGAGCGTCGAACCCAGTCCCGGGGCGAGACCTTCGATCAGGCCCGCATAGCCGGCGTATTCGACCGCCGCCTTCTCTCCGCAGTGCCCGACTACTTCGGCGACGACCGTATCGTTGTCCGACACCGGGCAGTAAAGCCACGGATTGGGTTGCAGCCGGCGGATGCTGAGCCGCGGAACTCCGCTCTTCTCCAGTCGTTCGACCACGGCCTCGATCTCTCCGCCCGCCGCGTAGCGGGTCGGCAGGTAACGTTCGCCCAGCCGGAAGGGCGGGGTCCAGGTCGTATCCCCGAGAAGCACCGAAGCTTCCGTGTCGTTGCACTTCACCACCATGAGTTTCTCGGTGATGCGCGTGATCCGGGCGGAGAGGCGCGCTCCCGCGACGAACGGAACGGCGGCCCCGGCCAGCAGTCGCCGCCGGCTGAAGCGGCAGAGGCCGCGGGCGGCGTCGTAATCCAGATGGCAGACCCACAGCCTCTCGCCTTCGTCGTAGAGCGAGCAGGCCGAGTCGACGATTCCCCAGATGATCTCCTCCCGGGGGATGAATCCGAAGCACCCTTCGCCCGGACAGAAGACATGGATGCCCTCTTCGGTGCAGTGCTTCACCTCCACTTCGGCCCCGGCTCCGTTGCGGAATGCGTCGGAGAGCTGCGGGCGCGGCTCCGTCAGCAGCCGGCGCTTTCCGGCGTCGAACCTGGCGACATAAAGCCGGAAACGGCCGTCTGCCGGCAGCTCGTCGGCTGCGACGGACTCCAGCCACGGCTTTCCGGCGAGGATCGCCGTGTCGCGGGGCGAAAGCCACAGGTCGATTCCTTCGTAACGCACGATGGCCGATCCTGCGTCGAAGGCGACGAGCTGCGTTTCGATGAAGGATTCGGGGGCGATACGGAGCGATTTCCACGGATCGGGAATCAGGGTGCGATGGTCGAACAGCAGGCAGCCGCGTTTGAAATCGTAGGCCGCGGCCTGCGCCTCCAGACGCTCGCCGGGTGCGAGGCGCGAGGTTTCCGGCGCACTCCATGTGGCGCGTTCGAAGGAGAGCATGCCGCGGATGCCGCCGGCGGTTTCGACCCGGTACCCGGCCCGTTCCCGGCCGAGGACGGTGATGTCGAATCGTTGGCCGACCATCCGGCGGCAGTCCTCCCGGTCGGGCGAACCGACGTAGAGGCGCTGGTTGCGGCGGTCGATGCCCTCGATGCGTACGCGGCGTAGCTCTCCCGGGTGGAAGAGCGCGTCGGGCTGCACGTCGCCGCAGGCTCCGGCGACGAACGTGCGGGCCGTTTCGCGGGAGCAGACGCCCAGCCGGCCCCCGACATCGAAACGCACCTCTGACGCCGTGGCTTCCACGACTTTCGCCTCCGCCACGTCGCCTTCGGCGATCGGAACGCTCCACGGATCGGGCAGCACGGCCTTGCGGCTGAACTGGGCCACCCGCTTCGTGCGGTTGATGAAAATGAGCTGCGCCTCGATCCGCTCGCCTTCGGCGAATGCGCCTTCGGCGCTCGGCGGGGTGATCCACCCGATGCGTTCGCGGGGTATCTCGCCGATGATTCCGTCCAGGGCGACCATGACGGCCATGCGGTCGGTCCGCAATACCGTTACCTCATACTTCGAGCCGACTCGGTAGTTTACCCCGTTCCACGGGGATTCGGCGCCGCCGGTTCCGCTCAGGAACAGAACCCGGGCTTCGGGGTCGAACTTCACGAGCAGGACCCGGAGCCGGTCGCCGGTCCTGTAACGGTTCATTCCGCTCTGGAAGTTGAACCACGAGACATTGTATTTCAGCACCTCGCCCACGATGCCGTCGGCATTTACGAGCAGGTTGCCGTTCGGCAGCACCGCCGCGACGGTCCCCTCCGTCGTGTCGCCCTCCCGGTGGGGGTAGGCCGGCCAGGGGTCTTCGAGCAGCTCCTTGCGGCTGAAGACCAGCTCGCCGCTCGCCGCGTCGGCCCGCAGGACGAGCGCTTCGACCTGCATGCCCGGGCGGTAGGCCGAGCGGTCGACGATCCGGGACGAATTCCAGTCGAGTTCGTCGTTCGGGATATAGCCGATCACGTCGCGGTGCGTCACGATCATCCGGTCGGGGCGTATCTCCGCGATGACCGGGTAGCAGCGGTCGCCTTCGCGCAGGCCGGCCTGCGCCCAGAGGGACTCCCTGTCGTAGAGCAGGCGGACCCGGCGGACGCCGTCACGCTCTTCGGCGCGTACGCGGACCCGGCTGCCGTGGCGGAGCAGGCACTCGGTGACGTAATCGGGCATTTCGGGCCGCTCCAGTTCGATTTCGATCAGCCGTTCCTGCTGCAAGGCCCACAGTTTGCCCGCCCCGGCGGCGTGGGCCACCACCTGAAGGTCGTATTCGGTCCCCGGTTCGAGACTGTCCGGAACGGTGTCGCAGTCCGTGGTGAAACACTCCAGCACAGCCTCCGACGGAGAGAAACGCGAGACGAACGCCTCGACCGTTTCGCCCGCCTCGGGCCGGCGGGCGGTGTAGGGTTTCAGAATGCCGAAAACCCGGTCGTAGCCGATCCGGATTTCGTCCTCCCGCACGTCGCACACCTGCACCCGGATGCGCTTCCCTTCGGCAATGCCGGAGAGGGAGTCCCAGGGGTTGACCGGCGGCTGCGCCAGCCGGAAAAAGGTCTTTCCGTCCGACCGTCCGACCCGTACGGCGATCCGCTCGCCGGGCGAGAAGGCGATGTTGCGGGCCATCGGGAAGGAGTAACTGCCGACGGGAAGGAACCCGAACACCTCGCCGGCCCGCCAGAGTATGATCCCGGCCTGCCCGTCCTCGAAGAGCACCTCGGCGTCGAGCGTCAGACCCTCGTCGAGAGCCTGGATACGGTCGGCGATCAGACTTTTGAACTGGAATTTCGGATCGCCGTGCTCGAAAAAGCCGCAGACGCGCACCTCGGTCTCGAGCGAGTGTTCCCGGAGGTAGTTGTTCAGCGAGTAGGGCAGCTCCTGCGGGTGGAGGTGGAACGAGCAGGAGCGTTGGTCGATCGTGGTTCGGATCTCGGTCGTGGCCGGGATTTCCGTCGGGGTGATTTCGCAGCGGAGGATGTCGCCTTCCGCCAGCCCGTAATCGACCGTTTTGTCGAGCAGCTCGAACAGGAAATGGCGCTGCTTGTCGTTGCGTCTGATCATCTTCACCCGCAACGGCTGGTTCGGGAGGTAGATCCCGTTGCGGAAGCGTTCCACGCAGTTGGGGATCGAGTTCCTGTCGACGGTGTGGACCTCGCCGCGATAGCGTACGGAGAGTCCGTTGCGGGTGACGTTGTTGACATGGACCGTGACCGTGTCCCCGACATCGAGCGTCAGCGAGTCGAAGGCGACCGGGGCGTCGTCCGTTACGGGGTCGAACGTGTACCGGAGCCGGCCCGACTGCTCGTCGCGGGTTTTCGAAAGGAGCTTCGCCCGGATTTTCATGCCGCGGCGGTAGGCGGCGGCGATCTCGCCGCTGCGGAAACGCTCGTCGTAGTTAGGAAGCGACTTTTTGTGGATCAGTCCGTCGTTTCCGCCGAAGGAGACGAACAGGCCGAAATCGACCGCCCGGTTGACATAGACATCGAAACATTCGCCTTCCGCGGCCTCGACGGGAGCGGGACGCACCGGATTCAGGCAGACCGGTTCGTCGACATTGGTTTTCAGTCGGTTGAAATCCGTATAGTCCCAGCATTGCGCTTCGATCCGCTCGCCCGCCAGCAGCCGGAAGAGGTGCTCGCCCGTGCAGTTCTTCGGGTTGAGCGTGAAATGGCAGCTGTTGCCCGGGGCGTAAACCCGGAAGCGTCGGCCCGAAAGGGCGTGGGCGGTCAGTTCGCTTTGCAGCCGCTCCACGTCCGCCGCGGCCAGTCCGACTTCGAGTGTCGTATGTTCGCGGATCGAGGCGATGAGCTGGTCGAACGATTGCTGCACGGCCTGCTGCTGCGAGACCGCGTCGCGCCAGGGGGTTGCCCCGGCGGCGATCTCCACCTCGACGAAGGCTCCGTCGGCGTAGCGCGCCGCGTCCGCGTCGGAGACGGCGATCAGCTGGTCGAATCCGCAGTCGAGGTAGCGGCGGCCGCCGACGCTGCACACGCGCCCCAGCAATCGGTCGGCAGGGGCGGCGGTGCGGATGGGTTGCAGGGAATTCCTATTCTCCATGTGCGTTTTCGGTTGAAGGGGTTTGTGCCGGGTCGGGGGTCAGGTGGAGATACCATTTGCCCTTGGCGATGAAGAAGGAACACGGGGTTCCCTTTTCCCAGGCGGAAATGACCGACCACCGCTGGTTCGACGTGTCGTAGAGCGTGATGGTCACCTGCGACCGGGGAAGGCGCTTGTCGTCGGCCGCCACGGTGAGTTCGAACAGCGTCGTGCCGCTCGCGGCGTCCTGCCGGGTGACTTTGTCCACGACGCGGCCCCGGTAAGAGGGCGCTGCGCCCGCATACTGCACGTTGTCGGCCATCATCGTTTTGCCGGCGTTGCGCCGCCGCTTGTAGAGCAGGTTCTCCGTGGCGAAGAAGGTAACCCGGTCGCCGGGCTGGAGCGTCTCGTCGTCCCGCATCGGGTAGTAGTAGTCCTCCGTCTCGTTCTCCACGGAGATAAAGGCGTCGCGGCGTTCGTTGTAATAGACCACCACGCCCGTCTTGCACCCCATGCAGGGCTGCCGCGGAATGTCGCGCAGCAGGCGGATGCGGTGGTTCTTCTCGAAGAGGACATGGCTGTCGGCCTCGTAGCCGGGAGCCGAAAAACCTGCCTCCGTGTCGCAGGTGCAGGCCGTGGTCTTGTGCAGGGGCGAATAGACGGTCAGCCCCTGGGCGTTGTCCTGGGAGACGATGCGGCAGACGTCGAAAACCTGACCGCAGGTTTTCATCCGGCAGATTTGTTCGAAGAACTTTTCATTGTCGAGCAACAGGTAGGAACGGCTCTTGGCCACGAAAAATTCGATGATCTGTTCGTTTATGATCGTGACCGTATGGGCCATTTCGCTGCTGACGACGTCGCAGATGTCCGCGTGGTAGCGTTCGGGACGGCCGTATGCGATCAGCGGGAAGATCACCCCGAATCCCACCTGCTCGGGTTCCGTGCCGGACTCCCCGCGGCGGAAGAAATGGACGCTTCCCGTGTTGAGGATGCGCGGAACCACGCCCGTTTCGGTCTCCACGCCCAGACACAGGTACTCCACGCCGTCCAGTATTTCGGTGACCGGGTTGCGGGGGCGGCACATGATCTTGGTGTCGTCGAGCGAAAGCCACAGTTTGTCGATTCCGGTCAGCGGCCTGACGATCCGGATTCGGTTGCTGCCCGCCTTGTTGTAGCCCAGCGAGTGGATTTTGTACAGCGCCTTGTCGACCTTGGGAATGTCGATCGTGTTGACGACCGGCATCAGGATCTCCACCAGGAGCCGGTTTGCGGCGTAGTATGCCGCGGCGTCCGCCTCCGCGCCGCCCGGGAAATCGACGACCGCCAGCCGCCCGTAACCCGTCCGCCGAACCGCGTCGCCCGCCTGGTAAAGCTCCATCTGCGTCTGGCGTCCGCCGGACGACAGGGTGATCCGGGTCGCCTGCGACACCGTCCGGATGAAGCTGTCGCAGTCGATGGCCGCTTCTCCGGCGCACCACACGAGGAGCGTGCCCGTCCGTTCCCCGACGGTGAGGTTCCGGAAGCCGAACATGACGCCGGGGAACTCTTCGAAGCCGATTTCGCCCGATTCCGGAAAGCGCAGTTCGGCGCGCAGTTCAAGTTCGACGCACCACTGCACCGGCTGCGGCGTCTGCCGGATGCACAGGTGCGCCGTCGAGCCGGGGGCGCGCAGGTAAAGCCCTTTGGCGAGCGGCATGCCCGAGTCGGGCACGAGAAAGCGGGCTTCGCGGCCCTGCAAGTCGATTCCCGCACAGCAGACGTTGACCAGCATGGTGGAAGGGCCGCGCGATTCGCCGGTGAACGAGAGCTGCGCGGGCTGCATTTCGTGCTTCAGCGTGATGGCGAGCGAACCTTTGGCCGGAACGGCGGACTGCCCGTCGGCAAGCTCCAGCTCCAGAAGCGACAGTTTGGAATTCGGCTCGTAATACTCCGCCGATTCGAGGCGCAGGCTGAGTTTCCCGACCCGGAAATCGTCCTTCCCGGCGATGTAGCGGTCGCAGACCGACCGGTCGCGAATCCGGGCCACGAAATCCTCGTGGAATATGCGCAGGACGAACGTGGTGCGGTTCGAGAGGCAGAAGATATAGGGGATATGCTCGGTCGAACCGTCGGGGAGCGTATGGCGGAGCGTTCCCGACGGTTTCAGGTCCCATTTGACGGACGAGCGCAGGGTGAGTTCCGCGAAGCCCTGCTGCATCTTGCATCCCGCGACGAACCGGCAGGTGGCCGACTGGTTTCTGGTCCACAGGCGGACGGATGCGCCGGGGTAGCGGTCGGCGTTCATCAGCTTGTCGGTGATCACCAAGGCCTTGCGGCCGGCGTACCCGAAGAGGATGTAGGGGGTCTCCGGGGCTTTGAGCGGAGCCTGGGTGATCGGCTGGAACAGCCGGTGGCTGCGGTAACGGTTCTCCGGGCGCGTACGTCGGTCGATGACGACCGGTGCGGACCGGTCGTCGCCGCGGAAGAAGGTGATTTCGCCCGTGAAGCGGGGAAGGCCGCAGGCTGCATCGCGCCGGAGCGTAAGGACGCGGTGGCAGATCAGCGGGGCGCTCACGGCGAAACGCAGGCTGCACTCGGCCGATCCGATCCGCACGCCGGTTCCGGCTTCGGCCAATGCGTGCAGCCAGGCGATCTCCGCCTTGTCGTAGCAGGTCACCGAAATCTCCTTGTTGCTGGCCGAGGCCGCATAGGCGAGTTCCGTCCCGTCCGGTGCGACGATCTTCCCCGAGACGGGCAGCAGCGAGCCGTCGCGGCTGCTCAAACTGAAGGTCTCGCCCCGGGCGTCGACGTATCCGTCGGCTTCCACGCGGCAGAACATGCGCGTGTCGTCGGTCCGGATACATGCCGTCAGCCCTTCGAACGGGGTGTTCGCATCCTTGATCGCGAGCCGTATCCGTTCCGCGTTCACATCGAAAATGCGGTAGATCAGCCCGTCGTCCGACTCTTCGCTGTGCGTCTCCTGGGTCAGGTAGTCGTAGATTTCGTTGTCGTAGCGCTTGCGGGCCTCGCCGACCGGAATCTTTTCCAGCGGGAAAGCGTCCAGCAGTTCCGAGAGGTTGCCGGGGGAGATTCCCTTGCGGCCCGTACCTTCGAAAAGGAACTGCATCAGGCAGCGCGGGAAGTGGTTGCGGAAGATGTAGTAGCGGAAGAGGTAAAGCGCCATCTGTTCCCGGTTCTGCAACAGTGCGAAGAAACGCTCGGTGAAAATGAACGCGGCCAGCCTTTCGTCGTCGTAGTTGCGCACCAGTTTGCGCAGCTGCGACCATCCGATCTTCGTCCGGGAGCGTTCCGCCGCGGGGAGATCGTATCTCGAAATCAGGTAGTCGACATCGTCGATACAGAGCAGCAGGGTGTTGGCGTCCTGCGCCAGATAGTGGTCGCCGCCCTGCCGCTGCGCGTCGGCTTCCCGCCACTCCGCGATATAGCCGTAAAGCAGTTTCTGGGTGTATTTTTTCAGGTTCCCGAAAAGCAGCGAAAGGAACTTCCGAATCCGCAGCGCCGAGCGGGGGCGGAACAGCACCAGGTCGAGGTAGCGCGAGTGCAGGAAACGGTAGAACAGCCTGACGTCGGTGCAGTTGTCGATCAGCGCCCGGTGGAGCGCCGACGCCTTTACGGAATTCTCGGGCAGCTGCATGCCGAAATCGTCGGCGACGGTCAGCAGCAGGGTCGTCAGCCAGTAGTCCGAGAAAAGCTCCCTGAAAATCCGTTCGCTCGACAGGACGACGGCGCATTCGGCCAGCTGCCGGATATAGTCGTAATCCCCTTCCGTGTCGGGAACCGGATGGCCGATCCGGTAGACGACCATCGTATTGAGCAGCCACGATTCGATCAGCAGCCGCGCGTTGGGATTCGTTTTGTCGGTATAGGGTTTCAGGCCGGAAGCCATGCGCGCCACGAGGACCAGGTTTCCGTTGACGGCCGGTTTTGAGGGCAGGCCTTCGGTTTGCAGCACGCCGTCGGCGGTGGTTGTCGCGGCCGGCTGTGCGGGATTGCGCCCCAGGTCGTAGAGGGCCTTGACGAAATCGCGGCCGTCGGCGATGCACCCCTCCTTGCGGACCCATCCGCTGCAAATCAGCTCCAGCGTGAGTTTCAGGATTTCGAAATTGCGCTCGTTGGTTACATCCAGCTGCCCGGGCAGCGGCGCGTGCCGTTCGCAGAAGTCGAGCGCCAGACGCCGGGCGAAGAAATATTCGAGGTAGGTGTCTACGAAAAACGTGAGCCAGCTCCCTTTGTGGTCGACGCTTTGTTCGACGATGTGCAGTCCGATCAGGCTGTCGACGAGCTTCTCCACCCGGTCGGCCCCCTTGTAGCGCGGGTCGCGGGCGATCTCGATGACGAAATCCTCGCGCAGGACCCGTTGCCCTTCGGCCGCGATCCGCCAGGCCATCTGTTGCAGCAGGTCGAAGGCGTTGAAATTGACCGCTTCGTCCACCAGCTTCTCCCGGCTCCGGACGCTCAGCGACGACCGCATGAACATCTCCAGCAATTCGCCCCGGTTGCCGACCGCTGGAATCTTGTATTCCGTGCTGCCGAGCAACAGGGCGGCGATCATCATAAAGTTGAGCGGCGTGCCCAGCAGCTCCTCGATTCCGGCCCGGATTATTTGCAGCCGGAATTCGTCGATCCGCTCCTCCGGGAGTCCCAGCTGGCGGAGGTAGAGCAGAATCTGGTCGAGCGAAATCTCGCAGAGGTGGTAAACCCCGCACCCCTCGATCCGCCGGAAAGCCTCGCGGCAGGCTGCAAATTCGTGAATGCGTCCCGTGATGTGGAAGCGGCACTTGTCGTATTTGGCGATGAACGATCCGAGCGAGGCGATGAAGAGTTCGGGGCGGGAGACCTTCAGTTCGTTCAGCCCGTCGATGAAGAGCGCGATGCGGCCCTCTGCGAGCAGCTGCTCGGCATGGGCGAACACCATGCGCTTCCGGTCCTCGGTCGTCGTGATTCCGAAACCCGCGTTGAAGGCCGTCCGCAGGGCGTCGTCCATCGTTTGGCCTTCGGTGACCGCGTTGAGATTGATACGCAGGGGCAGGATCGAACGGTCGCCGTTGTGCCACAGGTCCGCATACTGGCGGATCAGGCGGATCAACACCGTGGTCTTGCCTGCGCCCGGGTTGCCCAGAATCAGGCTGATGCGGTCTCCGGCGTCTATCAGGTCGTCCATCGCCATGCCGCCCTGTTCGCCGTCCGTAAAGTCGCCGCTTTCGTGCGGACGGCCGCCGTAGTCCGGGTCGGACAGCCCCTCCCCGGCATCCTGCCGGCGCTGGAGTTTCAGAGGCAGCAGATTCAGCGTCTGCTGGTTGTCGATCCGGCCGATGAAGCCCACCTTCTGTTTCAGTTCGCGGTTCTGTTCGCCGAGCAGCTCCTCGAGGTAACGGTCCTTGAACCGTTCGAGGTCGAAGTCGTCGGCCGGAGATGCCGCTGCGGCTTTCTCCGGGGGAAGCTCGGGCCGGTGTTCGTCGAGATACCGCCTGTAATAGCCGGCATGGTGGTGGAGCAGCAGCAGCAGTCCGGTCAGCGTCAGCAGGAACAACCCGTCATAAGCATCGTTCAGATTGCCCCGGGGCATCAGGATGTCGCTTTCTTCCGTGTCGGTGTCGCTCGGGGAGTGCGTGATTCCGTTCCGGTAGCGGCGCAGCGTGTCGAAAAGACCTTTATACCGACTGTCGAACAGACCGCGTTTCCCGTCGGGAGACGGGACGCCGAGTTCGTTGAGGATGTATCCGAGGCCGTGTTTTTCGGCTTCGATCTGCCGCAGCAGGTCGCCGTTGCCGCACAGCAGGTAGATGAAGACTTTGATGTAGGATTCGAGCGAGATAAGCCCCATGCGCGTACACTCGATCCGGTCCTTGTCGTCCTTGTCCGGGAGATCGAGCCGGTTCCACAGCCCCTGGAATTTGGTCGCCAGCTCCGGCGTCGCCGCGCTGAACAGCACGATGTCGTCGAGCAGCTTCATCAGCTCCTCGAATTGCTCCAGGGGGACGATTGACCGGATCTGGACCTCCTCCACCGGCCGGTAGGTTTTGTCTTTCCGGTTGAAATAGTCGATATAACCGCGTCGGAACCGTTTTTGCAAATCCGGAACAATAATATTGGCGATGCGGTCGCTGCTGAATGTGGACATGGGCTGTGAATGACATTTACGGCCGCACGCCGACTTTCCGGACATCCGGTGAACCGGGAATGACCGTTCCGTCGGAACGCGGCATATAACAGGTAGACAAATATAGGAAAATTAGCCCGAAAATGCAAACAATGCGTCGCGGCGGACCGCCGTTTGCGATACGCGACCGTCGCGGCTGCGCTCCGGCGGTGGATCGGCGGCGGAGCGGGCGCAATCCGGGCGCGGCCGGAGGAAGGGACGGCACGGAATTTTCCGCCGGAGCCTTCTTCTCCCCGGTGGAAAATGGGCGCGAAATGAAAAAAATGGCGCTTTTCTATTGTCTATTTGGCCGGAATGACTATTTTTGCAAAATAGGGTTAGGTTAATTACATGGCATACACTTTCGACATATCCGATAACCGTCGGATCGTAGAGGCATTGAAAACCGGTGACGAGGAGACCTTCAAGGAGGTCTATACGGCTTTCTGCGCGCCTTTGCGACACTATGCCACGACCATTCTCCAGAACGAGCAGGCCGCTTACGAGGTCGTGCAGGACGTTTTTACCGCCGTGTGGCTCAACCGGAAGCGGCTCGACGCCGCAAAACCGCTGCGCAACTACCTGCTGCGCGCCGTGCACAACAACTCCCTGCGCCTGCTCAAGTACGACGAGGCCCGCCGCCGCCGCGAAATCAGCGCCGCCGCCGAACTGCACGGCGGATGGGACCAGGAGAAAGAGGTTCCCCCCCCCGAATTGGCCCCTGCTATTTCACGGCTTCCTGAACAGAGCCGCAAAGTGCTGCTGATGAGCTATTGGGAAAACAAGAAGAACGCAGCGATAGCCACCGAACTCTCCATCTCCGTGCGAACGGTGGAGACTATTTTGTACAAAGTAGTGAAGAAATTGCGCGGAGAAATCAAAAAAAAGTAAAAAAACAGTACGTAGTTTTCGGGTTCACCGTATTTATGGGGTAAAGAATAGTTATCCTGTATTATGGAAAGATCCAATTTTCCGCATCGGAATCTCGATGAGGACGATGAAGAGTTGCTGAACGGCATCTGGGCCGGGCTGGAGACGCCGGACGATCGTCCCGGTGCGGACAGCAGGGACTTCGACGACGTGAAAAGACGCATTCGCCGCCGTGTGCGGCGACGCTGGATGTCGCGCGCGACCCTGGCCGGAAGTGCGGCTGCGATCGTTGCCGCCGTGGTTCTGGTGGTTCGTCAGCCCGGGGTGCTGCCCGAGCCGGACGCCTTCGCGCAGTTGCAGCAGATGGGTGTGACGGTGGAGCGGCCCCAGGTGGTGATGACGGCCGACGACGGAATGCGGCTGGTGCTGGAGAATGCGGCCCGTCTCGAACGGCGTTCCGAGGGTGAAGTGGCTCTGCGCACCGAGACCGGAGAGCAGCGTCCCCTGGCCACCGAGCGCAAACTGAAAGTCGAAGTGCCCAACGGACGTCAGTTCCGCCTGGTGCTGGACGACGGCTCGGAGGTGTGGCTCAACGCCGGATCGAAGCTCGAATATCCGGCGACCTTCGAAAATGCCTCCGAACGCTGCGTGCGGATCGAGGGCGAAGCCTTTTTCGAGATCAAGCGGGACACGTGCCGGCCGTTCTGCGTGGAGCTGGGCGACGGCGAGTGCATCCGCGTGCTGGGGACGAGTTTCAATGTCAACGCCTATGCCGGGAACGGCCGGCACGTGACGACGCTCGTAACGGGCAGGATCGGTTACGCCGCGTCGGCCGGTGCGGAAGAGGTGGTGCTGGAGCCTAACCAGCAGGTGAGCCGCGACCTGGCGGCAGGGACCGTCGCGGTCAGCGCCGTGGACGCGTCGGTGTACGGCGCGTGGAAAGAGGGCTGGCTGTGGTTCGAGAACGAAAGCCTGCCCGCCCTGGCCGAGCGTCTGGGGCGCATATACGGCATCCGGGTGGAGGTGGCCGCCCGGCTCGGGGAGTATACCTTCTCCGGGAAAATCCGCCAGGACAGGGGCGTCGAGTACATCCTCAACCTGCTGTCGGAAACGTCGGACGTAATCTGTAAGGTGGAGAACGGCGTGATGCGGCTCAGCTGACGGGGCCGCTTCGCTTAACGGAAACTTAAATAATGAAAGAATCGTTGTCTATGAAATTTTGCCAATCAATTCCGCAGAGCCGGTGGCGGGGGAGAACCCTGATGCTGCTGGCGCTGCTGCTGTGCATCGCGCTGCCGAAAACTTCGTCGGCCCAGCGGGTGTCGGTCGTGCTGGAAAACGTGTCGCTGGCCGAGGCGCTGAAGAAGGTGAGCGCGGCCTCCGGGTACGAATTCTTCTATAACTCCAACGTGGTGCTGAAAAGCGACAAGCGGATCACGGCCTCGTTCGACGGTACGGAGCTGAAAACCGTGCTGGATCACGTCTTTTCGGGAACGGAGTTCTCCTACCGGATCAAGGACCGCACGATCGTGGTCGTGCCGCGCCCCGCGCAGCCGGCTCCCGAGGAGCCGGCGTTCGTGGAGATCGCAGGACGGATCACCGACGGGTCGAACAAGGCCCCGATGGCGGGCGTGACGGTCGTCGTCGAGGGATCGACCATCGGAACTTCCTCGGACGCCGACGGACGCTACGTGCTGAAAATTCCCGCCGGCATTTACAACATCATGTTCTCGTTCATCGGCTATGAAATCCATGTGAAGCGTTACAACGGGCAGAACCTCGCGGATTTTCGGAAAATTTCGCTGACGCCGACCTCCGTGGAAGTGGCCGACGTGGTGGTGACGGGCGTCTACCAGCGCAAGAAGGAGAGTTTCACGGGCTCGGCGACCACGTTCAAGTCCAAGGAACTCAAGGCTGTGGGTACGCAGAGCGTCTTGCAGAGCCTCCGCACGCTGGACCCCTCGTTCAAGATCTCCGAGAGCGTCCAGTTCGGTTCCGACCCCAACCGCATGCCCGATTTCGAAATCCGCGGCAAGAGCAGCGTGATCGGCCTGAAGGAGGAGTACGGCACCGATCCCAACCAGCCGCTGTTCATCCTCGACGGATTCGAAACGACGCTGGAGACGGTGATGAACCTGAATATGAACCGCGTGGCGTCGGTGACCCTGCTCAAGGATGCGGCTTCGACGGCCATCTACGGCTCGAAGGCCTCGAACGGCGTGGTCGTGATCGAGACCAAGGCGCCCGAGCAGGGCCGTCTGCAACTCTCCTACAAGGGCGATTTCAGCGTCACGATGGCCGACCTGACAGACTATAATCTGATGAATTCGAGCGAGAAACTCCAGTTCGAGACCCTCGCCGGAGTGTATCAGGACACCAATCAGAGCATGGCCAACCAGCTGCGGCTGGACGACCTGCGCAACGAGCGGCTGAAAGGCATCGCCCGGGGCATCGACACCTACTGGCTGAACGAACCGCTGCGCACGGGATTCACCCACAGGCACAACATCTACGCCGAGGGCGGCGAGGAGAAGATCCGCTACGGCATCGGCCTGAGCTACGGCGAGGTGCAGGGCGTGATGAAGGGTTCCGACCGTCAGACCATCGGCGGCAACATCGACCTGATCTACCGGACCGGGAAATTCCAGTTCAGCAACAAACTCACGCTCGATTATCAGAAAACCAACGATCCCGCGGTCCCCTTCTCGGAGTATGCGCAGGCCAACCCCTATTTCAAGAAGTACAACGACGAGGGGCGGATCGACCGCTACCTCTATTATTACCAGGACCCCGAGCTGCTCGAAACCGAGGCCATCAGCAACCCGCTGTGGAACGCCCACCTGAACAACTACGACAAGGGCGACCAGTTCGGATTTACGAACAACTTCATCATCGAGTGGTTCGTGGCGAAGGACCTGCGGGTGCGCGGCAAGTTCGGAATCACGCACGCCACGGGAACGACCGACACGCGCCTGTCGCCCCTGCATACGGATTTCGACGATCTGGAGGAGACCGAAAAGGGCCTTTACACCCACTCGACGACCAAGCGCACCAACTACGAGGGCGACCTTACGGCGACCTACGGCCGCGTGCTGGCCGAGAAGCACATGCTCAACGCCGTGGCGGGATTCAACTTCAACGCCACGAAAAGGACGGCCAACGGATACAAGGCCAACGGCTTCACCGACGACCAGTTCGGCGCTCCGTCGTTCGCGAACGGCTATCCCGAGGGCGGCAAGTCGACCTACTCCGAGAGTCAGACGCGTGCCGCGAGCTTCTACCTGAACGGTGGCTACTCCTACGACAACCGCTACCTGCTGGACTTCAACTACCGCAGCGACGGCGCGTCGATGTTCGGCACGAACAACCGTTTCCGCAACACGTGGTCGGTGGGCGTGGGCTGGAACATTCAGAACGAGCGGTTCCTTCGCGACAGCAAGTTTTTCCAGCTGCTCAAGCTGCGCGCCTCGGTGGGTAATCCCGGCAACCAGAATTTCGCCGCCTACCAGGCCTTCTCGACCTACGCCTTCAACGGCTGGATGACCAACATCTTCGGCACGGGCGTGATCCTGAACCAGCTGGGAAATCCCGACCTCGCCTGGCAGGAGACGGTCAACTACAACGTGGGAACCGACGTGACCGTGTGGGGCAACCGGGTCAACGTCACGTTCGACTACTACGTCAAGATCACCGATCCCCTGCTGGCGATCATCACCACGCCCGGTTCGATGGGCATCACGTCGGTGACGATGAACGCCGGGCAGCAGAAGACCAACGGTGTCGAACTGACGCTCAAGGTGTCGCCGGTCTACCGGCCGCACGACCGCATCAACTGGAACATCAGCCTGAACGGCACGCACGCCAAGGCGAAGTACGCCAAGATCGGCAATGCGTTCAGTTCGCTCAACAACGAGGGCCGGGCCTCGCTCTCGGGGATGACCCGCTACTACGACGGCGGCAGTCCCACGGCGATCTGGGGCGTGCGCTCGGCGGGAATCGACCCCGCGACGGGCAAGGAGCTGTTCATCAAGAAAGACGGCACGTACTCGTTCAGCTACGACGTGAACGACGAAGTGGTGCTGGGCGACACGGAACCCAAGCTGGAAGGCGTGATCGGCACGACGTTCTACTACAAGGGCCTGTCGGTGGGGTGTTATTTCCGCTATTCGCTGGGCGCGCAGATTTTCAACTCCGCGCTGTTCCAGAAGGTCGAGAACATCGGCACGGCCGACGTGTTCAACAACCAGGACAAGCGGGCGCTCTACGACCGCTGGTCGCCGAACAACACCGAGGCCTATTTCAAAGGCATCTCGCTGACGCAGAAAACCGACAAGTCCTCGCGTTTCGTGATGGACGAGAACTACATCTCGGGCGAATCGTTCAGCATCGGGTATGAATTCACGCAGTCGTTCGTCCGCAAGCTGGGACTTTCGGCCCTGAGCGTGCAGGCCAACATGAACGATGCGTTCCGCATCTCCTCGGTCAAGAACGAGCGCGGCATCGACTACCCGTTCGCACGGACGATCTCGTTCTCCGTGGCGGCGACCTTCTGATCGTGACAATCTCAATACAAAGCGCATTATGAAAAACAAAATACTTACATTGATCCTGCTCGCCTCGGCGTTGTGCCCGGGGTGCAGCGGCTGGTTGGACGTGAAGCCCTACGACCAGATCTCGGAAGAAGAGCTGCTCGAATCGGAAGAGGGTTTCCAGAAACTGCTGAACGGCATCTATATCGAACTCAACAGCGACGAACTGTACGGCAGCACGCTCTCCGTCGAGATGATCGAGATTCTCGGCGGCGCCTACGAGATCGGCGACAACTCCTCGGTGTGGGGCGACTATCTGGACCTCAAGGACTACGACTACAACACCGATTACTGGCGCGGCCGCCTGAACGGGACCTGGAACAAGGCGTACGCACTGATTCTGAACTGCAACAAACTGCTGAAAAACATCCAGGGCAGGCAGGCGCTCTTCACGGGACACAATTACGACATCATCCGGGGCGAGGCGCTGGCCTTGCGCGCGATGCTGCATTTCGACATGTTGCGGCTTTTCGGACCGGTCTATTCGCTCAATCCCGACGGGACGTCCATTCCCTATTACGCGGACGAGACGCTGACGCCCGAAGCCCTGCTGCCGGCCAGCCAGGTCGTCTACAAGGTTCTCCAGGACCTCATGGCGGCGCGCTCGGCCCTGCTCAACGATCCCGTGATCACCGAAGGGACGCTGATGAGCAGCGCGGGCAACGGTTCCAATTTCCTGCGTTACCGCGCCCTGCGGCTCAACTATTACGCCGTTTCGGCCCTGCTGGCGCGGGTGAACCTCTATGCCGGGCAGAAACAGGACGCCCTGACGTATGCCGTGGAGGTGATCCGCGCCTCGAACAACGGAATCTTCCCGTTCGTGGACCGCAGCCTCGTGGTGGGCAATCCCGAGGACCCCGACCGGATTTTCTCGTCGGAGGTGGTCTTCGCGCTGTCGCACGCCAAGCGCAGCCAGCTGTTTCTGAATTATTTCAACCCTGCGCGGACGACTTTCACCTTCAGGATGGAGAGCGACCTGATCTCGAAGGCGATTTTCGGAGGAGGGGCCGAGACGGGCGGTTATCAGGACGACTACCGCAACCGCGTGAACTGGAGCACGTCCGGCGAGAACCGCTATTTCTACAAATATACCGACATGGCGCAGACCGGAAAGATTCAGAACACGATGATCCCGATGCTGCGGCTGGGCGAAATGTACCTGATCGCCGCCGAGAGCCAGTCGGACGTGCTGGCCAACGGAACCTCCTATGTGAACACCCTGCGCCGCAACCGCGGCATCAGCACCTCGCTCGAGGCCCTGACGCCCGAACTGCTCAAGTACGAGTACATCCGCGAACTGTACGGCGAAGGTCAGCTGTTCTACCTCTACAAACGCCTCTTCTCGAAGGTGATCTGGTCCTATACCGACTCCCGGAACCCCGAACCGAGCACGAACCTTTTCGTCGTGCCGCTGCCCGATTCGGAGACCGAAAACCGCGAATAACCCCCTGACGACATGAAAAAGAAGCATATCATCCATTCGGCAGCCCTCTTGCTGGGGCTTTGCCTGGCGGGCTGCAAAGAGAGCCTGCCGGATAATTTCGGCGCGATCGAAGGCATTTACTTCTACAACCAGCTGACGGACAGGACCGTCGTCGACAGCGCCGCATACACGTTCATCTACGAGGACGCCGACGTGCTGGAAGTGCCCGTCCGGCTGCAACTGGTGGGACGCGCCGCGGCGCAGCCCCGGGCGGTCGATGTCCGGGTCACTTCGCAGGACGCCGAGGAGGGAACGGACTACACGCTCGGCGGCGAAGCCGTGCTTCCAGCAGGCAGCGTCTCGTTCGACTACGTGGTCACCCTCAAACGCACCGACATTCTGAAGGAGAAGACCAAAAACCTGCTGCTCGAACTGCGGGCGAACGAGAACTTCATCATTCCGTTCACCAGCCAGGTTCAGTCGGGCGGCGACACGGTGTCGGCGGTGACCTTCAAAATCAACTTCTCGGACCAGTTCACGGCGCCGCCCGCAGGTTGGCGCAGTCTGTTTGTGGGGCCTTTCTCGCAGCAGAAATTCGAACTTATCTGCGACGTGATGGAGATTCCGAGGGCCGATTTCAACGAGGTCGGGAAGATCACCAATGCCAAATGGCTCTACATCGAGAGCCGGATGATCAATTATGTCAGGGATCAGGAGAAGTTGAAAGCCGGGGGAGAGCCTTATGACGAACGGGCTTTCGACGAGAACGGCAACCCCCTGCAATTCTAATATGGAAGGAGTATGACGATGAAACGATTTTTCTGCATATCGGCCCTGTTTCTGTGCGCGGCGTGCGCCAACGATCTGGGCAACTACGACTACCGCGACCTCACGGAACCCGACATCACGGGCATCGAGGCGAATATCTCGGTACTGACCCATGCCCGGCTGCAACTGACGCCCGACCTGGGCGGCAACGATTTCCCGGACGACCGCTATTCGTTCGAGTGGCGGACGCTCGCCCGGAGCGCCGATGAGACGGTGACGGTGATCGGCACGTCGCGCAATCTGGATTACGAGGTGGCGCTTCCGGCGGGCGCCTATACGCTCTTCTTCAAGGTGACGGAGGATGCCAGCGGCGTCTACTGGCAGACGAGCAGCGAATTGCAGGTGAGCGAGGCCACCTCCGAGGGGTGGATGGTGTTGTGCGCCGACGGCGACGACGACCGGGCGCGCCTCGATATGGTCTCCGCGGTGACGGGCGAGACCTACACCGACCTGCTCAAGGATAACGGCATGCCCGAAATGAAGGGGCCGCGGCGCATCCAGTGGTCGCGGTTCGCCGACGCCGATTCGCCCTACTACCTGCTGACCGACGACGGCGCCACGCGTCTGGGCCGCAACGGCTTCGAGTGGAAGGAAGAGTACCGGCTGATCTACGAGATGGGCAATTCGGACGATCCGCGCCCGTGGGTGATCAACGACGCCTCGGGGTCCAAGATGATGGTGAGCGATTCGAAAACCTATTATGCCGAATGTCTGGTGTCGGTCGGTCTGTTCGGGCCGATCGGCGACACGCCGCTGAACGCAGCGCCGGTGATCGGGTCCAACATCGTGACGCAGAACATTGTGGTTCCCGTCGTGATGATGTACGACCTCGACGCGAAGCGGTTCGTCGGTTATGCGCCCAACCTGCGGTCTCCCGACGTGGGCGGATACGCCCCTTTGCAGGAGATGAACGACCTGGTGAAACTGCTCGGAGAGATGGACAACGGCGGAAGGGTCACCGGAGACGCCTTCGCCGAATTCCCCCAAGGGCTGGATTTCGTCTGGATGGAGAATACGAAATACGACCCGAACAGCACGAATATGGGTGTCGTCTACACCGTATTGAAGGACGGGGACCGGTATTGCCTCTACGGGACGCAGCTGGGCGAATTATGGAGCGTCGTCACCGTCGGCGATTGCACGCAGGCCTTGAGCAGGGCCTATTACGGCGACCTCTCGGGGTGTACGAACATCGCGCGGGCGGAGCATTTCGCATTCAGCTCGTTGAAAAACTACATGTATTATGCCGTGGGCGGGACGGTTTACCGCGTGGATCTCTCGGAAAAGCCCCTGACGGCGACGACGCAGTTCACGCTCGTCGGGGAGACCGTCACCTGCCTGAAATTCAATATCTACCGGCAGAGCGCCAACCTCACCCGCACGTACGACCTGGTGGTGGGCAGCGTGAAGGACGACACGGGCACGCTGCGGATTTACGAGGGCTTCAATTCCGACGGAAATTTCCGGGGCGTGGCGCCCGAGGTCCACACCGGGCTGGGGCGGATCGTCGACGTGGCTTACCGTGAAATGCTGAAATAACCGAAACAACGATAAACCGAACTGATTATGAAAAACTGGATTTATGCCGCTCTGGCGGCGCTTTTCGCGACGGGGTGCGCTCCGCACGGAGGCTACACCCTTACCGGGGAGGTTCCCGAAGCCTGGGAGGGCAAGCCCGTGGTGTTGTTCACGACCGACGCCGGGCAGGCCGAGGCCATCGACAGCACGACGGTGGCGAACGGGAAATTCCGTTTGCAGGGCGTGCTGGATGCGCCCCGCAACTGCCGTGTGGCCGTTTATCTCGATCCCGAAAACCGGTCGGACAGGAACCTGACGGTGACCTTTCCGGTATTTCTGGACAGCACGGCCGTGAATGCCGTGTGCGACGCTTCGAAAAGCGATCCCGTCTTCACGCTCGCGGGCGGCGCCACCCAGACCGAGTGGCAGGCTTACCGCGCGGCCCTCGAACCGCTGGCGGAGGAGCGCAACCGTGCATTCCGCGACTATGTGGAGGCTTTCTACAACGGCGGGGACGAGGCCAAAGGGATCGAACTGGCCCGACGGGTCGATGAAAAGGCCGGCCTCATCCGGGATTTCAAGATCGCTTATGTGCGGGAGCATCCCGCTTCGGCGGTCAGCCTCGCCATCGTGCAGGAACTTTGCGACCGCCAGTCGCGGCTGGATCGGGCGCAGATGGAGTCGCTGATGGATGCGCTCGCCCCGCAGGCGAGGGAGTCGGCAGCCGGGCGTTACGCCGCGGCGTGCATCCGCGACAAGCGGATCGTGGAGGGACAGCCGCTGCCCGACCTCGAACTGCCGGATGCGGAGGGCGTCGTGCGCCGGGTGTCGGATTTCATCCGTCCGGGACATTACACGCTGGTCGAAATCTGGGCTTCGTGGTGCATGCCTTGCCGGGGTGAGATTCCGTTCGTCCGGAGGGCTTACGACAGATACCACCGGAACGGTTTCGACGTGCTTTACGTGTCGATAGACAGCGACGCCGGAAACTGGAAACAGGCGCTCGGCGAGGAAAAGATGCCGTGGCCCCAGCTGCTCGACACGGGCCGCACGAGTTTCACGACGTATGAAACCTCGGCCGTGCCGACATCTATCCTCGTCGACGGCGAAGGCCGCATCTGCCGGCTCAACGCCCGCGGCGGATGGCTGGACGGCGTGCTGGAGGAAATTTACGGAAAATGATTAACCGAAACAGGAATATGAAGAAAATCTTATTGTTCGTGCTGGGGGCGGCTCTCTGCGCCTGCACGTCGAAAAATCCCGACGACATCGTGGTGAACGTCGAGGTGGAAAACATGACCGTCTCCAACGTGGGGCTGCTGATCGACCGTTCGACATCTTTCACCATCCCGCTCGACAAGCACGGCAAGGGCCGGCTGGTGATTACCGGACTGGGAAACATCTATCCGCGCGTGATTTACGGGCAGACTGCGAAGATGGCGTTCATCGGCCGGGGCGAGGAGGTGACGCTGCGCTTCGACGGCCGCAAGTTCAAGGATGGCTTCCGGGTCGAAGGCCGCAACGTTGAGGCCAACGAGTACCTGCAAACCATGACTCTGCCCGAGTTCAACGCCTATGACCTGCCCTGGGAGGAGTTCTTTGCCGAAATCAACCGGCTGGCGGACGATGCCGTGCATCTGATGAAGGCCCGTAAGCTGGAGCAGACGTGCCCCGATTTCGCGAAGGTCGAGGAGGCGCGCCTCCGCTATCTCTACGCGCAGACGATGGTGATGTATCCGATGGGGCACCAGCTGATGGGCGGCGATCCCGATTACCGTCCCGGCAGGGAGGTTTACGACGCCGTGGGGAAGATGGTCGTGGAGCGCGAGGACTTGGCCGACGTGGACGTCTACCGCGATTTCATCCATTTCGCGATCCCGCTGGTGCTCGAAGGGCAGGGCCGCGAATTCGGCGATCCCTACACCCGCACGGTGGCGACGATGCGTTACGTCGCCGACAATTTCACCGACGAGAAGGTGAAGCAGACCATGCTGCGGCTGCTGGCGATCGAATACATGCAGAACAACGGCGTGCGCAATACGGCCGAATTGCAGAACATAGCGAATGCCTACATCACCGACCCGCAGATGCTGCGCGAATACAAGGAGGAGTTCGAAAGCCACGACCTGACGGCGCCAGGGCGCCCTTCGCCCGATTTCACGGCGACGGACCTGGCGGGAAAGAGCTATACGCTCGCCGATTTCAGGGGCAAATACCTCTATATCGACATGTGGGCGACATGGTGTGCCCCCTGCAAGGCCGAACTGCCGCATTTCCGCGAACTGGTGAAGAAGTTCGAGGGCCGGAACATCGCTTTCCTGGGGCTTTCGGTCGATAAGGACAAGGCCGCCTGGGAGAAGATGGCCGCGTCGGGCCAGCTGGCGGGCGTGCAGTTGCTGCTGGGTTCCGGCAGCCGGTTTCAGAGCGACTACAACATCGAAGGCATTCCGCACTTCATCCTGCTCGACAAGGAGGGGAAGATCGTGAACGCCGACATGCTCCGGCCCTCGTCCGAGGATACCGAACGGATACTGAACGAACTGGAAGGAATATAGATACCTGATTTTTAACTTTTTAAAACCAAAGCATTATGAGAAAATTATGGCTTATGTTGCTGATCGGATGCACGGCGGGTGCATTCACAGCCTGCTCGGACGGTGATGACGACCAGAAGCCGTCTTGTCCGATTACGGAATATACGGTTCCCTCCACGGCCGAGATCGGCGGTTTCTACACGGTGACGGGCAAGGGATTCGAGGCTTCGGCGCAGCTTTTCCTGCGCAACGCTTCGGGCACGGAGACCGCGGCGGCCGACCAGACCGTGACGGCCGCGGGGATCGAATGTACGGTTCCGTCGACCCTCACGGCCGGCGTGTACACCGTCGTCGTGAAGCAGAACGGCAGCTGGGACCTGGGTCCGGTGCGCCTGGAGGCTGCGCAGAACCCGGTGTCGAGCGTCGTGCTGCCCGCTGCGATCAAGCTGAACAAGACGCTGGAGATCGCCGGTAACGGTTTCACCTCGGCTTCGCGCATCTTCCTGGAGACCGCCGATGCCGCCAAGACCCGTACGGAGCTGACGGCCGTGCCCTCCTCGACGGGCATCAGCTGCACGATCCCCGACGGCGTTGCGGCAGGCACGTACAACGTGATCCTCAAGCACAACAACATCGACTGGACGCTGGGCGAGAACATTCCCGCTGCGGTGTACAAGCGGCTGACGGGCATCAGCTATGCGATGTCGCAGACCTGCGATTTCTCCACCGTGGAGGGCGGCGTGGAGGCCGTGAAGGCCATACTGCTGAAGATGGTAGGAAACGATCAGGAGATGGCCGATATGTATTTCGAGATGCTGTTCAGCGAGGGAACGAACGTCGTGTCGCAGTTGTCGCTCAAATATGGCAGCGACAACCGGGTGACCGCC
>ERZ857480.91266-NODE-141505-length-25377-cov-5.9600_pt1 | contig 25377 bp, 21 predicted proteins | sample MGYA00519767_ERZ857480 | MGnify/ENA primary metagenome ERZ857480 (study PRJEB31778, sample SAMEA3449210) | human gut metagenome | biome: human gut; feature: human-associated habitat; material: faeces | place: United Kingdom | collected 2010/2012 ...
CTTATCTCCCGGCTCAGTCATGGAGGCACAAGCTGCCTCTAATCCTAAAATACCTTCACCGTCTAATATAAGTGTCTCGTTTTTTGTTCCTAAAAGACTGCTTATGAGTTCACAGGTTTCTTTATAAAATTCAACAAAACCTTCATCTAAATCCGGATTTGTACACTCAAGGCTTCTTGCCATTCTGACATTTTCCTTTACCTGTGTAGGCCCCGGTGTCATTATTTTGTACATTTATTCTCCAATCCTACTGAGGCATTAATGAATTTTTAGCTTTCTTTAATGGCTCAATAACTATCATAACTATTACTGCTGCAACAAATACCTGAATAATGTTTCCGGGTATTGATGTAAACGGTGCAACCCAGTTCCCATAAATAATTACTTCTGCAAAATAATATCCTACTATTTTAATTATCAATGCCATAAGCATTGCAAATACGCTCCAGCCGAAGCCTTTTTTCTTTTCTGAAATAAGACCTACTACAAATCCCATTAATCCAACAATTACTAATGTAAAAGGTGCCCATATAGCCCAAGGGGATAATAAATCAAACAATCCCATTCCAATACCTCCGGCTAATGCTCCTACTTTTTTACCAAATAAAATTGCGAAAAGGAAAAGCGGCACGTTTCCAAGGTGAATAAGACCACCATTTATTGCAATAGGCAATGTAATGTTTACAAAAGCCGTAAACACATAAGTTAATGCTATGGCGATTGCTGCTATAACAATGCGAATAATCTGCTCTCTTCCAAACGTTTTTTCTGTTACACTGTTTGTTTTCATTGTGAATACTCCTCTCATATGTACTTGTGGGGTTTATTATATTCACATTCTGGTATTTTCTGTATAGTCAATTTTCGTCATATTTATAATACCAGTTTTATTTTGTAACAGTTGCGCTCCAATCGTAATCTATTATTTCATAATCTTTTTTTACTTTTTTTAGAATATTCTCATATAAGTAATTATGGGCATTATAGTTGTTCATTTGCTTACCCTGATACAGTTTATCTGCTATATCATATACATTGTACTGATAAACATTTGTGTATGCATATGTCCCATCCTTAAGTTTTGCATATGCCCGAACACAATAGTTTGTTGTAAATTCTTCTACCATATCTGTTGCAAATAGCACTGTCATTGCGTAGCTTCGTGATTTGCTAAATGCATTAGAAAATCTTCCTACTTCTTCTGTACCTTTTGAGACATAAACCTTGTTGCTGTCTGTTTTTGCAAACATATCAGAAGCAATATTTTCTTTTTCTCCTAATCCATATATTAAACCTACCTCTGATACCTCCTGTCCCTCTACGGTGTCATTTAATGAATATACCGTTCTCATTCCTCCAAGAGTTGTACTTATCTGATAGCCGTTAATTTCCATATCATCTGATATAACAATTTTATTTGATAAATTCTTTTGAATTTCTTCCACAGTTGTAGTTGACATAACATTCCATGATGCATCTAGTGCCTTGAACCATACTTTTGCGCCTTCTGATATGCTTCCAAGACTATCCTTACTTATGTTAATTTCCATTTCATTTTCAGTTTTAGTAACTTTGATACCGGCACCTGAAACTTCACTCCATCCCCAATCACTGTCATTTGAAGCATGGTAATATAGTACTCCATTTTCCACCATGTATTCAAAACCTGCATTTTCCTTCTTATATCCTGTGTTAATATTATTATCGGCATCTATGTATAATTGTGAATATGTGCATCCACTACTGTTTTCTATGTGGCAGCTTATATTTTCATCATTTTCCGTCGCTGAAATGGACAGTACGGCTGTTGTAGTTTCCTCTGGTCTGTTTACAGTTGTGGTTTCCTGATTATTTGTAGTTGTTTCCTGTGGCTTTACAGTAGTTTCTTCCGGCAATTTAGATGTGGATGTTTCCTTTTCACTGCCTTTTTCGGTAACGCGTATATCTCCAAGATTAAGCCACCCGTCTGCTCCCTGATTTTTGTTGGCAAATCCTAAAATATTGCCATTTTCCACGGGATTTATAACCTTAATTCCTATAGAATAGTCACCTGCTTCTAAGTCCGGATTATTAATAACATCCTCAAAAGAATAATCCTTTCCATCTGCTGCAATATCGCACAAATCCCATGTAGTGCGCCATGTTTTTACAACACTATCTCCCTTTTTAATTCCAATTTCCACCGGCCACAATTCATGATTATAATAAAATGGTGCCACACCAATATTTTTTATATCAACCTTAAGATATAAAGGCGACGTTGTAGTTATATTGTCATAATAAGCCTTAGAAACCCTTAAGTCATATCCCATTTTCACAGATGCCTTTCTGGCATTTTCTAATGTAACTCCACTATACTTTCTTATTGCTGCACAAATCATCCATGATGCATGGGTTTCTTCAATACATTTGTCAAAGTCCTGAAATCCCCCTTTTTCCGGTGTGACTCCTGAAAATATTACATTTTGACTTGGAGGGTACACCTCTCCTCCAATGCAATTGGTCATCCACTTATTCTGATCTTTTCCGTTTTTTACTTTCTGCCAAAAACTCCATGACTGACCGCCATTTGCCTTTGACAATGTAGCGTATCCAAAGGAATCATCATGATATCCTACATCATATTTGCTAAAATCAATTCCATCTTTTGGCTCCCTTACAACTAACTGTGTTTTATTAAAGCTGTTATCAAATGCATCTAAAACTTCCTTGTAGACAGTAGTTGATATACTCCAGTTAGCCTTAGTAGAATCTGAGCCATTAAACGGCCAATTATGCCATTCCCCCCAAAATCCTAAAAGTCCAAGAGTTATAAATCCCAGTCTTCCGTCACCATCGTACTTTTTACCAAAATCTTCAATAAAATTTTTCATAGACTGTCTAAATGTTTTATTTTCGTAATCAGGACAATATCCTGCTCCTCCTAAATCTCCCGGCTCATTGTAATATCTCATATTAAGACCACCATCTATTAAAAACTGTGGTACACCGGTTTCTTCCCCCGGATAATCGTAATAAAATCTTACAATTGCCTGATGTCCTCTTGATGCTGTTTCCTGTAATTTCTTTTCAAATTTGCTCCAGTCAAACTCATTCATTCCTGTCTGTACATCCTTTACAGGCATATAAAACCATTCCAAACTATGTGGAATTGCCACATTACTCTCACTAAAAGGGAACATCCCCTTTAATGGATTTCCTTCATAGGAATCCCCTGCCTCTATAATGTGTGCTGTGTGTTCCTCTGCCACAACCGGCAAATTAATCCTGCCAATACAGGAAAAACTCATAATTACGGCTAAAATGCCGCTGGTAACTTTTAATAATCTTCCTTTCATAATTTTTACCCTTTCTTTCTTTTTTATTTATTTTAAATTAGGAATTATCCCAATTATAAAACCTGTAATATAAAAAATTACAGGTTACATCTATAACCTGCAATTTTCTACGTAGTTAGTTTAGTATTATTTATTCAAACTATGCTAACTCTTCCTTAGCACATTCTAATGCAGCTTCAATTACCTTATCCATGTCATAATACTTGTAATTTCCAAGTCTTCCGCCGAAAATAACATTTTCTTCCTTATCAGCTAATTCCTTGTACTGAGCAAAAAGGTTTCCGTTCTTTTCATCGTTAATAGGATAGTAAGGCTCAATGCCCGGCTTCCATTCTGAAGAATACTCTCTTGAAATAACAGTCTTTGGCTGTTTTCCGTATTCAAAATGCTTATGTTCAATAATTCTTGTGTAAGGAACTTCTCTTTCAGTGTAGTTTACAACTGCATTTCCCTGATAGTTTTCCTCATCAAGAACTTCAGTCTCAAATCTTACTGTTCTGTACTCAAGATGACCTAACTTAAATCCAAAGTATTCATCAATCATACCTGTATATACAACTTTGTCTGCAATATCAGCATTATCCTTAATAAACTCGAAGTAATCTGTGTTAAGCATTACTTCGCTACCCTCTAACATCTTTTCAACGATAGGTGTGTATCCACCCATAGGGATTCCCTGGAATCTGTCATTGAAATAGTTGTTATCAAAGGTAAATCTAAGTGGAAGACGCTTAATAATAAATGAAGGAAGTTCTGTACAGTCTCTTCCCCACTGCTTCTCTGTGTAACCTTTAATAAGCTTCTGGTAAATGTCCTTACCAACTAATGAAAGTGCCTGTTCCTCTAAGTTTTTAGGCTCTGTAATATTTAAGTCAGCCTTCTGCTCCTCAATAATAGCCTGAGCTTCCTTAGGTGTCTTAATATTCCACATTTTGCTAAACGTGTTCATGTTGAAAGGAAGGTTATATAACTCATCCTTGTATACGGCAACAGGTGAATTAATGTAATTATTAAATTCAGCGAACTGGTTTACATAATTCCATGTATTCTTGTTGCTGGTGTGGAAGATATGTGCTCCGTATTTGTGAACATTTATACCTTCAATTTTTTCGCAGTAAATATTTCCTGCAATATGGTCTCTCTTGTCAATTACGAGACACTTTTTTCCTGCCTTTGTTGCTTCATTGGCAAAAACTGCTCCAAACAGTCCTGCTCCTACTATAAGATAATCGTATTTACTCATGTAGTCCTCCTAATTTTTTAAATAATTTATATTGTCATTAATTATTTTTTACAATATCCAAAAGTTGTTTTGCCCGGGTTTCAAAAGAATATTCCTTCTTTATCATATCCCACATTGATAATGTATTTTTCTTTATTTCAGGATAATTATCCTCAAGTTTTAAAATACATTGTCTGAATTCCTCTTCATTTCTGTAATAAAGAATGTTGTCACCAAAGATTTTATACAAATCTTCGCAATAATCCGTTATAACAGGAAGTCCACAGGCTACTGAATCAAAAATCCTGTTATTAATAAACTGATATTTTAACATATCATCCCAGTGATCATTAATGGTGGCGTAAGACGTTCTGTATAAGTCAGGAAGTCTGTCGTTTGGAACATTTATCCCAACCACATTCGGGCAATCCTTTCCTAAAAACGGCTCCCAGCCGCCTCCCCATATTTCTATAGGAAGTCTCATATCCACCGACCACATTACACATTCCCTTGGAACTCCTCTGGAGTTTCCCACAAAAATGTAATTATGCTTTTTGTCTGATGCATCAGGATAAAATAAATCCGTGTCTGTACACTGTTCCAAAGAATAAACAGGCACACTTAATTCTTCCTTAAGCTTGTCTGCATAATATCTTGAACCAATGCACACTGCATCGTATAATTCATATTCATCCTTACTTATATTATCCGGATGACTAATGTTCCACATAATGTACCTGCATTTTGCATTTCTTCTGTCAGGATGATATTTCTTCAAGCCTCTGAGAACTATAACACAATCTGCCATTAATTCGCAAGACCAATCTTCGTACAAATCCACCACCGGATATATTCCTAATTTTTCAAGATTTTTAGCTAATGAATTGGCGAAATAAAAATCCCCCCAGCCTGCCTTTGCATTGCTATCCGGTGCAGGACATTTTATAATCCAGATTTTTCTGTCTCCTGCCATGCGTTTTATTTCTTCAGGTTTAACCTTCCAGTAATCACGGCGTATAAGTTCAGCATAATAATTCTTCCAAATCTTGTCAACAGATTTTGTCAAATTTTGCTCCGCATTTTTTACCAGTTTAGCGATTTTTGTTTCCGCTTCCCTATTTAAATCTGTCACTTCATTTATAACATCTTCACGGATTGTTTCACTTTGTGCCAATTTTTCCTTAATTAGCTTCTGCTGTGAAATTACCCTTTCAACAAGTTTCCGGTTTTCTTCCTGAGCAGCGAGATTTTCCTTAAGCAATGCCATTATTTCTCGCTTATCTGCACCACTTATATTGCGATATACTTTTGTAACAAAAGGTATTTTCTTTATTTTATCCCGAAAAACTCCCATATATAAGCCTCGCTAATTTCTTTTAAACAATTTCTTTATATTCCGCGGAAGGAATGTAATTGCCTTTCCCATTTTGAAAGTTGCAGAATTTTTAATGTGAGATATCTGCATTTCACTATTTTTCCGGAAGCTTTCTTTTACGGCATTTATTTCCTTCTCTTTTTTCTTGCCTTGCATGTAATTTCTAAACCTTGAAACTCTGTAGTCTTCTTCCATGTTTCTGGCACGTTTTGACAGCTCACGGTTTGAATTTCTAAGTTCTGACAAAATTCCAACACAGCTGTAGAAATTAATGCCTTCCTCTTCATTAAGGAAATAAATATACTGCCTTAATTCCTCTTCATCAGAGTCCTTTATATAGTCCGCAGCCACCTTTAATATTCTTTCCATCTGAACTAAAAGAGAGTCATAATAGTTTTTGTTTTGCTTAACATTTTCCTTAAAGGCAAACTTCTCAAGTTCCATAATAATATAGTACAAATGCAGGGAATGTTTGAAGTTCTGGGTTCCTGTCATTATGGAATCTTCCCTTACCCTTCTAATGTAAAATCTTGCATTTGCATATCTTACCCTTTTAGAAAAATACAGACACTGTATGGTAAAAAGATTATCCTCGTGAATAATTCCCTCTTTAAATACCAGATTGTTTTGCCTTAAAAACTCAGTTCTATTTATCTGAAGACATGCAGAAGGCTTAAACTCTGCATTATCCACCCATTTTCCAAATATTTCAGGTCCTGTGAAAATTCCTGAATAATCATATTTTCTTATATACTGATCATCCCTGATTGTTGTACCATCACAATTTTCCAGTTCCTTAGTAGTAAAGAACATCTGATCTAAATTGTCTTTTCTACATTCATAATAAAGATACTCTAACGTCTGTTTATCCAAGGTGTCATCACTATCTAAAAACAGGATATATTCTCCTGTTGCAGCCTTAATCCCTGCATTTCTGGCAGAAGATAATCCACCGTTTTCTTTATTTATAAGCTTAATTCGTGAATCTTTTTCCTGATATTTCTTTACTATTTCCACTGAATTATCAGGTGTACCGTCGTTGACACATATAATTTCTATTTCTTTTAGCGTCTGATTAATAACGGAATCTAAACATTCACCAATATATTGTTCCACATTGTATACCGGTATAATTACAGATACCTTGTATTTAAAGTTACTTTCAGTAATTTCAGGTCTTGTCCACTCCTCCAAATTCACATAAGGCGCCAGCTTAACTTGGGCTAAAGCCTCCTGTTGCAGGATTTCCCACAAATCCTCTGCTTTTCTTTCAACAATTCTTGCCATCATGGAGAATTGATTTTTAACATAAAAATACGACTTTGAGTGTTCAAGGATTCCTAAAGTATAAAAAATATTGTATTTTAACTTGTTATATACTCTTACATATGCCTGTTTTGTACCACATTTGTTTAAATTAAAAAGACATGTATTAAGAGCCCTGTTTATATATGTTTTTTCAAATATTTCCCATAAATCTCTTTTTTCCAGTTCATTTTTCAGATGGTTTAAAGCGGTAAAAAACTCCAAAGTTCCACCCTTATTGGTTCCCTGAAGACTGCTTTCCAAATCTACCCTGTAGTTTACAAGCTTGTCACTTACAACGGTAATTCTTTCAGCAACTGCCATTGCCAGATATGAAAAATATAAATCATTAGCCCTTTTTAGGGTGTCAAAGGTGATTCCTTCCTGATTAATAAAGGATTTTTTAAATAATTTATTCCACGGTGCAGGAATAGTCATCTGAAAAAGACTGTCCCTTATTTCTTCATCTCTAGGTGAAAAAGGAACATTTTCCGGCAGAAGGTCTTCTCTTAAATAATGATTGGACTCTCTATATTCTTTATCCCTTTCGCTATATGCAATAACGCTACAAATACAGATATCTGCCTTATGGGAAACCGCCTTGTTGTACATTTTTTCAAGCATTTCCGGCTTGAAAAAGTCATCTGCATCTAAAAAGATAAGATACTCACCTGATGCGTGATTCATTCCATTGTTTCTTGCAACTCCTGCATATAAATTTCCCTGATTTAAAATAACTATTCTTTCATCTTTTTTGGCATACTCTTCTAAAATACTTTGAGTATCATCTGTGGAACCATCATTAACACATATAATTTCTATCTCTTTTAATGTTTGATTTGTTAAACTGTCAAGACATTCCCTTACATGTTCTCTGGCATTATACATAGGTATAATAACAGAAACCTTTATATTCTCCTTCATTTGTTACTTAAAATCCTCCTGCATTCAGGTATAATTCATTTATTCTGAAATTAATTTCATATATTGATTATATTCTTTTTTGTTATAGAAATATGATTCCTGCTTGCCTGTAATTCCAAACTCCGTAAACCATTCATTTTTTAATTTATTAAGCATATCATCATATACTGTTTTGGAAACTGTATTAAGATTCCACAAACTAAAGTGAAGTGCGTAATTTATATAATCCTGCTCCACTTCTTTGTATATGCCATGTTCCACAAGTCCCTGTTTCAGTTTTTTAAGAGCCTCATGGAAACACTGCCATGATTTTTCTCTTGTATTAGACAGGGAAACTGCATTGTTTCTCCGCTGATGAACCAAAACTTTGTCCTTTGGTACAACAGTAATTCTGTTGGAAAGCACCGTTGCCATAAACACAAAAAACATATCATTGCTGGTTCTCTGCTCCTGAAATTTTAAGGCATATCTGTCCACAAATTCCTTTAGGAACAGCTTGTCCCATGCCCAGCCTACAAAAACCTTAAAAACATTGTCTGTCATTTGTCTGTGCTTAAAAGGTGTGTATGGAGGTATCTTTGCATATCTTAAAGTCCAGTCAGCCTTTTTGTACTCTTGCGTTTCCTCGTAATACTGGTCAGAATTAAATACCACCATATCTGCCTTATCTTCTACAGCCTTATTATATGCTACTTCCAGCATATCTTTTTCAAAAATATCATCTGCATCTAAAAATGAAAGATACTCACCTTTAGCATATGACATTCCTTTATTTCTGGCAGCTCCGGCACCTGCATTTTCCTGTGTAATAACCGTAACATTGTCTAAATTCTCATATTCCTTTAAAGCTTCCAATGTTCCATCAACGGAGCCGTCGTCAACACATATAATCTCTATTTCCTTTAAAGTCTGATCAATAAGAGACTTCATGCATTTTTTTATATATTTTTCTCCATTATATACCGGCAGAATAACCGAAACCTTAATATTATCCATTTATTTACCCCTTTTAATGAGTTCCTTAACATGACAAGGCAAATACATTAATGCCTTTCCTACCTTATAAGTAGTAGAGTTCTTTATGTCATCTAATTCTCTTCTCATATCCTCATCAGGATTTGCATTTGCCCTGATTTGCGGTTCAATAACAAACTCGTGATAGAACTTCTTTGGTGATGCCATAAGGAGCTGTAACTGTTCCCAAAGTTTTTCATCAAAAACTTCTTCTTTCAGTTCGCCTTTAACCTGCGCCCGCTTAAATTCCTCACTTATTCTTCCAATGTACTCTTCTTTGAACTCATCACTAATTCTTCTAATTGTGGCAAAATAGTTGTGAAGTTTCTTTACGCTATACATATATTTAAATCTTTCCCATATTTCCTCATCCTTCATAAGAATGTCTCTAATATGGTCATATTCTACGTTCATGCAATAAACCTTTTCAGGATTTTTAACTGATGAATTAGGGTTATCTCTCCTATTTCTATAATAAGGCTTATCTATAATCATGGCACGCTTTCCGTATACAAAGGTCTGGAACCAGAATCCATTGTCCTGGAAGGATGCTCCCGGAGTTTCATTATGTCTGATACCGTATTTTTCAATAAATTCTCTTTTATAAATTCCACTCCACGTATTCATAATGTAAAGAAGTGCCTCCGGAGTTTCACTTGGATTAAATAACTTATTATAATCCTCCGGATTCTTTGAAAGGTGATTATACACCAGATACATATTTCCTGTTTCACCCCTCTGGAAACGGTAAAAATCCGCTTTTACAAAGTCAAGGTCATTGTCCTTTGCCACCTTGTATAAATCTTCATACATAGTAATTGCCACGTAATCATCCGGCTCTAATATTCCTATATACTCTCCTGTAGCCATATCAAGGCCGATATTCATTCCTATTCCATATCCGCCGTTTTCTTTATCTACTATTTTAATTCTGTCATCTTTTGCTGCATATTCCTGAAGAATTTTTAATGAACCATCTGTAGAACCATCGTTAATACAAATGATTTCTATATCCTTTAATGTCTGTCTTGTAATGCTCTCCATACATTCTACTAAATATGGTTCAACATTATATGTTGGTATTATCACTGATACTTTAGGCATTTAACTATCCTCTTTCTGTTTTTTTCTTTTTGTTGCTCATTCTTACGATTATATCATAGCCCACCATTCCTTACAATAGGCATAAAATCGGGGAATTTCTCTTATGAAATTCCCCTGAGGTTATCATTTATTAGTTATAAATATCAATCTTGCTATTCTCATCTAACTGTTTTAATACTATTTTGTATCTTTTTCGTATCTTCAGTTTTTTATTCACAAGTTTTCCGGATTTGACTTTTAAAATTATTTTCCCGTTTCTCATAATAAGCATTTTTCCGTACATTCCATATGATACTGTATCCCCACGCATTACAAACCTTACACTGTAATTTTGACGAATTTTCGGATCGTGATTTACTACTTTTTTAATGTATTCCAACAGGTATGGATGTCCAACACCTGTAGTATCATAATTATTTTTAACTGTAAGAAAGCACATATTATGATCTCCATACAAATAAAAGTTTTTTATTCCTTTTCGCCCCATATATTGGTTATTGTTTTTCAGGTATTTATGCATAACCTTATATGCATCAGACCAGTTATCAGCATTAGTCAACCCATAATCTAATGTTTTCTTGGCAAAGTCACTGAATACGGTTTTTCCATCTACTTTTTTTACTGTCCTTACTTTTACCCTGCATAATTTTCTTTTATCAAATTTAAAGGAATATTTATTTTTTTTAATTGTCTTAATCTGTTTGTATTTACCCCTTTTCTTCACGTAAACCTGATATCTGGTATTTTCCTGCCAGTTTTTTATGGTAACTGTAACCTTCTTATTGTTTCTCTTTAAGGTAATAACCGGCTTGACAGGTTCCACATTTTCTGCATAAGTGTCAGTGTTTTCCGGCTGCCTTATGTCCTGATTGTTTTCTACTGCATTAATTGGCTGCACATTGTCCAACAATGTTGAGATTGTGAGCAATAATACTAGTATTGTCTTTAATATTCCTTTTTTCATAAAACTAATCCTCCTATTCAACTCACTTGTACCGTAATGCCCTCCCTACATCACCATATGAATTTGCTCTCTCTTGCCAGCTAATTAATAGAATAGCTTGCTGTTTTCATCTAACTCCTTCAATACTATTCTATATCTTTTTCGTATCTTCAGTTTTTTATTTATAAGCTTTCCGGATTTAATCTTTAAAATCATTTTCCCATTTTTCATGATAAGCATTTTTCCGTACAAGGCAAATACTTCATAATCGCATCTCATCTCGAATTTTACATTATAGCTTCGATGAACCTTCGTGTTATGATTTACTGTTTTTCTTATGTACTCTAGCCGATACAGATTACCATTACCTATACCAGGTTCATCATAATCCCTCACCTTAATAAAACATTCCCCTTTAAGTTCCAATAAATAAAAACATCTTATTCCTTTTCGCCCCATATATTGGTTATTGTTTTTCAGGTATTTATGCATAACCTTATATGCATCAGACCAGTTATCAGCATTAGTCAATCCATAATCTAATGTTTTCTTGGCAAAGTCACTAAATACGGTTTTGCCATTTACTTTTTTCGCTGCCCTTACTTTTACCCTGCATAATTTTCTTTTATCAAATTTAAAGGAATATTTATTTTTTTTAATTGTCTTAATCTGTTTGTATTTACCCCTTTTTTTCACGTAAACCTGATATCCGGTATTTTCCTGCCAGTTTTTTATAGTAACCGTAACCTTCTTATTTTTTCTCTTTAAGGTAATAACCGGCTTGACGGGTTCTACATTTTCTACATAAGTGTCAGTATTTTCCGGCTGACTTGTAGCTAAATTACTTTCTTCTGCATTAATTAACTCAACACTATTTGTTAAAATTGCAATCGTAAGTAATAAAGCCAATATTACCTTTAAATTTTTTTTAAATATTTCCTTTTTCATCTAACTAATCCTCCTTAATAAAACTAAGTGCCTTATGTTATAATTACATTCCTATGTCACCATATGAATTTGTTCTTTATTTTTAGCCAAATCATATGGTGACATATATACAAAATTCAACCAATTTTACTTTATTATGTACATAGAGCCAACATTTGCATCTGATTTCTGTAAATACTCAGACAAAACCTTATACTTCTTTGGTTTATTCGTCTCATTAAATGCATTATATACATAAACCTCGTTTTTCTTTTTTATTACATAAACCAGATGTGCCCATTTTCCATCATTACCCACGATATTCATAATGAATCTAGCCGCCTTACTTTTGTACTGTGCTTTATAATTATCATAACTATATGATAAATATTTTACGTTATAATAGTTTAACATTTCATTTATTTTTGCACTTTTTGTTCCTCCACCATCTGCGTTCATTTCATTAATTTCCATTATTGAAATTATATCAGGTAAAGATTCCCATTGGTTTATATCCTTAAACATATTATACATAGCAATAGGTCCGCATCCATTCTTTCCCACTGTTCTTTTTCCTTCAACATTTCCATACCACATTTTATTCCACGGACTTAAACCTTGACCATTTATAAATTTTTTATAAGTATAGTTTCCACTGTATCCTTTCTTCTTTCTGTAATTCTTTAATAAATTCATGTTGCGTGTATGGTTCTTTTTTGAATACTTGTAAAGTTTCTTTAATTCTTTTTTTTGCTTTTTTGTTATATTATTACTCTTTAAATATTTCTTTAATGCCTTTAAATTATAAAACCAATCTCCATTCTTATCTGCATAACTTATCGGATTATTGTCACAATACACATATAAATTATACGAGAACACTGATTCCGAATATCCAAAATTGTCCGCTGTGTCAGGATTAATAAACCTTTTTGTAGTTGGAGAGTAATACCTATTCTTTAAATAATACATATCACTTTCATCATCTTGATAATATCCTCTATATTTAAAATGATTAAGTCTATATGCTAACTGATTTCCTCCGGAAATTGTCATATAAACAATATTTCCCCATGCATCATATGTATATTTAGCAATACTCTTTCCATCTGAGTTTATTAGTCCAATTATATCACCCTGCATACTTTTTTCAAAATAAACAGTATCCATTATTGGATTATTGCTCTCATCGTTATATCCATACATAAACCCAATACATTCATCCGCTTCATCATACATATAATAAAGTTCATAAATTTTTCCTGTATTCTTATCCTTTGTTTTTTCATATACTAATTTAGTATCATCCCACTTATACTCTGAACGAACTTTATCGTTTTCCTTCAAAATTCTGTTATCAGCATCATCATACTGGTACTTGGTTATATTACCTTTTGAATCTGTAAATGTACTTAACAATCGTCCTCTTGTCCACGAAAATTTTTGTCCACCTACATATGTAAGAGGGTTTCCTGCATTATCATACTTTATTTCATTATTCCCATATTGTATCATCCTGTCTGTCCAAACATTACTATATGTATATGTCGTCTGGTTTGGAGAAGCTAATCTTTTTCCATTTATATCAATGTAATACGATTTGTATGCATTGATATTTCCATTTTTTGTATAATAATATTCATATTCTACATAACCCGGACGGTTCACCTCCCTTATTAGTCTACCATGCCCATCATATTCGTATTCAATTTTAATAACACCATTCTGCTCTATTCTTATCAAATTACCTGCTTTATTGTAAACATAAGTATAACTTGTTTTGTTACTATTATATTCTACATTATAGGTAATACTGTTTGTCCCCATTTGAGTAGTTCTTAATTGTTTTAAGACTTAAATCCTCCGACTTATCATAGACAATTGTTTCGTCAAAAACTTTATTGTCTCCCCATAAATCCTTTATTCTATATTTTGTTATATCTGTTTCTTTATCATCATCTCCATCAATTTTTTTCTGTTCAATTGCGTATCCGTTATTCCAAGTACTTTTTTCTGTTCCGTCATCCTCCTTAGAATATACACATTTTTCTTGCTCTCCGGTTGAATAATCAATAATATTCAGTAATATGTCATCCTTATTATAATTTGCTTCAAAGGATTTAACATTGCTTCCGTCTAAGTACACTTCATCAGTTTTGGCAATTGATACAGCATCATCCTCAGCGACTTTTTTCTCCTGAATTTTGTGGATCATTGTTTGATTATTTCCATATTTTACTTCTCTAGTATATGCTTTCACTATATCACCATTTTGTAATTTAGCGACTTCCTCTTCATTTGTATTAACTTGTATAGTCTTGACGTCTTTCATAATATCAAATCCGCCTGTGCTAAAGCTAACTACCTGACCATCATCGTTATATTCTAAATTGTAACTATTATTTTCATTACAAACATATGTTGTATTACCGTTTTCATCATAGCAATACGTCGTTGTTATATTATTATCAGTATTATTATCAAAGCTTTTAATAACTGTAGATACCCTACCATCTCTATAGTAAAAATTAATTGTATTTTCCGTAGGTGTTCCATCATCATAGCTTACCGTCTGACTTTTTGCTAATTTTTCATTATAAAGATTGTATACTATTTTTGTTGTTACACCATCTTCCGTATACTCATCTACTGCATCATATTTTCCAATTTTAACTTCAACCTTAGCAGTTAAACTTCTATCTATACCTCCACTCGTCATCCTTGGATATCCATCTGTTCCATCTGGATTTGTGTCAAAATCTGAATCTTTCAAATGTGGATCAGTATCATTTTGATATTCTAACAAATCTGTCACGCCATCTCCGTCGCTATCTTCATCCTCTTCATTGGCAACAGCTGGATCTGTTCCTAGAATGAATACTTCATATCCATCAGGAATATTATCTCCATCACTATCTTGCACATATACACCATTCTCATCTGTCTCATTCCATTTTGTCTTAAAATCCCATATTTCATATACATCTTCAAGTCCATCCCCATCCGTGTCAATGGAATTTCTGGTAAAAGTTTTTTCCATTGACATATTTCCATTATCATCCTCAACCTCTTCTTCTTTTTTTTCTAATGTAATTATATTAGATGCTTTAACTTTACCATCCGAGTACAATATACATCCACGATAATCCACCATTTGGTTAATATCATCCGCTACAATTTCTACCTTTTCTGGGATTTCAGTTCCTGTGCATATGCTTGAAAATTTGTCAGCACCATCTTTTCTTGCAAAAATTTTATATCCCTTTACTGTTACATCATCCTCCAACTTATTATTATCATCTATTGATAACTCTATTTTTTGTGTTTGTGTATTAAATTTTTCCGACATTTCTATGCTTCCATCATATTTTTCTATATCACGATATACTATATCTATGCACATAGATTGTGGAACATATCCAACGGTGCCATAATATGAACATTTCGTTCCTTCCACAGCTGCTTCAAGTACAATTCCATTATTTTCAATTGTTCCGTCCGCTATACCTTGAACCCACTTTGTGAGATTCAGCCCATGGTTTACAGAATCTCGACCTTGATTCCATGTTTCCGCGATAACTTCATTTGAAATTGTCGGCTGATTATCCCATGTTATTGTATTAACGTTCCATGAACTTAAAGGGTATTTTGCTCTTACTAAAACAGGCGGGTTTGAAGCCTCCTTTTCAGCTAAATACAGATATGAACTTTCAATATATTTCCCACTAATTTCAGGATTTCCAACTAACCAATCTGTTCCGTCTATAAAATTCGTTGTATCTATATATACTCTGCTACTTCTTTTACTTTTTACCCCATCATATGCATAATTGTTTTCTACGGTTAATAAATTAGATGAAACAATATCATCACTTCTCCCTGTTACATTATTCACAATTGCCGTAGGAAGCTTCTCACGAAACCACACAGCGGTCGGATCAACTGTCAATGGATACTTTGTATTTTTATCATCCAAATAATCATTATCTATTATTATTCTTAATATCTGTTCTCCATCTTTGCCATCGAGTTTGTAACTAACATGTGTGTAATCTTCATTTCCATTACTATCTATGATATTAGGAGCCGCTATTATTGCTATATTCTTTTTAGTTTTTCTGCTAATTACACCAATTTCACCATTATTCTGCATTTGAAATCTAACATTTTTTCCACTCAACTTAAAGCAAAATTCATTCACTGATGGTCTGCTATTCAAAATAATATTTTCCTTTAATCCATTTTTCAATGAAATGTATTGATATTTCAAACTACCATCGGAATATACTATTTCACTTTCACTAACATCCACATTTAAAATTTTTTCTTCTAAACACGGTACAAATGACATCAGATAATTTCCTCTTATCATAGTTATTCTTTTGTTACCATCTAATTCACTCGGGAAAAAATGCTTTGCATCCCCTTTTTTATTCACATACTTTATTTCATCTTCACTGTAATCATTTGAAATCTTTTCGACTATCTTTTTATCACTTTCCTCTACTCCAGATATACTTGTATCATATGTTAATAATTTTCCATTTTCATTGTAACGAATATTTTCAGAATATAGCTTTAGTTCTTTTGAACCATCACTAAGCTGATATGTATCTGAATTTTCTGTACGTTCATTTTTTAGTTCCTTCACTATCTTTGCCTTTTCCAGCACACGTTCAACATTTTTGTTTTTCGCATATACCACTTCAGTACTTTTTATTGGTTTTACACCACTTAATGATAATGCTACAATCAACATTAAAGATACTACCTTTTTCATACAGTTCCTCTTAAAAATTTTTTTCATAAAAATACCTCCGTTCTTAATTATCATCCTCTTATAATTAACAACGTATGAAAATTCATTTCGGAACAATATTTTTTGTAAATTTTTTGTTGTTTTTTTGTAAACAAACTGTTAAATCTGTTTTTATGCTTTATTTTTGATAGTAATTATGCTTTTTCTCTTATTTTTCATAAAAGTCTCTTTCATCAACTACAGGCAATCTTTTAACTTTCATATCCTCTATGAGAATAAATCGCTGATTTTGCAAAAAGATTATTAACTGATCTATCTCGCTCTCTTTCCCCTGTACTTCCATTTCAACCGTTCCATCATAAAGATTTCTAACCCATCCCGTAAGACCTAAAGCTCTCGCCTTATATACTGAATAATATCTAAAACCTACTCCCTGCACTCTTCCATAAAAAATTATATGTTTTCTAACCATCTTATCCATCCTTTACCTATCGCTTTTATAAAACCACTACTTTTTCAAGACAATTATGCTCTGCTCCGTTCTTCAAATCGACAACGAAATCGTTTATGTCTCCCTTTAAGTATTCCTCTAATTTTCTGTTGCCATCCCACTTTTTAATTATAATCTCCTGAATATATTTATTAAAGTGTTTAGTTAAATCTTCTCTTGAAAACTTAATTATGCCACTTTTCAGTTTAGCATAATCTTCCTTTTTCGCCTTATTCATAAGGTTTTTACCAATAAATATACATGCTAATGTGTGTCGTAGCATAATATTACATATATTATAAAATTATTTTGGTCAATGTAATTAGAATCACAAAAGCAAAGGATGATTTTTGGAAGTATACTTTCTCCCAATTCCACCCTTTGCTCTTCCTTCAAAGTTTCATTTTTCGATTTTGCCAGTACCCGGGCATCCTCCATTGAAAGGGTAAGTCCAAATTTTTCCGTATATTCGTTTACCCTAAGAATATTTTCCACCTGATACTTTTCCATTAACATTACAAGCTATTTTTTGCTCTCCATAAACACCTCACAATATATATTAGTTTGGTGATTATACCGCCATTTTTAGGCAAGTAACAGTCTTGAAAATTATAGATTTTTGTGATAATGAAAAGACATATTACTGTTCATGATAGCCTTTTTCATCATAAACAATGTTTTTCCCCTCCATGTCCGTGTATGAATATGTACGATTATTCCAATCCATGGTAAAAAATTTATCAAGAATTTTCTTATCCTTATTATGAAAACCTGAAACCGTTATCTTCTTATTGGTTTTGTCAATAGTTACATATTCTTCTGACATTCTGCTGTAGAACTTAACAGCATCGTCAAAGGATACATTGTCAAACATAAATCCCACCAATGAATCTTTATCGTTATCATATAATTCTGATATCTCTTTACTTAAATTCACGCTTGCAGGCGTAGGTATGTAAATATCATTTCTCACTGCATCGTTTATGACACTACAACAACAATCTGCGCAATAAACATTGTCTTTTTCTGATTTATAAATTACATAATAATTGTTATCATTGTAAAATAATTTTGCTTCATTCTTATAATTATCTGTGTAATAATCGTAATTTCCTATAAAATCTTTTGAATTTTCTTTTTCAAAATCATCCAGACTTTTGGTTGAATAAAATCTTGTCCAACATTCACCATAGTTTGTTTTGATTCGTTTTTCATCATTTGTCTGACAAATTGCATATCTGTTATCTTTTCCATTCCAGTTGCTAACATACACATTTGCTTTTCCCTCACTATTAAGCCTAATTATTACCCCGGCTATTACAGCTATCAATACTACCAATGTGCATATTATCGTTATTTTCTTATTTACCTTCATCTTTCCTCCCTCAAATTTTTCATTTTTGCCTTTCTGTTATTTGTTTTTGTATAAAAACACTTTTATTTATTATTTGTATGATGCCTTAATATGCACATATTGTCAATTTTAATATGAGAATCGAATTTACCCGGTTCATTTTCCATATACCTATCAATTAATTACAAATTGGTCAGCAATCTTGCTTTCATGGGAAGTAGAAGAATCATTACTTATAACATTTCTGTCCCATAAATAAACTTCCTTTGGTTCACTAACATCAGTTCCTTCTATGTTATAGGAATAATAGATAAACATCTTGTTCTTATGTTTTATAAATCCGCCATCTTCACCTATGGTACCGGTTCCCATATCTGGACTGACAAAAAACTCAAACCGTCCATATCCATCCTGTTCTTCACAAAAGGTTTGTTGATTTTTCGGAGATTCGTTTATAAAAACTTTTCTCATATCTGTGTCTTTTGAAGTCAATTCAAATTTGAAATAACCCTTATGATTTTTTGTATCTATGGCAGATTCTAATAATTTTATTTTGTATCCGTCTATTGAGCTAACATTCTCTGAATATGTATGAGTTGCAAGATTTTGGGATTTTATATTAAAAAATTCGTCTAAGGTCTTTTCCCTATTAACAATATTATCATCCACCACGCCGACTACCGTGTCGTCAGTAATTATATAAAAAATAATATTTGCTGCAAAAATAACGATTAGCAATGTAAATATAATAATCAATGCTTTCTTCATGGATTTTATTCCTTTCAAACTGATAAGTATTTTCTAACTTATATGATTATAGCATTTATTCGGCTTTACATTAGTTAATCGTTACTTAATTATTTTAATTTGTTGATTAATTTAATTAACTTAGTTCTCCCTGTTTTAAAAACTTAATGGTAAATCCCCCATACACCACAATTCCAATTACAACTTCTGCTACCAGTAAAAACAGACTTCTTATATTCGTATTTCTTACCAATACTTTAAATATTATAATAGCAATTCCCATTATGAAAGTTCCTACCAAAGGCTTTAAAATGGCATTTTTCCAGTGGATTTGTGGCGATATTTTTTTCTTAATAAATACTGCATTTAAAATCAATATAAGCAGTGGAAAAATAATATCTCCAATAAGTAATCCGTAGGCTCTCAAATCCGTATATTTAATCATAAATACAACCAACACGATATGTACACCCAAGGATATTCCACTGTTCATTACAGGTACCTTAAAATAATTACATCCCTGAAGTATTGACGTTGAAATAGTTGAGAATGAATATAAAACTGCCGATATACTACCATACAATAACAGATTTGCAGCCAAATTATGTAAACTTCTCAGATTTGGAAAAAGCACTCTCATTATTTCATCAGAACATAATGTAAGACCTGCTGCTGCCGGCAATACTACCATGCCTGTCATTTTAATAAGTTGAGCTATATTATGATTAATTTTCAACTTATTTTTCGTGGAAAATGCCGTAGTCAGTTTAGGAATAACGGAAACACCAAATGCTGTAGCCATTCCAATTGGCAAATTTATCATTTGGGTATATTGCGTATTAAAAACACCCTGTAAATCAGTGATATACGTTTCCTTAAAACCCTTTAAGCTCATAATATCAGCGAAAAGATAATCATCCACCGTATATCCTATCTGGTAAATTGTCTGACTTAATATTATTGGAATCATAAGGGATAATAATGACGCAAATATTTCTTTTACCTCAGTATAGGATATGGACATTCTGATTTTGTTTCCGGAATTATTTTTATAATAAATTATCATTACGCAAACAAGTGCCGCCATTGCCCCTGCACATGTTCCCATGGTTCCACCCATTGCTCTCAATGCAGCTTCATTATTGCTCCCAATAATCAAAACTGTAATTTGTCCGGCAGCAATGATGCTTACTACTGCATTAATTATCTGCTCAATAATCTGTGACAGTGCAGTTGGTACCATATTCCCATATCCTTGGAAGTAACCTCTAAAGCATCCCAAAACTGAAACGATAAACGTAGTAGGTGCCAAAACCTTCAATGGCATTTCCAATCCTGTTTTGTTATACACTCCTGCCAGCCCATCCGCTCCAAAATATAATCCCATTGCAGCCAATGCTCCAACGATAACTGAAACCAGCATTGCCACCCTGAAAACTTTAATTGAATCTTCTTTACTTCCCACTGCTGCCTTTTCAGATACCAGTTTTGAAACGGAAATCGGCATACTGTAGGAAGACAGTGTTAGAACAATTCCATAGATTCCAAATGCCACAGAATATATACCATTTCCCGTATTCCCCAATATATTTGCCATAGGTATTCTGTAAACAAATCCTATTATTTTTGTAGTAAGCCCGGCAGATGCCAATATACCTGCCTGAATTGCTAATGATTTTTCTTTCATATTAAGTATTTCCTTAAAATTCGTATTTCCTGTAAAATTGCCTGTGCTAATAAATCATTTTAACACATATCGTATAATTTTAATATATTCCATTCTATATACAACAAGGAAGCATCCGTCACCAATGCTTCCCTGTTACCTCTGTCAATTTTCACTACTTCAAATAAGCTGATTTCATATAACCGACAGTTCCCCTGTATCTGACTTTTGCATATTTCCCTTTTACAAACATTACTTCCACCTTTTTGCCATTTGGCACTTTCCTAATGGCTCTTGTCTTGGTTCGATTCCATATTCGTAATTCCTTTCCATTGCTAACTTTAACTGTCCATGATTTTCTAAAAGTATCATAATCCCTATATTTCTTTTTTAAATACAGCGGAGTGTCTCCCCATTCTCCCAAATAAAAATGTGGAATATCCACCGGGCTGGTCCAATCACCTCCCCAGGATAATCCCACACTTTTAGTTTTCGCAATTTTTGGGATTTTTTTAATTTTATTTTTCTAAAATGCCAAATCCTTTGCCTGAATTTTATCTTCTTCACATACTCTGCGAATTACCCTGCAAGGATTTCCGGCAGCCACTACCATTGATGGAACATCCTTCGTCACAACACTTCCTTTGATTACTTCCTTACCTCATAAAAAAGCCCAAACATAATAGCATTACCCATGAAATAATTGCCATAAAAATACCTATTAAGCACAAGGTAATCAAAAGCCACGGTGCTATTTTTTGTCTATTATATATACTTGATACAATAATGATTATTCCTATAATAATCATTATTACAAATAAAATCATATAACCTTCCATTGTTTTCTCATCCCTTTATCCCAATCCATAATTTATCTCCTAAATTTTATTGCTTTTTAGGAGATAAATCAATATTTAGGATATAAAATTCCTATTTATATAGTATTTCTTCTTTAAACCAGTGTATTCTTACAAATCTTAACTTAAACTTTCCACTTCCCTCTTTTCTATCCTTTTCAAAAATGCATATCCCACCAGACAGGCTATAATCTCTGTTATTGGAAATGCCCACCAAATCAGCGAAACTCCCATATGACCATTTCTTACGGCAACAGAAAAAATTCCTGCCAAAGGTAATATAATAACCAGTTGTCTAAGCAGAGAAATTACAAGGGATGCTATACCGCCCTCTAATGCCTGATAAATTCCCTGATATGCTATGTTGATTCCGGCAAAAATAAAGCTAATTGAAATAATCCTCATTGCACTGATAAAATACTCCCTTGACTGTCCTGCATTAAACAATGTTGCAAACGCCCCCGGAAATATTTCCGTAATAAGGACTCCTAAAATCATCATGATTCCCGTATATATAAGGCCGTATTTTATTCCCGCCTTGATTCGCTTTTTATTTCCCATTCCATAGGCAAAAGCTATAATCGGCGTAATGGCATCTCGTAGTCCAAATGCAAGGAACAACACGAACTGCTGCACTTTATAGAACAGACCATACGCAGTCTGTGCCGAAGGACTGAACTTCAAAATCAGATTCATCACATAAACCATAATAGACATAAGTGCCTGTGCAATAATTGCCGGAAGTCCGATTGCGTATATTTCCTTTATAATTCTTCTCTCCGGTTTCATATACTTTACACCATGTTCAAACTCTTTATTTAGTTTTATATGGAAAGTAAATAACAAAGCTGCTGACGCTATCTGTCCGATTATAGTTGCATATGCAGCTCCCTCTACCCCCATTTTAGGAACAGGCCCTATACCATATATCATAATGGGATCTAAAATAATATTTACCACGGCACCTACAATCTGACCAATGGTAGAATAGAGAGAACGTCCTGTTGCCTGTAGCAGTTTTTCAAACAATGAAAAGAAAATAATGCCAAAAGAAAACACGCAACATATCCTCAAATAACCTGTTCCCATGGATATAACTTCCTTATCAACTGTCTGGGATAAAATGTATGTCCTTACCCCAACTACTCCAAATAATGAACACACCACATAGATGATTACCCCTAAAAACAAACTGTTTCCTGCAACCTTTGCGGCTTTTTTGTTGTTACCCTGTCCCAAAGTTCTAGCGAGCAGTGCATTGGTTCCCACACCTGTTCCAATTCCAATTGCCACCATTAACATCTGAACCGGAAATACCAGTGTAAGTGCATTTAATGCTGCTTCACTTCCCTCTTTCATATTTCCAACAAAGGCACTATCCACAATATTATAGACTGCCTGCAATGCCATAGACAAAATCATTGGTATTCCCATTTCAACCATAAGCTTATTTACCGGCATTTCTTTCATTTTATTACCTGTAGCCATCTTAATTTAACCCTCCTTTTTTCCGTAAAAAAAGTGTGTGCCTTTTTCATAAGCTGGACTTACGCTGATAGGCTACACACTTTTTAATTACACTATATATATTTTAAAACAAAAAAAGAGTAGCAAAAACTGGATTTACGCTAGTCTGCTACTCGTTCAATACGATATTATATTTCTGATTTTAAAAAAAGTCAAACAAATTTCTAAGAGGCACTTGCTTTCTATTACCATTTTTTGTGTATTTGCTATTTGTCTTTTATATTCTAAATTTCTTGTTTCTCTCATAACAACCCTTCTTTGTCTTGTCATATTATATTCTTTTAAAAGCAAACGAAAATCAAACGTATTTTTTTACGTTTGATTTTCGTTTGCTTTTTAGACATATTTTTTGTTTTTGGTTTGTTTTACGTTTGGATTCCAGGTGCATTTTTTTCATAAATACAATAATTCCCACAGCTAATCCTACACCATTCCCGTAAACATGGACTTTCTTGCTCTGTGGTGCTTTCCGGCACCTACATTTTGAGATACAAATGATGCCATGGACTGCATAAGGGCACTTGGAACCAACATTGCAAAATTAACTATCTTGCAAGCCACCCCATATCCTGACGAAGCCTCCAATCCCAGTTTATTCACAAAGGCGCACAGTGCCAAAAATGACATCTGGGTTAAAAATTCCTGAAGTGCCAATGGCAATCTTACTTTAATAAATCTTCTGCATTGCCTATTTAATCTGAAATCATGCCTGCTATGGCAAGAAAATCCTGTGCGTTTTGTTTTTGGGGATGTGTATTCGTAGGTATTCTGTTGGCAGCATTGATTCTTATATTTATTAATCCGATTCTGAATTTAATCGGTGCCAGTGTTCTGGCTATCGGTGTTCTCGCGGCTTTAGATGATGCATTGATGAGTGTATCTCAGATTATCATCCCTGCAAGCTGAAAGTTATGGATTTTCTTGTAGCGAAAAACAACAAATTATAATTTCTTTCCAAGTTCATATGATTTCTTCATCAAACTCGTTTCTAAATATAACTTCAAATCTTTCTTTGCCATGTTTACTCTTCTTTTCTCAAGTGTTAAATTCCGATTTGTATATCACGTATATTTCCTTACCTGTTTTTCTTCTCTCTTCTTGCGAAAAGACAGGCACATAAAGCAACGAAAGCAATTGTTATAGCTATAAGTATCGGTAGCACAGGTATAGGGAAGACGCTTGCTCCTATCAGCTTAAGTCCCTGATAAAGTGTGTATACACCAAATACAGAAAATATTACAAATGCCAATGTATTAAGCAATCCATCCGGAGTTTTACTCTTTAATAAATAGCCTACTAACATTCCAAGAATATCCGCCGCAAAAAGCCCCAGAGAGCATCCAATCCATACAATAAATGCTACACTCATACCTTCATTAGCGCCAAATGTTATGGCTGTAAGCTGTGTCTTATCTCCAAGCTCAGCTACAAAGAATGTGAAAAAAACTGCCAGTGGTGCAAACTTAATCTTTGATTTGCCCCCCTCTTCCTCTTCATCGTCATCATCCCCTGTGACAGTTGATGTGGCAAAATAAAGAAATGCCAGTGCCGCAATGGTTTTAATCAACCAGTCAGGAATAAATTCACTGACAAGTCCACCTGCAAGAACAGCAAGTCCGTTAAGTACAAGAATTGCTGTGGCAGTTCCTAATATAATATCTCTTAATTTATATTTAGAAGTAAGTGCAATAAGCATAAGCTGTGTCTTATCTCCCATTTCCGCTATGAATTCAGTAAAAAATACCTTTACAAATAACAACATTTGTCTGATATCTCCTTTATCTTATTATGATGTAAGCCATATACGCTGCATAAAATGCAACCA
>ERZ857480.51264-NODE-79251-length-25205-cov-8.8740_pt1 | contig 25205 bp, 17 predicted proteins | sample MGYA00519767_ERZ857480 | MGnify/ENA primary metagenome ERZ857480 (study PRJEB31778, sample SAMEA3449210) | human gut metagenome | biome: human gut; feature: human-associated habitat; material: faeces | place: United Kingdom | collected 2010/2012 ...
CCTTTCTGTTTTTGGGCAAAGAAAAAGCCGCAGGCTTTTTGTGAAAGTCTGCGGCTATGCCGATTGTTAGATATTCAATTCTTTGTGTTTCCGCACTCCATATCAATTACCACCGAAACGGTGATGTGATTTTCAATGCGTTTATTGCGGAGTTTATCGCCCTCGCCATCGAACACAACATGACGAGAAAACAACGTAAAACGGATGATTTCCACTAGATTTCTCTTCGTAGCGAAACTATCGCTTCAACGGTTGATTGCGATTCCAAGGGAAATTCTCGAATCTCTTTTCCATTATAGGGAACAGGGAAGGCAAATACAATGTTCCGAATCCAGTTGCCATTTGGCTGTTTTTCCGGAAAAATATCAATGTGCTCGATGAAGGCGCGCATGAATTCCTTCTGCTCCACCTCAGTGGCGGCATTGTAGACTTCATCGAAGGCCAGAAGCAGGTGATAGATGTTGTCAGCTGTGATCTTCTCCTGATGAATGTCATCAATCTGACCTTGGATTTCAGCGAGCTGGGCTTCCATGTCCTCAATCAGTTCATATTGCTCATCGTAACGCCGCTGCAAATCCAAAGACTTACGGTCATAATAGGGATCATTAAAGTCCAGTGTGTCCATCTGGTGCTCCAGACGAGATTTCGTACTGAGTCGCTGGCGGAGCTGCGCTTTGATTGTTTCAGACTGATGCTCCAACTCGCTGGTATCGACTGCGGAACCGATTTTCTCTTTGATGGCATCTACGAAGCGTGGGTCGTGAACCATAGCGGATACGATGGATGCGACCATCTGATTGATTTCGTTCTGTTCAATGTTCAACCGGAAAGAACATTCGTGTCCAGTCTGCCCTTTGATGCTCTTGCAGAAGTAGTAGTAACGAGTTTTGTTATCCTTGCTGTGAGCCTTAGAGACATTTCCGTACAGATTCCGTCCACAGCAGGGGCATTTCAGAATGCCGGAAAGAATATGCGCGTGGTCTGGGTCACGGACCTTTTCACGCCGCCCTGTGGTACGCTGACGCTTGGTCTGTGCAAGATTCCAGTCGTCCTCGGAAACGATGGCTTCATGTTGACCGACATAGACGGGAAACTCGGATTGCTTCACAACGTGCATTTCGTTTCGAGTGCCGAGTTTCTTTTCAACCTTGCGGCGACCAAATGCAATCTTACCGCAGTAAATGGGATTGTCCAGAATACCTCTAACAAATACAGCAGAAAACTTTGGAATAGTTCCATTCTGACGGAGCTTTTTCACATAGCCATGGGTGTTCAGATACCGGGCAATACCTGCTACACCATCGTTGGTATGGATAAAGCGGTCAAAAATAACACGGATAACTTCCACTTCATCGTCTGCAATCGAAAGCTCGCCATTTTCCAGCCTATAGCCATAGGGTGCAAAGCCGCCGTTCCATTTGCCCTCACGGGCTTTCTGTTCACGGCCGGCCATCGTTTGAGCACGGATATTCTCACGTTCGATTTCAGCAACAGCAGAAAGAACAGAAATCATTAACTTGCCGGAATCTTTGGAACTGTCGATGCCATCTTCTACGCAAATCAAATTGACACCGAAATCCTGCATAAGCTGCAAGGAGTTCAGAACATCGGCCGCATTGCGCCCAAAACGGGAGAGTTTGAATACCAGAACATAAGAAACGCCGTCTTTACGGTCTTGCACATCTCGCAGCATCTGTTGAAATTCGTGCCGACCTTGGATGTTCTTACCGGAAAATCCTTCATCAGAATATTCTCCAGCAATGACCATATCTTCATAATCGGCATATTTGCGTAGCTTTTCACGCTGTGCATCAAGGCTGTAACCGTCCACCTGCATGGCCGTAGATACGCGAGTATAAATGTAGCATTTGGTGCGTGCTTTTTTCATAAGAAATCCTCACTTTCGGCGGTTGGTTGTTGTGGTGAGATTTTCATGCTGGATATAATACTCTAGCAACCGGAGTACATACTCTGGCGCATGGCGGTGGCCGAGTTCCCATTCTGTTACAGTGCGGTAGGGAATTTGGAAGAAAGTGCAAAACTCCCGGCGGTTCATCCCGGTCGATTCGCGCAGTTCGAGGATTTTGTCTTTGCAGTCCATAAAGTTGCCCTCATATATGTAAAACACGCTACGCAATTATTTTAACATAAAAATAAAAATTACGCAACGTGTAAATCTGCTTATGCAGCTTTACTGTTGGTCGCGCAAAGCGGAGACTTCTTTTGCTCCAGTACAGTTGAGCCATATTTTTGAATCAGCTTTGCCATAACATCGATACAGCGTACAAAGGATGCATTGTCAGTTTCGGTGTCATAGTATTTTTTCAATAGGCAACTCCATTTCCTTGTAGCAGAACTTTGACTGTCCTGCGAATTTTAGAAACATCCCTTGGTTCATCCGATCAAAAGTTTTAGTCGTTCCAGCTTTTCCTGTGCGTTCTCCTTCCGTAAGCTGACCCCAATGCAGGAGATCGGGACGCACATTTCCAATAGGCGGTCATAGATGCGGGCATGAGCGGTATCCTGTGGGTGCCGTATCTCGTCCAGCGTCAGGTTGGTGGTGACGATCAGCGGCTTCCGGCTGCGATATCGGCTGTCTACGATGTTGTAGATCTGTTCCAGTGCGTACTCGGTGCCACGCTCCATGCCGAAGTCGTCAATGATGAGCAGGGGATAGCGGCAGAGCCTGTCCACAATATCATTGCGCCCGGAAAAGCTGCTGTTCAACTCGTTCAGGATTCGGGCAAAGTTTGTCATACGCACAGGCACTTCCTGCTCCATCAGAGCGTTTGCAATGCACTCGGCAAGGAAACTCTTGCCGGTGCCGACACCACCCCAGAGAAGAAGCCCAAGGTTCTCTGCGCGCATGGTCTGCCATTGCTCTACATAGCGGCGTGCGTGGTGCATCTGTGGGTTGCGGCCATTGTCGTTTTCAAAGGTCCAGTTGAGCATTGACGGGTCAGAAAATCCCTCTGCTTTCAGCCGCCGCACAAGGTCGTTGTGCTTTTGCTGGCTGATAAGGGCTTCTTGTTTTTCTCTTTCCGTGCGCTGGCAGATGCATTCGATTGGGTGCTTGTTCTTGCCCATCAGGGCAATGCCCTTTGCAAAGAACGCTTCTTTTGGGGTGTGACACTTTCCACAATGAAGCAGGCCGTCCTTGCCATAATAATCATCGGTGTTTTCGGGAATACTGGATGGGAGCTGTTCCAAAATTTTTTCTATCGTCTTTATAGGCTTTCTCCTTCCTTGAATGTGTAGTCCGGGATACCCGATGCTTGCTTCTGTTCTGACTTTTGCCGTTTCGCCCAGATGCGCAGGGTAGCGGCATGATCGGCGTACTTTTTGCCGGTGGACTGGATATAAGCTGAAAGCTGGTCGATCAGGCCATCTAGTCCGGAAAAGTCGGCTTTGAGCCGCTTGTACTCCATCTCTGTTAAAAAGACGTTCTGATATTCGCCAAAGGTCAAATGAGCAGCTGTTGTTTTTATCAGGTGGTTATCTTTCAGGTTGCTCTTATAACGTTGGTTAGTGGAACACTTTTGTTCCATGGAAGATATCATTTCTGTTCCATCGGATGGAACAAAATCGTTCCATGCAGGGGAACATTTTTGCACTGTCGGAACTTTTACAAAGATGCTGTTGGGCACAGTAATGCGACCTCTTCTGCGCTCAATCAAATCAGCATCTTCCAGTGAACGCAACGCACGTTTAATGCTCATGGTGCTACATCGTAGAGCATCGCTCAATGATGAAAGAGGGAAAATCACATAGACGAAGCCGCGCTCATCCATCCAGTTGTTCTTTTGAGAAAGAGTTGCCCGGTCAAGCAGCAGGGTGTAGAGCAACTTCGCTGTGTGGCTCAAGTCGGTATCCAGCAGAAAGCGGGGATAGGGCAGATATTGCGGCAAAGGTGTAGTGACAGTCAGGTAGTCGGAAATAAAATTCACCTCCAGTGTTTTTTCATCAAACAAATTTTTGGAAAGCATTTTACTGGCTGTTGGTAGTCTCCAGAAGATGCTGCCGATGCTGCTCTTTCAGATGCACAATATAGCTTTCTGCCTTTTGCAAAGCAGCAATAACTTTTGCTTCAATCTCTACATTTGTCAGAAAGTCGGGATACAGAGCAAAGCATTGTTCGAGACGGAAAATAAAGCTATCAGAGGCACTGTTGATTTCACTGAACATTCCTTCGGCATCGGCGACATGATCAACCGTTGCCATCTTTTCTCCTAGCTCACGAATGGTCTGGAGTTCGGTGCTGCGCTTTCCCGATGAAATAAAAGGTCGATTCTCCGAGAGTGGATCAGCCGTTTGGATCTTCGATGTGGCAGCAGTAGAAAAATTGTTTTCGGTGACCTTGGAAAGCAATTCTAAATTTTCATAGGTGTCTGCACTATCGTCTGGTTTACCGTTTAACTTTTCCTCTCGCCACGTTGATACCACGGTGGGCAATGCTTCTGTGGGAGTTCCACGGATAATGATAGCCTCTCGCTGGGATAGCTTAAGTTTGCCGGATAAGATTTCTTCCTGAATGCCGGGGCAGTATTTTTCCATCAGCTCAACGGTTTTCATGAACTGCTCGGCACGAATTACAAAAGAGGGACTTACATTATTTTCTTTGGCGATCCGTTCGGTCGTGTTTTCTACCGATGGCAAATTGTCAATTTGACAGTTTGCCACCTGCGTGTACTGATTGCCATGGTTTCCCCCACGAGTGGATTTTTCAGAGTGATACTGCTTTCCAATCAGAAACTTTTTCTGCTCGGGTGTCAGATTCCGACGACCCAGCTGATGTTTGCAGATCCATGCCAGAACATCTTCACGGGTTTCGCAGGTGCAGGAAATCGAACGGGTGGTATAAGGAATTTCCGGGTGCTGCTGGAGAATCTTATAGCGATTATGACCATCAACAAGAATGTTGCCCCAGACGATCAGGGGAGACAGGACTTCGCCCTCTGAAAGGATGTTTTCTTCCAGTTGCTGAAATTCTTCATCGGTCAATGCAGGAATCTGAGATTGAAATTCGGAATCAATGATAAATTCAAACTTGTTTTTCTTCATAGGCAAAATCTCCTTTCAAAAATTTATTGGTAGTTCAGCCGTTATCCCCGCATGGATTTCCTGCCCCCTTCCGGCGGCGTCTTCCGGCTCGCTCTTGCGAGATCATCGCCGGGTATTCCATGCGGACGGTCATTTGTTTCTCAAGGTTCAATGATAGATTTGAAACTAGGCTAACACATTCATGGGAGATTTTTAGGACACATTATGTCTGGTTTTTGCGAAAGTTGATTTGAATTTCTGCTAAAAATCGGACATTCAATGCCTGAACTGGTGTGAAAGCAATGAAGAATGTGCTTCTGTGGGCTTAGTGTATCACATCGTAAATTTTGTTTTTAGGAACTGGTAGTTCCGGTTTTTAAGGGATATGAAATGAATTTCAAGGCAAAATCGGAACTACTGGTTCTGGTTTTTCGTATCAACGTGATTTCAAATTTTGGGTGCCGTTCTCTCTGCACGGACTTCCTACCCCCTTCCAGCGGCGTTTTCTGGCTCTCCCACTTGGGGGTCATCGCCGGGTATCCCATGCAGACGGTCATTCGGTTCTCAAGGTTCGATGAAGGCTTGTAGAAAGCCTATCACAATTAAATAAGTGTTTTTAGGACGTATCAGGTCCGGTTTTGAGGGAGAAAACCGGACTTGGGAGGTCCGGTTCTTGTGAACGGCTCTGGATAGAGCATACCATAAAATTGCTCGATTTTTTAGGAAGTGATACTTCCGCTTTTTGCCTTCAAAACCGGAAGTAATAGTTCCGGTTTTGTACAACATTGAATGAATCAACGACGATTTTTCGGAAACGATTTTTTCTACAAGAAATTTGCTTATTCAGCGTCTGTTAAGATACGCAGTCGGCACAGTTTATGTGCTGAATATCGGGTTTTGGCGAAGCCCAACAATCGTTTTTGAAGTCGGATTTGAAAAATCTGATTCAAAACTTGTGAGTTGGCACCAACTCGCCCTGCTTGCTGCGGTTGCAAATTCGAAAATTTTTGTGCAGAAAAATAACCGCCCGCTTCAAGTTGAACTTGAAAACGGACGGTCTCGATTGCAAAATGATTTTCAAATTTGGAAGTCGCATTGAGAGGCTTCATAGCGCTCGCAAGCAGGGCAGACGTATATACAACGTCTGCATCTGCAAGCAATGTGTCTGTCTATACAAACACCATTTGCTTTGCAAAATACTTGTTGGGGAGCACCCAAACCCTTGAACTGCATCCAATGGATGCAGGCTGTGCGATTGCATCGCTGAATAGTAGCGTCGCTATACAGGATAGGAGCACCTTGTCAATAACGCCGCTGTCGTTATTCATCTACGCCAAAATCTTTTGCCTTCAGCGTTTTACAGTTCTCCATCACGGTGCGCACAATGGGGGTGGACAGACCGTCCGGTGCATCGGCGGTAACATCCAGCGTTACCGAAACTTTGCAGCCATCTGCGCTGAGCAGGTGTGTAATGACTTCCTCCACCAGCCGCTGCACATCACGGTTGATGCGGGTGGTGTCCAACTCGGCAGTCATGTAGAACCGGGTGTTTTTGGGCGGAGCGGGAACAGCGGCAGGCTGCGCTGTCGGCGGCTGATGCAAGGTTACAGTGGGGTCAATGGGAGCATCCGGAGAAAGGTTGAAAAGGGTGGGCTGCTCGCCGCCCTGAGCAGTTTGCGTAGGCTGCACAACTACTGCGGGAGCACTTTTTTCAGCCAAAAGCTGCTTGCGGGCAGGGTCCAGCTTGACCAAAAGATCGGAGGTGTTGATGCAGTCCACAAACTGGTTATACCGCAGTTCAACATAGCGGTCGCCCGTGTAACCGGCAGCAAGGGCAAAATATTCCTGCGAGTTCAGACCGGTACGGATGGCATCTTCCAGCACACTGTACTTGGCAAGGCGGGGCAGATAGCAGTAGGTGCACAGATACTCCCACAGCTTCTTAATCTGGATACAGTCGGTGTCCTTCCACAGCACGTTGTTCAGCTCCATCAGCAGCAGAGCAGGTGCCCATTTGGTGATAAGGGTCTCGCTTTGCTGCATTTTGCGGGAAGCTTTTGCTACGATGCTGTCGGTGCCGCCGGAAATGCGGCTGGCGTCCCACTGGATGGTTTTCATGTCCACAAAACAATCGATCTCCGGGGTCAGCAGCCAGCAGTAGGTCTCCTTGATGCGGGCCTCTACGGTATCATTGCAGCGGTGAAGGTTTGCGTCCACCTCTTTGTTCTGGGCGGCATCGAGATTCAATGTTTCCTTGTCATCCTGAATGGAGCGCCATGCACGGAAGTCCCGGACGGCCTGCCGAAGAGAGAGCATTGCCTCCTGATCCGGTGCCACGAAAGCCAGCATATTGCGGTAGGTGCGTGGCTTTGAGCCGTGGTTGTTCAGGATGTTTTCAGCAGCAGTGATGGCGGCACTCGCTCCTGCGTTGGCACGGTGGGTGTCCTCGGTGCGCAGAATGACCAGCCGGGCCGCCTGCTCGTCCGGTACATCCAGCGAGGAAGCGGGGCAGACGTGCAGACCTGCAAACGGTTCCTCCCGGCGCAGCTTTTTCAGCCGGGATTCGATCTCCTCGATCACATCGGCTTCGGCCACCTGCGTTGCACGGTCCTGCGCAGTTTTGCGCAGGGTAGGGCGGGTGTCGAACCAGTAACGATCTCCGTTGGTGTTGGTGTAAAGGTATGCCAGCGAGCCCCGCAGGGTGTTCAGGGCATCGTTGAAATCGGCGATGTTTTCGCCGGGCTGGACCACACCCAGCCGGATACGGGAGGCCTCGATGCCGCGCACTGCCTGCGAGCGCACGGTGGGAGCGCTGCCCAGCATGATGGTGCGTGCCACCCGGCGGGATGCCATAATGCGCCCATACCGCTGGTTGCTCTGGTCCTTCTGGTAGGGGACAGAGTTCTTGCCGTCGATCTCGGTGTTGACGATGGAGTTCCAGCCCTCCGGCAGATAGCGGATCAGTTCATCCCGGACGTTGGGAACATCCAGCGAAAGAGAACCCGGCATGATCATGGCGCTGGCATCGCTGCCCATCCACAGCTCATGGATGACCGCAGCCATCAGCCGCAGCACGCCGCGGGTGCGCTGGAACCGCTCCAGTGTGGACCAGTCATCGTATAGGCGGTCAAAGATCTCCGGGTGGATGGGGTAGCAGGAGATCATCCGGTCGCGGTACTCCACCTCTTTGACTTCCGGCGGAAAATCGCTGGGGTTGGTCTGGTACAGCTGGCTGAACTGGGTGCAGACCCGGTCACGGGCTTCTGGGTCCTTGCAGTCAAGGAACAGACGGCGGCGCACCACCTCAAAGCCTTCGTTGGCGGCAACGGGCTTCCAGATGGATTCCATCCGCCCGAAGGTATGCTCGATGGTCTCCAGTGCGGTCTTTCCCGCTTCGCCGCCGATTTCAATGTCGGATTCCGGGATAGAAGCCACCACAAGGCTGTTCCGGCTGGCGCGGGCAGCTTCGGTGATCTCCTGAATAAAGGAGATGAAGTTGTCGAAAGAACCAGCGGGCAGACCCTTGACACCGTAGATGCGCTTTGCGTATGCCACCAGCTCGTCCATCAGCACCAGACAGGGGCCGCAGGCATCGAAGAGATTTTTCAGCGCTTCGCTGCCGGGAGAAACGCCCTTTTTGTCGGCCTCCTTCACAAAATCATACAGTTCCGGCCGCCCGGCGGATTCTGCCAGCTGTGCCGCCATCTCGCCCCACAGGGTATTGATGGTGATGCCGGGGAAGCTGATGGGCCGCTTAGTGCGGGTGGGGTCCAGTGCGGTGCCCACCAGTACCGCCACATTTGCCTTGGGCAGGGCAGATACTCCTGCCTGCGCCAGTACAGGCTTGATGTTGGGGATGCGGTCTGCCGATACCTTGCCTCGCATCATGTGGTAAAGCGCCAGCATACTGTGGGTCTTGCCGCCGCCAAAGGCGGTTTTCAGCTGGATGACCGGCTCGCCGTCCTTTCCGCTGACCCGCTTGAGTGCCTGCACCAGTAGACCGGTCATGCCCTCAGTGACGTAGGTGCGGGCAAAAAATTCCACCGGGTCACGGTATTCAAAGGCACCCTCACCCCTCGCTACCTGCGCCAGATCGGCGGCAAACTCTGCGTTTTTATAGCGTCCCTGCGCCACATCCGGGTGGGGTTCCATCACGTCCCGCCAGCTTGGCAGATCGGACAGGGTCTTGCTCATAATACCGGTGTGGGCAGCCTTGGGCTTCGTCGGGACGGCAACCTCCACCACGTTGGTGGAGCCTTCGGCGCTGCCGTAGCGGAGCTGGCGCAGGATCTTGCGAATCTCCTCAGCGGCTTCATCGTCAAAGGCTTCGCACAGGCGCGCCATGGTATCCAGCGCACGCCATGTGTCATCTTCCGAAAAATCTGTGCCGCCGATGTGAGCCAACTTGTTGCGCACGCCCATCAGTTCTTTTGCCCAAGTGCGGTAGTCGATGGACAGCTTCCGCTTGAACAAATCGTTCCATTTGCGGTCAAACAGACGCAGGCAGTTTGCCATATCCAGCGAATCCATCAGGGCGGCGTAATCGCCGTTGTCGTTTGGCAGATCCCGCACCTGATCGGAAAGGGTCATCAGCACCTCCTGCCACCAGTTGTCCTGATATTCCCGGCGCATTTCCTGACAGATATAGCCTGCCAGCAGCGGGTGCAGCACCCGGAACGCCTGCTGCACTTTGGTGTAATTCTCGCTCATTTTTTCGTTCCTCCCGGTATTGCATCAAAAGAAAGAGGTCTGCTCCGGCGTTGCCTGCTGCAGTTCTGCGGCACGGGACTGGATCTCCCGCCATGCTACCACAAGGGCGTTGTAGGCGTAGCCCTCCTGCGTCCAGCCCTTGCGCTCGGCAAGGGTGTATAGCCGGTAGGCGAGGTCCTTGGCTCGTTCAGCGTTGGAGCCAAGCATGGGTGCCACGATCTGAGCACACGCTTCCACGCCGCCGGTCTCCATGGCACGGGTAAGCTGCTGGCAGAGCAGCCAGATGCTCTCCTCCCGCGGGTCCACCTTTTCCGGCAATTCCTCGCGGGTCAGCAGGCGGACGATGCCCTTTTCGGCACTTAGCACGCCCTTTGCCGCCAGTGCCGCCACCGAGGTATTCTTGGCGCGAGCCAGCGTATCGGCATCGCCAAATTTAAGGTTGTTGAAGGCGTTCTGGGTGTACAGGTCCACGCAGAAACGGCTGTTGGCATCCAGTTCGCCGTCCTGCTCGTTAAAGTACACATCCAGTTCCTGATTGATGATCTGCAGTGCACTACGCACGGTCATGGCGCTTCCGTCGGCTTCCAGCACCCGGCCATAGCGGGAGTACACCCCCATGCCGGGTCCAATGGCGGACTGCGCCAGATCCACGGGTGCAATGTTGCTGCGCTGGAGTTTTTGCAGCGCCGGGCGCAGCTCCCGCTTCAGCTCTGCAATAAAGCCCCGGCGGGTGGTCTGAGGTGCATCTGCCGGGCGCTTGCGGCACACCAGCACAATGGAGGAGGCAAGGGCATTGGTGCCGGATGCAATGGAACGATTTGCCATTTCGGTACGCATCGGCCATGTGCCGGTAATGGCAAAGCCTGCCCGGATAATGGCACTGAGCATGGTCTCCCAACCAGTGGAGGCTGTTTTGGAGTCCTCGTCCGTGTCGCTCTGTTTGTAGGCGTAGTAGATGGTTACTGGAATGTCCTCCCGGGCGTACTGGTAAATTTGCTGGCAGGTGTGCAGCATTCCGTCCTCAAAGAAATCCCGCGCCTTTTCAGTGCTGCCCTCAAAGCGGTAGGGGGTCGCCACAAGTTCTTCCGCCTTGGGCACCAGCATGGTGCGGAACAGCTTGGGATAGGTGTCTTTCAGGGATTGCCGCATCCAGACATAGAAGAAATCGGACAAGTCTGCATAGCCGATATTGTCATAATAGGGCGGGTCAGAGGAGACCATGATATTCCGCAAACCGCAGTCGCTTTGTGCATCAAATTGGCTGACCTCGCCAAGACCTTGCGCTGGAAGTTCTTGTAAGCAATCATAAAGCCAACTTACCATACTAGAGTATGACCCAGTAGAGTTAGAAAAAGGATTTACCTCTGCGTAGTCCCATGCCATTGGAATTGCTTGCCTTCCAAATGTATTGCGAATAAGTTCCTTTGAATTATGCCAAGAACAGACAGATGAATTATAGTCAGTCATTTTATCAATTACAAATGCCAGATACACACCCACCGCTTCACCGTATGCTCTTGCGCCGGAGCCGCCTGCGCTGAGGGCAATGTGGTCGTTGGTAACACCTGCGGCCACAGCATCGGCTTCGGCTTTTGCCTGTGCTTCTGCCACCAGTGCGCTGAATGTGGTCAGGGCAGTTAACTGTCGATTCGTAAACAAATCCGAGAAGTTATCTAATCCGTATAGTTGGGCTCGAATATCCCTCGGATTATACGATATTTCGCCTTCTGGATAATCCATAGGTCTTTCGGTTTGAGCACATTGTTCTTGTTCAATATCAGGCGAAATGTACGTTCTTCCTCTATGACCTTCAGCTACTGTAGCAATAAGTTGTGCCTTCATTCGCCCATTCTGTGCTTCATTTTTAATATAATTGGCGGTGATGGATTCACTACATACAATGCACTTAAACTGAGCTCCTCTTGCCAACTTCGGGCCATCACAGTTGTTGTTTTTTCCATGGTGTATAATATACTCAATTCTGCTTTTTTTACCATCAAACTTTGCTTCTATCCATGCTTCGTTACCTTTCTTTTTGGAAAGCACAAAGGTGCTTGCCAGCGGCATCTCACAGCCGCAGGCGGGGTTGGGGCACTTGACGGTGCGCGCCCAGATCCATGCAATGACGGTGGCTTCGCCGCCGCCAAGCTCATGGGGCACTTTTACCTTGGGGTACAGGTGACCGATGCGGCGGAACGCCTCCCGCTTCATCCACTCGCCGTAATACTGCACATCGGCGGCAAGCCCCTGCGCCCTCTGCCAGCCAGTTGCGCCATCCAGCCGGGTGCGGTTGTCCGGGTTGACCGGTGCCTGCCCGGCAAACCGGGGCGGAAGCTCGATCATGGCCTTGTTGATCATCACCGCCACGGGGTTCAGGTCGTGGGCGTGGGCTTCCAGCCCCAGCCGCTGAGCTTCCAGCGGAATAGCACCGCCGCCGGCAAAGGGGTCCAGCAGGGCAGGAGGGTTATTGTTGGTGGAGCGCAGGATCTCTGCCTTGGCAGCCGCCAGCACCTCCGGGTCGTTGGAGTTTTCCCACTTGACCAGCTTTTCCAGAATGCCGAACAGCCGCTGCCGCTCAGTGTTCTGGGCTTCCTCGGTGGGGTACAGCTCCGGGTGGGCAGAGGGGTCGTCCACAAGGCTGGACCAAATCACGGCTCTTGCCGCCGCCAGCGGGCGCCGTGCCCACCACAGATGCAAGGTGGACGGGTGCCCGTGCCGGATGGATTTTTCCCGCGCTGCCTCCGCATTGATCGCTTCCAGCGGAAGGGCAACTTCGATCAGCTTTTTAGACATTAGTTATCTCCAATTCTTAGTTAAGTCATTTCAGGCAGACCTACGGTTGAAAGAAGTTCGTTTCGGTCTTGCATGGACAACCAAATTAAAAAACCTTTATCTACAATATGAAGAGTTAAATTCGATTCGTCGTAGTCAAGAATAATTGGCTGTATCGACTTAGAAAGCTGTAAAGAAGAAACTGCTTTTAATGCCTGCGTGATATTCCCCGGATTAAGATTTTTGCCTTGTGGATGTACACTCGTGATTTTTAATCGAATACTTCTATAAGTGAGACCTTTAGAAAGTTCTTCAACGCTTGAAGTTAGAATGGGGTATAATAACCATTTGTGCATGGCAAGGGTGGTTTCCTGAAAACCATTTGCATAATTTGTAATGAAGGTATTATATCTTCCGGATTGCTCCTGAATGATTCCAGCAACGAGACTTCTGGCATTCAGTCCATCACCAATAAGCCGCCGTTCACCTGCAACAGTTTTACGAATTCCAGACTCATTACAGGCGCGGTGACAAGTTTCTTGGACGATATAAACATTTCCGGAACTTGCTTCGATGGCTTCACTTGTAAAAGACTCCTTGAATCGGATGTTCAAAAGGTCTTCTCCCTTTTGAATCACTTTTCGAAGGTCCTCTTCATTCCATAAATCGGCATTAACGGGAACAATTCGTCCAGTTAAATCGCCGTTATAAATAACGAGTTTGTTTTCATCCAACCAAACACCAACGATTATAAAACACAGCTTGGAACTCTCATGGAAGGCTTTTAATTCAATAGCAAAATCTTTTTGTACTTCGCTTTTAAGATAATGAAAATCTTCGAGTACAATATATTGATGGAAGTCGGCTTCGTTCAAAGCACCAATAATATCATTTACATCTGACAAGTCCAGTTCCAACTGACGATGCGTGACATTTTTGGTTGCTCCACCACCGGCTTCACCACCAAGAGTTGCATCTAGAATCTTAACGGACGCACTAACCTTGGCTTTGCCTTCATAGGTTACATTGGTGGATTCAGTTAACTCATATCCGGCACGCTTTAAGATGTTGGCATTCAAATCTGATAATGACCATCGATTGCTGCACTGCACCAAAATATAGTCGTTCTTATTTAGGCAGTGCTTTCGCAAGCAGGTTTTACCCTGTTTTGAACTTCCAAAGATAGTGATGTGTTTGTCTCTGTTTAGGTTGCAACGAAGACGTTCATCAACGTCATGTCGTTCAACATAGTTTAGCGGAATGTTTCTAGAAAGACCATAAACTTCATCTACGGTGTATTCCATATAAGTAAATCCTTTCATTATGTTTTGTAAACGACCTCGGCATTCTGCACAAGGTCGCGGATATCAAAATTCACACTGGTGGCGGTAAAGTCCGGCGGGTTGCGGAAGGGGCGTTTCAGATAGACCGTGTGGGTGTGGGTGCCGTCCACCTCCACAATGGCAAGCAGAAACTCCTCCGGCTTGTTCAGCCCCGTCAGGATCTCGTTTTTGGAGACGGTGACGGTCTGGGCACCCTTGGCGCGTCCCTTCACCTCGATAAACCGAAGGCAGGCTTCGCCGCTGCGCAGCTGGGGCGGGATGGTGGATTCCACATCGTAGCCCACCTTCTGGGCACTCACATCCCGCGGCAGGTAACCGAACGTCTGCTCCAACTGCATCACCGCATTCATGGCGGCAAGCTCGATGGCACGCTTGTCACCTTGGCTGAACAGTGTGGGCTGTGGAGTGCCCATCAGCTGCCGGAGCAGCCCACCGGGCAGCACCAGCGCACCGCCCACCACCACCGGCGGGGCGGGGGAGATGAGCTTTTCCGTTTCCAGTTCCGCAAGCCGCTTCTGCATCCGGGAGGCAAGCTCTTCTGCCCGGCGGGCCGCCATCTGTGAGTTGAGCCGGGCGTTAGGTTTGCCGGCGGCTTCCTTCTGCTTCAGGTCTGCCGCCCGGTAGTCCCAGTATTGGATCTCAGCGGTCAGGCGTTCTTTCACGGCTTTGGCGGTCTTGTCCAGCAGCTTTTGCTTCCGGGCTTTCACCTCGGCAAAATGCTGGGGCAATAGCTGCGCGATGGCATAGCCCCGGGCACGGTTCTCTACATTGTGTTTCAGCCAGTCCTGTGCTTGAATGTAGGGCAGGGCGGCGGTGCGCTCTGCCTCGGTGGAGGCACGGTAATCCAGATAGGGTGCGTAACCGGCGCTGCTGGCGGTGCCATCCTCCTTCAGCTCCACAAAGTGGACGTGCTGGGAGATAATCCGCTTGGTGCCGCCCGGCAGCAGAAGGCCATCCTGAATGGCATCCTCGATGTAAAACAGCAGCCGGGGGTCGGTGCTGTCATCGCTGTCGTCCACAAAAATTGTGCCCTGCTTGAGTACCTCAGCGTTGCGCTCCCGCACCAGATCAATGACGGCTTCCAGCAGCGGATGTCCGGGGCAAAGCAATTCGGCTGGGATCATGCCCTGCACATTGCAACGCTCTTTTTCAAAGCACACCCGTTCATATCGTTGCAACACTGGCTCCCCAAAGCCGATCTGCATATCCCGGCTGCGTACCGCCGCGGGCACAAAGGTGATCTCGTAGCGCCCGGTCTCGCGAGGACGTATCTTGCCGCCCACAGAGCGGAAGGCTTCCAGAAAGAATGCTTCGATAAAATGGGGCTGCAACTTGTGCGCCTCCATCCGCTCCATCTCTTCCCGGATGGCAGAAACCTTCTGTACGTCCATGGTGTCGTCCGTCAGGGCACGCTCATCCAACAGGTCTCGGAGCTTTTGCTGGTCCAGCGAGTTGTCCACAACCTGTTGCAACCGGGCACGGACGGCAGGGTCGTTGCCGTAGCGAACCGCCTCGATCAGCAGCTCCCGCAGGGGTTTGTTGTCAAAGGTCATCTTGCCCAGAATATCAAACACTTTGCCACCCAGTGCGCCTCGTTCTTCTTCCAGTTTCTGGAACAGCCGTTGGAACACCATGCCTTCACGGGTCTGCGCCGAAACCAGATTCCACAGGTGGCACACCTCGGTCTGCCCGATGCGGTGAATGCGGCCGAAACGCTGCTCCAAACGGTTTGGATTCCACGGCAAGTCGTAGTTTATCATCAGGTGGGCTCTTTGTAGGTTGATGCCTTCACCGGCAGCATCGGTGGCAATGAGGATGCGCACTTCCGGGTCCTGCTTGAACAGTTCCTCCACCTTGCGCCGCTCGTCCCGCACCATGCCGCCGTGGATGGTCACCACGGCATCGTCGTGCCCGAACAGGGTGCGGATCTTGTCGGTCAGATAGCGCAGGGTGTCCCTGTGCTCCGTAAAGATAATGAGTTTTTCCCGCTGACCATCGGCGGCAAACATTTTGCTGTCGTCCTGCAGCAGCTTAGAAAGCTCGTCCCACTTGCGGTCTACGCCGCTGACCCGCACGGCATTGGCCATCTGCTCCAGCCGCTTCAGTGTGGAAATTTCCGCCTCCATCTCCCGGATGGTGCTGGCAGCGGATGCACGGTCGGCGACGTTTTCCTCGGTCTGTTCCAGCTCATCTGCGCTGAAATCGTCCTCATCAAAATCATCTGCGATGGTAAACTGCGTGCCGGTATCCGGCTTGACCAGTTTTTCCTCCGCCAGAATATGCTCCAACCGTTCCAGCCTGCGGTGCAGGGATTGGTAGATGGCTTCCGGCGAGGAGGCAAGCCGCCGCTGCAGGATGGTCAGCGCAAAGCCAACGGTTGCCTTGCGATCGTTGTTCAGGTTCTCTGCCCGGTTGAACTCCTCCTGCACATAGCTGGTGACCTCGGAATAAAGCTGCCCTTCGGCAGGGGAGAGGTCATAGTTGACGGTATAAGCACGCCGCTCCAGGAACAGTGGTGTGCCGTCGAATTTGAGCAACTCCTCTTTCACAAGCCGCCGCATTACGTCCGAAACATCGATGCTCTGGTTGGAAGAACGGGCCGCACCTTCAAAACGGTCGGGATCCACCAGCGATAAAAATAGCTGGAAGTCCTCATTTTTGCCGTTGTGCGGGGTGGCAGTCAGCAGCAGAAAGTTGCGGGTGATTTCCGACAGCAGCCGTCCCAGATTAAACCGCTTGGTGTATTTGATCTCACCGCCCCAGACGGTGGCAGACATTTTGTGCGCCTCATCGCAGACGATCAGATCCCAGTCGGTGATGCGGAGCTTTTCCTGCAAAGCTTCGCTGCGTGACAGCTTATCCAGCCGTGCAATACAGAAATGCATCTCGGTGAAGATGTTGCCGCTGACGGCGGATTCAATGCGGTCGTTTGTCAATACCTCAAACCGCAGATGAAATTTGCGAAAAAGCTCGTCCTGCCACTGTTCCGCCAGATTGCCCGGCGTCACGATCAGACAACGCTTCAAATCACCGCGAGCAATCAACTCCTTGATGAACAGACCGGTCATGATGGTTTTACCGGCACCGGGGTCGTCCGCAAGGATGTACCGCAGCGGCAAGCGTGGCAGCATTTCCTGATAAACTGCAGTGATCTGGTGGGGCAGGGGCTGAATAGCCGAAGTGTGGACCGCCAGATAAGGATCAAACAGGTGCGCCAGATGGATGCGGTACGCTTCGGATACGAGGCGCATCTTATCAGCATCTGCGCCGAAACTCCACGGCAGACTGTCACCCAGCACATCCACAGTTGCCTCATCTCCACGATAGAGGATCTGACTGCCAAGCTGCCCTCGGCTGTTCTTGAATGTAACTTCCAGTGCTGCATTGCCATACCACTGCACCGCAATAACTGTCACAGTTTCCCTTGCCGCAATGCCGTTCAGCTGGCAGCCGACCGTGATCTCCTCCAGATGTGCCATGGAAGCTCCTTTCCGAATTGCCCACTGAGAACCTGTACTTTTTCAAATTAGTTAGAATACATGAAGCCTTTTGTGGAAGATGAATGGGATTTGGCTGAACTCTTGCCGGAAATTGTTGCGTTTGCCGGGGTTTCGCGGTATACTGTTGTTATATGTAAAAAGCCCTGAGAATCCGTAAAAGTACGCTTTTCCGAATTCTCAGGGTCTTTTATTAAGTGGTGTTTTCGAATTTCAAAGCCTTACTGTAAAAGGTTCCAACGGGGAGGCCACAGGCTTGCGCAGCCTGCTTTAGGCTCAACCGTTTGGCACGCCATGCCTTGTGGACTTCGTAAAAGTTATCTGGCAAGGGGCGAGGTGGCCTGCCGAATTTCACGCCCCGGGCTTTAGCGGCGGCAATACCTTCTGCCTGCCGCTGCCGGATGTTGGTGCGCTCGTTTTCGGCAACAAAGGAAAGCACCTGCAGCACGATGTCGCTTAGAAAAGTGCCCATCAGATCTTTGCCACGGCGGGTGTCCAGCAATGGCATGTCCAGCACTACGATGTCGATACCCTTTGTCTGGGTGAGCAGCCGCCATTGCTCTAAAATTTCCGCATAGTTGCGTCCAAGACGGTCGATGCTCTTGATATAGAGCAGATCGTCTTTTTTCAGTTTTCGCACCAGCCGCTTGTATTGCGGGCGGTTGAAGTCCTTGCCGGACTGCTTATCCATGAAGATGTTTTTCTCCGGGATCTTCAGTTCTCGCAGTGCAATCAACTGCCGGTCCTCGTTCTGGTCGCGGGTGCTGACACGAATATAACCATAGATATTAGCCAAATGTTACTCCTTTGGTTTGCGGCATTTCTGCCATGTGATTGGTGAATCATCAATCTAACACCTCCTTGTGGCAAAATAAAAGCCTGCACAATGGCAGGCAGGCTGTATGTATGAAAAAAGCCAAGAACTGTAAAAATACATTTCTTGGCCTCGAAATCGAATAGCGAATAATAGATTAGTCGTATCTTCTCAAAGGAATATTGGAATGGTAGATCTTTACATTGTCAAGGTTATTCATGGTCAGAAGCTCTTGAATGCCCAATTCCATCATGGAGCTGTCTTCACAATTATAAGGGTTCATGACAATTTGACTGATAGAAGATTTTTTGAATTTATAATCAACATAGGGAACCAAAGCTTTTCCGCGACGGAAGAAAGATACATCGGCGATATTCGAATTGGATTTTGGAGAACGTAAAGTTTCTTCTGGAATTTTTAGAACAATACGGTATTCTTGTTCCCCGTCAAAGTGGCTGTTTTTGAAAAAGCAGCGCATATTGTTGATTGGTTCCTTAAAAGACTGAACCAGTAAAGCACGATACTTGTCTAGTAAATTTAACTGAAGAAGGTTGGAATAAACATTGAATAGATGATCTAAAAATTTGATGACACACTTTTCTTTGTCGAAATTATTATAAATTACCAATCCACGAGAAAGCCAGATATCACCTGATAATCTTTTTCCTGTGTTGGTTTTGTATGAGTTGCTACCCTCAAACATATTCCATGCAAAGTCAAAACCAATATTGACGCCTGCCGATGAAGTTGCATAATAGTTCCACATATTAAGAGAATCACAGTTTTTGGAAAGCGAGCAGGTATAAGTGCGGTAAGGCATATCTTTGTATGTTTGATCAACATTAGATATGGCAGAATATGATTGACGATAACTTTTCAAATCTTCTATTATAGATGGCTGCAAAAAGAACTGTTTGAATGAGCTCGAGTAATTGCCGTTGGTAAGTACATGCTCTATCAATGGGATGATTTCGAGAAATTCAGTAGAGTCGTTCAGAAATCTCACATCAGTAAAACGAAGGCATTGTTTTTCGATTATGGATAAAAGCGTGTCAATAGTACAGTAATGACACACGTTTGATGCACCACTGTTAAGCTCATCAGAAAAAGGGTCACCTTCATATGGCGTATCCAAGAAGTGGCAATGCGAGAGTGCTAAACAAGATGCAAATACCTCGGCTTCTGTCATCTTTGTCCTTTCTACTGATAAAGCAGCTTCTGACTTCAAAATCAGGAGCTGCTTTATCAGTTGTCAAAACCCTAAAATAAATTAAATCATCTTAAAATATTTCAGCGCATCCCTTATGGCCGCTTCCTTCTCCGGTGGGCACTGGGGCTGCTTTGTATTTTCGGACGTCGCCTTATGGTGGTTCTCTCGTACCTCCAGACCGCATTTCTGCTTAATCTGCGAGATATACAGGGAAGATACCCTCAGTCCAGTCTGTTCCAACACGCGGGCTTTGATTTCAGGATAAGTCGCGCCTTTCTGCAATCCTGAAGTGTCCATGCCCTCCAAGGAGAACTCTACACGGACTTTTTTGGAGTCGATCTCACCCTTGGAAAGTGCAATGACACATTCCACATGCTTCGTCCTCGGAAACAGATCCACAGGCTGGACCTTCTCGGTGCGGTAGCCTTGTGTTTCCAGCCACTTGGCGTCTCTTGCGGCGGTGGAGGGGTTGCAGCTGACGTAGACGACCCGGCGGGGGGACATGGCGACGACGGCGGAAAGGGTGGCCTCGTCACAGCCTTTGCGGGGCGGGTCGAGGACGATGACGTCGGGGTGGAGGCCCTCGGCGGCGAGCTGAGATGCGGCTTTGCCCGCGTCGGCGCAGAAGAAGCGGCTTCTGGCGGCGACGGCTTCACCCATGCGGGCCGCGTTGGCCTTGGCGCTGTCGATGGCTTCGGGGACGATCTCCACGCCGATGAGTGAGCGGCAGCGGTCCACCATCGAAAGGCCGATGGTGCCCATGCCGCAGTAGAGGTCCAGCAGAAGGTCGTCCGGCTGGAGCTGAGCGTATTCGGCGGCGATGCCGTAAAGCCGCTCAGCGGCGAGGGTGTTGACCTGATAGAACGACAGGGGGCCAAGCCGCACCGGAACGCCGCAGAGGGTGTCTTCGATGAAGCCGGGGCCGCAGAGGGTGTGGGTCTCTGTGCCCAGAATGACGTTGGTGTTCCTGGGGTTGACGTTCACGAGGACGGTGGCAATGTCCGGGAACTGCGCGGTCAGCTGCTCGACGAGCTCGGCGCTGTGGGGGAGCTTTGCGCGGGTGCAGACGATGCAGACCATGATCTGGCCGCTGTGCGCACCCCGGCGCAGAAAGATGTGCCGCACCAGGCCCTTGCTGGAAGCCTCATCGTAGGGCTGGATGCCGTGTGCACCGAAAAAGCTGCACAGTGCGTTGCCGATGTCGTTCAGGATGCCGGGCTGCAACTTGCAGTCGGGGCAGGGGACGATGCGGTGGGTGCGACCGGCGTAGAAGCCGATGCAGGGCACACCGTTCTTGTCACGCCCGACCGGGAACTGGACCTTGTTGCGGTAGCGGTCCACTTCAGGGGAGGGGAGGGCGTCCAGCACCGGCACATCCAGCCCGCCGATGCGGCGGAACGCATCGACGACGTTTTCCTGCTTGGCCCGCAGCTCGGCGGCGTAATCCAGGTGTCGCAGGCTGCAGCCGCCGCAGGGGCCTGCCACGGCGCAGTCCACAGGGATGCGGTCCGGCGAGGGGGTGCGCAGGGTGTCCAGAATGCCGAAGGCATAGCGGCCGCAGTCCTTGACGATGCGGATGTCGGCTTCATCGCCGGGGGCGGTGCCGGGCACGAACACGGCCTCGCCGTCCGGCGAGTGTGCCACGCCGCTTCCGTCGTTGGAAAGCCGCTCGATGGTCAGGGTCAGCACCTGATTTTTCTGTAAGGGCATGGGGATTCTCCTTTTGTGGTGGGGTTATTCCGAGGCTTCGGGGGCGTCGGTCTGGGACGCCAGATACTTGCTGGGCGGCACGCCTTTGGCGCGCTTGAACACCCGCGAAAAATAGAACTGGTCAAAGAAGCCGACTGAGATGGCGACCTCGGCAATGGACAGGTTGCCCGCGCGCAGCAGCTTGCAGGCTTCGTTGATGCGGTATTCGGTCAGATAGTCGATGGGGCTTTTGCCCACATTCAGCATGAACACCCGGTAGAGGTGGCTGCGGGAGACTCCCACGCTCTTGGCCACATCGTCGATGGAGATATCGTGCGAGTAGTTGAACTGGATGTACTTGATGGCGTTCAGCACATACTGGCTCGAAGACGAGGTGTTGTGGGGCTTCGACTCGCTGGTCTCCTTCATCAGGGAGGAGATGAAGAGATAGAGGTAGCCCACCATGGCGGCCTCATCCTGGGGCTGAAGCCCGCGGGAGGAGTAGATGTTGGTCAGGGCCGTCCGCATCCCTTCGGGGTCGCTGGTGTGGTGGACGGGGCGCTCGTCTGTAAAGGGCAGCTGTGCGGCCAGTTTGTGGGCACAGGCCCCATTGAAGCCCACCCAGCTGTACTCCCACGGCTGCTGCTCATCGGCTGTGTAGCGGATGAGCTGGCTGGGCCGGGCAAAAAAGAGGTCGCCGGGGACCACCTCAAACGTATGGCCGCCCACCTCAAAGGTTCCCTTGCCGGAAACGACCAGATGGATGAGGTAATGGTCCCGGATGCCGGGGCCCCAGGTCTGGCCCGGAGCACACCGCTCCAGGCCGCAGTTAAAGATGGACAATTCGATGTTGTTGGTGTAATTCTGCTTGAAGGACTGTTTGTAAACGTCTGCCATGTGGCTCTCCTCCCATCCGCTGCATTCGTAGTTCCAGTATATCATAATCGAACCCGCAAATTCAACAAAAGTACATTCGAATCTTTGACTTTCGCGCCAAAATTTGTTTTTTTGCAAAATCAAATTGCAAAATGGGGACGCTTCGATTACAATAGAGTTATCTTTTACAAACAGACTGCGGGTTTTCTTTGGGGAGGAACAGCCATGGCGACCAGTATGCAGCTCAGACGGGAGATCCTGGCAGGCGGGCGTGACGCCGCACTTGCTGCACTGTATGGGGCAGACCCGGCGATGTTGGCGCGGCAGCGGCAGCGCTACGCGGACGCGCTGGAACAGTTCGAACGATACTTCGGGCCGGGCCGGCAGGTGCACATCTACTCGGCACCGGGGCGGGCCGAGCTGGGCGGCAACCACACCGACCACCAGCACGGCTATGGTCTGGCGGCAGCTGTGATGCTGGACCTGATTGCCGTGGCGTCCCCCAGTGACGACGGCTTCATCCGGGTGAAATCCCGCGGGTTCAACAAGCTGGACGTCATCGACCTGAGCGAGGCAGAGCCGCAGGACGGTGAGAGCACCCATTCGGCCAGCCTCATCCGGGGCATCGCGGAGGGCTTCCGGGCCAGGGACAGGGCCGTGAATGGCTTTGACGCCTACACCGCCAGCGATGTGCTGCGGGGGTCGGGCCTGTCCAGCTCGGCGGCGTTCGAGATGGGGATGGCCGTCATCCTGAACGGCGAGTACGGCTGCGGCCTGCCGACGCCGGAACTGGCGAAGATCTGCCAGTATGCGGAGAACACCTACTTCGGCAAGCCGAGCGGCCTGCTGGACCAGCTGACCAGCGCGGTGGGCGGCGTCATCTTTGCGGACTTTGCCGACCCGGCCCAGCCGGACATCGAGAAGATCCACGCCGCCGGGCTGCTGCCGGAGGGGATGAGCCTTTGCGTTACCGACACGCGCGGCAGCCACAGCGAGTTGACCGGCGAGTTCGCCGCCATCCGGAACGAGATGGAAGCGGTGGCGTCGCAGCTGGGGGCTAGGGTTCTGGGGCAGGTGCGGGAGGCCGACTTTTGGGCGGCGCTGCCCCGCCTGCGCACTGCCTGCGGCGACCGTGCCGTGCTGCGGGCCGCCCACTACTTTGAGGAGAACGCCCGCGCGCTGGTCCAGCGGGATGCGCTGCGGGCCGGGGACTTTCCGGTCTTTCTGAAGGCCATTGCGGCCAGCGGTCATGCCTCCTACACCCTGTGCCAGAACGTCTACTGTTCCACGGATGTGCGGCATCAGGGGCTTTCGGTGGCGCTGGCGCTGAGCCAGACGCTGCTGGAACACAGCGGCGGAGCCTGGAGGATGCAGGGCGGCGGCTTTGCAGGCACCATCCAGGCCTTTGTGCCGCAGCGGCTGGTGCAGACTTACCACGACGCCATGGAAGGCGTCTTCGGCAAGGGCAGCTGCTACATCCTCCGCCTGCGGGAGCAGGGAGCAGTCCGCGTCATTTGAAATGTGCAAAAAAAGAAAGTGCTCTGCTGCCCAGAACAGCGGAGCACTTTGCTTTTTGGAATAGAAAACGGGCACGTTCAGCACGGATGAACTGACGCCGAAGGCGGCTGAGAAGGCTTAGACCCCGCGCTCCTGGCGCTTCTGGCGCATATCGTCGGTGTATCTTTGCAGCGCCGACAGAGTGTCGTCATGGAAGCCGAACCAGTTGACGAGGTTGTTGTAGGTGTTCTCTGCGAAGTTGTAGGCCGAGCGGAACACATGGAACAGCAGCATCGGCACGAACGAGAAGGACAGCGAAAGCACACCGCCGCTGAAGAAGAGATCGTCCAGACGGAGCCGGTCCGTGAAGTCATTCCACGCATCGGCCAGCTCACCGCCGCCAACAATCTGAAACTGCTCTGCTTCCGGGATGCGTCCATAGGAAGCAGGCATCTGCAATTCTTTCATAGAAAAGCTCCTTTCTGTGTCAGAGTCGGGTGGTCAGGCAAAGGCTCAGGCCGCCGTCAGCGCGGCCGTAGAGGCTGCGGTGGGGTCGGTCGTGGTGGTACCGGTGGAAGAACCATCGTGGTAGTAGTTATCCTTCACGTCGGTGTAGATGTTCAGCGCATTGTTGATGAGCTGGACGGCATAAATGTAGGCCGCATAACCTGCAAAACCGGTGAAGAGCACCGTGGCAGCCTTGCCAACGGTGGTCTGGTGGCTCCAGTAGTGCTTGATGGAACCGCCGACGGTCAGGCCGTCGTTGCGCATGTTGATGAGGCCGGTGACGGCACTGCTGAAGGCAGCCTGACCCATCAGGCGGATGAGGTTGGTGACGAGGTTGTATGTAAACTGCTGCGGCGAGATGACATCGGCACCGCCCTCGATGTAGATCATTTCATCCTCGGAGATGGGAGCATAGGCTGCCGGAAAATGCAGCGAAGTCGAACTGGTATATTCCATGGCGGGAAAACTCCTTTCGTACATCAGAACCGCCGGAAAGCGGATCATAAACTAAGTGGATTATAGCATATTCCACCAAAAACAACAAGAGAGCGAGGGTTTGAAAGCTGTGGGGGTTTTGTGAACGGTTTCAAGGAAAAACTCAAAAAACAAACGCAGGAAAGCAGAAAAATAGAAGCGCACATCCCAGGGCCCTGGTGAAAAAATGTTGTGTGAAATTTGTGCCAAAAAGGAACGGCGGGCCGGGTGCAGTGCCACAATGCAGGGCACCGCACGGCTCGCCGTTCGGGATGGGGAAGCTATCAGAAGGAGAAAAACGCTTACTCTGCCGCCGGGGCCCGGTCATACAGGACCGTCAGATCGGCGATGTGCTCCGCCAGCAGGCTCGTCAGGGGCGTGGTCAGACGCCACTGCCAGTTGGAACCCTGGGTGCTGGGGGTGTTGATGCGGGCTTCGGCACCGAGGTGGAGCCAGTCCGCCATCGGGATGATGGCCATGTCCGACACGCAGGAAAGGCAGGCCGCGATCATGGCTTCGGTCAGGTCTTTGGGGGCGCAGCGCAGATACCGGCAGGCGTAGTGGACATCCTCCGGGCTGGCAGTCGCCCGCCAGCCTTCGGTGGTCACATTGTCGTGGGTGCCGGTGTAGACGACGCTGTTCCGGGTGTAGGTGTAGGGCAGGTAGTTGCCCGGCTCCCGGCTGTCGAACGCGAACTGCATGATCTTCATGCCGGGGTAGCCGCTGGCGGCCAGCATGGTCTTGACCTCCGGGGTCAGATAGCCCAGGTCCTCGGC
>ERZ857480.64664-NODE-100099-length-25088-cov-45.9777_pt1 | contig 25088 bp, 16 predicted proteins | sample MGYA00519767_ERZ857480 | MGnify/ENA primary metagenome ERZ857480 (study PRJEB31778, sample SAMEA3449210) | human gut metagenome | biome: human gut; feature: human-associated habitat; material: faeces | place: United Kingdom | collected 2010/2012 ...
GATTGGGTTCAATATAATCCTATCGTCAATCAGCTTATCCGACGGGGAAACCTAACGGGGAGTGTAGCATGCTGATTAAAGCCCTGAGTCTACTAATAGCCAAGTAGCGACTGAAGGGCAAGACGAAACGACATATACAAGGATGAAGCCTTGATTGGTTGAACGATAGTTCGGTGGTACCACATCTTGCAATAGCGGAAGGCTTTTATATACGCTATTTCATAGTACTCTGGCTATTTTGTGCGTTAGTTCAGAGCATTAAGAACCGACTATGACACAGCCGCAATAAGCGGACAAGAACGAAAGTCGCATCCGACAATATGTCACGCTAATAGTTATCAAGTGAAACTAACTGGGGATTGCCTAAGTCAGAACGCCTCAAAGGCTATGAGAGCTGGTCTCTGAATATCTGATATGGCAACGGAGTTCCCATAGTAGTCCGAGCAAGTTAACGGCTTGTACATGGCGAAGGGGAACAGTCCATAACTTTAGTACAAACAAAGGAAAACGTGAGAGACGTATGAGAAATCCCGAGCAAGTATTAAACATTTTAGCTGAACACAGCAACGAGTCAGGTTACAAATACGAACGACTCTATCGTATTCTGTTCAATGAGCAGATGTTCTTAGTCGCATATCAGCGCATTCATGCAAAACCAGGCAATATGACACCCGGTACTGATGGACAGACGGAGGACGGCATGAGCATTGACAAGATACACGCATTAATAGACAGTCTCAAAAGCGAAGTCTATAGGCCTAAACCGGCAAAGAGGGTTTACATACCGAAGAAGAGCGGAAAGTTACGTCCGCTCGGTATCCCTACGTTTGCAGATAAATTAGTGCAAGAGGTAGTGAGAATGGTTCTCGAAGCCATATACGAAGGATATTTTGAACGGACTTCACATGGTTTCAGACCACACAAAAGCTGCCACACGGCACTTAAGAGTCTACAGAATAATTTCAACGGAACAAAGTGGTTCATTGAGGGAGACATAAAAGGTTTCTTTGACAATATCAACCATGGCGTGATGATAGAAATTCTGAGGGAACGCATATCTGACGAACGTTTCCTTCGGTTAATACGTAAATTTCTCAACGCTGGATATTTGGAAGAATGGCACTTCAATAGAACTTATTCGGGTACGCCTCAAGGTGGAATTATCAGTCCAATACTGGCTAATATCTACCTGGACAAGTTCGATAAGTATATGAAGAAGTATGCACAAGATTTCCATAAGGGTAAAGTTAGACACCGCAACAAGGATATCGGCAGACTGAACAATCGAGTTCACTATCTAAAGAAGAGAATGAAGGAGGTGACGGACGTTGATAAATTGGAAGCAATGCGGGAGGAAGTTCGTAATAAGCAACAGCAAATACTGACTATGCCGAGCGGTAACGATATGGATGAGAATTTCCGTAGATTGAATTATGTACGCTACGCTGATGATTTCCTTATAGGGGTCATTGGAAATAAAGCAGAGTGCGAGAAAATCAAGGCGGATGTCACACAATTTATGCAAAAGAAGCTAAAATTGGAAATGTCACAAGAAAAGACCTTGATAACCAACGCACAAGACAGTGCAAAATTTCTCGGCTATGAAATATCAGTCCGTAAAGATTACACAACGCAGAAAAATGCAAGAGGAGAAACTCGTAGACATCGTAATGGTAATGTGATACTACACGTATCACGAGAAGTAATAAAGAAGAAGTTACTGAGTCTTGAAGCCATGAATGTGAAAACACAAAATGGCAAAGAAGTGTGGAGGTCTAAAGGTAGAACATACCTGATAGACAATGAGCCACAAGACATAGTAGCACGTTTCAACACAGAAATCAGAGGATTCTACAACTACTACTCCATTGCAAACAATGCATCGGCACTTGGACGTTCATTTGGATGTATCATGAGGTTCAGTATGCTAAAGACATTTGCGCAAAAACTTAACAGTTCCGTCAGAACCATAACAGACAAGTATCGTGAAGATGATAAATTTGTGGTGTGGTATACGGACAAGAAAGGCGAACGCAAACCAAGGGTGTTTTACAATGAGGGCTTCAAGCGTATTACCGACTTGGGAACTCAAAAATGTGATAACTTGCCCTACTTGTTCAACACTCCATCTATGAGTCTGGTCGAAAGACTGACTGCAAATAAGTGTGAGTTGTGCGGAAAAGAAGGAAATGTTGTGTCACACCACGTCAGGAAACTCTCAGATTTAAGAGGCAAAACCGAATGGGAACGTAAAATGCTCAAAATGCATAGAAAATCTTTAATCGTCTGTGCAGAATGTCATAACATGATTCATGCGGAGAATAGCTAAAATGCCGTTATGGGCGGAGAGCCGTATACATGGAGACGTGTACGTACGGTTCGGAGGCAGGCTGTCGGAAACCTACCACCGTAAGGTGGCATGGCGCCGACAGCCGAGCCTACTAAAGAGGAACGAGAATTGCGAGAAATAATCGCCCTTCATCCGGCAACTTTCGCAAAAGCAAAAATGATTTGTGAGAAACAAAAAGAAGCGGGCGTTTGTGTTATCCCTTATTATGCAGACGATTATCCAGTTTTATTTGCCAAGATTGGCGTAGAAGCACCTGCGTTAATTCATCTATTAGGGAATAAGGAGTTACTTTATAATGAAAACTCCATAGCCATCATTGGCTCACGAAACGCTGATGATGTCGGATGTGATATAGCCTATCAGTTGGCTAAAGACTATGCCTTGAAAGGAAATATCATAGTGAGCGGATTAGCATTAGGATGCGATACTGCTGCTCATCAAGGATGTGTAGATGCCAATGGAAAAACTATTGCAGTAGTTGCATCCGGTTTGGAGATCGTTCACCCCAAAGCAAACGAATCTTTGCAGAAAGAAATTATAAACAAAGGCGGTTTAATCATCTCTGAACAACCCTTTGGCGTGAAAGCCAATCCTGCACGGCTGTATGCCCGTAACCGACTGCAAGCAGCTTTGGCACAAAAAGTCATTGTCGTTCAATGTGCTGTGAAAAGCGGCACAATGAATACAGTTTATTTTGCACGTAAATACGGATGTAAAATTTATGCCGTAGTATACAATCAATACGATGAGCATAATGCCGGGAATGAGTATATTCTTAAAAATGGGATAGGATTTCCCTTCAAATTATAGAAGTTATGCACTGATATAGCATATCGCAAACTTTATTTTGTAATCAGAATCTTGAAAACAGAATGCTTATGACGGTGAAAGAATTAATCATGGAAGTGAAATTCGACGACTTGCTTCCCTACTTGAAAGAAATAATAGTCGGGCATCTTGACAATATCTATGCCTTTCGGGAAGCATATGATATTCTTCGGGATATGCAGCCTAATCCTAAGTTTGCCGGGAAGGTTTGGATAGTGCAAGAAGAGGATTGGGTAAGCGTGCAGTCTTTAGATGGGGATTCTTGGGAGAATGAATTGGCTAAAAAACTTGTTTTATCCAATAATGCAACTTTGAGTAAAGAGGAAATTGCCGCACATTGTATCTACGACATCACCTTTTATGGTTTTTCTCCGGCGGAAAGAATTGAAAATTTTTGGAAAAGCCATGGTCCCATACAAAGCAAAATGGAACGAAGGGAATCCATCATACAAGAACTTACTGTATCCGGAAGCAGTTTCACGTATAAGGACTTAGCCTATCTATTGCAAGTGGAATACGGTACACGATATGATTATCATTCCATTGCCAACGGACAAGGAAACCGATTAGCCTATATTGCTGACTCCATGACCAAATACCAACAACTTGACCTAAGCCGATACAATAACGCTATGGTCTGCATACGTGTTTCTGTTCAATATCCGTTAACCAACAAGGAACTGGAAGATTTTAAGTGTAATGTCCGCTCATGGCTGAATTATGAAGACATTCAATTTGGTATCATAACAAAAGATAGTGATTGTAAAGAAGCAACGACCACATTGCTATTGAACAAGCATAAAAATAAAGCATAGCAAAGGGAAGGCTTGCAGTTCATTCGAGTAAACAGATGAAAATAAGAACAAGTCAAAACAAATTATTTTCTTCATTATTTTATGTTTGATAGCATTTGTTCTCCAACCCAAACGTCAGTAACCCGTCAGTATAAGAAAGTAAAAAGGAGCCAAGTCAACGACTTAACTCCTTCATTTTCACCAGTCGGGGTGACTGGATTCGAACCAGCGACCACACGCCCCCCAGACGCGTACTCTAACCGGGCTGAGCTACACCCCGAATTGCGGATGCAAAGGTACTGCTTTATTCGGAATAACCAAATATTTTCCGCAATAATTTCTTAGTATTTTTAGTTTACGTTTAAACGCTGTTTGAACACGACAAAACTTATCCCATGGTTTCGCGGTAGAAATCAAGCAGTTCGTAGATTTCCTCTTGTGAAGCGGTCTGGTTGATACGAATGTCACCGATTTCTCCTAAAAGAGTGAAATTGATGACGCCACATGAGGCATTCTTTTTGTCATGCTTCATGAAGTCGTACAGACATTCGTAGTCATCGCAGGTGAAATAAAGGCTGCCATAGTTTTCCTTGATGAACTGAATGGTGGTGCGCAATGCTTCTTTCGGGAAACCGCAGCGGATGTGTGACAGATAAAGTTCGCAGACCATACCCCAGGCTACAGCATATCCATGAAGCACCGGATGGTTAGTCTTCAGGGCGAAACTTTCAAAGGCATGTCCGATGGTATGTCCGAAATTCAACGCTTTCCGGATGCTTTGCTCATAGGGGTCTTTTTCTACAATGTCTTCCTTGACTTGTACGGACTGGCCGATAAGTTTCTGCAGCAATTCGTAGTCTATGTGAGCAAAGTCAAATGTCAGCAGTTCGCTCCAGTGTGACGGCTGACTGATTAGACCGTGCTTCAGCATTTCTCCGTAACCGGACAGCAGGTTGGGCATATCAAGGGTTCTCAGAAACTGGCTGTCAATCATTACCTGGTCGGCAGGATAGAAGGAACCGATTTCATTCTTGAGTCCGTTGAAGTTGATACCGGTTTTTCCACCTACTGCGGCATCAATCATGGAAAGCAAGGTGGTGGGGATGTTGATACAAGCGATACCTCGTTTGAAGGTGGCTGCGGCAAATCCTCCCAAGTCGGTCACCATACCTCCTCCTAAGTTTATGAGCAGCGAGTGGCGGGTGGCTCCCCGGTTGCTGAGCTGGTTCCATACATAGGCCAGTGTCTCCAAGTTTTTATGCACATCTTCCGGACCAATGACAATTTGTTCTGCATCCTTCAGCAAGGCGATGTCTTGCAGCAGAGGGAGGCAAAGACGAAAAGTATGTTCGTCGGTCAGGATAAAAATCTTGTCGTATGAATGTGCAGATAACTTCTGGCTGAGTTCCGTATTGAAATTTTGGCAAATAATGACTTCTTGTTTACTCATAAGTGTATTTGTTTTGGTCGCAAATTTAGAAAAAAAGTTAGAAGAAGTCGGATGTTGGCTTACAATTAAGTATTTTTGTGCGAATAAAAAATAATTAAGTTATGAAAGGAATTTTTCCGGCTTCGTGCCGTTTGTTGGGGTATGTGTTACTGTTATTGTCAGTATTTGTTCCGTTATTGATGTATATGTTCGGACAAGTGAATGACGGTAATCTGCTGTATGTGAAACTGGGAATGAAACTGGTCATCTGGATTTCATTGTTCATGGTTTTTCTGGCTAAAATGAAGGATGAAAATGAGGAAGCTTTTGCCATTCGGCGGAAAGCAATGGTGATTTCACTCTATTTGTGGGGAATTTATTATGTAGGAGTGTTGCTGAATGCAGCTTATGGAGGAAATTTGCAGGAAGCGGATAATTCAGTAGGTATTGTGTACATGGTTATTTGTGTGTTCTGTAAAGAGTTTTTGATGCAGAAGGCAAAGATTGAAAAAAATTTCAGACAAAAATAAGTTAAAAAATAAAGAGTAGGGGTAAACCTTTTTTGTTGATAATTGTCAAAGGTACAATTAATCAACAAGGAAGAGATAAAGGCAATGAAAAAAGTTTTATTGGGATTGCTGCTGATGGTGGGGGTAACCATTTCTGCTTTTGCACAAAGCAGCGGCAGCCGTGGAACCGTGACGGGAACGGTTCTTGATGAAGGGGATAAATCGCCTGTCATTCAGGCTACAGTACAGCTCCTTTCCGTAAAGGATAGTTCAATGGTAGTGGGAAATGTGACAAATCTGGATGGACATTTCTCACTATCTGTGCGTCCGGGAAAGTATCTGCTGAAGGTTTCATATATTGGATATACTCCTTTTTTCAAGCAGGTTGCGCTGACGCGTAACAATCCGCGTTTGAATGTGGGCAAGGTGGAGCTGGCTTCGGATGCCATTATGCTGGCAGAAGCTGTAGTGGTGGCTGAGGCTCCGGAGGTGACGGCAGTGGCCGATACGTTGGTGTACAACAGTTCTGCCTATCGTGTGCCTGAAGGTTCGGCTTTGGAGGAACTGGTGAAGAAGCTTCCGGGGGCTGAAGTGGATGAAAACGGAAAAATCACGATAAACGGGAAGGAAATCAAGAAAATCATGATTGATGGAAAAGAATTCTTTGCCGATGACCCGAATATTGCCATGAAAAATCTTCCGGTAAATATTATTGATAAGGTGCGTGCGTATGATAAACAATCGGACTTGGCCCGTGTGACAGGTATTGATGACGGCGAAGAAGAAACCGTGCTCGACCTGAGTGTGAAGCCGGGTATGAATAAGGGATGGTTTGGAAATGCGGACGTAGCAGCTGGTACGGAAGACCGTTACAGTGGAAAAGTAATGTTGAACCGATTCATTGGAGAGAATCAGTTTACGGTGATTGGTTCAATGAATAATGTGAATGATAACGGCTATCCAGGAGGAGGCGGTGGCTTTCGTTGGGGAGGACAGAACGGTCTGACCAGCATCAAGATGGGTGGTTTCAACTTTAGTACACAGAGTGAGAAACTGGAGACAGGGGGTAGTGTGAATTATAACTACAAGGATGCGGACATTCTCAGTAAGCAGGCTTCGGAAACGTTTGTTTCTTCGGCTACCAGCTCTTTCAAGAATGCCTGGAATGCCAACCGTAATAAGACAACTTCGCTTACGGCCGATTTTCGTATTGAGTGGAAGCCGGATACCATGACCACGTTGATTTTCCGTCCGCGTTTGACATACGGAAAGAATGATAACTGGAGTGCGACAAACTCTTTTACATTCAGCCAGGACCCTGAACATACAACCGACGAAATCTTGAATGCTGCCGATAATCTTTCATCTTTGATTCCGGAGGAGAATATTGTCAATACGATTGCACGTAACAGCCTGCAGAAGGGAGATAACTTTAATGTAGGAGGATCGGCCATGATTAACCGTCGTCTGGGAAAGGCAGGGCGTAATATTACTTTCCGCGGCTCTTATAATTATACGAACAGTTCGAGTGAACAGTTTTCAGTGTCTGAGACGGACTATTATCAGAAAACAGAAGAGGAACGTCTGGAAATTTTGAACCGCTATATCTCTACACCTACTTTGAATTATAACTATAGTGCACGCTTTACTTATAGCGAACCTATATTTAAAGGCGGTTTTTTGCAGTTCAGCTATAATTTCCAGTACAAGCGTTCAAAGAGTGATAACTCCACTTTTACAATGCCGGATGACTGGGAGATAGCGCAAGGTTATGGAGGAGATAATGTGGGAGTGCTGGATGAAAAGAACAGTAAGAGTGCACAATACACATATTACAATCATCAGGCCGATGTTTCTTTTCGCTGGATTCGTGAAAAGATGAGCTTGAATGCCGGTCTTTCTTTCCAGCCGCAGAAATCGAAGTTGTCTTATAAGAAAGATCAGTTGGATACGGTGGCCATACGAAACGTATTCAACTTTACTCCGACATTTGATTTCCGTTATAAGTTCTCGAAAACAAGTCAGTTGAGAATTAACTACCGCGGAAGAAGCTCTCAGCCAAGCATGACGGATTTGCTGCCTATTGAGGATACGACCGACCCGCTGAACATTCGTCGGGGAAATCCGGGGTTGAAACCGGCATTTACCAACTCGTTCATGGCTTTTTACAATACATTTGATACAGAGAAACAGCGGGGTATCATGACGCACTTCCGTTTTGAAAATGTATTGAACAGCATTAGTAATCGTAGTACATACGACCCGCAAACCGGTGGAACAGTAACCATGCCGGAGAATATCAATGGCAACTGGAACTTGTTTGGTATCTTGGGTTCTAATACGGCCTTGCGTAATAAGAAGTATACCATCAACACCTTTACGATGGCTCGTTATAATAACATCGTAAGTTATATGAGCGATGCACAGGCTGAGAATGTGTCAGATAAGAACAAAACCCGTCAGTTGTCTTTGAGTGAACGCTTGAGAGGTACGTATCGTAATGACTGGTGGGAATTCTCTCTGAACGGTTCATTGGCTTATACGCATTCGCGCAATAGTTTTAAGGAAGAGAATAATATGGATACCTACCAGTTCTCGTACGGAGCAAGTACCAATGTACGTTTGCCCTGGAATATGTCAATTGCGACAGACGTCTCTCAGAACTCACGTCGTGGATATGCGGATGCAAGCATGAACCGTGATGAGTTAATCTGGAATGCCCAGCTTTCGCAAGACTTCCTGAAAGGAAATGCAGCTACGGTCAGCATTCAGTTCTATGATATTCTGCGTAATCAGAGCAATATCAGCCGTGTAATCAGTGCGGCTATGCGAAGTGATACGGAATACAATGCGATTTACAGCTATTGCATGGTACACTTTATTTACCGTCTGAATCTGTTTGGTGGAAAAGGTGCCGGCCCGAGAATGGGTGGTCCGGGAAGAGGACCTGGATTTGGTCCTGGCCCGGGACATGGACCTCGCAGATTCTAAGGCTGAACATATATACCGCAAAAGTCAATTTCACTTTTGCGGTATTTTTTTTGCCTTTTTCCAAATTACTCGTAATTTTGTTGAAAACCAAGTTGTAAGATGGACATAGCAGTCTGGAATAGCATCTTTGTAGCCGTAATCTACTTTCTTTATTTTGCGGTAATACTGACAACTATCTTTGTCGTGATTCTTGACAATCGTAGTCCGGTAAAGACTATGGCATGGATTCTAGTTCTCTTTTTCCTTCCTGTAGCCGGATGGATTCTGTACTTGTTTTTCGGGCGTAGTACGCGTAAGGAACATCTTATCAGTCGGAAAGGGTACGCTCGCTTGAGCAAGCGCCCTATGGCGGCCTATCAGGAACAGCCGTCCGTAATGGCAGAACATGGCAAGCAGCGTTTGATGGATTTCTTTTCACGCGTAAATAATGCGCTGCCTTTCTCCGGAAATAGAGTTACAGTTTATACGGATGCTGTTTCCATGTTATCGGAGTTATTGAAAGATATTTACAGAGCTCGTCATCACATCCATCTGGAGTTTTATATTTTTGAGGATGATGCGGTAGGTCGGTTGGTTAGAGATGCCTTGATTGACCGGGCTCGTGACGGAGTGAAGATACGGGTACTGTATGACGATGTGGGCTGTTGGAAAGTGCCTCATGATTTTTATGAACAAATGCTTTGTGAAGGCATAGAAGTCCTTTCGTTCCTGAAAGTCCGTTTCCCCAGATTTACCAGTAAAGTGAATTATCGCAATCATCGGAAGATTGTGGTGATAGATGGTTGTGTGGGGTTCATAGGTGGAATGAATCTGGCAGAACGTTATGTGAAGGGATTGGGAAAAGGAAATTGGAGAGATACACATGTCAGACTGGAAGGAAAGGTGGTGTACGGATTGCAGACGGCTTTTCTTACTGACTGGTATGCCATTGATCGCACCTTGCTCACTTCAGCAGAATATTTCCCTCCGATTTCGGTGAAGGGAGGTGTGCTGGGGCAAATTGTGACTTCCGATCCGGTAGGTGAGTGGAGGGATATTATGCAAGGACTGATGATGGCTATCTGTTCTGCCCGGAGATATTTTTATGTGCAGACTCCTTATTTCTTGCCGAACGAGGAAGTGATGACTGCTTTGCAGACAACAGCATTGGCTGGGGTTGATGTGCGGCTTATGCTTCCTAAAAGAGGGGATACCTGGCTCATTCATAAAGGTTCGCTATCTTATCTCTCAGAGATGATGAAGGCAGGGGTGAAAATTTACCTCTACAAAAAGGGATTTCTGCATTCTAAGTTGATGGTGTGTGATGACGAATTGTCAACGGTGGGCTCTACGAATATGGACTTTCGAAGTTTTGAGCATAACTTCGAGGCCAATGCCTTTTTTTATGACAGGGAAACGGCTATGACTTTAAAAGAAATATTCCTGGCCGATCAGAAGGATTGTTTTCTGTTGTCAGCCAGGATTTGGGCAAAACGTTCTTGGAAAAATAAGATTACTGAATCGGTTGTGCGTCTTCTTGCTCCTTTACTCTGAAAAAGGAAAAGTTGACACTTCCGTAGTGACGGTGCTCGAAAAAGCAGGGATGATTCTCAAAGTTGAGGTCTTTTCCATGTTCCAGAACGAAAATACCTTCCGGCTTGAGCAGGTTGTACTGAAATATCAGGTCGGGTATGCTTGCCAATTCTTTTAGGGCATACGGAGGGTCAGCAAAGATAAAATCGAACTGCAGGCCGCATTTCTCGATGTATTTGAATACATCGGCTCTTAAAGGGATGCACTTGTCCGTTTTGACCTCGCGCATGACTTTGCTGATGAAGGCATGGTGCTGCGGATCTTTCTCTACGGAGATAACCTGATCGCATCCTCGTGACACAAGTTCTATACTGATACTGCCCGTTCCGGCAAACAAATCGAGTGCTGTAATTCCATCTTCAAAGTCAATGTAGTTGTTGAGCACATTGAACAGATTTTCTTTGGCAAAGTCAGTTGTAGGACGTGCCTTGAATGTGTGGGGGACGTCGAAACGTCTCCGTTTGTATATTCCGCTTATTACTCGCATGAGATTAAAGATAGCATGTCAAATGAAATTTCTTTGATGCGGCTCATTGCTGAGTCGTTGAATTCCATCTGAGGATTAATGATGAATAGTTTTCGTATGTATTTTTTTAGTCGCAATGGCAATTCTTCCCATTGTGGAACCCGATTGTTCCCGCAAATGTATAACTGGTCATCTTCTTGATTGTAGCCAGCCTGCTGCCAGATGTTCAACAGATAATAGCATGAATCATTCAGGCCGGAAATGGGGTAAGTGTTCAGTAGCAGTAGTTTTTCTTTTTCGAAAGCTATCACTTCTACACTTTCGGGATGGAAGATGGCAAATAATTTACGGCAGTCACTCGGTTTGACCTTATGTGCAAGGTACTCAGTAATTGGACTTACGGATGCAAACAAACGGGCATTGGGGAAATGTTCTGTCAGGAACAGATGGGTGAGCTTGTCCAGTCCAAAAAGAATGACGAGGTTGCTCTTCCCTAAAATATTACAAAGTACGACTTCGTTATTTTGTGGGGGCAGGTTCTGATAGAACAGAAGGTCGGTCTGTTCATCTTCATACAATTCCAACGGGAGTGTAGTGTAACGTGAAGTATGAATAAGGATATTAACCTGCTTGAAACGATGCTTCAGTTCTTCTGTCTCTGTCAAATAGGCTTTTACATTGGCAGCCATTGAGCGCTGCGTATTGACTGGCGAGGAACTGAAATATACTTCCTCCGATTGCTGAGGGTGATAGATAGAAAAAGAAAATCCATCCGTACTCAGACGGATGGATAATATATACTGTTCTGATTTATTAAAATCAATAGGTTGGGCCATAGGATTATTCCCAGTTTCCTGCATTGTTGTTCGGCTGTTCGATATCACCAACTCTCAAACCGCAATATTTACCCAATTTTGACTGCATGTCTTTCAAGTTGATCAATTCCTGGCTGTTCAAGTCACCCAAGTATACATCGTATGCAACCTGTGCCTGGAACAAGTTCAGAGGAGCACCAGATTTTGTAGTATCCTGACGGATAGCCATTTCAAATTTAGCTCCGTTTCCGTAAGGAACGTATGCCAAAGAGTCCGGATTAAATCCTTTTGCAAAGATAGTATCCATTACAGCTACCCACATTGTATCACGACGGAAGTTCTGTAAGCCTTCTTTTTCAACTTCGCTCCAGTTTCCAGTTTTCTTAGCCTTGTTAATCAAGTCCATAGCCTTCTTTTCTGTCATACCGTTGTTCAACTGATCATCTGTCAATGAACCCACTTTCATGATGAAAGGAAGTTTAGCAGTCTTTACGAAAGTAATCAGACTGTCGAAGTTTGCTGTATAAGCACCGTTATGAACGGTACGATATTCCTGCTGAGCCTTACGGATGTCAATCAGGCGAGCGATAATTGCTTTTTCTCTGGTTTTTTTCGCATTGTCAAAGTTGATAGGGCCCATAATACTGCCATAGCATATATATACCAAGCAGATAACGCAGGCGGCTAACACAAGATTAAGAACTGTTTTCATGATAATATTGTTTTTTTAGTTTATATTCGTAGCGCAAAAATAAGTAAATTAGTTGAACCACGTCAATCTTACGTAAACTTTTTATACTGGCATTATGTTAAATAATGATTTATCGCAACAAATTAAGCGAAATTTTCCTTATAAACCAACAGAAGAGCAGGAAAATGCGGTGAAAAGTTTTGCCGAATTCCTGTTTTCACCTTCCGCTGACAGTGTGTTTCTGATGAAAGGTTATGCCGGCACGGGTAAGACTACATTGACATCTGCATTAGTTCGTACGCTTGATTCATTGCAACGGAAAGTGATTTTGTTGGCTCCTACAGGAAGGGCAGCCAAAGTCTTTTCCGGATATGCGGAACATCCGGCTTATACGATTCATAAGAAGATATATCGGCAGAAAGTTTTTTCGAATGAGACGGATAATTTTGTAGCTAATCAGAATTTGCACCGAAATACGCTGTTCATTGTGGATGAAGCTTCCATGATTGCGAATGAAGGACTTTCAGGCGGCCATTTTGGTAGCGGACGTTTATTGGATGATCTTGTTCAATATGTATATAATGGATTGGGGTGCCGGTTGATGTTGATTGGAGATACGGCACAGCTTCCGCCTATAGGTGAGGAAGAGAGCCCGGCGCTGTCTGTAGCGGCATTGCAGGGCTATGGACTGGAGGTGACAGAGTGTGTGCTTACAAAAGTGGTACGACAAACTGAAGGTTCCGGTATCTTGTCGAATGCGACTGCCTTACGTGAAAGGATTGTAAACGAGGACTTCTTTGAATATCCTAAAATCAGTTCTAAGAACTATCCTGATATACGTATCCTTCCTGGAAGTGAACTGATTGAAGCTATTGACGAATGTTATGGTCATGTGGGGTTGGATGAAACGATTGTTATCTGTCGTTCCAACAAACGTGCTTCTCTATATAATAAAGGTATAAGAAATACGGTACTGTACAGAGAAGATGAACTGAATACGGGAGATATGCTGATGGTGGCTAAGAATAATTATTTCTGGGGAACAGACTGCAAGGAACTTGATTTTATTGCAAATGGAGATGTGGCAGTGGTACGTAGGGTACGGCGTATTCGGGAAATGTATGGTTTTCGCTTTGCAGATGTAGTGCTTGCTTTTCCTGATTATGACGGGATTGAACTGGAAGTAAAGATTTTATTGGATACCCTTCATTCGGAACTTCCTTCATTGTCGAAAGAGGAAAATGATCGTTTGTTCTATACCGTATTGGAAGATTATGCCGACCTACCGACCAAGCGGGAACGAATGAAAAAAATGAAGGAAGACCCTTATTACAATGCGTTGCAGGTAAAATATGCGTATGCTGTTACATGCCATAAAGCGCAAGGGGGACAGTGGAAAAGAGTCTTTCTTGATCAAGGCTACATGACGGAAGATATGCTTTCACCCGATTATTTCCGCTGGTTGTATACCGCATTTACCCGTGCTACGGATTTGTTGTATTTGGTAAACTGGCCGGAAGAACAGACGGAAAAATAATGTAGACTTTCTATGGCTGTATAATAGTCTGTGGACTGCCGGAGTAAAAAGTCAGTATCAGTATGGATTTCTGTAAAACGTAAGGAACAATTCTCTGTTTCACACTGTGAAATACAAAAACCACAGTGTGGGATATATATTTCACAGTGTGGGATACAAATCCTGCACTGTGAAACAGAGAATTCTTTGAGGTGTTGCAAGGAATGTACGCTTGCAGCCGGAATTAGTTCTGCCGCTGACTTGTAAAATGCAAAATAAGAAAGGCTGTCTTTCCTTGAGTTGACGGAAAGGCAGCCTTTTGAGTCTTGTTTATCGTAACGGATTACTTGATGACGTTCAGTTCTTTTCCTACTTTTATGAAAGCCTGGATTGCTTTGTCCAGATGGCATTGTTCATGACCGGCAGAAAGCTGTACGCGGATACGCGCCTGGCCTTTCGGCACTACTGGATAGTAGAATCCGGTTACATAAATGCCTTCTTCCTGCATGCGGGCTGCAAAATCCTGTGACAGTTTGGCATCATACAACATGACAGCGCAGATAGCACTCTGTGTAGGTTTGATGTCAAATCCGGCAGCAATCATCTTGTCACGGAAATAGTTGACATTGCTCATCAGTTTGTCATGTAAGGCATTGCTTTCTTTGAGCATGCGGAACATTTCCAAACTTGCTCCTACGATAGCTGGTGCTACAGAGTTAGAGAACAAGTAAGGACGAGAGCGCTGACGCAACATGTCGATAATTTCTTTCTTACCAGTGGTGAATCCACCCATAGCTCCGCCAAAAGCTTTTCCTAATGTACCTGTAAAGATGTCAATCTTGTCGTATACACCGAATTGTTCAGCTACTCCATGTCCTGTAGGGCCTACCACTCCAGCAGAGTGTGATTCGTCTACCATTACGAGGGCATTGTATTTTTCTGCCAGTTCACAGATTTTGTCCATTGGAGCCACATTTCCATCCATAGAGAATACGCCGTCAGTGGCAATAATACGGTGGCGCTGTGCCTGTGCTTCTTGAAGACAGCGTTCCAAATCTGCCATATCAGCATTAGCATAGCGGTAACGTTTTGCTTTACACAAACGTACACCATCAATGATGGATGCGTGGTTCAGTGCATCTGAAATAATGGCATCTTCTTCTGTGAAAAGAGGTTCGAACAAACCACCGTTTGCGTCAAAACATGCAGCATACAGGATGGTATCTTCTGTATGGAAATAGTCAGAGATGGCAGCTTCCAGTTGTTTGTGAAGGTCTTGTGTTCCACAAATAAAGCGCACGGATGACATACCGTAACCATGAGTATCCATGGCTTTCTTGGCCGCTTCAATCAGGCGTGTGTTGTCCGACAAGCCTAAATAGTTGTTGGCACAGAAATTCAAAACTTCCTCTCCTGCGTTGACCTTGATGTCTGCACGCTGTGGAGTGGTTATTACACGTTCTTTCTTATATAAGCCGGCTGTTTCTATGTCGGCAAGTTCCTTTTTCAGGAAATCTCTAAAGTTTGTATACATATATTGATATTAAGGTTTTGCTTATGCAAAGATGCAATTTTTTTATTTAGGAAAAAAGAACACGCTTATTTTTATTTCATTTATAAGAACTTTTGTATATTTGCTTCGCAATTTAAAAATCTAGCTTGTAAATGAAAAACATTTTAATAATTGGAGCAACTGGACAGATAGGTTCAGAACTCACAATGCTTTTGAGAAAGAATTATTCTGGTAATGTAGTGGCTGGTTATATTCCTGGTGCTGAGCCTAAAGGAGAATTGAAAGAATCAGGTCCTTCGGCTATTGTGGATATTACGAACCCGCAACAAATTGCCGATGCGGTAAGTAAGTATCAAGTAGATACAATCTACAATTTGGCTGCATTGCTTTCTGCCGTTGCAGAAAACAAGCCTCAGCTTGCCTGGAAAATCGGACTTGGAGGATTGTTCAATACGCTTGAAGTCGCTCGTGAAAAGCAGTGTGCAGTATTTACTCCGAGCTCTATCGGCTCATTTGGTCCTGGTACTCCTAAAGACAAAACTCCTCAGGACACCGTGCAGCGTCCGAAGACCATGTATGGTGTGACAAAAGTTTCAGGTGAATTATTGAGTGACTATTATTTCACTCGTTTTGGAGTGGATACTCGTTCCGTACGTTTCCCGGGATTGATTTCGTATGTAACTCCTCCGGGTGGTGGTACTACAGACTATGCCGTAGATATTTATTACTCTGCAGCCAAAGGTGAAAAATTTGTCTGCCCGATTGCTGAGGGAACTTATATGGATATGATGTATATGCCGGATGCCTTGCGTGCGGCAGTAGAAATTATGGAAGCAGATCCGTCTAAGTTGGTTCATCGTAATTCATTCAACATTGCTTCAATGAGTTTTGAACCGAATACAATCTACCAGAATATCCGTAAATATCTTCCGGAATTTGAAATGCAGTATCAGGTAGACCCATTGCGTCAGGCTATTGCAGAATCATGGCCAAACTCATTGGATGATACATGTGCCCGTGAAGAATGGGGCTGGAAACCAGAATATGATTTGGATGCCATGACTCAAGACATGCTTGCGAAACTGAAAGAACGTTTTGGTCGTTAATTGCCAACAGATTTGATGCTACATAATTAAAATCCCCTCACTCCCTGTATGATTGCAGAAAAGAGTGAGGGGATTTCTTGTATAGGAATTTCTTTTGTTAGAATATGTTTTGAAAAAATGTCTTTATGGCTTCTGGCTTTATGTAATGAAGCGTATGCTCTTTTAATATTACGGAATCCATCAGGCAATGCAGCCCTTTGTAGCCGTCCGCTGATTCTTTCAATACTTTTTCTGTATAGATGTTTTCTGCTTTCTTGTTTTTCTGACTTTCCGGTTGATTTTTAAACTGGCCGATATAGATGTTTTCTTCAAAAGCATTTCGGGTAGAAGATGTAAAATCAAAACGGCTGGGCTCTGCTGCGTAATAGATATTTTGACGGAAACAAGTACTGTCTGCATATCCATCCCAGGAGTCGGAAGTGATTATCGTGCGGTCTACTGCATCAGACGGTTTAGGGTTGGCGTGGATGATATTACGTTCGATTAATGTTTGTTTTACGGGACCAGCTATGTGGATACTGGGAGAAAACATACCTTGACGTGTTTCTTTCGGGCGTATACCGTCTCCTATGCTGATATTGTATCGAACAATGCTTCCGATGTTTCCGCAGCTATAATCTCCGGCATTTCCACTGTTGCATATAAGTACCATTCCTCCGTAATTGTCGTGACTGTAATTGTATTGTATAAGGGTGTTCTGGCAATTGTAGTCGGAATCGAATCCTTGTGCATCCCAGGGCGCTTTATGTCCCCATACTTCGTTATATTGTATGATGGTATTGTCACAACTCCAAGGCCAGATGCCTGCTGCTGCCTCTGTCATCGGAAGAATGTCGGGTGAATCGCACATGAGATTATACTCAATCAGTGTACTGTCACAACCTATGGGGACAATGCCGTCGCCGGGAACTTTTTCAATTACGTTGTTTCTTACGATGGTATGTTTATTCGGATACCAGTTTTTACGGTCGTAATAACCACTCCAAATCATGGCATTGCGTTCACATCTTAAAATGTGACAATTTTCTATGGTCAGACTGTCAAAGCGTGAGCGAATACTGTCTCCTCTGTTTACAATCAGAATACCGCTTCCTCCTCCCTCTTCTTTGACAAGAGAACCATTGACATCACGTATGGTAAGGTTGTTTATTCTGATGTTATGAGAAATACCATAATCTGTGCATTCTACTTTTAATCCGGTACGTCCGGCCTTTCGTGCTGTACCTCTATTACTGATTTCAAGGTTTTGAATTGTGAAGTAATCGGAATTGAAAATACGTACGGCATACATGGAGGTATCATTCCCTGCAATACATGGTTTTTGATTGCCCTCACCGTATGCATCGATAATGATGGGGTGAGTGTAGGTACCTTTGCCTGTGAGTTCCAATATTCCGGAAAATGTTTCCCCTTTTTTGAGTAGAATTTTATCACCGGGCTGTAGGGAGATTTGTTTCAACACTTCTATACTTTGCCAGGCAGAGCGAGGTGAGGTTCCGTTGTTTTGATTACTTCCTGAAGTCGCATCCAGGTAATAGACGTGTGATGAGTTGCATGCATGAAGAACAGATGAAAGTAAGCAGAATGCAAGCTGTGTCCATGTAGATGTTTTCATAATATATAAATTGTATTTCATTGTAAAGGTAGTGATATTGTTGAATATAAAAGCGATTTTCTATTTTTGTTGATGGTTTCATTCTATTTTTTGACGGAATTGTTTTATACAGAGTAGCCGTTTTGTCTTATTTTTGTATATGGTATCTTAAAACTTAATATCAATGAAAAAACTATGGATGGCGCTTGCCTTATGGGGAGCTTTAGCAGCGCAGCTGCATGCACAATGGAAGCCGGTTGAGGGACGGATTAGCACACAATGGTCTGAACAGGTAAATCCGGATAATGTATTACCAGAATATCCACGGCCTATTATGGAAAGAACAGAATGGAAAAATCTGAATGGCCTTTGGGATTATGCAATTATAGAAAAAGGAAAACATTCCCCTTCTGTTTTTGATGGGAAAATTCTGGTACCTTTTGCTGTAGAATCTTCTTTGTCGGGAGTTGGTAAGACAGTAGGTGCGGAAAAAGAACTGGTTTATCGTCGTTCGTTTGACGTTCCTTCTTCTTGGAAAGGGAAAAGAGTTCTTCTGCATTTCGGAGCAGTCGACTGGAGAACTGATGTATGGGTAAATGAAGTAAAGGTAGGTAGCCATACCGGAGGATTTACTCCTTTCTCTTTTGATATTACAGAAGCTTTGCAAGGGAAAAACAATACTCTGCTGGTAAAGGTGTGGGACCCGACAGATAAAGGATATCAGCCAAGAGGAAAGCAGGTATCGCGTCCTGAAGGTATATGGTATACTCCGGTGACCGGAATATGGCAGACTGTCTGGCTGGAACCTGTCAGTGAATCGTATATCCAGGATTTACGCATTACTCCCGATATTGATAATTCCTTGCTTTCTTTGAAAGCCTTGGTAAAAGATGCTACTTCAAAAGATTTGGTAGAGGTAAAAGTTTTTGATGGTCAGCAGCTGGTGGCGCAAGGAAAAAGTATTAATGGAGAGTGTGTACAGGTAGCAATGCCGGAGAATGCAAAATTATGGTCGCCCGAATCTCCTTTCCTTTATACGTTGAAGGTTTCTTTAAAGCAGAACGGAAAACTGGTGGATGAAGTGTCCAGTTATGCAGCTATGCGAAAATATTCTTCCAAACGTGATGCCAACGGTATTGTACGTCTGGAGTTGAATAACAAGCCGTTGTTCCAGTTTGGTCCTCTGGATCAGGGCTGGTGGCCGGATGGGTTATATACGGCTCCTACGGATGAGGCTTTGTTATACGATATACAGAAGACAAAAGATTTTGGATTTAATATGATTCGCAAACATATTAAAGTAGAGCCTGCACGCTGGTATACCTATTGTGATAAGTTGGGAATCATTGTATGGCAGGACATGCCCAGCGGTGACCGTAATCCGGAATGGCAGAACCGGAAATATTTTGAGGGCACTGAAATGAAGCGAAGTGCAGAGTCGGAAGCTTGTTACCGGAAGGAATGGAAAGAAATAATGGATGCATTGTATTCTTATCCTTGCATTGGTACATGGATTCCATTTAATGAAGCTTGGGGACAATTCAAAACTCCGGAAATAGTGGAATGGACCAAACAATATGACCCGACTCGTTTGGTAAATCCTGCTAGTGGAGGTAACCATTACACTTGTGGGGATATGCTGGATTTACACAACTATCCTGCTCCGGAATTGTATTTGTATGATGCACAGAGAGCGACAGTCTTAGGTGAGTATGGAGGTATTGGCTGGGTAGTACAGGGACATATCTGGGAACCGGACCGCAACTGGGGATATATTCAGTTCAATTCTTCTAAAGAAGTGACAGATGAATACGTGAAATATGCGGAAAAACTTTATGATTTAATACCTCGCGGTTTTTCTGCAGCAGTATATACGCAGACCACAGACGTAGAAGTGGAAGTCAATGGTTTGATGACATACGACCGCAAAGTAATTAAATTGGATGAGAAACGGGTTTGTGAGATAAACCGTAAACTATGTGAATCTTTAAACAAATAAGGTAAAAAGATAATATGATGCAGAGGGGAGAGATTTTAATATATTCTCTGGCCTTCTGTTTTTATGAAAAATAGACCTTTGTGCCATGATAAAAAAACATTCTATATTATTAATTCTATTGTTATTAAGCTTTGGTTTTCCGGAGATAATAATATCTTCTTCTGCGTCTTATTATTTTCGGACATTGGGAATTAATGATGGTCTTTCTCAAAGTACTGTAAATGCAATATTGCAGGATCGGAAAGGTTTTATGTGGATAGGAACAAAAGATGGATTAAATCAGTACGATGGACAAGTCTTTAGGACTTTTCAGAAAGAAAATTCCTCATTAGGTAATAATTTTATAACAGCTTTATATGAAGATTGTGATGGAGATATTTGGGTAGGAACAGATGCGGGGGTGTATATTTATAATCCAGTTCAGGAGGCTTTTCAACTATTGGAAACAGAAATTACATCTTTAGGTGAAAAAATTATGCGTTCTGTGACATGGATTACGTCTGATTTACAAAATAATATCTGGATTTCAGTAGATGGTCAAGGACTTTTCTGTTATGATAAACAGAAGAAAAGTTTGATAAAATCGGTTTCATGTGGAGAATCCAATCTTGCTAATGTCACTCATTTTTGGTTTAATGCAGGAGAATTGTGGATTGCTCGTTATGAGGATAATTTGTATTTTTCAAAAGATAATTCTTCTTTTAACGTTTTTAGGGATGCAAATGGAAAGGAAATTTTTAAAGGGCTTGTAATTAATACTTGTGTAGAAGGGCTACATAATTGTTTGTATGTGGGTACCTCAAAAGGACTAATAGAAGTCAATTTAACTTCTCGTAAAGTAAGAAAATTGTTGGATGAATATGTGCGTGATATTTGTTTTCGTTCAGATTCGGATTTGTGGATTGGAACAGAACAAGGACTTTATATTTATAATATAGAAACAGATGAATATGAACATTTGACTACGCCGGATATAGACGAACGTTATGCTCTTTCTGATAACGCTATATATAGCGTATATAAAGATCGTGAAGGAGGTATGTGGGTTGGTTCTTATTTTGGCGGACTAAACTATTATCCATATCAGTATACTTACTTTGAAAAATATTATCCTCGTGGAGATCTTAGGCAGATGGGGCGACATGTTAGAGAATTTTGCGCTGGAAATGATGGTACATTATGGTTTGGTACAGAAGACAAAGGGTTGTTTAATTTTAATCCTAAGAGTGGAAAAATAATACCTTTTCATCATGTGGAGTTAGGACATAATATTCATGGTTTGTGCTTAGATGGAAATGGTTTGTGGGTTGGCACTTTCTCTGGCGGATTGAACTATATAGATTTACGTACAAAAACTTTGAAACATTATGGTAAAGGCGATGCAGTTAATACATTAAGTTCTGATAATATATTTTCTATTTGTAAGACTAGCACAAACGATATTTGGATTGGTACAACTTCTGGTTTGTTACGATATAATCGTTCAACGGATGATTTTTTACGTGTGAAAGAATTGGAAAGTATATTTGTATATGATATTTTGGAAGATAGTTATGGAAAATTATGGATGGCAACTTATTCGGATGGTGTTTTTTGTTATGATTTGCCTCAAAACCGTTGGAAACATTATACATGGATTCCAGGGGATAGTACTTCCTTGCCTTATAATAAGGTAATTAGTATTTTTGAAGATAGTCATAAACGGGTATGGTTTACTACACAAGGAGCTGGTTTTTGTCGTTTTTGTTCTGAGACAGATAATTTTATTTGTTATGATATGTCTGATGGATTTCCTAGCAATATTGTGTATAAAATAGTAGAGGACGATAAGGGGAAGTTATGGTTGACAACGAATAAAGGTTTGGTTTCTTTTCTTCCGGAAACAGGTGTTAAACATATATATACGACCGCTAATGGGCTACTTAGTAACCAATTTAATTATCAATCAGGATTTAAAGATAATGAGGGAATAATTTATTTAGGGAGTATTGATGGGTTTATTGCTTTTAATCCTTCTGAATTTGCAGAAAATAAGCAAGTTCCGCCATTGGTGCTAACCGATTTCTTCTTATTTAATAAGCGTTCTCCAATAGCTATAGAGGGTTCTCCTATTTTTAAAAGTATTACTTATTCAGATGTAATAGAGTTGAGTGCGGAGCAGAATTCTTTTTCTTTGAGGGCGTCTGTGTTGAGTTATCAAGCTCCTTTATCAAATATTATAATCTATAAGTTAGATGGATATGATAAGGAATGGTATACTTTGGAGAGAGGGGAGTCAAAGATTAGCTATTCTAATTTGCCTTATGGATCATATATGTTAAGAGTTAGGGGGGCAAATAGTGATGGAATATGGAGTCCTCAAGAACGCATCTTAAAAATACATGTGCATCCTCCTTTTTATCTTTCTTGGTTTGCTTATATTATTTATAGTATATTGTTAATATTATCTGTAATGATGTCTTTTTACTACTTCAGGAAAAGAAGTCAAAAGAAGCATTTGCGAGCAATGGAAATCTTGAAATATGAAAAAGAACGTGAATTATATACGGCGAAAATAGATTTTTTCACTAATGTGGCACATGAAATACGTACTCCTTTGACTTTGATAAAAAGTCCTTTGGAGAATGTGCTGGCTTCTGCTCATCTGGATGAGAATATAAAAGATGACCTTGAAATTATGGATTTGAATACCAATCGTTTGCTGGACTTGGTGAATCAGTTACTTGATTTTCGCAAGACGGAAACAAAAGGTTTTAAGTTAAATTTTATGGATTATAATTTATCAGATATTTTACAAGCTATTTACAAGCGTTTTACTTCTCTTGCCCGAGAAAGAGGGCTAAGGTTTACGATAGAAAGCATAGATGATTTACATGCTTCTATCGATAAGGAGGGATTTACGAAGATTATAAGTAACTTGTTTACCAATGCTATTAAATATTCGGATACTTATATCCATGTGAAATTACGTTTGGACAAATCTTCTAATTTATTGATTTTGTCCGTAGAAAATGATGGAGCAATTGTTCCAAAGGATGAACGTGAAGAGATTTTTAAACCTTTTAAGCAATATCATGAAGAAAATACTCATGTGCAAGGTACTGGTATTGGACTTGCATTGGCTCGTTCTTTAGCTGAATTGCATGGGGGAAAATTATCGATGGATGAAGCTTTGGATTGTAACCGTTTTATTCTTCAGCTTCCATTGTGCCATGAGCAGATATTAAATTTGTCTCATACAGAGGAAGAAGAGCTTGTTCCTGCTGTAGGTTCGAATGTCGTGGAACCGCTTTCGCAGTCAGATTCTTTCCGTTATACGTTATTAGTAGTAGAGGATAATGTTGAAATGCGTAAATTTTTACAGAAACAGTTGGCTGAATCTTATAAAGTATTTGTTGCCCCTAATGGGGTAGAAGCTTTGAAGATTTTACAGAACTCTATTGTGAATCTGATTCTTTCGGATATAATGATGCCTGAAATGGATGGATTGAAATTGTGTGATGTAATAAAGTCTAATCTGGATTATAGCCATATTCCTGTTATTCTATTGACTGCAAAGACCACTTTGCAATCAAAGATTGAAGGAATGAAGGCGGGGGCCGATGCGTATGTAGAAAAGCCTTTCTCGATGGAATATCTGAAAGCTTGTATTTCGAATTTATTGAAGAATCGTGAACAGTTACAAGCAACCTTTGTTCATGCTCCTTTTGTGCAGACTAATAGTATGGCAATTACTAAGGCTGATGAAGAATTTCTGAAAAAATTAAATGAAATTGTACAGGCCAATATTCAGAATCCTGATTTTAGTTTGTTGGATATGGCAGATCAGTTATGCATGAGTCGCTCTAGTTTAAATCGTAAAATAAAAGGAATACTTGATGTAACTCCTAATGACTATATTCGTATAGAACGATTAAAAAAAGCTGCTTTACTTTTGAAGGAAAGAAATTGTAAGATTAATGAGGTTTGTTATATGGTTGGCTTTAATACGCCATCCTATTTTGCAAAATGTTTTCAAAAACAATTCGGTATGTTACCTAAAGATTTTGCGGTAGATAAATGATATGGAAGGTCTATTTTCATTTCTAATGTTTAGGGTGGAATATAGGGAAATGCAATAATATTCTTAAAAAATAGAATAGTAATAGCATACATAAGTGTATATATAAAGTATTTAGTTTTTGAGTTTATTCCACTGCTGGGCACTTAGTCCCAGCTGATTTTCAATTGTTTATAATTTAGTTCTTTGACATTTTTGTAATCGCAATTGGTAAGTATCTCTCTTACAGGTGTTTTATCCAGTAGAGAAAAACTCAAAATTTGTAGGATTTCGTAGATTGGACGGTTAACTTTCAATTTGTAAGCGACAATGGCAACCAGACAGTATGTTATGATGGCACAGTAGACTTGTGTCTTGACTGCATTCATCGTGGTTCCCCAAAAAGATTTTACTTTCAGGTGTTGCTTTATCCATTTGAAAAATAGTTCCACCTGCCAACGGTTCTTGTATAGCAAGGCTACTTCCTCTGCTGAGAGTTCCATGTTGTTGGTGATGAACACAAATTCTCTGTCCTGTTCTTCATCGTAGTATTTAACCCGCCGGAGTTTGTCCGGATATGCTTTGAGCGATTTATACGTTTCAAGCATTCCAATCTGGTCACATTTTATTCCGGTTGTTTTATCGACTTCACGGGAATACATTCTACGGAATCTCATATTATCCTTTGCACGCGTAACGAAGTAAGCACCACAGGTGTGAAGCTTATGCAAACGGGTGAAGTCAACATATCCTTTATCCATGATATAGAAACTTCCCTTTTCATAACTCAACTCATCCAGCATGTTTACGTCATGTACTTTAGCATTGGTTACCAGTACGATTGTCGGTATGGAAGTCTTTACATCATACAAGGTA
>ERZ857480.79796-NODE-123688-length-25004-cov-7.9887_pt1 | contig 25004 bp, 20 predicted proteins | sample MGYA00519767_ERZ857480 | MGnify/ENA primary metagenome ERZ857480 (study PRJEB31778, sample SAMEA3449210) | human gut metagenome | biome: human gut; feature: human-associated habitat; material: faeces | place: United Kingdom | collected 2010/2012 ...
TGACAAATTACAGTATCCGTTGTATACTGTAAAAAAATTGGAGCGGTTATTTTTTAGTCGCTCCAATATATCACTTTTATCACAGTTTTTGAATTTACAGAGATTTTTTCGCAGAGCCCGAAGATATGTAAAATCACAAACCCAGACTTTATTGACTTCTGATGGATTAAAGCGTTGCTTTAGTATATTCGGACAGTTCTCATCTGAAGCTGCTTTATGTTTGGGCTCAAATGGTTTGATTGTGCTCATTTTCGGCAGTTTCATGCCTTTCATAAAACGGTAAACTCTCTGTGTGCTTATGTTTATGCGATATTCACTAAAAAGTCTGTTTTTCATCTTATAAGCTCCGAAACGCTTTTTTGATCTTGCATAAAGCAATAAAATACAGTTTCGTATCTTACGATTTTCAAGTTCTCTCTTCAATTTTGCGGTGAAGAAACTTGTAATATGTGCTTCGGTTAACGTTCAGAATACGGCAAAGTGTTGTGACCGAATGCTCCGATGACAGCAGCCTTACGGCGTTCAGTCTTTGCCTGAGCGAGGAGTGAATATCGCAATGGCATTTTTTAATATCAGGTTTTCCTCCTCAAGTTGAGCATTACGCCTTTGAAGTTCCTTTATCTGCTTGGCTGTGAGAACTGTTTCGTCATCGATTTTTACTTCTGAGTATTGCTTTATACAATTCGATAAAGCACTATGGGAAACTCCGTATTCCTTATGTATTTCCGAATAAGTCTTGCCCACATGGTACAGATTCACTATTGACTGTTTATATTCTTGGGTGTATTTTGGATTCTTTGAAGACATTTTTTATTCCTCCTTTTTCTGTCTCCTATTATATCATACTTGTCCACTTTTTTATTATATATCCACCTGACTGTTTTTAGTCAATGCTTGCAAAAATTAACAGAATATGATATAATAAACCTGCCCGGTATTGTATCCCTTTTTGGGAATAATAACATAGGAGGAATTTAATATGTCAAACGTAAGAAACACATCATCAAAAACAGTAACAATGGTGCAGACTGCTTTACTTGCCGCAATCATTGTTGCAATTTCATTTACGCCGCTAGGGTACGGGATTAAAATAGGAACTCTTTCCGTAACATTTATGGTTCTTCCCGTAGCTATTGGTGCTTCAATTTCAGGAGCATGGATGGGATTGATTTTAGGTACTGTTTTTGGAATCACAAGCTTTATTAACTGCATTACAGGCGGAAGCGTTATCGGAACAATAGCTTTGAGCATTAATCCGTTTTTCTGCTTTTTAATGTGTGTTGCATCAAGAGCAATTACAGGTGCAGCCGCCGGTTTCGTTTCAACATTACTGAATAAGCTGAAAGTAAAGTCAGTAAAATATGCAATAATCGGCATAACAGCCTCACTTCTCAATTCAATTTTGTTTTTGGGAAGTATGTATTTGTTTTTTGCCGATAAAATGATGAAAAATTCAGATTTTCTTAAAATGATGGAAGAAAATGATGCCGCAGGAATAAGCTTTTTTGCTTTTGTAATTGCACCTGCATTCATAAATATTATTGCCGAAGCATTCTTCAATACTTTCCTTAACGCAGTTATCATGACTGCTCTTGTTAAAGGCAGGGTTATAAAAAATAATACGACAGCAATAAATTAATTGTGTCTTTCCGGGCAGAATGGAGTAAATATGATTTTAGCAATTGATATTGGTAATACAAATATTGTGATAGGCTGCTGTGAAAATGATAAAATTTTATTCATAGAACGTCTTTCAACTAATCAGACAGCTACTGTGCTTGAGTATGCAGTTTCCTTAAAAAATGTTTTGGAGCTTAATAATATTGAATCAAATCAGATAGACGGCTCTATAATATCATCTGTTGTTCCGTCTGTTACCGGGGTTGTGGACGAAGCAATCAAGAAGATTATAAATAAAAAGTCACTCATAGTAGGGCCGGGTATAAAAACAGGTCTGAGCATTGTAATTGATAATCCTGCACAGCTTGGAAGTGATTTGGTTGTGGACGCAGTTGCAGGTTTGGCTAATTACAGCTTGCCATTAGCAATTATTGATATGGGTACAGCCACAACTGTAACAGTAGTTGACAGCAACCGTAATTGTATTGGCGGACTTATTATGCCTGGGTTAAGGGTATCTCTTGATTCCTTGATAGGACGCACTTCACAATTGCCTAAAATTGGATTAGAGCATCCGAAGAATGTAATAGGAAGAAATACAATAGACTGCATGAAAAGTGGCATAATATATGGTACTGCCGGCAACATTGACGGTGTAATTGATCGTATAGAAGAAGAACTGGGCGAAAAAGTTACAGCAGTTGCAACCGGAGGTCTTGCTGAACTGATAATTCCATATTGCAAACGCAATATAATTCTTGATAATGAATTGCTTTTAAAGGGATTAATGATTATTTATAATAAAAATAAATAGTTTTTTGACATGGAAAAATAAAAAGGAACGCTCGGAGAGAACGTTCCTTTTTATGTAAAGGTAATAATTATTTTAAAAAATCCAGTGGTTTATTCTTTTTTTCCTCATAGAGAGATTCATCTGCTTTATTCATGATGTCTGATAATGAGGTTTCACTGCTGCATATAAATTCGTGAACTCCAACACTGACGGTGATATTATAAGGTTTATTGCTTTTTGAGTTCACTTTTTCCGAACTCTCCTTTATTCTTTTTCTTATTTTCTGAGGCAGATCAGGAGCGTTTACAAGAGCAAGTGCTGCAAATTCATCTCCGCCTATTCTCGCAATAATATCACAGCTTCTGAAACTCATTTTTAGAATTTCTGCAATAGATTTGAGTGAAAAATCACCGTTTTCATGTCCGAAACTGTCATTTATTTTTTTAAGATTGTTCATGTCTATAAATACAATAATTGCTTTTTTGTCTTTGTTAACAGGAGATTTGATGATATCGGAAGCATATTGTATAAATCCGCGTCTGTTCATTATACCAGTAAGTTCATCAGTTATAAGTATGTCGCTTAGAATTTCATTGTTATTCTGGATTTGTTCAATATTTTTACGCAGCTGCTTATGTATTTCAATCTGTTCTTCCGTAAGCTGTTTCATTTTAAGAGCAAGATTTATCTGGTCATGAGCAACGCACGTAAGAAATTGAAAATTGTCAGCATCGGTTTCACAAAGCATTATACCATAATTTTCTTCATTGTAATAAAGAGGCAGCATTAATTGGATTGAATTTTTTTCAACAAATGTACAAAGTCTGAAGATGTCATCAGAATTAACAAGACACTTATTCTCATCTATAACATGAAGTTCATTATTTCTAAAATAGCACATAAATAAAAGCTGTTCAGGACGTTTCCAAAAATCAATATTCTTATTTATCATGATTTTTTCATTAATAAAAATGGCAGAGGCTGTAATGCCGATTGTTTTCAGGTTACTGCATATTGCATAATAACATTCGTTATAGTCGGTGATTTTAGCAAGTACATTACCAATAATGTCACTTGTTTTTATGGAGCGTTCACGTTCAGCCGTACGGTGAAGATACATACTGTTATGACCGTCCAGAATCAGAAACTTATATATTTCTTCGATTATTTTCGAGATGGTTTTTTGAGTTCCTTTCTTTTCTGAGATTTTAAATAATATGTTTCTTACAGTTTTTAACGAATATAAAAATGCTTCAAATGATACAAAAGAAAAGTCAATTCCGTTATAAATGTCATGCAGCTGAGTATATGAAAGCTCAAAATCTCCACCGTTGACAGCATAATCAATAATGGTGTCATAATAATTAAGGAGAGCATTAATGCCCGTATCTGAACTGTTTTTTTCACTTAATAGGTAAAGCAATTCTTTTCTTATACTTGTCCATGAAGCATCATCTATGTATGAGCTGTTCATTTTCCTTTGAAGTTCACCAAGAAACGACTTGCAGCCGCATGATTCACGAATCATCATGCTTGAATCAAGAATTGTATCTTCTATTACACCTGTTTTTATGCATTTTATACATTCCTTGACCGCATTGTATCCCATTAGCGGAACGTCAGTGTGTACAGTAGTAAGTTTAGGTTTGCAGCCTGATGCAGACGGTGCATCATCATATCCGATAACTGCAATATCTTTGCCTATTTCTATGCCTCTTTCATTTAAAACTTCATATACAGCAATGGTCATTCTGTCATTTGCACAAAAAATAGCTTCAACACCATTTGGATTTGAGTCTAAAATTTTATTTACAGCGTCATGACAAAATTCGCTCATATCTCCTTCGATATACATAGAATTTGAGAATGGGATTTTAAATTCATCAAGTACCTCACGAAAGGCCTTAAATCTTAAAATTGAATCTTCATTTGTTGAAGGTCCGCTTATAAATGCGAGTTTAGTTTTTCCATGTACATTAATTATATGACGTACAGCTTCTTTTAACCCCTCACAGTTAAAGCGTATTGAAGAATAATTGCCTGTTTTCTGAGTCAAAGTAATTACCGGCATGCCTTTAAAAGAAGAAATGGCTTGTGCCATTTCTTCAACTGAAACAAATGAACCGATAGAACCTGTTTCTATAATAATACCGTCAAGGCTTCTGGGTGTAATATTCTGAAGCATTGTAGTAAATTGATATTTATATTTTGAACCTATTTCATCAAAATATTTAGGTTTGATATAACGTACAGGTATAATAAAAAGATTCACATCATGCTTTTCTGCGGCAAGTAAAGCACCGCTTATTATTGATGCAGTGAATTCATTATCAACATAAGGAACGGCTAAGCCGATATTTAAACGTTTTTTCATTTCGCACCTCTTTCGTGCATAATAAATATATATTAATGATAACACATTTTATAATCAAAGTCAATATAATTTTTGTGTAATTTATTGAAAGAATCTTAATAAAATTTTACATAAAATTGTGTGGAGTTGTATTGATTTATTTACAATAGTATAGAACATAAATACAGCACTGCAAAAATATATGAGCAGTGCTGCCTTAATGTTTTTATAGTGCTGAATTATGAAATATCAGCAAGTTCAAGATAATCACTGCCGAATTCAGAAATATAGTCTTTTCTGCCCTGTAAATCATCACCAAGCAGCATTTCAAATATTTCAGCAGATTCCTTTAAATTTTCAGATGTGACCTTTATAAGCCGTCTTGTATCGGGATTCATTGTTGTAAGCGACATCATTTCAGGTTCATTCTCACCAAGGCCCTTTGAACGCTGAAGAGTATGCTTTTTATCTCCTATTTTTTCAAGAATATGCTGCTTTTCTCTTTCGGTATAAGCAAAGTAGGTCATATCCTTAGTTGTGATTTCAAAAAGAGGTGACTCAGCAATATAAACATAGCCTTCTTCAATAAGTGTCGGAGTAAGCCTGTAAAGCATAGTCAGAATAAGAGTTCTTATCTGAAAGCCGTCAACATCGGCATCAGTACAAATTACTATTTTGTTCCAGCGGAAATTTGCAAGATTAAAATTTGATAAATCTTTGTTTGCTTTTGAAGTTACTTCAACTCCGCAGCCTAAAACTTTGATCAGATCAGTTATTATTTCACTTTTGAAAATTTTGCTGTATTCAGCTTTAAGACAGTTCAGAATTTTGCCTCTTACAGGTATTACTGCCTGAAATTCAGCATCTCTTGCAAGCTTTACAGAACCAAGAGCAGAATCACCTTCCACAATGTACAGTTCCCTGCGTGACGTATCTTTTGTACGGCAGTCAACAAACTTCTGAACCATATTTGAAAGATCAATTGTACCAACAAGCTTCTTTTTCATGTTTTGTCGGGTACGTTCAGCATTTTCACGACTTCTTTTATTCAGCAAAACCTGCTCTGCAATTTTTGATGCTTCATCAGGATTTTCAATAAAATATATTTCAAGCTGATGCTTTAAAAATTCAGTCATAGCGTCGTAAATAAATTTATTTGTAATTGCTTTTTTAGTTTGATTTTCATATGAAGTCTGAGTTGAAAATGATGAAGAAACAAGAATAAGACATTCCTCTACATCATTAAAAGTAATTTTCCCTTCATTTTTCAAGTATCCGTTGTTTTGTTTCAGGTAGGAATCAATTTGTGATACAAAGGCTTGTTTAACAGCTCTTTCAGGTGAACCGCCATGTTCAAGGTAACTTGAATTATGATAATATTCAAGACGCTTTATCTGATTTGAAATTGTAAATGCAACATCAAGCTTGACCTTGTAATCGTCCTTGTCGGCACGATCACGGCCTTTTTTTTCACACTGCCAATGCTGAACAGATGTAAGATTTTTTGAGTCTGCGATTTCATTTACATAGTCAGTTATGCCGTTTTCATAAACAAATTCAGTTTCTGTAAAGTTACCGATATTATCCTGAGAGCGAAATATAAGTAAAATATTAGGGTTAACAACTGCCTGTCTTTTTAAAATATCATGGAAATATTCGTCCGGTACGTTTATTTCTGTAAATACTTCAAGGTCAGGCTTCCATTTTGTTTTTGTACCTGTTTGTCTTTTTTTTATTGGTTCCTTTTTCAAACCGCCTATATTTTCACCCTTTTCAAAGTGAAGGGTAAACTTGAATCCGTCACGAATAACCTCAACGTCCATGTATTCTGATGAGAATTGAGTTGCACAAAGTCCGAGTCCGTTCAAACCAAGTGAATATTCATATGAATCAGGAGAACTGTCATATTTGCCGCCTGCATAAAGCTCACAGTAAACAAGCTCCCAGTTATAGCGTTCTTCAATTTTATTGTAATCTACAGGACATCCTCTGCCAAAGTCCTCTACTTCTATAGAATTATCATTATATTTTGTTACAATTATTTTATTGCCGTATCCTGAACGTGCTTCATCAATTGAGTTTGAAATTATCTCAAATATCGAGTGTTCACAGCCGTCAAGTCCGTCTGAACCAAAAATTACTCCGGGACGTTTTCTGACCTTGTCAGCACCTTTAAGCATGGTAATGCTTTCGTTTCCATAATCATTATTCTTTGACATAATATTATTGAATACGGTTTACCGTATATTCCTTTCATATTTTCAAAATTCTTTATAATCATATCACAAAAAAGTAATAAATGCAAGCAGAGTATAAGCTTTCTGATAAGACGATTATCGCAAAAGCCTACAAATAACGCAAAAAATATTTATAATGTCAGGTTTTTATTGACTATAAACAAAACATGTGATAAAATAAAAATACAGCAGTAATTTAAGGCAGCAGCATACAAGGTTTTTGCCATGATTTGTGTGATGTTGACTTAATTTCATTACCTTTTCAGCATGTTGTTCTAACAAACATTGCAGACCTTATTAATTATGCTGCTTAATTCAGTGCATGACTGTCTTTGCAGCGGAATGGAGTTCCCCTATGTCAAAAAAAGAAGAATTTGATTATATATGGACTGATAAAAAACGCACGATTTTCGGACTTCCACTATCTTTTACGCGTTATTTTCTTACGGAAACCAAGTTTATTACAAGAACAGGTTTTTTAAGTATTGATGAAGATGAAATCGACCTTTATAAAATTACCGATAAAAAACTGAAAATTCCGTTTTCTCAGCGTTTATTCAAATGCGGCAGTATAATTATATACAGTAAAGATACAGACACTCCTCAAAAAGAAGTACGCAGCATTAAAACTCCAAGAAAAGTATCTGAACTCATTGACAGGTACGTAAATGCTCAGCGTGATAAGTACGGTATCCGCGGCAGAGATATGATGGGTACAGATGACTGTGACTGCAATATTTAACTGAGGTGAAAAAATTGATTTCATTTATTACGGAAAAACAATCCTGCTGGGAACGTCTTAAAGCGGAAAAGCGTCCTATCTTTATATATGGTATGGGTGATGGTGCTTTAAAAATTATGAAAGTTTTTAAGCAGATGAATATAACCTTATCAGGTATTTTCGCAAGTGATGATTTTGTAAGAGGTCATTCGTTTGAGGGATATCGTGTTCATAAGCTTTCTGAAATTGAAGAGGCTGTAAATGATTTTGTGGTTGTACTTGCATTTGCCGCAGGTTATCAGGAAATAGTTGATAAAATACATGCTATTGCTGCCAAGCATACATTATATGTACCCGATGTTCCTGTTATAGGCGGAGGCCTTTTCACTTATGATTATTGTGTAGAAAATCAGGAAAAAATAGCTGAGGTTTATGCCGAGCTTGCTGATGATTATTCCAGAAAGGTCTATGCAAATATCATTAATTTTAAAATAAGCGGTAAAATTGAATATCTTTCGGCTGTTACAACTCCCAAAAGCGATATCTACAAGAAGCTTATAAAACCTACGCTTAATGAACTTTATGTGGATTTAGGTGCTTATAATGGTGATACCATAAAAGAATTTCTTGAATATACAAGAGGAAAGTACCTTTCAATTTATGCGGTTGAACCTGACAGAAAAAATTATAAAAAACTGAGTAAGTTTGTTGACGGAATGCCGCATGTTCATGCTTTGAATTGTGCTGCATGGTGCTGCGATACGGAAATACCTTTTGCTTCAAAGTCGGGCAGGCAGTCATCAATTTCTGCTGACGGAACTTTGATTGAAGCTCGTTCAGTGGACAGCATTTTAGGCGGTCAGACAGCAACCTTGATAAAAATGGACGTTGAGGGGTTTGAACGTGAAGCTATATGGGGTGCGGCACAGACTATTGCACATTATACACCAAAATTAATGGTTTCACTTTATCACAGAAATGAAGACATATTTGAACTTCCTTTGCTTATAAAACGTCTTAATCCGAATTACAAGCTGTATGTAAGACATCAGCTTTATATTCCTGCATGGGAAACAAATCTGTATGCAATTTGACAGCGGAAATTTTCCGCTGTTTTATTTTAATATCCCCTGCTTGCATATTTTGTCAATTTGGTATATAATAGAATAGTAAAAATATTCGATTGGAGATTAAAATGAAAGACGGTTTTATTAAAATTGCTTGTGCAACTCCTGAATTAAAAGTTGCTGACTGTGATTATAATTCGGATAAAATTTTGGAACTGATTAAAGAGGCATATGAAAAGGGTGTCAAAATAGTATGTTTTCCTGAGCTGTCTTTAACCGGTTATACATGCGGAGATTTGTTTTTGCAGTCTGCATTGATTGAATCTGTAGAGGAAAATTTGTTTAAGATAATAAATGAAACAGCCGATATGGAAATTATTTCAATAGTGGGACTGCCTTTCAGCTATATGACTAAGCTGTATAATTGTGCAGCAGTTATATATATGGGAAAAATTCTGGGAATAGTTCCAAAAGCAAATATCCCGAATTACAGTGAATTTTATGAAGCACGTCATTTTGAACAGGGATTTGAATCTGAATATTGTGCTGTCATTAATGGCAATTATATATCCTTTGGAATAAATCAGGTTTTTTCACTTAACGATTGTCCTGACTTCACATTTGGAGTTGAAATATGTGAAGATCTATGGGTTGGAGATACTCCGTCAGTCAAGCTTGCAAACAGTGGTGCAGCAATTATCTTCAATCTTTCAGCAAGTGATGAGATTATCGGCAAGGCTGAATACAGACGAACACTTGTAAAGGCAAAGTCAGGCAGCACTCTTTCCGTATATGCTTATACAGATGCAGGTATTGGAGAATCTACAACTGATATGGTTTTTGCAGGACACAATATTATTGCTGAAAACGGTTCTGTTCTTGCAGAGTCAAAACTTTTTGAAAACGGACTCACAATAGCTGATGTTGATGTATGCAAAATAGCTTCGGAACGCCGAAAAAGTACAACATTTAAATATAATGAGAAAAATTCTTATAATATTATCAATCACTTTTCCATGGAATGTACTGAAACAAAGCTTGACAGAGTTTTTCCACAAACTCCGTTTGTACCGTCTGTAAAGTCAGATCTTGACAGGAGGTGCGAGGAGATTCTTACAATTCAGTCTGTCGGACTTATGACAAGATTACGTCATATAGGCTGTAAAGATGTTGTGCTTGGACTTTCAGGCGGTCTTGATTCTACTCTTGCTCTTATTGTAATTGTTCATACCTTTGATATGCTCGGACTTGACAGAAAGGGCATACATGCAGTGACCATGCCGTGTTTCGGCACAACAGACAGAACATACAGCAATGCTTGCAAACTTGCAAAATCATATGGTGCAAAGCTTGAAGAAATCAATATAAAGGACAGTGTAAATCAGCATTTTAAGGATATCAGCCATGATTCTGAAATGCATGATGTAACATATGAAAACTCGCAGGCAAGAGAACGCACACAAATTCTTATGGATAAGGCTAATCAGTACAAAGGCATAGTAATAGGAACAGGTGATTTATCGGAGCTTGCATTAGGCTGGGCAACATATAACGGTGACCATATGTCGATGTATGCTGTTAATTCGTCAGTACCGAAAACACTTGTAAGATGGCTTGTAAGCTATGAAGCAAGCTGTTCTGACGGCGAATTGAAACAAATTCTTACTGATGTTCTGGAAACTCCTGTAAGCCCTGAACTGCTTCCGCCTGAAAAGGACGGTTCCATTGCTCAGAAAACAGAAGATTTGGTCGGCCCGTATGAACTTCATGATTTTTTCCTGTATTATATGATAAGATTTGGTTATTCTCCTTTAAAAATATTCAGAATAGCATGTATTGCTTTTAAAGGCAAGTATACTGCTGATATAATTTTAAAATGGGAGAAAACTTTTTATAGAAGATTCTTTGCACAGCAATTTAAACGCTCATGTATGCCTGACGGTGTAAAGGTGGGAAGTGTTACGCTTTCTCCAAGGGGAGATTGGCGTATGCCGAGTGACGCTTCGGCAAATATATGGCTGAAACAGCTCGAACAAATTAAGTGAATTTAAGGCATTATCGTACACTGTCTTATGCGGTAATGCCAAATAAAAAACATGGAGGTACATAAAAATGAATTACAAAGAAAGCTTTATTAAATTTATGGTGGACTGCGGAGTCCTTACATTCGGAGATTTTACGCTGAAAAGCGGAAGAAAAGCTCCTTACTTTATCAACTGCGGAAATTATAAAACGGGTACACAGCTTGCAAAGCTTGGAGAATACTATGCAGAATGTATCCATGAAAACAATATACCTGTAGAAACACTTTTCGGGCCTGCTTATAAAGGCATTCCGCTTGCTGTATCGACAGTCGTTGCTCTCAGCAATAAGTTTGGCATAGACGTTTCATATTGTTTTGACCGTAAAGAAGCTAAAGACCATGGCGAAGGCGGTATGTTTGTTGGAAAGACCTTGACTGATGGTGAAAAGGTTATTATCATTGATGATGTTATGACATCAGGAAAAGCACTCAGAGAGTCAATGCCAAAGCTGAAATCAGCGGCAGATGTTGATGTTACAGGAATGGTTATTACTGTTGACAGAATGGAAAAGGGTACAGGTGAACTTTCTGCTGTTCAGGAGGTTAAGCGTGACTTTGGTGTAACGGTTTATTCAATTGTAAATATGCAGGACATTATTGATGCAATTAAAAATGATATAGTTCCCGGAAAGGAATATCTTGATAAAATGCTTCAATATCGTGAAGCATATGGAGTAAAGTAATAAGACAACACCGCACAAGTTTTATGTGATATTGCCATAAGAAAAATGCCATACAAAGTTTATATGGCATATAAATGAGGAACGATACAATGGTATTAAATACAGAAAGATTAATGCTTCGTAAATGGACGGAGGCAGATGCAGAAAGTCTATTTGAATATGCCAAGGATCCGGAAGTTGGACCAATTGCAGGTTGGCCGCCGCACAAAAATAAAGATGAAAGCCTGAATGTTATTAAAAATGTTTTTAATGGGGCTGAATGTTATGCAATTTGTGAAAAAGGCAATAATGAGGCTATTGGAGCAATTGAACTAAAACTAAACGGCAGTACGGATATGACAAACCGTAATGATGAATGTGAACTTGGCTATTGGCTCGGCAAACCTTTTTGGGGTAAAGGATATATGCCTGAAGCTGCGAGGGAAATCATAAGACATGCTTTTGAGGAGCTTGGAATGACAACAATCTGGTGCGGATATTATGAAGGAAATTATAAATCAAAAAGAGTTCAGGAAAAACTAGGATTTATATATCATCACACTTGTGAAGAAGTAGCTGTTCCATTGATGAATGAAGTAAGAGTAGGGCATACAAATTACATGACAAAAGAGCAATGGAAGAAATCGTGACATAATTCTCATGTAGCTTGTTGTTGATATGTTTACAAAACAAGGCTCTCAGAATATTCTGAGAGCCTTGTTTTAATATTACTGCTGATTAGCCGAATAAACCTTTTTGATCAAAGGCACTTCCCAGCCCCCTTTCCAAAGACTTTTTAACTACTTTTTCAAAAGGGTTATCATCAATCAATTAATATATTAAGTTTTACTTATGTGTCATAATCTTAATTTATTAATAAAATAAGTTTAAATTAACTATTATTTTTTGTAAAAAACTCTTGAAAATTTTATTAAATACGGTTATAATATAAGTATTATAGCAATGCAATGAAGTAATGCGACATAAGATGAAAAAAGCAAACCGTATACTACAAGGCTGACGATAAAATCCTTTGATGTGCTTTGTGCGGTGTTGCCTTTATACGTTTTATGATAACGGATTTTAAGAAACGGAGAGGTTAAAATGAATAATAAGAAAAAATCAATCTTTTTATTATCGGCATTTATTATGTCACTTATGAGTGTTTCAAATGCAAATGCTGCTGAAATTGATATTTCAAGCTTGAATAAGGTTATTCTTGCAAAAAATCAAGCGACTGAGTCTGATGATATAAATTCTGATAACATCATTGATATTTTTGATTCTATTGAATTAAGGAAAATTTATATGAAAAATCAATCTTCAACTGGCGAAATAAAAACTGATAACTACTCTGCAACGGAAGAAAATGTCAAGCTTGTCGGAAGAAATTATATAAATAAAGGTACAACATGGCTTACTCAAAGTGGTTCAGCTGTTGAATTTGACGTAACAGGTACTTCTGTTGAAATTACATTGGCAGGTGACGGTTCTGTTAATTCGGAAGATGCATATAAACCAAGATATGCAGTTATTCTTGATGGTGAAGTAATTAAAGACTCCCTTATGAGTAAATCTTCTGAAACGATAAAGGTGTTTGAAAGCAAATCTTCCAAAAAAGCAACTGTCAAAGTTATTCTTCTTTCGGAGGGAGCTATGGGTGCTGTTGGGGTAAGCAACATTTCGGTTACATCTGAATATACAAATCCGATAAAGCCTGTTCCAAAAAAAGAACTCAGCATTGAATTTATAGGAGATTCAATAACCTGTGCTTATGGTGTTGAGGGCAAATCTTCTTCTGAATCATTTAAGACTTCAACTGAAAACTTTATGAAGTCCTATGCATATCTTACTGCAAAGCAGCTTAATGCTGATTACAGTGCAGTTTCATACAGCGGTCATGGAATAATTTCAGGATATACTTCGTCTAACAAAAGAGTAACAGAAAGCCTTATTCCTGATTATTATGGCTTGATTAATAAAAACAGCGATTATGCTTATGAATGGGACTTTAAAAGCCACCCCAATGATGTTGTTGTAATTAATCTTGGTACAAATGATTCGTCATATCTTAGTTATGACTTTGATGCGTCCGCACCTGACTTCATTAATGGTTATGTTGATTTCCTTTATGATGTCCGAGAGAAAAATCCTGATGCATATATTATCTGTACTCTTGGTACAATGGGCGGATATGATGTGTATGAGCTTATTACTCAGGCTGTTGACCGATTTAATTCTGAAACAGGAGATAAGAAGGTCTCATATTATCGTTCCACAACACAAAATGCATCTGACGGTTATGGTTCAGACTGGCATCCATCTGAAATAACACAGCAAAACAGTGCATATGTTCTCGCTGATAAAATTTGTCAGGTTCTTGGAATTGAGTCAAGTCAGATCGGACTGAATATGGCTGAAAATTCCGAATATAATGTTGTGATTAATAACAGCAATGCTTATGCTGCACAATATGTAGGTTATGACAAGTCATTCTGGATAAATACTTCAAATGGTGGTGAGGATAAATCTGATATTGAAGCCTGTATTTCAGATATAGCACTTAAAAAGGGTGCTGAATATCGCCTTGAATTTGATTATACTTCATCAGTATCTGATGTTGAAATTCCATTTGATATCAGACTGAGCAGTTATGCCAATAAATCTGCGTACAGCGATAAATTCAAAACTTCTTCCGATAAGCTGCATTATTCAGCAGAATTCACTTCTGAATTTACTGATGCAGAGTCAGCTCTTGTATTCTATTTAGGAGGCAATGACTATTTTAATTTAACGCTTTCAAATATTAAACTTACAAAACTTTCATAAAATAAAGCTGCTGCGGCTTTTAAACCACAGCAGCTTTTTATTTTACTCTCTTTTTGTTAATACACTTTTTTCTTTTTCTATATATTTAAATATTGTTTATTCAGAAATTAATTCTGAACAATCTCTCGTTTTGTTAATTTTATGCTTTTATCTGTCTGTACCTTGCGATTCTTCATATCTAATGTCATCTGACTCAGCTATAATTTGATAATCATTTTCAATTACATTAGCGATATTATTAACAAATTGTGTGACTTTTGAATTTGTATTATAATAAACAAATCTTATTTTTGTATTAGGAATAAAGTTATATATGTCATTATATCCATAATACAATCTTTCAGTATCACTCATTGCATAGAATGTAAAATTATTTTTTTTCTCAAACTGAGGGATAAATATGTTATCAAGTTTAGTATATTCTGAATCAGTAACTTCAAAAAGATATTCTCTCATTTTTGAATTTTTCAAAACATTTTTGTAATTATCATTGCTGATATTTATTTCATCATCAAATGATTTAAAGAAAGGATTTATATTGCCGTTTTGTTCAACCTGACCTTCTTTGTATGCTATCTCATTCCAACAATCATTTAAAAGTTCATTATCAAATTCACATATATTTTTATATTGGTCATAATAGCAGGATTTGAGTTCATAGTTATAGCTTATGCCGCAGTTAATACATAAATACAAAACGTCTGTTGATAGATTATATATGTTTCCGTTTAGTTTATATACAGATTTATAATTATATGATACTGCATATGAAGGATAATATTTATAAAGTAAAAATCCGCTTTCATTTGCATCAAAATTACTTAAAATAGTTTCATCAAACAAAGCATTTCCATTTTCTGTTTCCGGATATTCGGGCAAGTCAGGCATGTCATCAAGACTGAATTTAGCCTTTGAATCTACAATACTGATAATATTTTCATCTGAATATTCATTTTGATATTCAACAAGATATATCTGATTTGTTTTAATTTTATTTTTGTCGACTATAGCAGGCGGGTCGTAACAGAGCTTGGTATAAACTCTTACATAGATATTTTCAGAGCTTTCTTCCGGAAAGTAATATACATACAATGGATTTATAAACATCGAAAAGTAATTATATTCATCAAGCGTGTAATCCGAATAATCATATTCATATTCGGAAAGCTCATAATCAAGTTCACTTTTTAATATATCAAATCGTTCAGTTGATGTTAATTGGATTTTTGCATTTTGGTCGATATAATTATGCAGACCATTCGGTACAGTTAAGAATAAAATCAAAGCAAAAACTGCACATAAAGCTAAAACGTGGGTGAATTTAAATGTCTTTTTTCCTGTTACATTTTCCAGTTCGGTAACTGTAAGATAATTATCCTCTAACTTTGAATTTTTATTTGGGTATGCTTTTTTGGCAATTTTGTCAAAGCAGTCAACAGATTCGGAAAGGTCATCAAGCTTTTCCTTCAGATATTTTTCAAATTCATTCATTATTGTTCACCTGCTTTCTTTTGTAAAATTTCAATCGCTTTTTTATAGCGTGATTTAACAGTTGATTCAGGAACTTTTAGAATTTTTGCAATTTCTTTAAAGGTCAGCTCATTGTAACACTTCATTATAACAATCTGCTTTTGCTTTTCATTCAGATTTTTAAGCAGCTGATTTATAAAAATACAGTCCTCAACTTGCCTGTCAGCTTCGCCATAGCTTTGTATAACTTCGTTAAGGCAATCACGTTTATAGCGCCTATAGTGTTCCATGGCAACATTTCTTGCAATTTTATAGATAAATCCTTTTCCGTTGCCTTTTGATGCAGAAAATTTTTTTATTTGAGTAAGTCTTATAAAAGTTTCTGCAACGCAGTCTTCGGCAAGATGATAATCGCCTACAATACTGAATGCAAGTGCAAAAACCCCTTTTTTAAATGTATTGTAAAGAATTTCAAGACTGGATTTATCAGTTCTGCATTTGATAATGAGTTCATTAAAATCAATGAGATCATTATCAACGACATTAGTAATTATTTCACTCCCCCCAATAACCGCTTCGTTTGCTGCAATCATATAAAACCACTTCCTTTAAACTGTTTTCATATATTAGTGACTTTAAATGATAAAAAAGACGAAAAATTTTTATATTTTTATAAAAAAATGTCTGCATATTAAATTTCATGCAGACAGGTATGACTTATGTGAATTATTTTGTGCCGTTAATTATATCCCAATCTCCGCTTGAACCTGAAGAAATCATAGCATAATAAGTTAAAATTCCGGCTGCATCAATGGCATCAATAACGTTATCATTATTTATATCGGCTTTGGAAATCTGCACATCAGTAAGTTCTTCTTTTATACTGCCTGTCTGGACTTGAGAATAGTATGTTAAAACAGCTGAAGCATCTATTGAGTCAACAGTTCCGTTTTCATCAATATCTCCCTTTATAAACGGCGTTTGAAGAGTAATTTCATAAGATGCAATGTAGTTTGTGTTTTTGGGAGGATATATATATATTGTAGCTTTATCAGACTCCGCAAAAGCTTCTTTGGCAGTAGAGTAATTTGAAATGCAAATATCCGAAACGTCTATTTTTTCTTTTTCAATTATTATTTCATTTATTTCATTTATTTCATTTATTTTCTGTGATTCTGTCATAATTGTGACTGATAATCCCGTTAAATCAATAAGTTCAGATTTGTATTTATAAATAGTTTTAACAGGCAGACTTTCTAATGCAATACTTGCTTTAATATATAGAGCATGTACTTCTGTATCATCTCTTATTAATTCAGGGATACTTTCCCATGATAAAAACTTCATTTCAGTATACGAATTTACACGTTGATACATTTTATCAGTATCAATTTTTGAAAAATCAATGTTTTTTTCATATCCTACAGTTTGTGTTGCGTATACACTTCCGTTGTAGTCATAAAAAGTAACTACGCAATCCTTGTTTTCGGAAAATTTTACTTTTATGTTTGTGTCCTCAGAAACAGAAAATTCAAGAAGTCCCTTATCGTCTGCATCATATACTTTGTCACTTGGCATTGCGGTATCATTTATAAGAATTTCTGATACATGATATTTTTCATCTGACTTCAATTTGAGCAAATAGACTTTTTTGTCCTTATCATATGTTAGTGATGCTGTGTTATTTTCATTGCCGCTGTTGTTGTATTCAAGATTTACTTCAAATGTTTTTTCTGTATCTTGTTCACTTAATTGAGTGTCAGCAGCTGCTATTGCATTATTTTTGTAATTTGGGTTAGATAAAGTACAGCACACTGAAAGCACCAATCCAATTGAAAGTGCAGTTATTTTTTTTATATTCATTATTAAAATCCTTTCCTGAAATATACGATTATATAATAATTTATAAATATAATATTATGTCGAATTGTCATGTAAATTTGCAGAATGCTGTGTTAAATTCTCTTTGAAAAATAATCTGCAGTATGGTGAAATTTTTTTCGCAAGATTTATGTATTTTTCTTTATTCATTCTCAGCATCATAAAGTCTGCCGAAATTAAAGAATTTGATTTATTGTCATATTTATATACCGCATAAAGAACTATCTCGTCCCAATCAATATAATCAAGTATTTTTTCAGCATTCTTTTCAAATTTAAGAAATTGCTCGTTTAAGCTTTCAATATCTGTAAATCCGCAATAATGTGAATTTCTATATATATCAACAAATCTTGCCATGAAATCACCTCTTACAGCATTAATATAGCTTTCTGATTTTTGCGGTACTACTTTTTAATTTTATCACATATTTTTATTGAATTCAAGAGGGTTTAAATGGATTTTTTGCAATAGCATGAAGCATAGGTAACATCGCACAAAGTACGTTAAAATTTTTTGCATTGTATTACAATAAATTGTACTAAAAATATGTAATAAAATATAAAACTCCCACTGAAATTCGGTTTTCACGAATCTCAGCAGGAGTTAATAATAATTATTCGTTAAATTCTATTTAAGCTGTTAGAAGCTTACTTCATAGCCTCTTCTACAGCAACTGCGCAAGCAACTGTTGCACCAACCATCGGGTTGTTGCCCATACCGATAAGTCCCATCATCTCAACGTGAGCAGGAACAGAAGAAGAACCTGCAAACTGAGCGTCTGAGTGCATTCTGCCCAAAGTATCAGTCATACCGTATGAAGCAGGACCTGCAGCCATATTATCAGGGTGGAGAGTACGGCCTGTACCGCCGCCTGAAGCTACAGAGAAGTACTTTTTGCCCTTTTCAAGACATTCCTTCTTATATGTACCTGCAACAGGGTGCTGGAATCTTGTAGGATTTGTTGAGTTACCTGTAATAGAAACGTCAACGCCTTCCTTCCACATGATAGCAACGCCTTCAGTAACGTCATTAGCACCATAGCAGTTTACCTTAGCACGAAGTCCGTTTGAATAAGCCTTGCGGAAAACTTCTTTAACTTCACCTGTGTAATAGTCCATTTCAGTTTCAACATAAGTAAAGCCGTTGATTCTTGCAATGATCTGAGCTGCATCCTTGCCAAGACCGTTAAGAATAACTCTGAGAGGCTTTTTACGAACCTTGTTAGCCTTTTCAGCAATACCGATAGCACCCTCAGCAGCAGCAAATGATTCGTGACCTGCGAGGAATGCGAAACACTCTGTTTCCTCTTCAAGGAGCATTTTTCCAAGATTACCATGACCAAGACCAACTTTTCTCTGGTCAGCAACAGAACCAGGAATACAGAAAGCCTGAAGTCCTTCGCCGATAGCAGCAGCAGCGTCAGCAGCTCTTGTGCAGCCTTTCTTTATAGCAATAGCACAGCCAACAGTATATGCCCACTTTGCATTTTCAAAGCAGATTGGCTGGATACCCTCAACGAGCTTGTAAATGTCAAGACCTTTTTCCTTGCAAACATCAGCACATTCTTCAATGCTGTTCATACCATACTGCTTGATAACAGCAAGAATCTGCTTTTCTCTTCTTTCATATGATTCAAATAAAGCCATTGTACAAGTCCTCCTTATTCTTTTCTTGGGTCGATAATTTTAACAGCATCAGCAACTCTGCCGTACTGACCCTTAGCCTTTTCAAAAGCTGTATTAGCATCGTCACCGGCTTTGATGAAATCCATCATTTTGCCGAAGTTAACGAACTGATAACCGATAATTTCGTCATCTTCATTGAGAGCAATACCTGTAACATAACCATCAGTCATTTCAAGGTAACGTGGACCTTTTGCAAGAGTACCATACATTGTACCAACCTGTGAACGAAGACCCTTACCAAGATCCTCAAGACCTGCACCGATAACAAGACCGTCCTCTGAGAAAGCACTCTGTGAACGTCCGTAAACGATCTGAAGGAAAAGTTCTCTCATAGCTGTATTAATAGCATCACAAACGAGGTCAGTATTAAGAGCCTCTAAAATTGTTCTGCCTGGAAGAATTTCAGAAGCCATAGCAGCTGAATGAGTCATGCCTGAGCAGCCGATTGTTTCTACGAGAGCTTCCTGAATAACGCCTTCCTTAACATTAAGAGTAAGCTTGCAGGTACCCTGCTGAGGAGCACACCAGCCTACACCGTGTGTGAATCCTGAAATATCAGAAATCTGAGATGCCTTAACCCATTTAGCTTCTTCCGGAATTGGAGCTGCACCATGAGCAACGCCCTGTCTGACAGAGCACATGTTTTCTACTTCATGAGAATAAATCATAGTAATTTAATACTCCTTTCATAATTGAGACAGTACCGCACAAAGACTGGTTGTATATAAGCTATGCTTTTTATTTCCGCCGCACAACCCTTGTGCGGTACTGCCTTGAAAAATATGCAATATAAGCACATACAAACATTATATAACATTTTGTGACTAAAATCAAGTATTTTTTTATCATAACTTTTATCAGAAAATTGCAATATAAAATGTCACTAAATCTTTCTCCGAATCTTTGGTGACATTTTATATTGCAATTTTCTTTGCCGTGATTTTGCCGTGATAATGATACATTTTATGTTTGAAATTTGAAAACAGATGTGATATAATGAAAGCAATTAAAAATATAATGGAGGAAGAAAATGAGATTATGCATTTATACAGCTCCATGCAAGGAATGACGGACTGCATGGAGAATTAAATCTGCCGTCACACCTTGCATTCCTGACTAAAATTCATTTCAGAAAAGGAGCAAGGTATTATGAAAACCTTAAAAGAACTAAAACTTTTTATTATTCTTTGGCTTACCCAATCATTTTCTTCTTTGGGCAGTGCTATGACCAACTTCGCACTTGTAATATGGCTTTATCAGGACAGCGGCTCAGCTTTAACCACTGCTTTATTAAGTGTTTGTTCTTATGCACCATATGTCCTGATGAGTATTTTCGCAGGAGCTATAAGTGATAAGTGGAACAAAAAAACAGTTATGCTTGTATGTGACAGTTTTGCGGCTGTCTGCACAATTATCATACTTGTTTTGCTGAAAACAGATACTCTGGCTGTATGGCACTTATACGTTTTAAATGCATTGAACGGCCTTATGAATTCTGTACAATCACCTGCTTCAGATGTAGCTGTCACTCTGCTTACACCTGAAAAGCACTATCAGAAAACAAGCGGCTTGCGTTCATTTTCCAACTCACTTGTATCTATTCTGACACCTGCTTTTGCCGCTGCACTTCTTTCTTTTGCAGGAATTGAAGCAGTTATTGCTTTCGACCTTATCACATTTTCAGCGGCATTTATAGTACTGCTGTTTTTTATCAGAATTCCCGAGGCAGCACAGAAATCGGAAAATAAGGAAACACTGCTGCAATCAGCTAAAAGCGGACTTGTATATTTAAAATCAAATCAAGGTATTCTATGGCTTATTCTTTTTTTATCCGCAATTAATCTTATTGCTTCAATACATAGTTCGGCACTTCCTGCACTGATACTCTCTAAGTCAAATAAAACTGCATTGGGAATCGTAAACAGCTTTACCGGAATTGCTACTTTGCTTGGAAGTATTATTGCAACATTTCTTCCTAAGCCTAAAAGTAGAATTAAAATGATATGCAACTGTCTGCTTATTGCAATGAGTACTGAAAACTTTTTGCTTGCTTTGGGAAACAGTACTCTTGTTTGGTGTATAGGTACTGTTCTTGGGTGGATATTTATTCCGCTGATGAGTGCAAACTATGATGTGATTTTCCGAAGCAATGTTCCAAAGGAAATGCAGGGACGAGTATATTCTGTCAGAAACACACTTCAATTCTTCACCATTCCGGTTGGATATTTTCTTGGCGGACTTCTGGTTGATGATATTTTTGAACCATTTATGAAAAATATAAAAATCAAACCCCTTATTGATATATTTGGTTTAGGAAAAGGTTCGGGAGCAGCTCTTTTGTTCTTTATAATCGGTATTGCAGGTGTAATTGTCTGCCTGTTTTTTCAAAATGTCAAAAAATTAAAGGAGCTTGAATAATAACCAAAAACATATATTCAATGACGAGTATGGGATTACATTCTTGCCTTAAGCTCAAATTTTGTCTGCGAAATCATGAATTTCCTGAAAGAACACACCACTATATATAGTGGTGTGTTCTTTCATTAGTACAAGAAATGAAAAGAAACGCAGAATAGGGAAAAAACTGCATTTTGGCAAATTATTGTGTTAGTATTTACTAAAATAATAATTAAAATGTGAGATTTATATAGCCTGTTGTACCATTGACATTATCGTCTGAAAGGATTATACTAGAATATAGTTATTCGCATGAAACACTAGATATAGTATTATGGAGGTTCGGGTAAAATGATAATTCATATTATAAAACGAGACGGCAGAAAGGTTCCGTTTAATATCGAAAAGATTGCAAATGCCGTTTTTAAAGCAGCACAATCATGCGGCGGAAGTGATTTTAACGAGGCAATGGATGTTGCTGTAAAAACTTGTGAACTTTACGAAAAAGAGTATGGTAATGAAGTTCCTACAGTTGAGAAAATTCAGGATATAGTTGAAAAAGTCCTTATTGAAAACGGACATGCCAAAACTGCCAAAGCATACATTCTTTACAGATATGAGCGTACCCGTTCCAGAGAAATGAAAACAAACCTTATGCGTGTTCTTAATGAACTTACTTTCAATCCTGCCAAAGACAGTGATATTAAGCGTGAAAATGCTAATATTGACGGCGATACCGCAATGGGAACAATGCTTAAATACGGTTCTGTTTCTGCTAAAGAATTCTATGAAATGTACGTTCTTGAGGAACGTCATGCAAAGGCTCATAAAAATGGTGACATTCACATACATGACCTTGACTTCTTAACTCTTACTACAACATGCTGTCAAATCGACCTTTTAAAGCTGTTCCATGGCGGATTTTCAACAGGTCACGGCTTTTTAAGAGAGCCAAACGACATTGCAAGCTACTCGGCACTTGCCTGTATAGCTATACAGTCCAATCAAAACGACCAGCATGGCGGACAAAGTGTTCCAAATTTTGATTACTCAATGGCTGAGGGTGTAAGAAAGACATATTCTCACAGATATGTACAAAATATTGCACGAGCTTTAGACCTCATTGCTAATATTGATAATGCAGATGAAACAGCAAAAAATATTTTTAATGAGATAAAAGAAAAATACAATATTATTCCAAATCTGGCGAATGACAGTGGATATACCGAAAAAGAATTTGAAAAACTTTGTGAAATCACTGATACAGAAACTGCTGAAAAAATACAGAAATTTGCTGTTAAAAATGCTCAGAAAGAAACAGACAGAGCTACATATCAGGCAATGGAGGCACTTATCCATAACCTTAATACAATGAACAGCCGTGCAGGTGCTCAAACTCCTTTCAGCTCAATTAATTATGGTACCGATACAAGTCCTGAAGGAAGAATGGTTATAAAAAATGTTCTTCTTGCTCAGGAAGCCGGACTCGGAAATGGTGAAACTCCTATTTTCCCGATACATATTTTCAAAATTAAGGAAGGCATTAATTACAACAAAGATGATATCAACTATGACCTGTTTAAGCTTGCCTGCCGTGTATCTGCAAAAAGGCTTTTCCCTAATTTCTCTTTCCTTGACGCACCTTATAACCTCCAGTATTATAAAGAGGGTGATTATAATACCGAAGTTGCATATATGGGCTGCCGTACAAGAGTAATCGGAAATGTTTATGACCCGACAAGAGAAATCGTAACAGGCAGAGGAAATTTAAGCTTTACATCTATTAATCTTCCTCGTCTTGCAATTAAAGCTGACCACAATGTAGGTGCATTTTTCGATATGCTTGATGAAATGATGGATTTGACTATCGAACAGCTTTTGCACCGTTTTAAAATACAGTCGCAGAAAAAAGTAAGAAACTTTCCTTTCCTTATGGGACAAGGTGTATGGATAGATTCAGATAAACTCAGTGCCGATGATACTGTAGGTGAAATCCTGAAGCATGGTACTCTTTCAGTCGGCTTTATCGGACTTGCTGAAACATTAAAAGCTCTTATCGGAAAGCATCATGGTGAAAGCGAAGAAGCAAGAGAGCTTGGTCTTGAAATTATACAGGCAATGAGAAATCGTCTTGATGAAGAATGCAAAAGAACAGGTCTTAACTTCTCACTTCTTGCAACTCCTGCCGAAGGACTGTCAGGCAGATTTGTCCGTATGGACGCTGAAAGATATGGCATTATTGAGGGAGTAACAGACAGAGAATATTATACAAATTCTTTCCATGTTCCTGTATACTACCCAATCAGTGCATTTGAAAAAATAAAGATAGAAGCTCCTTATCACGCTCTTACAAACGCAGGTCACATAAGCTATATTGAACTTGACGGTGACCCAATGGAAAATCTTGATGCCTTTGAAAAGGTTGTACGCTGTATGAAGGAGGCAGGAATAGGATATGGCTCAATAAACCATCCCGTTGACCGTGACCCTGTATGCGGATATACAGGTATTATCGGTGAATGCTGTCCTATGTGCGGACGTAAGGAAAATTCAGATGATGTAGCATTTGACCGCATAAGACGTATAACTGGTTATCTTGTCGGAACTATTGACAGATTTAATAATGCAAAACGTGCTGAGGTCAATGACAGAATAAAACATAATATATAAGGTGATTTTATGAATTTAAGAGTTGCCGGAACAGTCAATGACTCGATTGTAGACGGTCCGGGAATAAGATTAACTATCTTTACGCAGGGCTGTCCGCATCACTGTGCAGGCTGTCACAATCCGCAGACTCACGATTTTAACGGCGGAAGTATTACAGATACAGCTGATTTGCTGGAAAAAATCAAAGGCAATCCACTGCTTGACGGTGTTACGTTCAGCGGTGGTGAGCCGTTTTGTCAGGCAGAGGCTTTGGCTGAGCTTGGCAACGATATCAAGTCATTGGGACTTAATGTAATTACATATACAGGTTATACTTTCGAGTATCTTTTTGAACATAAAAATGATAATTCTTATGGAAAGCTGCTTGAAGTAACAGATTTTCTCATAGACGGAAAATTTATTGAAAGCGAAAAAGACTGGCAGCTGAAATTCAGAGGCAGCCGAAATCAAAGATATCTGGATTGTCAAAAAAGCCTTGAAACAGGCAGTGCAGTTGAAATTGAACCGTAAAAATCCCCCCTTGTGCTATTTATACA
>ERZ857480.33994-NODE-52538-length-24888-cov-7.0000_pt1 | contig 24888 bp, 29 predicted proteins | sample MGYA00519767_ERZ857480 | MGnify/ENA primary metagenome ERZ857480 (study PRJEB31778, sample SAMEA3449210) | human gut metagenome | biome: human gut; feature: human-associated habitat; material: faeces | place: United Kingdom | collected 2010/2012 ...
ACCGCCCCTACAAGACTTCCAGCTATGTGCCGGAGATCGGTGCGGGCAAGAAGTGTATGGCATTCGGTGATTTCAGCTACTACTGGATCGCTGACCGTTCCGGTCGTACCTTCAAGCGCCTGAATGAGCTGTTCGCCATGACCGGTCAGGTCGGCTTCCTTGCAATGGAGCGTCTTGACGGCAAGCTCATTCTTCCGGAGGCAATCAAGACACTCAAGGTCAAGTCCGGCTCGTGATCACGCTTCACGAAACCAAAAACTACCTTCGAGTCGACCACTGCGAGGACGACAGGCTCATCCTCTCTCTGATCGACACGGCAAAACGGCTCGTGCAGGACGTCGGCAGAATGGACGATGCGGCACTTGCGGTCAATGAGGAAACCACCCGGCAGGCTATGCTGTATACTGTTTCATACCTCTACGAGAACCGCAACGGCGCTGACTACCACAAGCTGACACTCACGCTCCGTTCGCTGTTGTTTGCGCAGCGGGAAGGGGTGATCTGATGGAGATCGGAACGCTCAATCAACGGATCGCCTTTCTGGAACACAGCACGAAGGTGGACGGCATCGGCAATCACAAAGCCCGGTGGGAGGAAGCCTTCTCCTGCTGGGCTGCCGTGTCCGTAAAGACATCGACTGAAACAACCGAGGCGGGCGTGACGCAGGAAGTCGTATCGCTGGAATTCACTGTCCGGCAGACACCCGATACCAAGCGCATCAATACCACCACGCACAAGCTCCGCTTCCGTGGTCTGGTGTATGATATAAACGGTGTGCTGCCGAATTATAAATCGCTCGACTATATGAAGATCACGGCGGGTACACGAAAGGCTGGTGAGCAGGATGACTTCGATTGACGATATGGCGGCGGAGATCATGCGAGGACTGACGGAATATGCAGACCTTGCCGATACCGCTATGAAAGCCGCTGTGAAAAAAACAGCAACCTCCGTCAAGAAGGAAATCTCCGCCAATGCTCCGAAGCGCAGCGGGAAGTACCGCAAGAGCTGGACGACCAAGAAAACGCGGGAGAACAGCCATACTCTTGAAATGACGGTTCACTCGAAAGACCGCTACCAGCTTGCGCACCTGCTTGAAAAAGGTCATGCAAAGCGCAACGGCGGACGTGTATCCGGCAAGCCGCATATCGCCCCTGCGGAAGCGCATGGCGAGGAAATGCTCACGCAGCTCATCGAGGAGGCGCTGTCATGACCTATGAAGAAATCAATGAAATGATGCAGGAGATCGGTCTACCGTTCGCCTATCATCATTTTGCCGAGGGCGAGTCTCCGAAACCGCCCTTTGTTATTTTCCTCTCACCCGGCGAGGACACCTTCGGCGCGGATAATCTGATGTATCACAGCTTCAAGCAGCTTGATGTGGAGCTGTATACGGATGAAAAGTCGCCCGATACGGAAAGCCGTGTGGAGGAAGTGCTGACGCAGCACAATATTTATTACACGAAAACTGAAAGCTGGATCGAGAGCGAAAAGCTCTACGAGGTGCTTTACGAAATGGAGGTATAACAATGGCACTGCAGAAGAATAAGGTTAAATTCGGTCTGAATAAGGTGCATTGGGCGAAAATCACGGCATGGAGCGATGATGGCGTTCCGACATTCGCAACGCCTGTGCGCCTGCCCGGTGCTGTATCCCTGAGCATTGATGCGAACGGCGAAAACGAGAATTTCTACGCTGACAACATCGTGTATTATGTCATCAACAACAACGCAGGCTATGACGGCGATCTGGAGGTCGCACTCATCACCACCGATTTTGCAACGGCGATTCTCGGTGAGCAGCTTGATGCAAAGGGCGTTCTGGTGGAACGCAACGATGCAGAAACATCGCAGTTCGCACTTATGTTCGAGTTCGACGGCGACAAGAACCACATCCGCCATGTGCTTTACTGCTGCTCGGCTTCCCGTCCTGCAACCGAGGGCGAGACTACCGAGGAAAGCAAGTCTGTCAAGACGGAAAAGCTGTCCCTCAAGGCATCGGCTCTCCCGAATGGTCTGGTGAAGTCCAAGACCTGCGAAAGCACGGATGAAACGACCTACAACAACTGGTACAATGCGGTCTATATGCCGACTGCTGCTACAAACAACAGCACAGGCACACGTTCCGCATCCACCAAGTCCGGCGGTTCCGCCGCAGCAGCGACCGAGTAAGGAGGTACAGCATGGCTATTAAAAAGACAATTACCGTTGACGGCATCGAGGTTCCGTTCAAGGCGAGTGCCGCTGTGCCTCGCCTTTATCGCATCAAGTTCCGCAGAGATATCTACAAGGATTTCGCTGCCCTTCAGACTTCTGTGCAGGAGGGTGATGAGGAAGGCTCTAACCTCGATATCGAGAGCCTTGAAGTGTTCGAGAACATTGCCTACATCATGGCGAAACACGCTAATCCGGAGAATGTTCCGGACAATCCCGATGAATGGCTCGAAGCCTTCAACACATTCTCCATTTACGAAGTGCTGCCGCAGCTCATTGAACTGTGGGGACTCAACGTGGAGACGCAGGCGGAGTCTAAAAAAAACATCGAAAAACTGACCGCCCGATGACAACGCCCCTCTTCCTTCTCCGATGTGTGCAGATCGGGCTGTCCCTCTCAGAGCTTGATCTGCTCACAATCGGAGTCGTGAATGATATGTTCACCGAAAAGGAAAATGACGAATATGACGGCTGGTCGGAGGTCGCTGGGCAGGCTGATTTTGACTCATTTTAAACAAAAGAGCTCGCTTCAGTTGTGAAACGAACTCTTTCGTTGAGAATTCCGGTAAACTCAGCCAATCTTTTTGATTTTTGCCCTTTTTTCGCTGGCAATCGTATCAGAAAAGATCGTAGCAGCTGTAGCTTTGATGGTGCTTTCCTGAATCGTGTCAATGACATGATCGATTCCGCCTGCTTCTTTGATGTTGTGATTCATCGCAGCAGCACCACCATACCTTCTACCGTTCTCGTTAACAGCCGGACGACAAAGTTCAGCTGCAATGGGGTTTGTATGCTTCATTTCAATCCCTCCTCTCTTTCAGCTTGTGAAACAAGCGTATTTTCTTCTTGAACCAATTCTTTTTGCATCTGAAGCTGGCTACGAATAATACGGGAAATAGTAGCTTGTCCTACACCCAGAAATGCAGCAACTTTTGCTTGCGACTTCCCATATTCAACACACAGCTTGTATGCCAAGTTTGAATCGGTATCGTTTAGCACCTTTTTCATCCGAAAACCTCCAAATGAATATCGACACTTGAATTATACAGCAATATTCCTTAATTGTCAAGCACGATTGAATAATTTTTATTCTTAAACTTATTCAGATGCCATAATAGAGAGGTGAAACCGCATGGCAAACAGAATCAAGGGTATCACGGTCGAAATTGGCGGTGATACCACCAAGCTGTCGAAGGCGCTGGAAGGTGTCAACAAGAACATCAAAAGCACCCAGACGCAGCTCAAGGACGTGCAGAAGCTGCTGAAGCTCGATCCTACCAACACGGAACTGTTGTCGCAGAAGCACAAACTCCTCGCCGATGCGGTGTCCGCTACCAAAGATAAGCTGCAAACGCTGAAAACCGCTGCGGAACAGGCAAATGATGCCCTTGCCCGTGGCGACATTTCACAGGAGCAATACGATGCGCTGCAGCGTGAGATCATCGAAACCGAGCAGGAGCTACAGAACCTCCAGCGTGAGGCGGATGCATCGCATACAGCGCTGGTTAAGCTGGGTGAAGCAGGAGAAGTGCTGGAAAAGGTCGGCGGCAAAATCGCTGACGTCGGCGAAACGCTCACAACCCATGTGACCGTTCCTGTTCTTGCGGCGGGTACTGCTGCCGTCAAGACGGCATCGGACTTCGATTCTGCCATGAGCAAGGTTGCTGCTGTTTCCGGTGCGACTGGTGAAGACCTCGATGCCCTGCGCAACAAGGCTCGTGAAATGGGCGCTAAGACCAAGTTCTCAGCATCGGAAGCCGCCGAGGCTATGAACTACATGGCGATGGCAGGCTGGAAAACAACAGATATGCTCAGCGGTATCGACGGCATCATGAACCTTGCCGCTGCTTCCGGTGAGGACTTGGCAACAACCTCGGATATTGTAACTGATGCACTGACCGCTTTCGGCTTAACTGCTGCCGGCAGCGGTCATTTTGCTGATGTGCTGGCGGCTGCTTCCAGTAACGCAAACACCAATGTTTCCATGATGGGAGAAACCTTCAAGTATGCAGCGCCGATTGCAGGTGCGCTGGGCTTCTCCTGTGAAGATACAGCACAGGCAATCGGTCTGATGGCGAATGCGGGTATCAAGTCCACGCAGGCAGGTACATCGCTCCGTTCTATCATGACGGCACTTTCCGGCGATGTGAAGTTCTGCGGTGAAAAGCTGGGTGAGATCGAAATCCAGACCACCAATGCCGACGGCTCCATGCGTAACCTCAACGACATTCTGGAGGACTGTCGTGGGGCTTTCTCGCAGCTCTCCGAATCCGAAAAGGCATCGGCGGCGCAGGCGCTGGTCGGCAAGAATGCCATGTCCGGCTTCCTTGCGCTGATGAACGCTGCGCCCGGAGACATTAACAAGCTGAACGGCGCAATCAATAACTGTGACGGCACATCACTCCGCATGGCAGAAACCATGCAGGACAACCTCGGCGGACAGCTTACGATCCTGAAATCCCAGCTACAAGAGCTCGCCATTGCTTTCGGTGAAATCCTGATGCCTGCGATTCGTGCGATCGTCAGCAGGATTCAGGGCTTCATCGATAAGCTGAACGCCATGTCGCCTGCGACAAAGGAAACCATTGTCAAAATCGCACTGGTAGCGGCGGCACTCGGACCTCTCCTTGTCGTTATCGGCAAAACTATGGTCGGTGTCGGCAAGCTGATGCAGCTTATTTCCAATCTCCCGACGATGATCGCGGGCGCAAAGGCGGCATTCAGTTCGCTTGGCGCTGCCATTGGCGGTATCTCTGCACCTGTGGTCGCCGTCATTGCAGTCATTGCGCTGCTGGTGGCGGCTTTTGTGCATTTGTGGCGTACCAATGAGGACTTCCGGAATAAGATCACAGCGATCTGGGAGCGCATCAAGGGTGTGTTCGAGAGGCTGACCTCCGGCATCGTTGACCGCCTGAATGCGCTGGGCTTTGATTTTGAAAATATCACCGAGGTCATCAAGGCTGTATGGGATGCATTCTGCAATTATCTCGCACCGATCTTTGAAACGGTGTTCGGATACATTGCGGACTATCTCTCGGCGGTGGTTGATGTGATCCTCGGTATTCTCGATGTATTTATCGGCATTTTCACCGGCGACTGGGAACAGGCGTGGAACGGTATCAAGGAAATTTTCAGCGGCATCTGGAATGCGATCACTTCTCTGTTGAAGCGTGCATTCGAGCTGCTGTGTAATATTTTTGGCACCGACCTTGAAACCGTCAAAAACTTCTGGGTGGGTGTCTGGACGAGCATTAAGAACTTTTTCGTCAACATCTGGAACAGCATCAGCACATTCGTTTCCAATGTGCTGAACGGCATCAAGAACTTTTTCATCACGGTCTGGACTGCAATCAAGGACTTTTTTGTCGGCATCTGGACTGCGATCTATAACGCAGTAGCCGAAAAGGTCAATATGGTGAAGGCAGTGATCGAGTTCGTATGGAATGCGATCAAGACCGCAATCACCACGGTTATGAATGCGATCTGGTCTGTAATTACTACGGTATGGCAGACGATTTATGACATCATTTCGCCGCTGCTGGAGGCTTTCAGATATCTGTTTGAAACAATCTGGCAGGCAATCCAGATCATCATCGGTGCAGTCATGGACTGGATTCATGAGAAGATCACTACGATCTGGAATGCGATTGTCGGCTTCATCACGCCGATTCTTCAGGGCATTCACGACTTCTTCGTGACAATCTGGAACGCGATCAGCACGGCAGTATCGACAGCACTGGATGCAATTCACAATGTGGTGACGACCGTCTGGAACGCGATCTCCGGATTTATTTCCGGGGTGCTAAATACAATCTATTCCGTTGTATCTTCCATCTGGAATTCGATCAGCGGATTCATCAGCAGCGTGCTGAACGCCATCAAAAATACAGTATCGAACATCTGGAACGGCATCAAAACTACGATCAGCAATGTGCTGAACACGATCAAGACGACCGTTTCTTCCATCTGGGATAGCATTAAATCTGCCGTTTCGCAGAAGATCACAGCGATCAAGGATACCATTGTCAACGGCTTCAATGCCGCTGTCAGCTTCATCAAGAACCTTGCATCGCAGGCATTCCAGTGGGGCGCAGATATCATTAACGGCATTGTTAACGGCATCAAAAACTGTATCAACAAGGTAGCTGATGCGGTCAAGGGTGTAGCGAACAAAATCAAGTCGTTCCTCCACTTTTCTGTACCGGATGAAGGTCCTCTCGCGGATTTTGAAAGCTGGATGCCGGACTTTATGCAGGGCTTAGCGGACGGTATCTCCGCAAATGAGGCGGTCGTAACCGATACTTTGACCGGCTTCTCGACCAAGATCACCGAAACGGTCGCAAATAACATCAAGACTGCGCTCACGAATGTGGTCGGCACGGTCAAGGATTTCATGCAGAATGTGTTCTCGACGATCACGACCGTGTGGTCAGAGTCGCAGGGCTCTGTTGCTGCGGTGCTGGATAAGATTAAGTCGGATGTCGTTTCGGGCTGGAAAAAGATCGCTGGCGTGATCAAGGACTCCCTCGATGGCATCAAGACTGTCATCACTACCACATGGAAGGCGGCTGGCTCCATTATCGAATCCGCGCTGAACGGTATCAAGAAAACTGTGGCGGCGGTCTGGTCAGCAATGAAAACGCTCATCAACACCGGACAGCTTGACATTAAAAATGTGATCTCCACCACATGGAATGCTGCAAAGGATGTTGTGAATACGGCGCTGACAGCCATTAAATCTGTGATGGCTACGGTCTGGAACGCCATGCCGGACATCGTGCGGAACCCGATGAACAAGGTCAAGGATTCCGTGCTGTCCATCTGGGATAACGTGAAAAGCGGCATCAGCGAACGGCTCGGCTGTGTGCGGGATGCGGTGACCAGCGCAATGAACAGTGTCTACAACGCGGTCATGGAAAAGGTGAACAGTTCGTGGTCTTGGGGACGCGACCTCATGCAGAACCTCATCAACGGTCTGAACTATATGCTCGGCAACCTGATCAATACAGTCGCTGACGTGGCTCGTGCGATCTCCGATTACCTGCATTTTTCCGTGCCGGAGAAAGGAGCGCTGGCATCGTTCGAGGAGTGGATGCCGGACTTCATGAAGGGGCTTGCAAAGGGTATCAACCAGAGCAAGAAATATGTGGAAAAGGCGGTGTCCGGTGTCGCTGATGCGATGCAGCTCACAATGGAATCCGGTCTTAGCATGAAGCTGGACGGCATTTCCGGCGCGATGCTGGACGGCAGCGTTGGCACAACTGTGATCAACAACTACAATAATGACAACAGCCGCACAGTGAATCAGACAAACAATAGTCCGAAGTCGCTGTCACGGCTGGAAATCTACAGGCAGACAAGGAATGCGCTGGGGGCAACATGATGAGGGTGGGCTTTGTGCCTGCCCTTTATCTGCCCTACAAATTGGAATTTATCGGTTATAAAATGTCAGCATTTTTTCAATTGCTTCCTTTGTTTCCATTAAGCTATTATACTCAATCATATCATCAATATAACTCAGTGAATTAAAAGGTTGTTCGTAACCATCAACACGCAAAGGCAGGATATTAAACAATTCATAGCATTTGGTAGTAAACAACTTTAAACTTACTACTTCAGAATGAGATATTTTGTAAAGCTCATGAAATAATGTTTTCCCAAACAAATCAGTATCAAAATAATCTATTTCATAATCAAAATATCTTTTTATTCTTAAAAACGACTTATCAACATCGGTACATAGTTCTAATTCGAGTAATACATCATTATTTGAATCATTCAAGAATAGTTTATCAAGAAAATCCATATATGCTTGACCGTCACTTAAATTTAGCTTCCAAAGATAAGCATAGACAAATAGTTTATACATACAATCACCTTGCTAAATTCTGATTTGCAGAGGTCTTGCCCTCTGCCTTATATAGCCTATTATACACTATCCACCCCGAAAAAGTCAAGGAGGTGCAGCCTATGTTTTACACCCTTATCCTCGAAAATCAAGCCGGAGAGCGTGTTGACCTCTCCGAGACCGCAAACAAGTTCATGTTCAACAAGATCGATGGGCTTTCGCCGCCTGCAGGTACGATCAGCACCTCCAGCTATGCAGGCATGGACGGCAGCTACCTCAACAACGCCTTCATTGAGAAGCGGAATGTGGTCATTCAGTTCCAGATGCGCGGCACAGGTATCGAAAAGCGCCGCCATCAGCTTTACAAGGTGGTGAAGCCTTCCCGCTACATCAAAATCTACTACAAGACTGCCAACATTGACGTGTTTTCGGAAGGCTATGTCGAGACCTGCGAGGTGGAGAATTTCGAGCAGTTCGTCAGCGGTCAGATTTCTATTATCTGCCCGGACATCTACTGGTATTCCACGGAATCGGTCATGGCGTATTACAGTCAGGTCACCGGCGCTTTCACATTCCCGTTTCCGACCGAGAGCAATCCGGAACCGTTCGTGCTGGGCAAATACAACACGCAAAACATCATGGAGATCATCAATGACGGTGACGAGACCGGCTTTACGCTGGAGATCGAAGCAATCGCAGATGCCCGTTCGCCGACGCTGTACAACGCCGACACAGACGAGTATCTGCAAATCACCGGAGATATTCTCGCAGGCGACATTATTACGATCACCACCAAGACCGGCAATAAGACCGTCACGCTGGATCGCGGCGGCATCAAGACGAATATCATCAATCGGCTGGTTTCCGGCTCCACATGGCTGACGCTGCGTGAAGGAAAGAACCGCTTTTATCTGCGCGGCACAGGCTTGCAGAACCTCAAGGTGAAGATCGTCCACACGAACGCTTATCTGGGGGTATGATATGCAGATCGAAATTTACAAAATGATCGCGGACGGCGCGTCCCTGACAATCACACTGGAAGCGATCTGCGACAGCTTTTCTTCGCTCCTGTGGGATATTGAATACTACAAGTGCGGCAGCTTTGAGGTGTATATCGCAGCAAGTCCCCGAAATATTGATATTTTCCAGACCGGCAGAATCATCGGGCGCGATGATGACAGTCAGCACTTCGGGCTGATCGAATCCGTGCAGATCGACACCAATGCCGAAAACGGCGACTATCTGACGGTGCGGGGGCGATTCCTCATGTGTTTGCTGGAACGCCGCATCATCTACCCGACACTGAGCTTTACGGCGCTAACGGCATATTCCGGCATCGTCCGGACGGCGATCACGCAGAATGCGATCAATTCAGCGGGGCGGAAGATTCCGGGACTGTCGCTCGGAGACATCTCCGGCGCTTGCTGGGAACAGACCGTTAAGCTGCAGGTCAGCTACGCCAACCTCATGGAGTGGGTGTACACGATCTGCGAGAAAATCGGCGGCACGGCAAATATCCGGCTGGTGAAGGATATCGGCGAGACCTATAAAATGCTGCTCGACCTCTCGGAAGGCACCGACCGCAGCGTGATGCAGGAGGACAATCCCCATATTGTCTTCTCCGACGCATACAGCAATCTACTGTCCTTCAGCTACGCGGAGGATGCCGCAATTCAGCGTAATTTCGCGTATATTCTCGGTCACGGCGAGGGCGATGCCCGCAAGCGCACGACATACTATATCCAGTCTGAGCCGACATATCTCGACAGATATGAGGTATACGTGGATGCCGACGATATTTCAGAAGAACAGCAGATCGACGGGCAGTCCGTCCCGATTCCGGAGGAGGAATACATCGAGCTGCTGAAAACACGAGGCTCGGAACGGCTGGTGCAGCCGAAAACGGTATCCGAATCGGAGATCGCTGCGCACAACACACAATATGTGTATAACAAGGATTATGCCGTCGGCGATTATGTGACAGTGCAGCACCGGCGCTTCGGTATGATACAACCGAGAATCCAGCTCATCGGCATGATTGAGGGCTTCGACCAGAACGGCAGAAGCCTGACACCAACTTTTAAGGACACCTGAGTATGAGGCAGGATGCTGCCCGAATACGAAGGCGTACCTTTATCAGATTTAAGAAAGGTAGGCATGATGTATGGCATTTTCATTTGGCTTTTTTAACGCAAAAAACCTCGACCGAACCTACACAGCCGAGAATTTCTGTGACTATCTCGGCAGCATTATCTGTAACGGCATTCAGGATAACTATGGCAGATGCTTTGACCTTTCCGCAGGCACAGGGCTTTCCGTTACTGTAGGAACCGGTAAGGCGTGGATCAACGGTCATTATTTTATCAACGATGCAAGATATAGCATCGACCTTTCCGAGTATATGGACGAATCGCTCCCACGCTATGTCGGTATTGTGATCTATCTGGATACCACGGAGGCTGTCCGCAATGTGAGCCTTCGTCTTTTCCCCGGCACACCTGCTGAAAATCCGGGCTTGCCGTCTATCCCGCAGGACGAAGATCATGTGCGGCTCCTGATGTATGCGGTGCGCCTTAATCCGGGTGCGACCTCGCTTTCTGACCGTGACTGGTTCGATTACCGCGAGGACAGGAACGTCTGCGGTTACTGTCAGTGCATTCTCGGCAAGTGCAAGGTCACGGATATGCTTGCGGAAATGGCGCAGATCAATGCAACGCTGGAAGAATTGCAGGCGGAGAATGAGGAGCTTACAAATCAGGTGGCAGAGCTTCAGGCGGCTGTTGAGGACATCGGCGATGTTGTCGCTGCTGGGCAGTGCGGCGAGAATGTATTCTATGTCATGTATTCGACCGGCAAAGTGCTTCTGCGTGGAAGCGGTGCGATGTATGACTATGATCTGAATACGAATCCATCACCGTTCTACAGAAACAGCGCGGTCAAAAGTGTCGTAATCTCCAACGGTATTACATCTGCTGGCGATGACTCTTTTGAACGCTGTCTGAATCTGGAGTCTGTTTCGCTTCCGGCAACTCTTACTAAGATTGGCAGTGGTGCATTCATGCCAGCAGATGAAACTATGGGTTCGGCAGGAAAGCTGACAAGTATTGTTATTCCACAAGCAGTGACAGAAATCGGCGGCGGAGCTTTCTGGGGTGCTGCATTGACTTCCGTGACGATTCCATCAAATGTTGCAACAGTCGGCAAATATGCTTTTAACGATTGTACCCGATTGCAGTCGGTCAGATACGAAGGCTCTGTGATTGGCGGCTTTATGTTTGTCAGATGTACAAGTCTTTCGGAGTTTACCATTGCTCATACAGTTACAAGTATCGGAGAACACTGCTTCAATTACTGCGCAAATCTGGAAAACATCATCTATGAAGGCAGCCTTGCAGATTGGGCTGCTATCACCAAAGGAACTAACTGGGCAGGTAAAGGCGGGATGGAAATTGGTAATTCAGGTCTTACAAGAATCCAGTGCCTTGATGGGCATCTGGAATGGGATGCTGAGAATCATGAATGGGTGGAGGTGCATGAATAATGTGGAAATTCCTTGTTAAGAACCAGAGTATTGAGATTCTGGAGCGAGAAGTTCTCGCTGACCATCAGATTCAGTATGTGCAGTTCAAGTTTACCTTTGATGGCGACTGGAAGCGCTTTCACAAGGTGGTGCAGTTCTCGCAGTGCGACGAAACATACAGCATCGTGCTCGGAACGGACGGCACATCCTTGTACCTGCCTGCGGAGCTTCATGTGGGCGCGGCAAAAATGTCGGTGTTCGGCTATGACACAGCGGCGGATACTACTGTCAGGGCTACGACGGTTCCGGTAACGCTGAATATCCGTCCTTCCGGTTTTGTTGGCGATGACGATCCGCCGATCCCGCCGACACCCGACCTCTACCAGCAGCTTCTGCAGAAGATCGATGAAGCGGCAAAGGGCGAGGATGGTAAGAGCGCCTATGAAATTGCGGTTGAGCACGGTTTTGTTGGTACGGAGGAGCAATGGCTGGAGTCCCTGCGCGGCGCTGACGGCGAGACACCGGATATGTCCGAATACCCGAAAACGACCGAGGTGCAGACCATTGTCGATCGTGAGATCGAGCAGGTCGTGGTGAATTTCCACACACACGACAACAAGGATACGCTGGATGCGATCACACCGGAGCTCTTTGCAGACCTGAACGGCTTGCAGCAGTTTGAGGATCAGACGCAGTACAATCTTCAGACGATGGAAGAGGAAATCATGCCGCTGAGACAGCAGGCGCATACACATAACAATGCTGCTGTATTGGATGCGCTTACCGAGCAGTATATGCAGGATCAGGAGACATTCCGCAGTTCCACTACAAATACTCTGAAAGGCATCAGCACAGCTATCAGTGAACTGAGTGCCAAATCGCACACGCATCCCAATAAGGCAGCGCTGGACAATATCACGCAGGAAATGCTGGATGATATTGCTTCCATTTCGACCGTGGTCGGGCAGGCGCACTGGCATCACAACCTGACGATCCTGAACGGCATCACGGAGTCCCATATCTCCCGCTGGAATGAGGCGTACACCAGCGCCATGAACCTCAACGAGCGCGTCGGGGTGAACGAGGGTGTGTTTGAGCGCTTCAAGACAGAAATCCTCTACGACATGACCGGTGCGAAAAATTCGATTCAGGATATCCTTACACGCCTTGCTGTCGTGGAGGACACGCTCTCCGGAGTTGAGGACGCGCTTGCGGCGATTGTGGAGGTGACGGAATGAGCATTGCAAATTATCTGACGGCGCTGGACGAGCAGCGCGACCAGCTTGCCCGCAACCTCGTGACAATGGGCGTGCAGGCATCTGAAAACGAAAAGCTGAATACGCTGGTGCCGAAGGTGCTGGATATTCCGCAGGGACGACCGGAAACCACGCTGTTCAAGGCGGGCATTGACGCCATCCACGATTATGGGGAAAACATCTACACCTTCTATAATGACGGCTATCGTTCGCTGGCGGGCTTTTCGGAAACCTACCCGAATTTCTGCTGCGAGGAGAACGGCTACGCGATCTACTACAACCAGCAGGATTTCAACTGGGGCGCGACGCTCTTTACGCAGTGCGTGACACCGGTACACATCACCCGCGACAAGTCTATCCTGTTCAGCTATATGTCCGGCTTCTTTGGCTTGGGTGAGATGTGGCTGGTACCGAAAGCGGCGCAGTCCATGTCTGCTGCCGATACTGCACGATATATCCACGAACAGGTCATTGCAGGACATGGTATCGCGGTGCCGTTCAACTGGCTGAATACTGAGAATGAATACATCACGGTGCTGATTTCCTGCAGCAGCATCCAGCAAGGTGACTATTATCTCACATGGAAAGCCATCACGGATAACACGCACCCGTATATCCGAAATATCAAAATTCTGGAGGTATAACATGAAAGAAACCATGTGCATGGTGATCGGCGCGATCGGCGGCGGCATCGCAGCGCTTTTCGGCGGCTGGGATTCTGCGCTGGTCACGCTGATTATTTTTATGGGCATCGACTTTGCAACCGGTTTGATCACTGGTGCAATGGGAAAATCCAAGCACAGCAAGACCGGCAAGCTGAACAGCAAGGCTGGCTGGTACGGGCTTGCGAAGAAGAGCAGCATCCTGATGCTCATTATTGTAGCAGTGCGGCTGGATATTCTGCTGAATACCAACTATGTGCGTGATGCGGTGTGCATCGCGTTCTGCGTCAATGAGCTGCTTTCCATCGTGGAAAACACATCGCTCATGGGTATTCCGTATCCGCCAGCGCTGAAAAATGCGATTGAAGTTCTGCAGAAGCAGGCAGGGAGAAAGGAAGAGGACGATGATTAAGACCTACGGTTATGACGATCGGACACAGCTTTCCGCACATTTCAATGCAAGTGAGTTCCGCTGCAAATGCGGGCAGGCACACGATTTTCAGCTTTCTGATGAACTGGTCGGGAAGCTGGAACAGCTTTATGCAGCCCTGAATTGCAGCAAGATCATCGTCACCAGCGGCTTTCGCTGCGTGACGCATGATAAAAGTGTCGGCGGCAGCGGTACCGGACAGCACACGATCGGACGCGCAGCGGACATCTGCTGCTACGGACAGGACGGGCAGCCGATCAGCTCGAAGCTGGTCTGCTGCAAGGCACAGGACATCGGCTTTTCCGGCATCGCCAACATCACGGCGGCATATCAGTACACTCATGTGGATGTGCGCAGCGGTTCAAAGTGGTACGGCGATGAGGTGAAGGGCAACAGCTCCGTCACGAAGGACTTTTACAGCTATTTCGGCATCCAGAAAGGCGGCGATACAACCGTGAAAGGCATTGATGTGAGCGTGCATAACGGCAGCATCGACTGGGGCAAGGTAAAGGCGGCTGGCATCGATTTTGCAATTCTCCGCGCAGGCTACGGCAAGCTCGAAAAGCAGAAAGACGAGCGTTTCGAGGCGAATTACTCCGGCGCAAAGGCGGCGGGTGTCGCTGTGGGCGCGTACTGGTACTCCTATGCGATGGACGAGGACGAGGCGCGACAGGAGGCAGACGTGTTCCTCTCTGTCATCAGGGGAAAGCAGCTTGACTACCCGGTTTATTTCGATCTGGAGGAGAAGAAGCAGTTTGACCTCGGTCGTGAGAAGGTTTCCTCGATCATGCGGACTTTCCTTGAGCGTGTGGAGGCAGCGGGCTATTTCGTCGGACTCTACGGCTCGGCTTCCTCGCTCACAACACATACGGAGGATGAAATAAAGCGCCGTTACACCATCTGGCTGGCACACTGGGTTGACAAGACCAGCTATGACGGATCCTACGGAATCTGGCAGCATTCCGAAAAAGGCAAGGTTGACGGTATCTCCGGCAATGTCGATCTGGACATCGGCTATCAGGATTTCCCCGCAAAGATCAAGGCGAAGGGGCTGAACGGCTACGGCACGGAAGAAGTCCTGCCGAATCCGCCTGCACCTGCTGCGGAGGACAGCATCACGGTGGAGGTCACGGTTGACGGCAAGAAGTACAGCGGAAAACTGAATAAGGCATGATATGGAGCGCCCGTCAGGAATTTTTCTCGGCGGGCGTTATTTTTTTCGTCAAATCGTGCTCCTCCTTTCCAATAGGAAGTAGGAGGTGTTGATATGACAAGCATTGAAAAAGAAAGTATCCGGAAGCTTGCCGCATCCGGGCTGTCCCATGCGAAAATTGCAGAGCAGCTTGGTATTCCGAAGGGGACGGTGAAATCGTTCCTGTACCGCACAAAGGATGACAGCGCCTGCGCCAATTGCGGCAGCACACTGATTCCTACGCCGCATAAGCGCCCGAAGAAGTTCTGCTGTGCGAACTGCCGTCTGGTCTATTGGAGGAAGCATCATGACGAAGGATAAGGTGCAGGATCTATCTGCCTACAAAATGGCAGCGGCGATATTCCGAAAATTTCTCTCTAATGGACTGATTACCCGGACGGAATTCCACAGAATCATGTCAAAAATCGCCGAAGAATACAATGTATCATTGTGCAGTATATATCGCGAAAAGCCTTGACTTTATGCAGGTTTCAGAGTTAATATGGTCATGCGAGGTGAGGAAAATGGAACGGAAAATTGAACGAGTTCAATTCCCTGCAAAAATGCCGACGCTGAAAAATGTAGCAGCGTATGCAAGAGTATCCAGCGGAAAGGATGCCATGCTACACAGCCTGTCCGCGCAGGTCAGTTATTACAAGGAGCTCATCAGCAAGCAAAAGGGCTGGAAGTTCTGCGGCGTTTATGCCGACGAAGCCCTGACCGGCACAAAGGATAACCGTGAGCAGTTCTGCCTGCTTCTGGAAGCGTGCCGCAGGGGTGAGATCGACATGGTGCTGACAAAATCCATCAGCCGCTTTGCTCGGAACACGGTCACATTGCTGGAGACCGTCCGTGAGCTGAAGCTCCTGAATGTCGATGTCTATTTTGAGGAACAGAACATCCACAGCATATCGCCGGACGGAGAACTGCTGCTGACGATTCTGGCAAGCTATGCACAGGAGGAAAGCCTGTCGGCAAGCGAAAACCGGAAATGGCAGATCCGGAAGGACTTTGAAAAAGGCAAGATCGGCAGCATTACCATATTCGGGTACCGGCGCAATGCTGACGGGGTTCTGGAAATCGAGCCCGATGAGGCAGAGATCGTCCGGATGATATTCTCCGACTACCTGTCAGGAATGGGCGGACGGATGATTTCCAACAAGATCAATGAAATGGGGGTTCGTACCCGTCAGGGCAATCTCTGGACATCGCCGCGTATCAAGGAAATCCTGCAAAACGAAAAATATACCGGAAAGATGCTGCTGCAGAAGTATTACCGTAACAACCACATCGAAAAGCGCAAGGTCACCAATCACGGAGAATTGCAGCGCTACCTGATCGAGGATGCGCATGAAGCAATCATCGACATGGAGACCTTTGAGCGTGCGCAGCAGGAAATCCAGCGGCGGCAGATGTATAACTACGGCAACGCCCGGAAGCGCTATCCTTTATCTGGGAGAATCATCTGTGCAGGTTGCGGGAAGCATTATCAGCACAAGAATTACCAACAGGGGGATGTATGGCTATGCAGCACTTATGCACGGCGTGGAAAGAAATACTGTCCGACTGCAAAGCAGTTATCTGAAAAAGCTCTCTATGCGGCTATGGAGGGCATCGGGCAAGTTTCCACCATTACGGTCAAGGGGAATCTGCTGATCTTCCAGTTGGAAAACGGTGAGAGCATCACCAGAGAATGGCAAAATCCGTCACGCTCGGAAAGCTGGACAGAGGAAATGCGGCAGCAAGCACGTGAAAGGAGTCAGCATGGAAAGAAAGGTCACAATCATTCCGGCGTCGATCAATCCGCAGACGCGGATGCCGGAGACAGCGAAGGTCAAGCGTAAGGTTGCAGGATATGCGCGTGTCTCTACGGAATTTGAGGAACAGCAGACATCCTACGAGGCGCAGATCGAGTATTACACCAACTATATCAAAAGTCGTGACGACTGGGAGTTCGTCAAGGTCTATACGGATGAGGGCATCAGCGCGACCAGCACTGCTCACCGCGACGGCTTCAATGCCATGATCGAAAATGCCCTGAACGGCAAAATTGACCTCATCATCACAAAGAGCGTCAGCCGATTCGCACGAAATACGGTTGACAGCCTGACGACCATTCGCAAGCTGAAGGAGCACGGCATTGAGTGCTATTTTGAGAAGGAAAATATCTGGACATTTGACGGCAAGGGTGAGCTGCTGCTGACCATTATGTCCTCGTTGGCACAGGAAGAAAGCCGGTCGATTTCGGAGAATGTGACATGGGGACAGCGGAAGCGCTTTGCAGACGGCAAGGTCAACCTGCCATACAGCCGCTTCCTCGGCTATCGGAAGGGTGAGGACGGCTTGCCGGAGATCGTTCCGGAGGAAGCGGAGATCGTCCGGCTGATCTATCGCACCTTTATGGAAGGAAAAACGCCATACAAGATCGCAAAGATGCTGACGGAACGCGGCATCCCGACAGCAGGCGGCAAATCTCACTGGCACCAGACCACGATAGAGAGCATTCTCACCAATGAAAAATACAAGGGTGCTGCACTCCTGCAAAAACGCTATACCGTCGACTTCCTGACAAAGAAGCGGGTAATCAACGAAGGTCAGGTGCCGCAATACTACATCGAGCACTCCCACAAGCCGATCATTCCGCCGGATGAGTTTGAGGAAGTGCAGGCAGAGCTGACCAGAAGAAGGAAGCTGGGACGGCGATACAGCGGCAACACCATTTTTTCTGCAAAGCTGATCTGCGGGGACTGCGGCTCTTATTTCGGCGCAAAGGTCTGGCACAGCACTTCCAAATACCGCCGGATCATCTGGCAGTGCAACCACAAGTTCAAAGGAAAGAGCTTCTGCACCACGCCGCATCTATACGAGGAAGAAATCAAGCAGCGGTTTGTTAAGGCATTCGGAGCGTTCTTTGAAAAGCGTGACGAGGTGCTTGCAGTCTGCAAAAGGCTGGTGCAGGAGCTTTCCGATACATCTGCCATTGAGGAACAGATCGAAGTAGCAGCCACCGAGATGAACGGCATCGCCGATCAGATCCGTGAGCATATTCACAAAACTGCCATGACAGAGGAGAACGGCGATGCACAGTACAAAGCCCTGACTGAGCAATTCAAGAAAGCCGAGGATAAACGGAAACGACTCCAGAAGCTGCTCGATGACCAAATCAGCCGCGTGGACACGATGAACAGTTTTCTGAGAAAGATTGAAAGCACTGAGGAAATCACCACATTTGATGACGACCTGTGGCGCGTGTCGGTGGAGTCCGTCACGGTCTACGGAGACGGAAATATGCTGTTCCGCTTTATGGACGGGAGAGAAATTACTGCATAAGATTCATATACCATGCTGCCCACTGCCAGATCATCTGACAGTGGGCTTTGTCGTTTCCGTCAATCTTTTCTCCAACCCATTGACTTTCTGACGGAATTGTCAGATAATGTGGTGCGGAGGCGATTGACATGAAACGGGAAATGGCATACCGCATACAAAAATACATCCTGAAGCAGAAATTGCATGACGGTGAGATCACAGCGGAGGAAGCGGCATTGCGGCAGGTGCAGCTATTGAGTGAGCTTGATCCGCCGTACCGCAGCATTGAGGAGGCGGGCGATTTTGAAAATCGAGAAGATACCAGCGACAAAGAAAGCGCAGATAGCTGAAAAGACGAAAATCCGTGTGGCAGCTTATGCTCGTGTATCGACCTTGCAGGACGAGCAACTACACAGCCTTTCGGCACAGAAGGACTACTACCAGAAATACATCCGGAAGAATCCGAACTGGGAGTTTGTCGGCATCTATGCGGACAGCGGCATTTCAGGTGGCTCCGTTCAGACAAGGGCGGAGTTCCAGCGGATGATCGCCGACTGCATCGCGGGGAAAATCGACCTGATCGTAACAAAAAGCGTATCCCGCTTTGCACGGAATACGCTGGATACATTAAATACATTGCAGCAGCTACGACAACTGAACATCGGTGTGTTCTTTGAGCGCGAGAACATCAATTCTCTCGACCAGAACGGTGACCTGCTGATTGCTGTTCTGGCTGGCTATGCGCAGGAGGAAAGCCGTTCGATTTCAGAAAACACGAAATGGGCGATACGGAAAGGCTACTCCAGAGGTGTATACCATTTTCCGTTCGCACGGCTGCTGGGCTATGATGCCGGAATGACCATCAACGAGCAGCAGGCGGTGATCGTCAGGTATATCTTTCGCTCCTACCTGCAATGGAAATCCTGCTATGCCATTTCCAAAGCGCTGAATGAAAGCGGTGTCCCGACGACCTTCGGCGGGAAGAACTGGCGAACTGATACGGTCATATCCATACTGCATAACGAAAAATACCGGGGCGATGTACTGCTCCAGAAAAACTTCATCCCGGACTACACCACACATCGGATTGTGAAAAACACCGGAGAGGTGGCGAAGTATTATGTCCACGAGGCACATGATGCAATCATCGCACCGTTCGTTTTTGACAAGGTGCAGGAGATGCTGCAACATCCGAAACCCAGCAAGGTTCATCCGATGAGTGGCATTCTGCAATGCGCTTGCTGCGGCGGATACTACCGTCCGCTGGTCTGGCATTCGACCACTACGCACGACCGGGTATGGAAATGCTGCCGGAAGAACATCCATATCTACGAGGACGACCTGTATGACGCCATCCGCAGAATCTGGAGCAAGCTGACCGGTATCCGGGCGACGCTGCTTGACTTTGATGATCTCACACTGATCCTCGGATCCGTCACGGTTCATCCGGGCGGGACACTGGTATTCCAGTTCGTGGACGGGAGCCGGAAATCGGTGAAAATTCGCCGGTGAAACGATTTGAAACGATTACTCGCATTTTGAAACGATATGAAACGATTTGAAACGATTACTCCGTCGGGATTTTATGAAACCACCCTGTTTTGCCCTATTTTGAAACGATTACAACACACCCTTGAAACGAATAAATCCCCGAAAGTGCGTACCTTCGGGGATTATCTGCGTTTATTTGAAACCAGAAATTGTATCAAAATAAACGGTGAGTTATGGTGGAGGCGGCGAGAATTGAACTCGCGTCCGAAAATTTATTCATACAACTTTCTACGAGTGTAGTTTATCATTTAAATTCCCTGAAGAAACCGCTGACAAACAAGCTGAATCAACAGGTAGTCCGAAGTCATTTTACAGGAACGGACACTCCCATAAAACGTTCACCGCTAATCGACGCTCAATATACAGCCGCGGTACTCTGTAAATGAACGGAAGCAGACTTAGGCTGCTACCTGTAAGTTATTTCTGCTTACAGTAATATTATTTCTAGCGTTTATATTTAAACGTGGTGCAGTTTAAAGAGTTTGCCCTGCTCTACTCGCTTATCGTACTTCAAAATCCCCGTCGAAACCTTTACGCCCCCTTAAAAATTAATCCTTGACTTCACAGAACGGTCTATTTCACGCATAGCATCACGTTTTGCAGCAGTTTCACGTTTGTCATAAAGTTTTTTACCTTTGCATAGACCAACCTGTACCTTAACTCTTGAATCCTTAAAATAAAGACTAAGTGGAATAAGAGTAAGACCTTCCTGCTTTATAGTGCCAAACAACTTATTGATTTCTTTTTTATGCATTAGCAGCTTACGCACACGCAAAGGATCTTTATTAAATATATTTCCCTTTTCATATGGTGATATGTGAAGACCTCTGATAAAAAGCTCTCCATTATCAATACTGCACCAACTGTCTTTAAGATTAACACTTCCCTGACGTATAGACTTAACTTCAGTACCGACAAGCTCAATACCTGCTTCATAAGACTCCAGAACGAAGTACTCATGACGTGCCTTACGATTTTCAGCAATTGTTTTTGTTCCTTTAGTCCGCATTAATCTCAACTCCCGTCTTGTTATATCAAAGTTCATAATAATTATAACCTCTTTTTTTATCATTGTCAAGTAAATATAAATAATAATTATTGTGAAACAAAATGAAAAAGCAAAAATAATGACGCAATTCTTAATGCAACACCCCACGAAACTTGTGCGGTGTTGCATTAAAGTATGACTTTGTTTACAAGACTGCACCTTACAGTAACACGACTCTGTCCGCCTAACGTACAGGTAAAAAGAGTTAAATCCCAATCCCCATTTATCATTTCTTCAATATTTTTACCATCAATAGTAATTAATTCGTCAACCTGATACACATATACATTGCCAGATAAATCAATAAATCTGATAACATCATCGCTTACCAACTTATTTATGTTGCCAAAATGACCCGAATAGTTATGAGCTGCAATCAATAAATTATTTTCATCAGCAGAACCTGAATATCTGCATGGAGAAATCTTTAAACCATTATATGTCCACTCCTTTTGTACAGGAAGTTCGATTTCCAGTGAAGGAATTTGAATTATACCAATATAGCTGTTGCCATCTATATTTTCCGATTTCTCATTTTTAGAAAGCAAATCCTCATATTCATTGATTTCAGGCAAAACAGTCGGATCAGTTGAAACAGGAATATACTCATCAAGCTTTGGTAATTTATATTCTGTTTTTAAAATTTCCATTACCTTTTCAGATTTAATTTCTGCTTTTCTGGCACTTTTAATATTATATCCAACCAATAATGCTGCAATTAAAATTAAAATAATACCAATTATCATTAAAAAGAGTCCGATTTTCTTTTTTTTCATGTTGCCTCCAAAGAGAAAAACTGTCATATTCATAACAAACAGAAGTATAAAAATCTGCATTGCACGAATATGACAGTTCATTATTACCCAAGTTACTTTTTATTTTCCTTATTTATATACCAACCAAAACTGAAAAGTACCAATCCTGCAAAACCAAGTACAGGAACCGGCCACCAAAGCTGACCAGTCTGCGGCAGTTTATCCTTTGAACTTACTGTAGTTGTAATACTGTTCTTTACAGTAGTATACGTTATTTGTCCGCTGCTTGTCAAGCCGCTGCCATTTGATGAAACTCTGCTTCCTGTAGCACTTGTACTGCTGCCGCCTTTCACTGTAGTAACCTGTGATGTTGTTACACTGCTTACATCAATTGTAGTAGACTGCGGTACAGACGTTGTTACCTTTGGCGGAAAGTTCTCATCATAAGTATTTGTAATAACGAAAAGCTCTGCTGTAACATTTCCTGATTTAACCGCACTTTGAGTATAGCTGACATAACAATTATCAGGAACACTATCCTCAATAACAGTCCAACGATAAATATTAGGAAGCTCATCCCATGTAAACTCCCAGTTGTTTTCCTCATTTAAAACTACAGTATCATAAAGCTCGCCGTCCTGAAACAGCTTAACAGTTATATCAGGAGTATTTTTAGCATATTCCCAAACCTTTTTTACTGTTCTGTCAGCAGTATTGTTTTCGTTACCACTGCTTACAAGTCCGATTTTAGGAATAATTGTCATATTCAAATCCCAATCACAGTCATACTTCTGACCATCTGCAATGCAGACAAGAGTAGGAACAGATAAAAACAATCCCAAGTCTTTTTTTACAGGTTCACCCAAAACCAGATAACAGCCCTCTTCCAAAGAATCAAAAGTAGCTGTTTCCTTTGAACTTGCAATTTTTGAATACAAAGGCTGAATATTTTGAGCTACAGCATATGCTTCAAGAGAATAGGCTGCGGATTTTATTAAGGAATCATTGCTTATATCAAACTTTACAGGAAAATCCGCAAATTCACCGCATAGCTTTACTGTTCCTGAATCAATAACATCTGCAACTCTGTATACACGCCAATGCATGTCAACTACCTGAATTTTAGCAGAACTGCTGTCTACAGTAAGACTTCCTCTTTCATCAGCTTCAGCATTAATCGGCATTATAAAAAAACATATAAGGTTAAACAGCAATGCAAAAATTCCAACCTTACCGATTATTTTATTGTGTACCACTATCCTCACCTGCTTTCGCATCAAAATTATCTGCCAGTCCTTTTTTCTTTTTCTTATGTTTTTGTCTTATTGAACCGCCTATAATTGTAAGAGAAAATGTAATTATCAGCAATGGAACTGCAATTACAGATGCAACAACCATTGGCTCAATCTGAACTGCATCTGACGAAACTCTGACAACAAGTTCAGGTGCAGCAGTTGCAATTCTCTTTCCTCTAACAAGAAGTCGGTGAGTATTAACTCCGTAAGGAGTGCATGTAAGAAGGGTTACATAATCCTTTCCGCTTGTTATTTCAAGATTGTTGACTTCCTGCGGTTCAACTATTACTATTCTGTCAACTTCATAGGTCAAAACCTCATTTAAGACTGTTACCGTAAACACATCTCCGACAACAAGCTTATCCAAATCACTGAAAAGCTTTGCGGAGGGAAGACCTCTATGTGCTGAGAGTACGGCATGGGTTGAATCTCCGCCTATCGGGAGAGTTGAACCCTCTAAATGACCTACTGCAATATTCAATACCTCAGCACTTGTGCCGTGATAAATCGGCAACTGTATCTGTATCTGCGGTATTGTAACATATCCCATAATGCCTGTTCCCGTAATATCGAGTACATCCTCATAGCCTGCAACATCTTTATAATTGCTAAGCGGAGAACCTGTTTCTTTCAATCGCCTATTATAGTCCTTTGCCGCCTCAAAGATTTCTGAATAATCCTCCTCGGAAAGATTATTCATTGCTTCATCATACTTAGCTATCGCATAACTCTGATGCTTTGTATTAATGTAATTGCTGACTGTCGGATAGAGCATTACGGAGAATCCCACGAGAAAAATCAGAATTAGAATTAATGTTGCAATCCAGCCATGTTTTTTCTTTTTCCTTGTTTTCACCTCATGGAACACTCCCTAATGCTCGCCCGCAAGAAATTCCTGCGGGCAAGCCTAGAATTTAATTAACCGTCATTTTGGTATGTCTTATTCTTAAATTAATCTTCGTTTTTGCCTAATCTCTTCTTTGTTACAAGAGCTATTCCTGAACCTACTACTAATGTTCCGCCGAGTACATAGAATATTGTTGTACCAATGCCACCTGTTGATGGAAGTGTTGAACCCTTATTGTTAGCAATGTTGATGCTTGCTATACCTGTAGCTACATCTCCTGTACCAGCATTACCGCCAGCTGTAACATCAAGTTTTGTTAATGCATCGGCCGGAGTAGAACTCCAAGTCTGATTATTTACTGTAGTAGCAGTTATAACAACTTCAACAGCATTTGTAAGTTTGTTATATCCGCTTGGAGCCTTGGTTTCTTCTAAGTAATATGTTCCGTCATCAAGACCAATAACCTTAAACAGACCATTAGTGTCAGATATAAGAGTAGTTGCATCTGCAGCAGTATCAGTCCAACCAGCAACCTTTGAGTCAGCATCAACCTTCACATATTCCTTTGTAGAGCCATTCATTCTGTAAAGTTTAAACTCTGCATTTTCAAGTTTTTTTGTATTATCAATTCCATCAACCTTTGTTGTATCAAGCTCATATGTAAATACAATTACCTTATCTTCAGGAGTTTCACCTGTATCACCAGGTTTTGTTGTGCCATCACCGGTTGCATTCGGATTATTTGAATATTCAAGCTTTACCTTATTTTCCTGACCAGGAAGTCCGATTTCAGCATTACTATTAAGTACTGCTGTATACTCAATAGTTACAATTGAATCTTTTGTAATTGACTGTATACCAGCTGTGTCTTTATCAATATCAATAGATTTAATATCATTAAATTTAACCATTAGCTCAGGGCCTCTTGTTCCAGGAATTGCTACTGCTGTTGAAACTTCACA
>ERZ857480.98151-NODE-152437-length-24736-cov-23.1905_pt1 | contig 24736 bp, 21 predicted proteins | sample MGYA00519767_ERZ857480 | MGnify/ENA primary metagenome ERZ857480 (study PRJEB31778, sample SAMEA3449210) | human gut metagenome | biome: human gut; feature: human-associated habitat; material: faeces | place: United Kingdom | collected 2010/2012 ...
AAGGACGCGATTTTGCGGAAAATCGCCTCCGGAAAGATGGAAATTTATGAAAGGAGAGTAACATCTATGAAAAAGTTACTCGCAATGGTGCTGGCTCTGGTCATGACTCTGTCTCTGGCTGTCAGCGCTAACGCAGCCTTTAAGGATGTCAAGGACATCAACGAGACTTATGCGGAATCCGCGGAAGTTCTCGCCAACCTTGGCGTTTTCAAGGGCTACGAGGACGGCTCCTTCAACCCCAAGGGTGACATCACCCGCGCTGAGGTTGCTGCGATCGTCTACCGCATCTACACCGGCGACGTCAAGGACGTCCAGGCAAAGAACTACGAAACCTACAACAAGTTTGCCGACATGGCAGGCGCCGGCTGGGCCAAGGGCTACATCGGCTACTGCGCGAACGCTGCGTTCATCAAGGGTTATCCCGATGGTAACTTCAAGCCCGCCGGCAAGGTCACCGGTTACGAGGCTCTCACTATGATCCTCCGCGCTGTTGGCTACGACAAGAACAACGAGTTCACCGGTGCTGACTGGGCGCTCAATGTTGCTCAGATCGCGCAGAAGAACGGTATCCTTGACAACGTCAAGGGCGTGGACCTCAACGCTCCCGCTACCCGTGAAGTGGTTGCTGAGCTCCTGTTCCGTGCTATCAACGTTCCCATGGTCTCCTACACCGCTGCGTTCGGCTATCAGAACGTCGGCCTGAGCACTGACGCGAACAAGGTCTTCACCGCGAACAAGACCCTCGGCAGCGAGGTCTTCGGCCTTGCCAAGGTCTCCGGCGAGATCTCCAAGGTCAGCTACCTCGACAAGACCACCCAGTTCACCTACACGGAGGACAAGAAGGACAAGAAGGACAAGACTGAAGAGGTCACTGGCGTTGACGCCGGCTTCGAGAACATCGGCTACGAGGGTTACGTCTGGACCGTTCCCGGCGCCAAGAAGACCGTCGCTGCTGTCTCCACCGTTTATGTCACCGGTGAGTCCCTCGGCAACTCCACCAACGGCACCGCTTATGGTAAGCTGGTCGACAAGGACAACGATGCTTACATCGCTGACAAGGCCGATCGCGTCTACTATAACGGCGTGCTCGTTAGCGGCAAGCTCACCGACACCATTGCCAAGATCAACAATATTGGCGTGAAGGTCGACTTCATCGACAACGATCACAACGGCAAGACCGACGTCGTCGTCGTCACCGACTACACTGTTGCTCAGGTTGCCGGCATTGCCAAGGATACCACTTCCACCGGCTCCAACGCTGTTGAGAAGAACAAGTACTACTTCAGCAAGGGCATCGGCGGCTACAAGGCTTCCGCTGTCTGCTGCGCTGACGAGCTGGCTCTGGACGATCTCGTCACTGTTGTCGAGTACAACAAGGCTATCTATGTCGACAAGGCTGAGTTCACCACCGATACCTTCAATGCCATCAACCGCGACAAGGTCGGCGGCGATCAGCGCAGCTACGATATCGGCGACAAGACCTACCTTGTCTCCAACAAGGGCACGACTGATCCTGACGAGCTCTTCACCAATAAGTATCTGAACAAGAAGGTCGACATCTACACCGATCCCTACGGCCACATCATCTATGCCGAGCTCAGCAAGGCTGACGTCAACTACCTGTTCGTTCTCAAGAACGACCACACCAAGGCTACCACCGGCCTGACCGACGCCAAGGTCGTCTTCGCTGCTGACGCCAAGGAAGAGGTCATCGGCGTGAGCAAGGTTGACGGTAAGACCGAGTTCAACCTCGGCGACATTACCCGGCACATCTACAGCTACACCGAGAACACCAACGGCAGCTATACGCTCAAGCGCGCTTGCGAGAAGGAGACCGATTTCACTAAGAGCTACAAGGCTGAGAGCTCCCAGTGGGGCGACTACGGCGTGAACAAGAGCACCAAGGTCATCGACCTGCGTACCGGCAAGGACAACGCTGTCTACACCGGCTATGCTGAGATCCCCGCTCTGACCGACGCTGAGGTTCACTGCCTTGTCAATGCTGACGGCTGGATCACTCTCGCTTACCTGGTCGGCGGCACCAACACCGAGGACCTGACTGCCGACCTGATCGTCTTCACGACCGACGCGAACAAGGAGAAGAAGGTCGATGACGAGACCTACTTCTACCTCGACGTCGTCTCCGACGGCAAGCTGGTCGAGAACTATGAGCTCACCGAGAAGCAGTACAACTACATCAAGGATCTCGGCGTCGGCGAGTATGTCTACAATGAGAAGGGCAAGCTCGATTCCTACACCGCCTTCACCGAAGAGTGGGTTGACGCCAAGTGGTCCGACGGCTCCATCAGGATCGGCGATAAGACCTTCAAGACCATCAGCGATGATGTTGTCTACAAGGTTCTCGACATCACCAACGGCAAGTGCTACGACCTCAACCGCGTCACTCTGGGCGACCTCGGCCTCGTCGAGAAGGACGGCAATGTCAACGTCAAGGCTTACCTGCACTATGACAAGTACAACAAGGCTGTCACCGAGCTGTACGTGATTGTCGGCAAGACTGCCACCGGCGCTGCAACCGTGAAGGGCACCAACCCCGATTACGTCTACGCTGTTGACAATGCCAACAACAAGATCACCAAGCACGCTGACGTTGAGAAGGTTCTCAATGCTGCTGACTTCCTGCGTGAAGCCAAGCTCGACGGCATCGTTGGCAAGCTCAACGACAAGGGCGACGGCAAGACCGCTGCTACCGCTTTCGAGCTGGTCGCTACCGGCTGCGAGACTAAGATCGTCAGCTCTGAGAAGTCCACTCTGGACGTCACTGCGATGGGCACCGACATGATTATCAAGGCGTTCTATCCTGAGGACACTGCTGCTGCTCTGGCTACTTCCACCAACGGCGTTCTTGCTTTCGAGGACACTTGGACCATGAGTGCCGGCAACAAGCTCGTCTTCTCCATCACCAACAAGGACGGCAAGACCGCTTGGTTCCACATCAGCCTTGATCTGCTCGCTCACAACTTCACTCTGACCAGCAAGAACGAGGCTCAGGTTAAGGTTGCCACTGCCGCTACCTCCGATGCCGAGGGCACGATCAAGGTTCACACCGACTATGCGACCTCTTCTCAGGTTGCCGATGATTCCAGCAAGCTCACCAGCATGCTGACTCCTGCCACCGGTGCGTCTCTCAAGTATGAGAACGGCAAGATCGTTGTCACCGCTGCTTGCGGCGATACCGCGAAGTACAACGTTGAGTATGCCAACGATGCTCTTGACTAATCCCTAACGCAAAAAAAGAAGACCCCCTCGGGGGTCTTCTTTTTTTGCCCTGATTTCAGCGGAATGCAACAAAGCTGTACGGCACATTGGCCTCGTTCAGCATCAGGGGGAAGTTAACATTCTGAATTTGGTCAATGAGCGCTTCGGTCGTAACGCCGACGCGGAAGCCGTTGTCCGTGAATTGCAGATACAGGTCCTGTCCTTTCACTGCGGCTTCGCCCGTCACATAAAACGAGGACGGGTTCATTGTCGGGTCCAGCCAGCCGCGCGTGATGATGACAAACTTCGGCTTGAAGCCGAGCGCGATCTCCTGTCCGCCGTCGGCCATCATTGCGCCGTTGCCGGTGTAGGTGCCGGCGGCGGTGCGCATATTGGTGAGCGCCTGCTCGATGCTGCCGAAAGCGTCGTTGAAGTCCTCCATCTTGATGAAGTCCTGCTTCTCCCACTGCGGGAGGGAATAGTTGTCGGTTTTTTTCATGCTGCCCCCCCTCTCAGCGTGTGCGGCGCACGACGCTCAGCACCGCGACAGCCTCGTCAATGCCCGCAAAGCGGTAGACGCGCTCGTCCGCCGCGCGTTGGGCTTTTTCGATGGGGTTGTCGAATTTCATCTGCGCCAGATGCTTGCAGATCTCGATCTGCGTTCTTGGATTTTGGTCATAATTGTGCATGCTGCTCCTCCTTTTTTGTGCAGCCCGCAGCCTTGCCGCGAACCGTTTACAGCTTTATCGCTGTAAACCCGTTTGTGAGACGTTCGGGTGCAACAGGAGGCAAAAAAATTTTTATCCCAGCGCAACATCAAGCACCATCATAAAAAGAAAGCCCACAAGAAAGCCGCAGGTCCACCGTCGGCTTCCCGCGCGCGGCAGCAGCTCTTCCGCCACAACGTAGAGCATCGCCCCCGCCGCAAAGCTCAAAAGCCACGGCATCAGCGCATGTACACGCGCCGCCGCCAGCACGACCAACACGCCGAACAGCGGCTCCACCGCGCCGGAGAGCACACCGGTTACAAAGGCGCGCAGCTTTGACTGCCCGGACTGAAACAGCGGCAGCGCCACCGCCGCGCCCTCGGGAAAGTTCTGCACGCCGATGCCGAGCGCCAGCGCCGCCGCGCCCGCAAGCCCCTCCCCGTCCGCCGCCAGCGCGAACGCGAGGCCGACGGCCATGCCCTCGGGGATATTGTGCAGCGTGATGGCGGACAGGAGCAGAAAATCGCTGTGCGTGACCCGCTCGCCGCCCCGCTGCCGCGTGAATTCGTCAAGCAGCGCCAGCAGCAGCGCACCCAGCACGATGCCCGCCGCCGCAGGCAGAAACGGCGGCAGCCGCCCCTCCGCCGCCGTCTGCTCGATGGCAGGCAGAATGAGGCTCCACACGCTCGCCGCCGTCATCACGCCCGCCGCAAAGCCCAGCAGCGCGCCCTGCGCGCGCTCGCAGACCGCACGGGCAAAAAAGAATACCGTCGCGGCGCCCAGCGCCGTCATCAGGAAGGTAAAGGACGTGCCGAGCCATGCCAGCATCAGAGGTCGGAGCATATCAGTTCATCGCCTTTACGGTTTGTCAGGCGGAAGCGCGCCTGTATGCCAGTATAAGCGCGGGACAGGCAGCGCGTGAAAAAAGAGCGCGGAGATGCTCTCCGCGCTCTTTCCCTATTCATTTTACTGCATCAGCTGCGCCACCATGTCGGTGTATGCGCCGGGATCTTCAAGCGGCAGCCCCGCAATGAGGTTCGCCTGCTCGTAGAGGATCTTGGCGTAGAGCGCCGCCTTGTCGCGGTCGCTCGCCATCGCCGCGGCCATCGCCTTGACGGCCGGGTGTGCGACGTTCAGCTCGAGGATCCGCTCCGCCTTGATCGGCTCGGGCATTTCAAAGTTCTTGAAATACTTTTCCATCTCGAAGCTGAAGCCCTCGCCCGCCGTCAGGCAGACGGGGTGGGTCTTCAAGCGGTGCGAAACTCTGGCTTTCTTGATCTTGTCGCCGAGCGTTTCCTTGACAAACTGCATCAGCTCCGCGCTCTCGCCGTCGTCCTTGTGCTCCTCTTCGTCGCCGAGCTCAAGGTCGCCGTCGACGATGGAACGGAAGGGCTTTTCGTCGTAGTTCATCAGCGCTTGCAGGGTGAATTCGTCCGTCTCGCCCGTGAGATAGAGGATCTCGTAGTCCTTATCCTTCAAAAGCTCGGTCTGCGGCAGCTTGTCCACCGCCGCGACGCTCTCGCCGGCGGCATAGTAGATGCACTTCTGGTCTTCCTTCATGCGCGAAACGTATTCCTTGAGCGTTGTGAGCTTCTTCTCCGTGGAGGAGTAGAACATCAGCAGGTCCTTGAGCGAATCCTTGCGGCTCTCGCCGCCGTCGCTCACGATGCCGTAGCCGAGCTGGCGGCCAAAGTTCGCGTAGAACTTCTCGTAGCCCTCGCGGTCGTCCTTGAGGAACTTTTCAAGGTCGGCGCGCACCTTCTTTTCAAGGTTCTGGCCGATGACCTTGAGCTGGCGGTCGTGCTGTAACAGCTCGCGGGAGATGTTCAAGCTCAGGTCCGGCGAGTCGACCACGCCGCGCACGAAGCGCAGATAGTCGGGCAGCAGCGAGTCGCACTTGTCCATGATGAGAACGCCCGCACTGTAGAGCTGCAAGCCCTTTTCGTAACCCTCCGTGTAGAAGTTGAACGGACGCGCGGAGGGAACGAACAGCAGCGCCTTATAGGTGACGCTGCCCTCGGCGGAGACGGTGATCATGCGCTGGGGCTTGTCGAATTCGCGCGTCAGCTCGGAATAGAACTTGTTGTACTCCTCGTCCGTCACCTCGCTGCGCTTGCGCTGCCAGAGCGGCACCATGGAGTTGACGGTCTTGAGCTCCTCAACGGTCTCAAACTCAGGCTTCTCCGGATCGCTGCCCTCCTTGACCTTCTGCTCGGGCATCATCATGCGAATGGGATAGCGAATGTAGTCGGAATACTTCTTAATGAGCGCGTGCAGGCGGTAGGGCTCGAGATACTCGCTGTACTTCTCCTCGTCCGTGTCGGGCTTGATGTGCATGATGACCTCGGTGCCAACCGTTTCCTTGTCGCACTCGGTCACGGTGTAGCCGTCCGCGCCGGAGGACTTCCACTCATAGGCCTGCTCCGAACCGTACTTCTTCGTGCGGACGGTGATCTCATCGGCCACCATGAACGCGGAGTAGAAGCCCACGCCGAACTGACCGATGATGTCGATGTCGGCCTCCTTCTTGTCCTTTTCCTCCGTCTCCTGGCGGAACTTATAGGAACCCGAGGAGGCGATCACACCAAGGTTGTTTTCGAGTTCTTCGCGGCTCATGCCGATGCCGTTATCAGAAACGGTCAGCGTGCGGTTTTCGCGGTCGAGCGACACGGTGATGGCGAAATCGCTGCGATTCATGCCCACCTTGTCGTCCGTCAGCGCGACATAGCAGAGCTTGTCAATGGCGTCGCTCGCGTTGGAAATGATCTCGCGCAGGAAGATCTCCTTGTGCGTGTAAATCGAGTTGATCATCAGATCCAGCAAACGCTTGGATTCTGCTTTAAACTGTTTTTTTGCCATAAAAGCATCCCTCTCTGAATGATATTTGAACCCAAGTATAGCAGATATTCCCCGCCATTTGTTACCGTTCCGTGAACTTTTAGCACTCTCGCGTTTCAAGTGCTAACGCCGAATCATCGTCGTTTCCCGGCATTTCCCCCATTTCTTTTCCCCGCTCTCCGCAAGGTAGAACGGCATGCAGAGGGAAAAATTTCCCCTCCGGGCTGTATATCTTGTCAATATCGTAGAAACGACCGCTTTTTCCGGTTTTTCTATTTGGGTAATATGCGATATTGACATATTCCGCTTCGCGCGCTAAAATTAGCCCATCAAATATGAGAGATACATGAAAGGACGTCATGCTATGTTCCGTTTTGCTTATGCAAATCAGAATACCGCTTCCGCTTCTGCCGCCTGCGCAGAGGCCGCTTCCTGCTGCACCTCTCGCTCCTCCGCTTACAACTGCATCGTTATGGGCGCCATTATGATGGCGTCCATTATTATTTTCCGCCAGATTACCATCATTGCCATTTCCATTCTGGTACTGGTTCTTCTGGCCATTCTTTCGTGCGTCACCCCGACAAGATGCGATTGCTGAGCACTTTTTCCAAGCGATACAGCAAAGCGGTTCTGCCGGGATTGGCGGAACCGCTTTTTTGTATAAACAAACCTGTCAATTCTTGAATCAAAGGAGATACAAAACGATGAAAAAGAAGTTTATGTGCATGTTCATGGCAGCAGCCATGACGCTCTCGATGGCCGCCTGCGGCTCCAAGGGCGACGACAGCAGCAACAATGATGCCAGCACCGACGGCACCGAGACCGGCGAGGTCCAGACCTTTACGGTCGGCACCTCCGGCCCGCTGACTGGTGACAACGCGATCTACGGCGTGGCCGTCAAGCAGGGCGTGGAGCTGGCCGTCAACGAGATCAACGCGAGCGACAGCAAGATCAAGTTCGAGTTCCTCTCTCAGGACGATGAGGCCGACGGTGAAAAGGCCGTCAACGCCTACAACAACATGATGGACAACGGCATGCAGGTGCTCGTCGGCCCCACGACTACCGGCGCTTCCATCGCGGTTGCCGATGCCTGCTACACCGACCGCACCTTCATGCTGACCCCCTCCGCCTCCTCCACTGACGTGACCGCGGGCAAGGACAATGTCTTCCAGGTCTGCTTCACCGACCCCAACCAGGGCGTTTGCGCTGCCGACTACATGGCTGAGCACTACGGCGATGCCAAGATCGCCGTCATCTACCGCAACGACGATGCCTACTCTCAGGGCATCCGCGATGCTTTCGTGAAGGAAGCGGGCGACAAGGGCCTCTCCATCGTCTATCAGGGCACCTTTACCCTCGATACCTCCTCCAACTTCTCCGTCCAGCTCGCCGCCGCGCAGACTGCCGGCGCCGACCTCGTCTTCCTCCCCATCTACTATCAGCCCGCTTCCGTGATCTTCGCGCAGGCCAAGGCCATGGGCTATGCCCCCACCTTCTTTGGTGTGGACGGCATGGACGGCATCCTCAATATGCCCGGCTTTGACACCACCCTCGCTGAGGGTCTCGTGCTGATGACCCCGTTCTGCGCCACCGTTGAATCCAGCAAGGGCTTTGTCGACGCTTACGTCGCCGCCTACGGCACCACGCCCAACCAGTTCGCCGCCGACGCCTACGACGGTGTGTACATCGTCAAGGAAGCGCTCGAAAAGGCCGGCTGCACCGCCGACATGAGCAACGAAGAGATCTGCGACGCGCTCGTTTCCGTCATGACCTCTCTCAAGTTCACCGGTCTCACCGGTACCGACATGACCTGGAACACCGAGGGTCAGGTCTCCAAGGCCCCGACCGCCTACGTCGTCAAGGACGGCCAGTACGTCGAAGGCTGATTGAAAATTTGCTTCTCTCTCAGGAAATCCTCTCTCTAAGGCGGGCTGCCGGGGGAAACTCCCCCCGGCGGCCTCCGTCCTTGCTTTCTATGGCGGAAACGAAGGCAGCGTCCTTCCTCTCTGCCCTTGTTTCTGCCACAGACAACTCCCAATCCCGAACGAGAAAACGAGGTGCCATTCTATGGAATTCTTATCCTATCTCATCAGCGGCATCAGCCTCGGCAGTGTGTACGCCATCATCGCCCTCGGCTATACGATGGTCTACGGCATTGCCAAGATGCTGAACTTCGCCCACGGCGACGTCATTATGATCGGCGGCTACGTCTCCTTCTGCGCGATGTTCTATCTGGGTCTTCCCAACATCGTGGCGGTACTGATGGCTGTCGTCGTCTGCACCGTCCTCGGCATCGTCATCGAGCGCCTTGCCTACAAGCCCCTGCGCTCCGCGCCGAGCCTCGCGGTGCTCATCACCGCCATCGGCGTGAGCTATTTCCTCCAGAACTCCGCGCTGCTCATCTGGAAGGCCGCCGCACGCTCCTATCCCCCCGTGGTCACGGGCTCTGTGAAGATCTTCGGCGGCAAGCTGACCGTTTCCTACATCTCCCTTCTCACGATCTCCGCCTGCGTCGTCATCATGATCGCGCTGACGCTTTTCGTCAGCAAGAGCAAGATGGGCAAGGCCATGCGTGCCTGCTCGGAGGATAAGGCCGCGGCACAGCTGATGGGCATCAACGTCAACGCGACCATTTCCGCGACGTTTGCCATCGGCTCGGCGCTCGCGGCCATCGCGGGCGTACTGCTCTGCTCGTTCAACACCTCCCTCATGCCCACCACCGGCTCCATGCCCGGCATCAAGGCATTCACCGCGGCGGTGTTCGGCGGCATCGGCTCCATCCCCGGCGCATTCCTCGGCGGGCTCCTGCTCGGCATCATCGAGGCCATGGCCCAGGCGTATATCTCGACGAACCTCGCAAACTCGATCGTCTTTGCCGTGCTGATCGTCGTGCTGCTCGTCAAGCCCGCAGGACTGCTCGGCAAGTACGTGCCGGAGAAAGTGTGAGGTGGCCGGAATGACAAAGAAAATGAAACAGTTCAACTCCCTCAAGAAAACCACCAGGGTCGACTTTTCGACCTATTTCGGCGTGATCGCCGCCTTCGTCATCGTGACGGTGCTGCAAAGCAACGGCTCTCTCAAGCGCTCGGTCATCGGTCTTCTCGTGCCGATCTGCTGCTATATGTCCATGGCCGTTTCGCTGAACCTCACGGTCGGCATTCTCGGCGAGCTGAGCCTTGGCCACGCGGGCTTTATGAGCGTAGGCGCGTTCTCCGGTATCGTCGTTTCGCAGAGTCTTGCGGGACTCATTCCGAATGGCCCCGTGCGCCTCGCGCTCTCGATGTTCATCGGCGCGCTTCTCGCTGCGCTCGTCGGCCTTCTCATCGGCACGCCCGTGCTCCGCTTGCAGGGCGACTATCTCGCCATCGTGACGCTCGCCTTTGGCGAGATCATCAAGGAGCTTATCAACTGCCTCATCATCGGCTGCGATGAAAAGGGCCTGCACTTCGTTTTCAATCTCTCCGGCAACAAAACGGTCGACGACCTCGGCCTGAGTGCGAACGGCACGGCCATCATCAAGGGCGCGCAGGGCGCGACCGGCACCGCCACCATCGCAAGCTTCACCGCAGGCTTCATCCTCGTGATGCTCACGCTCTTCGTCGTGCTGAACCTGACCCGCTCTCGCGCGGGCCGCGCGATCATGGCGATCCGCGACAACCACATCGCCGCGCAGGCCATCGGCCTCAACCTGACGAAGTACAAGCTTCTGGCATTCGTCACCTCCGCCGCCCTCGCGGGCGCGGCAGGCGCGCTCTTCGGCCTGAACTACTCTTCTCTCCAGGCCACGAAGTTCAACTTCAACCTCTCCATTCTCGTGCTGGTGTTCGTGGTGCTCGGCGGGCTCGGCAACATCTGGGGCTCGCTTATTGCCGCCGCCGCGCTCACCATCCTGCCCGAGGCACTGCGCCCGCTCCACGACTACCGTATGCTCATCTATGCGATCGTACTGATCTTCGTCATGCTCGCGACCAATAATCCGCAGGCCAAGGCGTTCTTCGGCAAGCTCTTGCCCCACCGCCGCGCCGCCGCTGAAAAGGAGGACTGACCATGACTCAGAATATGCCGCAAAAGCAGAAAACCAAGCTCGTCCCCGTTTTGCGTGAACCGGCGCTGCTGACCGAGCGCGACGCGGACAAATCCCCCGTGCTCGAGTGCATCGACCTCGGCATCACCTTCGGCGGACTCAAGGCGGTGGATAACTTCAACGTGACCATCGGCCGCACGGAGATCTCCGGCCTCATCGGGCCGAACGGCGCGGGCAAGACCACGGTCTTCAACCTGCTCACCAAGGTCTATCAGCCCACCCACGGCACGATCCTCTTAAACGGCAAAGATATCCATGACCTCAGCACCGCGCAGGTCAACCGCGCAGGCATCGCCCGCACTTTCCAGAACATTCGCCTCTTCGGTGAACTGAGCGTGGAGGACAACATCACCGTTGCGATGGACAACCAGATGCACTACACGATGCCCGAGGGCATTTTCCGTCTGCCCCGCTTCTGGAAGGAAGAGCGCGTCATGCACGAGCGCGCAATGGAGCTTCTCTCCATCTTCCACATGGAGCACCTCGCCGGCGCCAAAGCAAGCTCGCTGCCCTACGGTGCGCAACGCCGCCTTGAGATCCTGCGCGCGCTGGCAACCAACCCGAGCCTTCTGCTGCTCGACGAACCCGCCGCCGGCATGAATCCGAGCGAAACGGCCGAGCTGATGGAAAATATTCTCTCCATTCGCGACACCTTCCATATCGCGGTGCTGCTCATCGAACACGACATGAACCTCGTCATGAACATCTGCGAGGGCATCGCCGTGCTGAACTTCGGCCGGATCATCGCCAAGGGTACACCAGAGGATATTCAGAACAATCCCGAGGTCATTGAAGCCTACCTCGGCAGAAAGAAGGAGGCCTGACGATGAGTCTGATCTTACAGGTGAACGATCTTCACGTCTACTATGGCAGCATTCACGCCGTCAAGGGTGTTTCCTTTGAAGTCAATCAGGGCGAGGTCGTCACGCTCATCGGCGCGAACGGTGCGGGCAAATCGACCGTGCTGAACACGATTTCCGGCCTTCTGCATCCCAAGTCCGGCAGCGTCGTCTTTGAGGACAAGGACTTAAAGGGCGTGAGCGCGCACAAGATCGTCGAGCGCGGTCTTGCGCAGGTTCCCGAAGGCCGCCATGTCTTTTTGCAGATGACCGTGGAGGACAACCTCGAAATGGGCGCCTATACCCAGCCGAATGCCAGCATTGCCGCGGGCATTGCCGATGTGTACGAGCGCTTTCCGCGCCTGAAGGAGCGCCGCCGCCAGATCGCCGGCACGCTCTCCGGCGGCGAGCAGCAGATGCTCGCCATGGGCCGCGCGCTCATGTCGCACCCCAAGCTTTTGATGCTCGACGAGCCGTCCATGGGTCTTGCGCCCATTCTCGTCGAGCAGATCTTCGACATCATTCGTGAACTGCACGCCGCAGGCACAACGATCCTGCTCGTCGAGCAGAACGCGCAGGCCGCGCTCTCCGTCGCTGACCGCGCTTATGTGCTTGAGACAGGTCGCATCACCCTCTCCGGCACCGGCAAGGAGCTGATGGAAAGCGACGCAGTGCGCAAGGCCTACCTCGGCGGCTGAGTCCGTTTTTCAAAAAAGAGTCGTTCGGCAGAACGGCTCTTTTTTTGCGCAATTTCCGTTTCCTGCAAAAAATGCGCCGCTTTTCGTGCATTTTTCGCTTGCTTATGCTATACTGTGCGCATCAAATACGCTGACCCTGCCGCGCACGGCGGGAAACGATCGGAGGAGCGCCATGTTCAAAATACTCATCGCTGAGGACGACCGCGAGCTGCGCCAGCTTTTCGCCCATGTGCTCACCAAAAACGGCTATACGGTGCTCGGCGTTTCCAACGGCGAGGAGGCCCTTGCCGCGCTGGAGCAGAGCTATTACGACCTCATCATCTCCGACATTATGATGCCGAAGATGGACGGCTATGAGCTGGTGCGCTCCGTCCGCGAGAGCGGCTCGTCCATTCCCATCATGATAATCACCGCCAAGGACGCCTTTGACGATATGCGTCTTGGCTTTCTCTCCGGCAGCGACGACTATATGGTCAAGCCCATCAACATCGGCGAAATGGTGCTGCGCGTGAGCGCGCTGCTGCGCCGCGCGCAGATGGCGAGCGAGCGCCGGCAGGTCATCGGCGGCACGGTTATGGAATGCGACTCGCTCAGCATCACCGTCGGCGGCGAGAGCATGGTGCTGCCGCAGAAGGAATTCATGCTGCTCTACAAGATGGCCTCCTTCCCCGGCCGCATCTTCACGCGCCAGCAGCTCATGGACGACATCTGGGGCTACGATTCCAGCACCGATACCCACACCGTTGATGTGCACATCGCGCGCCTGCGCGAGCGCTTCCGCGACAATTCCGACTTCAAGATCGTCACGATGCGCGGCGTCGGCTATAAGGTGGTGCGCTCATGAAACAGCGCCGCAACAGATTTCTTGATATCCGCGTGCAGTTTTTCTTCATCTGCATGGCAGGCTTTGTCGTCGTGGCGCTTCTGGCCGCGCTCGCAGGCTGGGGGCTGGAGCATCTCGGCGTCGATGTGCCGATGTTCGTCTGGGTGCTTATTTTCACGCTGCTGCTCGGCAGCGGCACGGCGGCGGGCTTCTCCGTCGCGTTCTTCGCGCCCATCTCCCGTCTTTCGCACAGCATGAAGGAGGTCGCCGGCGGCAACTTCCACGTTCACGTGGAGACCAAGAGCATCTTTCGTGACATTCGCGACATTTACGACAACTTCAATCTCATGGTCAGCGAGCTGAATGCCACCGAAACGCTGCAAACCGACTTCATCTCCAACGTTTCGCACGAATTCAAAACGCCCATCAGCGCCATCGAGGGCTATGCCTCGCTCTTGCAGGAGCATCAGCAGTCGAGCGAGGAGCAGGCGGAGTATATCGACAAGATTCTCTTCAATACGCGCCGCCTCTCCACCCTTGCGGGCAATATTCTGCTGCTGAGCAAGCTCGACAGCCAGTCCATTCGTCCCCGGCGCTCGCGCTTCCGCCTCGACGAGCAGGTGCGCCAGTGTATTCTGGCGCTCGAGCGCAGATGGACGGAAAAAGAGGTCGACTTCGACGTAGACCTCGACTCCGTGGATTTTACCGGCTACGAGGGTCTTTTGCAGCACGTGTGGACAAACCTCATCGACAACGCCGTAAAATTCGGCCCGCGCGGCGGGCTCGTTCAAATACGCCTCGTGCAGGAAACGGGCAGCGTACTTTTCACCATCGACAACGAAGGCCCTGTCATCTCCGAGAAGGATAAGGCCCGCATTTTCAACAAATTCTATCAGGGCGACAGCTCGCACAAGTCCGAGGGCAATGGTCTCGGACTTGCGCTCGTGCGCAAGATCATTGCCATTCACGACGGCGAAGTCTGGCTCGAGGATCCGGCGAGCGGCGGCTGCCGCTTTGCCGTGCGCCTGCCGATGGAAACATGAGCGCCTTTTTTCAACAAAAGTTGAGATTCTCTTCATCATTTGTTCGAATCTCTGTGCTACACTGTTACTATTGGTCGTATGAGGCCACCGCTTCCCCGGCGCAGTTCCCCTGCGTCGGGTTTTTATCACGGAAAGGGAGAGATGACGATGGGCTTTCTGCGCTGCTGCGTTTACTACGCTTTTCTGGGCGTCGCGTCGTTCGTTCTCGGGCGGCTGCTGCCAAAGTCCTGGTTCCGCGGCGACAGCTTCCCCTACCGCTGCGCCAGCTGGGAGCCGGCGCTCTACCGCGCGCTGCGCGTGCATGACTGGCAAAGCAAGGTTCCCGATATGAGCAGGATCGTGCCGAAGCTCATTCCCGCAAAAAAGCTCGAGGGCAACTTCCGCGAGCAGCTCCCGCGCATGATCGAGGAGACCTGCGTGGCGGAGTTCATTCACTTTTTGCTTATCCTGCTCGGCTTCTATGCCCTGCGCCTCTGGCCGGGGACGGGCGGCGCGATATTCACCGCCGTCTACATTCTCCTCGGCAACCTGCCGTTTCTCATCATTCAGCGCTACAACCGCCCGCGGCTTCAGCGGCTGCTTGCCGCGCAGCAGCGCTGGAGTGCGAAGGAAACCAAACAACCGGAGTAAAAGGATCGGTGCTTTTTATGAAAGTTTTGATTTTAAGCTGCAACACCGGCGAGGGGCACAACTCCTGCGCCGCGGCGCTCGCAGAAGAGTGCCGCCATGAAAATATCCCCTGCGACACCGAGGACGCGCTGCGCTTCATCTCGCCCGAGGTCTCGCGCTTCATCTCCAACTGGCACGTGCGCATCTACCGCCACGCACCGGGGCTGTTCCGCGTGGGCTACCGCGCGGCAGAGGAGCACCCCGAGCAGTTTCACGAAAGCTCCACGCTCTACCGTTATCTCACGCAGGGTGCGGAAACGCTCGGCGGCTTCATCGCCGGCAGCGGGTATGATACGGTCATCTGCACACACCCCTTTGCCGCCCTCATGGTCAGCGAGGTTGTAAAGACCCGGCTGCCGCATCTCAAAACCTGCCTGATCGCAACCGACTACACCTGCTCGCCCAGCGTGAAGGACAGCGCGCTCGACCGCTACTTCATTCCCGCCGCATCGCTTTCCGGCGACTTTCTCGGCGGCGGCATCACGCCCGAGCGGCTGCGCGCCTGCGGCATTCCGGTGCGCCGGATGTTCCGCTCCGGCGTGCGCAAGGAGGACGCCAAGCGTGCGTTCGGCATTCCCGTCGACCACCGCCACCTTGTGATGATGTGCGGCAGCATGGGCTGCGGTCCCATCATGAGCATCGCGCGGCGCATTGCCCGTGCGCTCCCCGCCGATCAGGATCTCACGATCGTATGCGGCACGAACAAGCAGCTCTTTGGCCGTCTCTCCCGTCGCTTTTGCGGCGTGAACAACGTCCATATCCGCTCCTACGTGAAGGACATGGCGCTCTTGATGGACTCCGCCGACCTCTACCTCACCAAGCCCGGCGGCATCAGCGTGACCGAGGCCGCGTCCATGCGCCTTCCCATGGTGTTTATCGATGCGGTATCCGGCTGCGAGGAATACAACAAGGACTTCTTCCTGCGCACGGGCGGCGCAGTCACGGGGCAAACGCCCCGCGAGATCGCACGCACGAGTCTGAAGCTTCTGAGCAACGAACCTGCTCTTGAGAAAATGGGCGACGCGCTCGGCGCCGCCGTGCCGCAAAATGCCGCGGCCAACATTCTCTCGGAAATGAGCGCAGCGGAAGAGGAGGGGGATCTCGCATGATCTGTCCCAGTGTTGATTACCGGCAGTTCCGCCTCCGCAAGCTGAATACGCCGGAGTTTTCCCACGTGTGGCTGCTGCTGTTCTGGCCGGTTTTCGGGCTGCTTTTTTCCTACGCAGAGCGGTTCTATCCCGTTGCGCATTACTTTGAGATGCACTGCGCGCTCGATGATCTCATTCCCTTCAACGAATGGTTTCTCATTCCCTATCTCTTCTGGTTCGTCTACCTCATCGGCGCGGTGGCCTACACGTTCTTTTTCGACGTGCCGGGCTTTCGCCGCATGATGCGCTTCGTAATGATCACCTACTCGGTGACGCTCATTATCTATTTCCTCTTTCCCACCTGTCAGATGCTCCGGCCTGAGGTCTTCCCGCGCGACAATGCCCTCACGCGCTTCATCGCGGGGTTCTATGCATTCGATACGAACACGAACGTCTGCCCCTCGCTGCACGTCATCGGTTCGCTCGCGGCATTTTTTGCCTTCTGGTATGCGCCGGTCTTTTCCGCAAAGAAATGGCGCATCGCCTCGGCCATCGCGGCCTTCCTCATCTGTATTTCCACCGTCTTTATGAAGCAGCACTCCGTCCTTGATGTGCTCGCCGCGCTGCCGCTGTGCGCGATCGCATATTATTTCGCTTACAGGAAACCGTCAAAGCGCGCCCGCAGCGCATCAGGATCCCTCTCCCGATAAGAAGAACAGAACAGCCGCAGAAGTCGATGTGCTTCTGCGGCTGTTCTGTTTCGTCTGTGCGCCGCCCGCCTTATTATTCACTCCACGATGCATAATTGCAGATTATATTCAGTTTTCTTGGCATTTTTCGTATATTTGTACAGGTTGCATAGAAAATCTTCCGCCGTTCTCTTCACTTTTTGAGCTTTTACTCGTTGACAATGAATAAGTAAACATCTATACTAACGTTATCGTTTCTGAAGCGTATGAAAATTCATTTCGTATCCAGATATTACACAAGATGGAACGCACAAAAAGGAGCTTTCAACATGAAAAAGTACATTGCACTGACCCTGGCTCTGCTGATGAGCCTCTCCCTGATGGCCTGCGGCAGCAAGACCGATGACGGCAGCACCGACGCTGACGGCAGCGGCGATCAGGAGGGATCCAACACCTTGGTACTCGGCACCTCTGCCGACTACGCCCCCTTTGAGTTCATGTATGCCGACGAGAGCGGCACGATGCAGTATGCCGGCATCGACATTTCTGCCGCCCAGTATGTTGCCGACGAGATGGGCAAGGAATTGCAGATCGAAAATATGAGTTTCGACTACCTGCTCACCTCCCTTGCCAAGGGTGACTATGACATTGTCATGGCGGCCATGGAAGCCACGCCCGAGCGTCTCGCCTCCGCTGATTTCTCCGATCCCTACTACACCGATATCCCCCCGATGATCCTCGTCAAGGCGGACAATGCCGCGCAGTACGCAACGCTTGCTGACTTCGACGGCAAGAGCGTGGGCGCGCAGGCAGCCACCACCAAGGAAACCGTTGTAACCGATCAGCTCCCGGGCGCAAACCTCGTCTCTCTCTCCCTTGTGACCGATCTTGTCAACGAACTGGTCTATGGTAAGGTCGACGCGGTCGTGCTCGACGGTGCGGTCGCGCAGGAATATGCCGAGACCAACCCTGACCTTGCCATTGCACCCGCTTCCTCCGAGCTCGGCGAGGCGCAGCCCTACTGCATCGCCGTTGCCAAGGGTGATCCCAAGGGGCTGCTGCCCGCCATCAACGAGGCCATCGCCAAGATGCAGTCTGAAAATAAGCTCGCCGATTTCATTACCGCAGCCAACGAGCTGAGCGGCAAGGCCGTCGATGTTACGGCAGACGATTCCGCAGCCTGAAAAAGGGTTCCTCTCTCATTTCTTTTGCTCTCCTCTCTCCCATCTCTCATTGCCAAAGAGCAAAGCCCCATGGCTTTGCTCTTTGGCGCATCTACGGCAAAAATACGCATCGTATTCTCACTTTTGAAAGGAGATCTCTCCCATGGATCTTGCCACACGGTGGAGCAGCCTCTTTGTCGGTATGTCTCCGGCGTCGTTTATCAACTTTTCCTTCCTGCCGAAATACGGCGTGTACTTTTTGCAGGCGCTCGGATATACGCTCCTGCTCGCGGTCGTGTCGGTTGCACTGGCAGTTCTTCCGGCGCTGCTGCTGGCGTTCATGCGTCTGAGCAAAAACCGTCTTGTGCGCGCCGTTTCGGGTGCGTATATCGCGGTCTTTCGCTCCACGCCGCTGCTCGTGCAGCTCTCGATCATCTACTTCGGTCTTTTCGGCGCGATCTCCATTCCACGCCTGTACCTCTTTGGGTTTATCGACATTTCCCGCTTTATCCCCGGCGTTGTGGCGCTGGCGCTCAACAGCTCCGCCTATGTCGCTGAGATCTTCCGCGCGGGTATCCTTGCCGTAGACGCAGGGCAGACCGAGGCCGCGCGCTCGCTGGGCCTATCCTCCGTGCAGGCGATGAAGCTCGTCGTGCTGCCGCAGGCCGTAAAAAATGTCCTGCCCGCGCTCGGCAACGAGGTCGTCACCATGGTCAAGGAATCGTCCATCTGCTCCACACTCGGTATGGTCGAGCTGATGTTTGCGGCCAAAACGGTGGCGACCGCCACCTATATTTCCCTCTCGCCCTATGTGCTGGCGGCGATGATGTATTTTGTCATCACCTACCCCGCCGGCAAGGCGATCGAGGCACTGGAAAGGAGAATGCGTCGTGGCGACAAGCACTAATTCTCTCATTCGCGTGGTGGACGTGTCCAAGGAATACAACGGCGGCAGCGTCCACGCGCTCTCCCACTGCAATCTGAGCGTAAAGAAGGGCGAGGTCGTGGCGATCATCGGCCCCTCCGGCAGCGGCAAATCGACGCTGCTGCGCTGCCTCAATCTCTTGGAGCAGCCGACCTCCGGCACCATTTACTTCAAGGACGTTGCCCTCAACGGCAAAAAGGTCAATTTGGATCTCCACCGCCGCGAGATGGGCATGGTCTTTCAGCATTTCAACCTCTTCCCGCACATGACGGTGAAGAAGAACATCACCCTCGCCCCCGTGAAGCTGGGGCTCAAATCGCAGCCTGACGCCGACGCGCAGGCTATGGCGCTGCTCGAGCGCATCGGCCTTGCCGACAAGGCAGACGAATATCCCGCGATGCTCTCCGGTGGGCAGAAACAGCGCATCGCCATCGTGCGCGCGCTCGCCATGGCGCCCGAGGTCATGCTCTTCGACGAGCCGACGAGCGCGCTTGACCCCGAGATGGTCGGCGAGGTGCTCGACCTCATGCGCGACCTCGCTCATGACGGCATGACGATGGTCGTCGTCACGCACGAGATGGGCTTCGCCCGTGAGGTCGCCGACCGCGTGGTCTTTATGTCGGACGGTGCGATCCTCGAAGAGGGCTCCCCTGCCGATCTCTTCGATTACCCGCAGAGCGAAAGACTGCAATCTTTTCTTGCAAAAGTTCTATGACGGCGCAAACAGGCGTCCGGCCAGTGGCCGGACGCCTGTTTTCTTGTCGGTATGATGTTTTTTACATCTTTTCCGGTGCGGAGCAGCCGATGACCTGGAGGCCGTTGGCAAGCACCTGGCGCGTCGCAGCGGCAAGCTTGAGGCGCGCGTCGATGACGGCATCGTCCTCGCCCTTGATGCGGCAGGCGTTGTAGAACTTGTGGAACGCCGCGGCAAGACGCATGAGATAGCGGTTGATATAGCTCGGGTCGTAGTCGCGCGCCGCCATGCGGATCTCCTCTGCGAAGGAGGAAAGCTCCTTGATGAGCGCGCGCTCAGACTCGCTCGAGAGAATGGAGAGATCCACCGCGCCGGACTTGACGCTGTGGCCCTCTTCCTCGAGTGCCTTCAGGAGGCTGCAAATGCGCGCGTGCGCGTACTGGATATAGTAGATGGGGTTCTCGCTATCCTCGCGCACGGCGAGGCCGAGGTCGAATTCCATCTGCGTGTCGGGCTTGGCGTTGAAGAAGTAACGGCAGGCGTCGACGGGAATTTCATCGAGCAGGTCAGAAAGGGAGATTGTCTTGCCCGTGCGCTTGGACATACGCACGACCTCGCCGTCGCGCACGAGCTTGACGAGCTGCATCAGCACGATATCGAGGCGGTTGGTGCCGTCGAGGCCCAGCGCGTCCATCGCGCCCTTCATACGGGCCACATGGCCGTGATGGTCCGCGCCCCAGATGTTGATGACCTTGTCGAAATGACGCACGGCGAACTTGTTGCGGTGGTAGGCAATGTCGCCGGCGAAGTAGGTGTAGAACCCGTTGGCGCGGCGCAGCACGTCGTCCTTGAGGTCGAGCTTGTCGATGTCCTCGTCCTTCTTGCCCTGCTTGCGGTACTGCTCGCGCATGATCTCGGCGGTCTTGAGCCAGAGCGCGCCTTCCTTTTCGTAGGTCCAGCCGAGCTTGTGCAGCTCCTCCACCGTGTCGGCCACAAAGCCGCTGTTGTGCAGGCTGGACTCGAAGAACCACTCGTCGAACCTGATGCCATAGCGCTCAAGATCGCTCTTCATTTTCGGAATGTTGCGCTCAAGGCCGAAGTGAGCCATGTCGGCGTGGCGCTCCTCGACGGATTTATCAAGGTAACTCTCGCCGTGAAGGTCGTAAAACGCCTTGGCAAGCTCGCGGATATCGTCGCCGTGGTAGCCGTCCTCGGGGAACTCAACGGCGTCCTCACCCTTGATGAGCTGGATGTAGCGCGCCTCGATGCTCTTGGCGAACTTTTCGATCTGGTTGCCGAAGTCGTTGACGTAGAACTCGCGCCAGACCTTTGCACCCGACCAGTCAAGCACCTCTGCGAGCGTATCGCCGAGCACGCCGCCGCGCGCGTTGCCCATGTGCATGGGGCCGGTGGGGTTCGCGGAGACGAACTCGACCATATACTTCTTGCCGTCCAGCCAGTTGTCGCGGCCGTAGTTTTCCTTCTCTTCTTCCACGGCGGAGATCACGTCGGCATACCACTTCTCGCCGAGGCGGAAGTTCAAAAAGCCGGGGCCTGCGATCTCAACGGAGGTGAAGTAGGTGTCGCTCAGATCCATGTGCTCGGTCAGGATCTTGGCGACCTCGCGGGGATTCTTGCGCATGGCCTTGGAAGCGGCCAGGCAGAAGGTCGTCGTATAGTCGCCGTTGGCGGTATCCTTGGGGATCTCCACGGCGGGAACGGTGGTAACGCCCTCGGGCAGGAGGCCTTCCTGCACAGCCGCGCGGTAAGCCGCCGCCGTCAGCTCGGCGATCTGGTTCTTTGCGCTGCGGATCATATTCATAGCAAAATCTCCTCTATCCATTGCGGTTTTACCCAGTCGGCGCGGCACATTCGCCCGAAATCGCCCCATGGGGATACTTTTTCGAAATTATACTATATTTATCCGCAGAAAACAAGGGAAAGTGCAAGAAATCTGCTCACGCGGCCTCCTTGCCGCGCAGCACTTCCCTGACCGCGCCGCGATGGCGAAAGACGGAAAGCCAGCAGAAGAGCAGCGTCAGCGCGGCGCAGAGGCTGACGCAGAGCCGGTAATCCATCACCTCGCCAAGCGCCCCCACCGCGAGCGACAGCACCGCGCTCGCAGCCGTGATAAGCACACTTTCATAGGCGTTGATACGGGCGCGCAGAGGATCGGGAAGATACCGCTGCACCGCTGCTTGGCGGATCGTTGCGCTGTTGATGCCGAGAAAGCCGCAAACGGCGCGGTTTGCAAGCATCAGCGGATACGGCAGCCACAAAAGCAGCACGTCCATCATCTCATAGGCCTGATAGACGGCGAAGATGAAGGGAAAGCGCTTCTTTTCCGGCAGAGTATAGCGGTAGCGCACCACGCCGCCGAGCGAGCGCCCGGCAAACTCCGCCACGGAAAAAAAGGAGTACATCGCCGCCGTAAAGCCGGGCGCTGTGCGGAAAAAGGCAATGAGCAGCGGCGAATAGCCCGCCGCCATGCCGTTGGTCACCGCCATATAATCATACAGTGCGCGCAAGCCCTTTTCCCGCTTGAGATAGGCGGCCGCCTCGCGGAGATCTTCCCACCAGAGGCGCAGGGAAAAGCGTTCGCCGCCGCGCGGCGTTTCTGCGACCGTGATCTTATTTTCGATGAGCGCGGAGAGCAGCGACAGCGCCGACTGCACGAGCAGCAGCCGCGCCACGCCCAGCGTATCGAAGAGTACGGCAGCCACGGGCATCATCAGCACCTTGAGCACGGGATAGAGCATGGAGGAAACCGTGTAGCCCTTTTCCTCCGTCCCCTCAGGCAGGATAAGCGGGTAAAAGCTGCTGTAGGCCAGCTCGTCAAAGGCGCTCAGGCACGCAAGCAGCAGCGAAAAGCCGAGATACACCGTATAAGAGAACTCACAGCGCAGCAGGTAGACGCCCGCGAGCGCATAGAGCAGCGCGTTCACCGTGTCGCCGCCGACAAGGAAGGGCTTTCGCGGATAGCGGTCCATCAGCGGCGCGATCAGAAGCGGCAGCACCGCCCCCGGCAGCAATTGGATCGCCACCACGAGTGCCGAGGCCAGCGTGCTGCCCGTTTCGTCGAAAACGAGAAACGACAGCGCAAAGCCGCTGATGATGCCGCCTGCCGCACCGAGCGAGGTCGCGAGCGTGATGCGGATAAAATCCTTTGTCCAGAGCGTTTTTGTCATAGTTCTCACCTCGCCATTATTATGGCATGGCGCGTGAATGAAAAAAAGACGGTATCTGTGGGAAACTTTCTCCCCTCAGATACCGTTCAATAGCCTTTTTTCACTTTTCCGCAGGAAAGTCCTCCAGCAGCGCGCAGGCTTCCCGGTAGCGGCGGTTCGCCTTGTACCATTCGAGCATCCACTTGAGGTGGAAGCGCGCGTAGCCCGCGCCGCGCTCGCGCCGCAGCAGGGCAAAGCAATTCGTCAGCAGTTCGCCGTAGCGCTCGTCGTGCAGATAGTCCGGCGTTTCCAGCCGGCAGCGCACGAGCGCGAGCATCTGCCGCTCGGGTGCGTGCGCTTCGCCCGCAGGAAGCATCGCCTCTGCCCGCGCAAGCGCGGCGAGCGCCTCGTCCCGCCGTCCCAACGCCTCGCAGCAAACGGCGAGCTTGTGCAGCGACATCGCATCTGTCTCTTCCAGCGCAGCAAAGTAGGCATACGCCGCCGCAAAGTCGCCGCACTCGATCTTCGTCGCCGCATCGTTGTAGCGGATCGTCGAGAGCATCTTCTGATCGCCGAGCGCCTCAGCAAGCCGCTGCGCGACCGCATAATGCTGCTGCATGCGCTTTGGGTCGCCCGAATCGGAACAGCAGTTGCCGAGATATACGCGGCAGTTCATCATGATGTGGGCATAGCCCTCGGCGGCCGCGGCGTCATAGGCGGCGCGCAGCGCCTCGGTCGCGGCGGCATAGCGCCCGCGCGCGTAGAGGTGCGCCCCCTGCCACAAGCGGATCGCCGCCGCGGGATAGAACAGCGCCGCCTCCTCATGCCGCCCCTCCAGCACGCGCTGAAGCGCGAGCTGGCGCTGGTCCAGAAACGAAACAAATTCCGCGTCCAGTGGACGCCGTTCCTCGTCCGCTTCACAGGCAAATTCGCGCAGCAGCAGATAGTCTGCCGCGCAGGGGCTGCAAAGCAGCGTCCGCTCCTGCGCGCGCAAGCGCGCAAACGCGGCGGCAAACGCCGGCGCGTCCCCCCCAAACAGTGCCTCCATGCACGCTTCCGTCTGCGCGTGCAGCGCGCCGTCTGCGTCATCGGTCCACGAAAGGCCAAGCCGCGCAAACAGCAGCGCGAGAACTTCCTCCGACGCCGCCGCTTTTCCCTGCTCGATCTTGGAAAGATACGACGTACCGCAGATCCCGCGTCAAAGCCCCTCCTGGCTCCAAGCGCGCGCAAGGCGCTCGCGGCGGATCAAAAGCCCCGCAATGCTCATCGCTCTCCCCCCTTTTTCCTCAGTATATCATATCTCACCGGAAAGGAAAATCCTCATTTTCTCGCCCGCAGGCGCAGCCATCGCAGTCCAGCTTGCTTTTTTCACAGCAGTCCAGTCGCTTTCGCAACGCAAAGCAAAAGCGGAAAATGCCTTGCTTTTTTAACTAAGAATGATATAATCATCATAGCATTATTTGGATGCTTTACACGAGAGATTTATGAAATACAAAGGAGGATTTCCCAATGCCCGTCAATCTGAAAGGCCGCTCTTTCCTGACGCTGAAAGATTTTACCCCCGATGAGATCCGCTACATGCTGAATCTCGCCGCCGACCTGAAGGCGAAAAAGCGCGCCGGTATCCGCGGCAACCTGCTCGCCGGCAAGAACATTGTCCTGCTGTTCGAAAAGACCTCTACCCGCACCCGCTGCGCGTTCGAAGTCGCCGCTTACGACGAGGGCGCGAACGTCACCTTCCTCGATTCCAAGTCCTCCCAGATGGGCAAGAAGGAAACGATGGTCGACACCGCCAAGGTCCTCGGCCGCTTCTATGACGGCATTGAGTACCGCGGCTACGACCAGAAGGTCGTCGAGGGTCTCGCCGCCAACGCCGGCGTTCCCGTGTGGAACGGCCTGACCGACGTTGACCACCCCACCCAGGCGCTGGCCGACATTCTCACCCTCATGGAGAACACCAAGAAGCCGCTGAGCAAGTGCAAGCTCGTTTTCTGCGGCGACACGCGCAACAACGTTGCTTACTGCCTCATGTACATCTGCGCCAAGCTCGGCATCCACTATGTCGGCTGGGGCCCGAAGGAGCTTGCTCC
>ERZ857480.107146-NODE-166250-length-24696-cov-11.9910_pt1 | contig 24696 bp, 20 predicted proteins | sample MGYA00519767_ERZ857480 | MGnify/ENA primary metagenome ERZ857480 (study PRJEB31778, sample SAMEA3449210) | human gut metagenome | biome: human gut; feature: human-associated habitat; material: faeces | place: United Kingdom | collected 2010/2012 ...
GACCGGATGCTGATTACGTTCAACTACAAGGATGGTTCTCAAACCATCCGCTTTGAGGATGCCTTGACTGCTGCTGAAGCAGTGGGAAATAGTTCGGATTTGTCCAGCTCTGCTCGATATGAAGAAAAGCCACGATGAGCCGTTTATAAATGCGGTTTTATCGTGGCTTTCTTTGTTTTCAGAATCCTGAAATTTGGCTAGCATGTGCCTTATTTGTGCCTTATCGCCCCAAAAAGTGCTTTCATTTTGAAGATTGCTGTATTTCTTATTTTTGTCTGACTTTTGGGGTTCACTTCAGGGCCGGAAGGCTCTTTTTTATCGTAGAAATTCGTGATTTTTCCGCACGATTTTATCAACTTCCCGGCGGGCGGTTGCATCCGGCTCCCAAATGTGTTAAGGTGGGGTCAGATAAAATTTTTTAAGAAGGAGCGCACTTATGAAATACGATTTTACTTCCATCATGGACCGCCGCGGTAGAGACGCCATCGCAGTGGACGGCCTGAAGGGCGACGGCTTCTCCCCGGCTCCCCCGAAGGCGGGCTTTGACGCTATCCCGATGTGGGTGGCCGACATGAACTTCCCCACCGTGCCCACCATCCAGGAAGCCATCATTGAGCGTGCGAAACACCCGGCCTTCGGCTATTTTCAAGCCACGGATGCGTATTTCGACAGCATCATCCGGTGGCATGAGAAGCGCAACGGCGTCACCGGCCTGAAGCCGGAACACATCGGCTACGAGAACGGTGTGCTGGGCGGCGTCATCAGTGCGCTGAACTGCGTCTGCTCCCGCGGCGACAAGATCCTGATCCACAGCCCCACCTACATCGGTTTCACCATGAGCCTGAAGAACAACGGCTACGAGGCCGTGCATTCCCCGCTGGTGAAGGATGAGAACGGCGTCTGGCGGATGGATTTTGAGGACATGGAGAAGCATCTGAAGGAAGAGCATATCCATGCAGCCATCCTGTGCAACCCCCACAACCCCTGCGGCCGCGTCTGGGAGCGCTGGGAGCTGGAAAAGGCCATGGAGCTGTTCAAAAAGTACGACGTCTATGTCGTCTCCGACGAGATCTGGTCAGACATCATCCTGAACGGCCACAAGCACACCCCCACCCAGTCCGTCAGCGAGGATGCCCGGATGCGCACCGCCGCCTTCTATGCCCCCTCCAAGACCTTCAACCTGGCCGGTCTCGTGGGCAGCTACCACATCGTGTACAACAACTGGTGGCGTGACCGCATCGGGAAAGAGTCCGGCCTGAACAACTACAACATGATGAACGTGCTGTCCATGCACGCCCTCATCGGTGCCTACCAGCCCGAAGGTTATGAGTGGACGGACGAGCTCTGCGAGGTGCTGAGCGGCAATGTGAACTTTGCCTGCGACTACATCGAGCAGCACTTTGCAGGCGTCACGGTCTCCAAGCCCGAAGGCACCTATATGCTCTTTGTGGACTGCACCGACTGGTGCGCCGCCCACGGCAAGACCATCGACGATGTGGAAAAGGCCTGCTGGGATGTCGGCGTAGCCGTGCAGGACGGAAAGATGTTCCACGGCCCCTGCCATCTGCGGATGAACCTGGCTTCGCCCCGTTCCCGCATCGAGGAAGCCTTCCGCCGGATGGATCAGTATGTCTTCCATGCGTAAGTAAGCAGAAAAAGGGCCCTTTGCCGGTTGGCAGAGGGCCCTTTTTTTGTTGGTCAGAGGTCTTCTTCGGTCAGGAGCAGGTAGTACAGTACCTCGACCAGAAGGGCCGACGAGAGCAGGGATGGGACCGGGTCGGTCGCCACGATGCGCTGCGCCCGGTTGGAGGCCAGCAGCAGGTGGTCTGCCTGCGCGGCCAGAGGGGAGCGGCGGTCGCAGGTGATGAGCAGGACCGAGGCACCCCGCTCGCGGGCGGCGCGGGCCGTTTCCAGCAGGCGCTCGCTGCGGCCGGAGTTCGAGATGAGCAGCAGGGCGTCCCGCTCGGTCAGGGTGGCGGCAAAGGCTTTGGTCCGGCCGGGCACGGCGCTGGTCATGCAGCGCTTGCCCAGGCTGCCGAGCTTGAGCGACGCATCCATGGCCACGGGCAGGCTGTTGTCGGAGGCTTCGACCTCGATCAGCTCCGCGCTGCGCAGGACACTCATCGCCTTCCGCAGCTGGCGCAGATTGAGTGCCTGGATGGTGGCGCGCACCTCTTCCTGCCGGTTGGCCTGCACCGACTGCAGGGCCTGCCGCAAGGGGTCCGGACTGGTGGAGCGCTGGGTCTCCGTCTCCTGCTGGTCCATTACATCCCGCGCGAGTGCCAGCTGGAATTTGCGGTAGTTGTCAAAGCCGAGCTTGTGGCACAGCCGGGTGACGGTGGCTTCCGAGGACTGGCTGGCACGGGCAAGCTGGGCCGAGGTGACCACAGACGCCCATTTCACATCGTTGAGGATGCAGTCTGCAATGCGCCGTTCCGCGCTGTAAAGCTGGATGCCAGAACACAGCAGCGTGACGACGCTTCCCGGAGAATCGCGCATAGAAGATACCTCCCTACATCTATGAAGCGCTTTCAGTGGAGTTTTTTCTTAGTGTAGCAGTTTTCGCGAAAAAAATCAATTATTTCCGTGAAGGAGGCTGAACAGGACCGGAACACCGCCAGTTTGGCAAATCCAGACAAAAACCGGCAAAAACCGGCAAAAAGATCCCCCGTGCAAATCGCACGGGGGATCGTGAGTTCCGGGGATCAGCAGCCTTCCTTTTCGGCCAGCTTGCGGCCCATGAGCACGCCCATGACGGACGCCATCATCAGGCCGCGGGTCCAGCCGGAAGAATCGCCCAGGCAGTGCAGGCCCTGAATGTTGGTGTCGAGGTTCTCATCCATCTTGACCTTGTTGGAGTAGAACTTCAGCTCCGGGCTGTAGAGCAGGGTCTCGTTGGCGGCAAAGCCGGGCACGACCATATCCAGCATCTTGATGAACTCGATGATGTTGGTCATGGCACGGTAGGGCATGGCGGCGGTGATGTCACCGGCCACCGCGTCCTTCAGGGTGGGCTTGACGTTGGACTGCGCCAGCTCCTTGGCCCAGGTGCGCTTGCCGTCCAGAATGTCGCCGTAGCGCTGGACCATGATGTGGCCTGCGCCCAGCATGTTGGTCAGCTCGCCCACCTTCTGTGCGTAGGCGATGGGCTGGTTGAACGGTTCGGTGAAGTTGTGGGAGACGAGGATGGCGAGGTTGGTGTTCTCGCTCTTCTTCTCCTTGAAGCTGTGGCCGTTGACGACGGCCAGGTCGTTGTCGTAGTTTTCCTGCGCCACGAAACCGCCGGGGTTCTGGCAGAAGGTGCGGACCTTGTTCTTCCAGGGCTTGGGGTAGCCGATGAGCTTGGACTCATACAGCACCTTGTTGACCTTCTCCATGACCTCATTGCGGCACTCGACGCGGACGCCGATATCGACGGTGCCGGGCTTGTGGGCGATGTGGTGTTCGGCGCAGATCTTTTCCAGCCAGTCCGCGCCGCGGCGGCCGGTGCCGATGACGACGGTGTCGGCATAGACGGCGCGGGGCTCGCTGTCGCTGCCCGCGCGGAGATACACGCCCTTGCAGACCTCGTCTTCCAGGATGATGTTCTCACACTCGGTGGAGAAAAGCATCTCGACGCCGTTGTCGGCCAGATAGTTCTGGATGGCCAGATAGAGCTGCTGGGCCTTTTCGGTGCCCAGATGGCGGATGGGGCAGTCCACCAGCTTCAGACCGGCGTGGATGGCGTTCTTGCGGATCTCCTTAATCTCCTCGCCGGTGTAGATGCCCTCCACATGGGGGTCTGCGCCGAACTCCAGATAGATCTTGTCGGTGTAGTTGATAAGCTCCTGCGCGAACTCCTCACCGATGAGGCTGGGCAGGTCGCCGCCGACCTCATAGGACAGGCTCAGCTTGCCGTCCGAGAAGGCACCGGCACCGGAAAAACCGGTGGTGATGGCGCAGGTGGGGCGGCAGTTTACGCAGTGGCCAAGCTCTGCCTTGGGGCAGTGGCGCTTTTCCACCGGCTTGCCTTTTTCCACCAGCAGGATCTTCTTTTTGCTGCCGTGGCGCAGCAGCTCCACGGCGGTAAAGATGCCGGCCGGGCCGGCGCCAACGATGATCAGATCGTACTTTTCCATTGTTCTGTAATCCTTTGCTGTATTTGATAAAAAACCGCTCAGGCCGCGCTGCGGCCAGTTCCCCCGATGGGGAGCGTTTATGCGGGCTTGTTTTACGGGTCGTCTTCCTGCTCCACCTCAGCGCTCTCGTCCACATGGTCGAGTTCGACGGCAGTGGCTTCCACATCGGCATGGGCGACCTCCGGGGCGACGATGCCGTCGCCGTTCAGGTCTTCCCCGGTGACGGCTTCCAGCATGGACTGCGTCTCCGGGTGCAGCTTCAGGAACCGCTTCACCGCGATGACGGTGTACAGCGCACTGAGCAGGTTCAACGCACCCTCCACGATGAGGATGACGCCGATGGCCATGACCAGCGTTTCCATGGTGCCGAAGGGGTCGAGGATCATGACGATGCCCAGCACGATGCTCAGCACGGCCAGCAGCAGGAAGCCTTTCCAGCTGGGATACTGGCACTTGCGCAGCTCCAGTGCGTTCTGGATGCGGCCCAGACTGTCGAAGATGACGAACAGGCCGAAGACGATGGGCAGGATGCGCACCACGATGTCGCTGCGGATGATGAGGAACGCACCCAGCCCCAGACAGACCAGACCGGAGATCAGGGTCAGCTGGCTCTGGAAGACACCGCGCTCCACCGCAAAGTAGCGGACGAGCTGCACCGCTGCGCAGGCCAGCACCACGCCGCCCAGCGCATAGCAGACGATGTTCATCGCGGTGCCCGGCACCAGCAGCAGGAAGATGCCCAGACCCAGATAGAGGATGCTCATCAGGACCAGATTCCATTTCAACTTCTTTCCCATAAAACAGTCACGTTCCTTTCTCAATTTGGAGAATGCCGGTTCCGCTCACTGCATGGCAGGAGCTTTGTTGTACATGGGTTCGATGATCTTTTTGTCCAGGCGGGCAAAGAAGACGAAACTCAGGGTCACGCTGACCAGCTCGGCGATGACGAACGACCACCACACCAGGTTGACGTTGCCGGTCTGGCTCAGCAGCCAGGCGGCAGGCAGCAGGACGACCAGCTGGCGGCAGACGGAGACGATGAGGCTGAACATGCCGTTGCCCAGCGCCTGGAAGGTGGAGGACAGGATGATGCTCATGCCGGCCAGCAGGAAGTGGAAGCAGATGGTGCGCATGGCCGGGATGCCGATGGCCAGCATCGCGTCGCTGGCGGCGAAGAAGCTCAGCAGCTTGTCCGGCGCAAACTGGAACAGGCAGAAGCCGATGAGCATGATGCCCTCTGCGTAGCACATGGCCAGCTTGATGGTCTTTTTGACGCGGTCGGGATTACGGGCGCCGTAGTTGTAGCTGATGATGGGCACCATGCCGTTGTTCATGCCGAAGATGGGCATGAAGACGAAGCTCTGGAGCTTGAAGTAGACGCCGAAGACGGCGACCGCCGTGGCCGAGAAGGCCATCAGGATCTGGTTCATGAAGAAGGTCATCACGCTGCCGACGCACTGCATGGCGATGCTGGGCAGGCCGACGACATAGATGCGCTTGATGGCGTCTGCACTGGGGCGGAAGCCGTGCCAGCGGATCTGGATGTCGGGGTTCTTCTTCAGGTTGAAGAAGATGGCGGCACCGGCACCGCAGAACTGGCCGACGACCGTGGCCACTGCCGCGCCGGTGGTGCCGGACAGGGCCTCACCGCAGTAGCCGAAGATGAAGATGGGGTCGAGCACGATGTTCACGATGGCGCCGATGAGCTGGCTGCACATGCTCAGGTTGGTGCGGCCGGTCGCGGCCAGCAGCTTTTCGCTCATGGTCTGCAGGAACAGGCCCAGGCTGAACACGGAACAGACGGTCAGGTAGCGGATGCCCTGCTCGGCGATCTCCACATCACTGGTCTGCGCATAGAAATACGGCTTCATGCAGGTCAGGCCGATGATGAAAAAGGCAGCAAAGCTGCACAGCGCCAGGAAGATGCCGTTTTCAGCCGTCCTGTTGGCGCGCTCCTGGTCTTTTTCACCCAGGCTCTTGGACAGCAGGGCGTTGACGCCGACGCCGGTGCCGACACCGACGGCGATCATCATGTTCTGCAGCGAGAAGGCCAGCGAAACGGCGGTCAGCGCACCTTCGCTGACATGCGAGACGAAGATGGAGTCCACGACATTATAAAGTGCCTGGACCAGCATCGAGACCATCATCGGGATGCTCAGCTTGACGAGCAGCGGGTTGATGGCCATGGTGCCCATGATGTTTTCCTGGGCGGTGGGGGGATTGGTCTGCTTGTTTTCCACGATTTCTCCTTTTGACGTTTGACGTTTTTTCTCTATGCTTGAAACGTGGGCAGAGCGCCAAAGCGCCCTACCCACGCAACATCATTGTTTTTTGACTTTGCAGCCCGGAGCGGTTACTTCTCCGCAGCCTTTTCCTTGGCGGCCACTGCGTCCAGGATCATCTTCACGCAGGTCTCGCGGCCCAGGGCGGCGTTGATGGCAAGGTCGTAGTTGTGGGCATCACCCCAGCGGTTCTGGGTGTAGTAGTTGTAGTAGGCCGAGCGGTTGCGGTCGGTCTTCTCGATCTCTTCCTTGATGCCCTTCTCGTCGTGTGCCTTGACCAGAGGGTCGGTCTTGGCCAGCTCACGGCGCCACTCCACCGGCGCATAGATGAAGACGCGCAGCACGTCTTTGCGGTCCCGCAGCACATAGTCACCGCAGCGGCCCAGGATGACACAGGGGCCTTCCTCTGCCAGCTGCTTGATGATGCGGCTCTGCAGGATGAACACCTGATCGCCCAGCGGCAGCTCGTTGCCCATGGTGTACAGGCTGTACAGCAGACTGTGGGTGTGGCGTTTCTCGCTGGCGGCGACAGCCTCCTCGGACAGGCCGGAGTGTTTGGCTGCCATGGTGATCAGTTCCTTGTCGTAGAGCTTGATGCCCAGAGCATTTGCAACATCCTCTGCGATGTAGTTGCCGCCGGTGCAGTACTCACGGCCAATGGTGATGATCGTCTTTGCCATAATGTGTTCCTCCTATGTAACAGTTTTTATCCCCGGAAAGCGTTTGGCGGGGGCGGGCCTAGCGGTCCGGCTGCCCGGTGCTCTGGGGGTCATTCTGAGGTGCGGCAGGCGGTGCTGCCGGGGGTCTGGGCGGCGCGGGCAGGCGGACTTCCGCGACCCGCATCCGGCCGGTCTGGTCTACGGCGTAAACGCTGCACCGCCCGCCTGCGGCCAGCTGTTCGGGCGGGAAGCACAGGCCTCCGTCCGGGGTGCGCTCCATCCGGCGGAACGTCCGGTGAGCCGTGGTGGCATGGGCGATGCCGTCGTGCAGGGTGTAGGCGGTCCAGCCGGAGAAATCATCCGGCAGCGGGTCGCGCTGGCCACGCTGCTCGAAGTAATAGCAGCGGCCATCCTCGCTGCGGGCCAGGTCGCAGCGGACGCGGTTGGGCAGGTCGGCGGCTGCATCTCTGGGCTTGCGCCGCAGGGCGATGGCCCGGCCTGTGAAGTAGCGCAGGAAATCCGACAGTGCCATGGTGCAGTTGACGGAGCCGTCGCTGTCGGCGGTGGGGTCGTTGAGCAGGACATAATCGGCCATCACGGCGTCGTCGTGGCCAAAGCCCCGCAGCCCCATCCAGATGCCCACCGGGTCACGCTGGCCCCGGATGCGGCGCTCGACCCGGACGGCAACGGGGCAGTCGTCGTGGATCTGGGTGCGCAGATCCTGCAGGTCCATCCAGGCCTGCCAGCAGGGAAAGCCGCAGCAGCCTGCGGCAGCCGCGGCAAAGGCGGCGTTGCCGGTGCTCCGGGTGGCGTTGTCCTCCATGGCATAGGCCACCTCTTCGGGCAGGATGTCCTCGCCCCAGCGGTTCATCAGCGCTGCCATGACGAGGGGCAGGTCCATCTCCCGGCCAAAGCTGGGGTCGTGGGCGGAGAGGCAGTATTCCGGCAGGTAAAGCCGCCGGTTCAGCGGCCGGCCCTCGTGTTTTTCCCAGGTCAGGGGGCGGACGGCGGCGGCCAGCAGCCGCACAGCAGGGGTGGATTTGTCGTCGTTGGTCGAGAGGTTGACCTGCAATTGGATGCCGGTGCCGCCGCCCGGCGTGGCCACGGTGACGGTGTCCCCCAGCAGGAAGATCATCCCGTCCTCGCTCTGGGCGTTGATGCTGCAGCGGGGGTAATCCGGGGCCCACTTGCCAAAGCTCATCCAGCCGGTCCAGGTGTTCCCGGCATAGACCCGGCAGCGCACCTCCACCATCGTGTTATGAGGGGCGCTGGCGTTCCAGCTGACGTTCAGGTTGCAGAAAGCCGGCATCGCGAACTCCGGCGTGGTGTAGCTGCCGTAGGGCAGATACCGCCCGGCGGAGCTGTCCAGCACCAAAGCGCCGCTTTCCAGCGCGACATTGTCCAGCGCGCCGCGGGAGAAGGTCTCGGTGCCCTGCAACACGAGGTTATTTCGTTGTTCCATCGCACGGTTCTCCTTTGCGCATCGGTGAAAGATCAGTGTTCGGTGCCGTCCGGCTCGTCTTCGCCGTATTCCTCCCGGAGGGCGGCGTCCAGCTCGGCGTCGTGCAGCTTCTGGAGGCTCTCCTCGATGTGGAAGACGCGGTTCACGTCGCCGTAGACGATCTGGCAGCAGACCTCGGTCTGGAACCAGAAGCCGAAGATGAGCATCAGGAAGATGCCCAGCGGCATGCACAGGATGACGACGCCCCAGAACAGGATGGTCACGATGGCGGACGCCAGCGCGTGGGGCAGGAAGGCGATCATGCAGCTCAGGCAGTTCTTCAGCGTCTGGTGGAAGGGCTGGTCCAGCAGGACCACCTGCGGCCACATGTAGGCGAACAGCATGTGGAACAGCACCAGGTTCAGCACCGTGGCCACCCACATGGGCAGGCCGACGTTGGTGCCGTGGTACAGCATGTTGAAGCAGAAATAGACGAGGAAGATCTGGATGGTGATGACGGTGCAGTAGACGATGCCGGGCAGGATGGCGGCTTTGAAGTTCCGCTTGAACGCGCGGCGGTAGGTGGTCCACCAGTAGCCCGCCTCATCGCGCAGGGCGCGGAGCACGGTGTCGTACATGCCCGCCAGTGCGGGGCCGGCCAGGATGCCGCCCGCAATGGCGCTGACCACCATGACGGTGAGGTTGTTCATCAGAAAACCGACATACACCAGGCAGATGACCGGCAGAAAGCCGATGCAGGTGAGCAGATTGGCCAGGAACATGCCGGACATGTCGCGCCCGACCAGCTCAAAAAAGCGGCCGATGCCCGTTTTGCGGGGGGTGTCCTTCTCGACGCCCGGCCCGGCCTTGCGGAAATCATTTGCAGAAGGAAAAAGACCCATTTTGTTTCGAACCCTTTCTGGTTTGGCTCGGTGCCGCGGGGCAGAAGGAAAAGGAACTGCCCATTGTGCTACCTTTCTTTCTATAAATATACCCGGATTTTGTGAATTTTGCAAGCCATCCGGCCCTTCATTTGTAAAAAAAGTGTTTCGGCTCCCATTTTCGCCCAAAGTGTGGTACAATGAAACAGGCTTTTCAGGCCAGAAGGAGGAACGTATCATGAGCATTCTTCGCACGATCGCGATGTTTGTATATCTGTTTGGCTATATGATCGTCCACTACGGTGTGCTCCGCCGGGCCGAGCGCGCCCTCGCCGCCGGGGACATGGATACCGTGGAGCAAATCATCAACAAGCATATCCCGCACTGGAGCCGGGGCATCCTGAAGGTGACCGGCGCACAGCTGGTGGTGGAAGGGCAGGAGAACATTCCAAAGGGCGGCCCCTGCGTTTTCGTAGGCAACCACCGCAGCTACTACGACATCCCGCTGCTTCTGGCGGCGCTGGATGCGCCCCACGGCATCCTGGCGAAAGAGGAGCTGGAAAAGATTCCTCTGCTCAACCGCTGGATGAAGCTGCTGGGCTGCGTTTTCGTCAAGCGCGATGACATCCGCGCGTCTGTCAAGGCGCTGAACGATGCCACGGCCATCGTGGAGAGCGGCAAGAGCTTCGTCATCTTTCCCGAAGGCACCCGCTATAAGGGCGAAGAGGGCGGCGCAGGCGAGTTCAAGGCCGGTGCGTTCCGCATCGCCATCAAGACCGGTGCCCCGGTGGTGCCGGTGGCCATCTCCGGTGCCCGTGGCCTGTTCGAGGCCCACGGCAACCGTGCGACTCCCGGTTCCATCCACATCCGCATCCTGCCGCCCATCCGGACGGTCGGCATGAGCAAGGCAGAGCAGAAACAGCTGCCCGAAGCCGTCCGCCAGACCATCCTCGCACAGCTTTAAGGAGAACTATGGCAAGCTATCGTTACGAACGCGACATCCAGCCCGGCGACCTCAAACCCCGCCGGGAAAAACAGTATACCCGGAAAGAACGCTGGGCCAACTGGTGGGATTATAACCTGAAGTGGGTGATCCTCATCGGCATCGCCGTGGCCTTTGTGGCGTACAACTTCATCGGGCAGTATTTCTTTACCACCAAGGCCGACTACAATGTGGCCGTGGTGGCCCCCTACTACCTGCCGGAGGATACCGTGGACGCGCTCCAGACTCAGCTTGCCCAATTCGGCGAAGACCGGAACGGCGACGGTAAGGTGGTCGTGACCCTGAACGTCTATACGCTGGACTACTCCGACGAGGAGACCCAGACCGAGAGCGCAGCCTACCTGACCATGGCGGGCACCACCAAGCTGGCCGCCGATGTGCAGGGCGGTCTGAGCGCGGTCTTCCTGCTGTACGACCCGGCGGGCTTTGAAGAGAGCACCGGCACCCTGCGCTACCTCGACGGCAGCCTGCCTGAACCCGGCAGCGACGGCGACTGGTGGAACATGGTCTACCGGTGGACCGACTGCCCCGCCCTGACCGGGCTGGGCCTCGGTGAATACCAGGCCGATACCACTCACGCCCAGGGCGGCGACAGCCAGGAGTACATGGCGCAGTTCTACGTCGGGATGCGCGGTGCCTGGAACTCCGGCACCGCCGACAACCTCAAGGGCGGCGAAGCGTTCTGGCAGGCGCTGACTGCCGGGGCCGTCTCCACCGCCAGTGCGGAGGACTGATGCCATGCGGTTCCGCCTGATCAAGCGGGAGGTCGGTGCCCCCCGCCGCCTGCCCGCCCCGCCGCCCCCGGAGCCAAAACGCGCCCCGCCCCGCGCCGCCGACCTCGACAACCCCTATGGCCGGTATTACGGGAAGGCACGGAGCCGGGAAGACCTGCGAAAATGACCCGATAGAAGAGTCTCATCCGCCCGATGGCAGATGAGACTCTTTCGTTTTTCCAAAGCAAAATCTGAAAAAAACTCCGCACAGAACCGGGGCAGGGTTTGTTGTTTCTGTGTCCGGGTTATGGTATACTCATTCCGTATCATCTCCGGTATCATGAAAACAAAGGATGTGGAACCCATGGACGCACTGGACAAAGCCCGCCGGGAGATCGACACGGTGGACGCCGCGCTGGCCGCGCTGTTCGAGCGGCGGATGGCGGCTGTGCTGGCGGTCGCCGAATACAAAAAGGCCCACGGCCTGCCGATCTTTGATGCCGCGCGGGAAGCCGTGGTGCTGGACAAAGCCGAAGCGCGCATTCAGGACCCCGCCCTGCGCCCCTATTACCGCGACCACGTACAGCACATGATGGATGTGGCCAAGCAGTACGAGGCCGAGGTGCTGGGCCGGAACCGCGCCGCCTATCAGGGCGTGGAGGGAGCCTTTGCGCACATCGCGCTCAAGGCGCTCTTCCCCCATGCGGAGGCGGTCAGCTACCCCACCTGGGACGAGGTCTTCGACGCGGTGGAACGCGGCGATGCAGCCCATGGCGTGGTCCCCTTTGAGAACAGCCACGCGGGCGATGTGTCCGCCGTGCTGGATCTGTGCTACAACCACCCCGCCCTGTGGGTCGTGGATGTGTATGACCTGCCCATCTCGCAGAACCTGCTGGTCCTGCCCGGCACCCCGCTGAGCGAGCTGAAGCATGTGTACAGCCACCAGCAGGCCATTGCCCAGAGCGAGACCTTCTTAAAACAGTTCCGCCTGCCGGCCACGGCCATGCCCAACACGGCCATGGCAGCCAAGTTCGTGGCCGAGAGCGGCGACCGGACGCAGGCGGCCATCGCCAGCGTGGAAACGGCGGCGCTGTACGGGCTGGAAGTTCTGGTGCCCAGCATCAATACCGATGGCGACAACACCACCCGGTTCATCGTCCTCAGCCGCGAAAAGCCCACGGCGGGCAACCGCTTCTCGCTGCTGTTCACGGTGGACAACAAGCCCGGCAAGCTGGCCGAGGTCATCCAGATCATCGGTGCCAGCGGCTACGATATGGAGTCCATCAAGAGCCGCCCGCTGCCCCATGTCCCCTTCGATTACTATTTTTACGTTGAGCTGGTGGGCGACCCCACCGCCGAAGAGACCGCCGCGCTGCTGCGCGCGCTGAACCATGTCTGCCGCACGGTACGGCTGTTAGGAGTGTACAACAAATGAGCGATTTTATCGGAACCAAACTCACCATGAATCTGGGCGAGCGCAGTTATGACATCATCCTGAAGAACGGCGCACTGGAGAACCTGTACCAGTTCGCCCGGCTGGACCGCAGGGTGGCCGTCGTCACCGACAGCGGCGTCCCGGCCCAGTATGCCCAGCGGGTGGCCGACCAGTGCCGCGAGGCCCGGATCATCACGGTGCCCCAGGGCGAGGCCAGCAAGAGCTTCAAGATCCTGGAGAGCGTTTTACAGCAGATGCTCGATTTCAACATGGGCCGCGGCGACCTGGTCGTGGCGGTGGGCGGCGGCGTCGTGGGCGACCTGGCCGGATTTGCGGCCTCCATCTATATGCGGGGCATCGATTTCATCAACTGCCCCACCACCACGCTCTCGATGATCGATTCCTCCATCGGCGGCAAGACGGCGGTGGATCTGGGCGATACCAAGAACATCGTGGGTGCCTTCTGGCAGCCTAAACTGGTCATCGTGGACCCGGATACGCTGGCCACCCTCCCCCGCCGCCACTACATCAACGGCCTGGCCGAGGCGGTCAAGGCCAGCCTGCTGGCCGACCCGGAGCTGTTCGGCATCTTTGAAAAGGGCGACATCGACGGCCAGATCAACGAGATCATCTACCGCAGCCTGCGGTTCAAGAAAAACATCGTCGAGCAGGATGAGACCGAGCGCGGGATGCGCAAGGCTCTCAACTTCGGCCACACCATCGGCCACGGCATCGAGGCCGTCAAGGGCATCAAGGGCCGCCGCACCGTGGGCCTGTTCCACGGCGAGTGCGTGGCGCTGGGGATGCTGCCCATGATCGAATCCAAGGCGCTGCAAAAGCGGGTGCGGGCGGTCTACCGCCGCCTGGGCCTGCCCCTGCGCACCACCTACAACAAAGAAAAGGTGCTGGCCGAGATGCTGCACGACAAAAAGGCGCAGGGCGGTCAGATCACCATCATCAAGGTGCCGGGTCTGGGCTGCTGGCGCGCTGAGACCATCCCGGTGGAGGGCCTGCGCCCCCTGCTGGGCATGGAGGAATGACCATGAAGAACACGTTCGGGTCTGCCCTCTCCCTGACCATCTTCGGCGAGAGCCATGGCCGCGCCATCGGCGCCGTGCTGGACGGCATGGCGGCGGGGGTGCCGGTGGATGAGGCGTTCCTCGCCGCCTGCATGGACAAGCGCCGGGCGCGGGGCGACGGCCTGTCCACCCCCCGCGTGGAGGCGGACCGGGTGCAGTTCCTCTCCGGCGTTGTGAACGGCCGGACGACCGGCACCGCCATCGCCCTGATGATCGAGAACCAGAACACCCGCAGCGGCGACTATGCCAAGACCGCCGACCTGCTCCGCCCCGGCCATGCGGATTACACGGCCTATGCCAAATACCACGGCTTTCAGGATGCGCGGGGCGGCGGACACTTTTCCGGCCGCATCACGGCGGCGCTGGTGGCAGGCGGTGCGGTGGTGCTGGGTGCCCTCGACCGGGCCGGCATCAACATCGTGACCCACATCGGACGGTGCGCGGGCATTGCAGACACTCCCTTTGCGCTGGATGACCCGGCGGCACTGGGGGCGCAGGCCGAAGCGCTGCTGAGCCGAAGCGATGGCTTTGCCCTGCTGAACGAGGAGGCCGAAGAGCCGATGAAAGCGGCCATCCGCGCCGCAGGCAGCGCAGGCGACAGTGTGGGCGGTACGCTGGAGACCGCCATCCTCGGCCTGCCTGCAGGCATCGGCGAACCCTATTTTGACAGCATGGAAAGCGAGCTGGCCCACATGGCCTTCTCGGTCCCGGCCGTCAAGGGCATCGAGTTCGGCACCGGCTTCGGCTTCGCCGACCTGAAGGGCAGCGAGGCGAACGATGCCTTCCGGATGCAGGGGGGCCGCATCGTGACGGCCACCAACCACAACGCGGGCCTGAACGGCGGCATCTCCAACGGGATGCCGGTCGTCTTCCGCACCGTGGTCAAGCCTACGCCCAGCATCTACAAACCACAGGATACCGTGGATTACATTGCAAAACAGAACGCGGAGCTTTCCATCCAGGGCCGTCACGACCCCTGCATCGTGCCCCGTGCGGCCATCGTGCAGACCTGCGCGGCGGCGCTGGCCGTCGGCGACCTGCTGACCGCGAAGTACGGCATGGCCTGGATGGAACAGCCCACCGCTTACCGCAAGGAGGAGCTGTAAATGGAATACGGACTCATCGGCTCCAAACTGGGGCACTCGTACTCGAAGATCATCCACGAGATGCTCTGCGGCTACCGGTACGACCTGTGCCCGCTGCCCACCGAGGAGGAGGCGCGGGCCTTCCTGACCCGGCGGGCCTTCAAGGCGATCAATGTGACCATCCCGTATAAGCGGCTGGTCATGGGATCCTGCTCCTACATCGACCCGCGCGCCAAGGCCATCGGGGCCGTGAACACGGTCGTGAACCGGAATGGCCTGCTCTACGGCTATAACACCGACTATCTCGGCTTTGCCTACCTGGCCGATGCCCACGGCGTGGAGTTCGCGGGCCGGACCGTTCTCATTCTGGGCACCGGCGGCACCCACAACACCACGAGCGCCGTGGCAAAAGATAAGGGCGCGGCCAGAGTGCTGACCGTCAGCCGGCATCCGGACCCCGAAAAGGGCGAGCTTTCCTATGCGGAAGCCGTCCACAGCGGGGCCGACATTGTCATCAACACCACCCCGGCGGGCATGTACCCGAACGTGGGGGTCTGCCATCTGGATGTGGCCGCAATGCCGGGGCTGGAAGCCGTCCTCGACGTGGTCTACAATCCGGACAAAACGGAACTGATCCTGCGCGCCGAGGAGGCGGGTGTGCCGGTGGCCGTGGGCGGCCTCGAAATGCTGGTGGCCCAGGCCGTGTATGCGGCGGAATACTTCCTGGACCGCAAGTTTGACGATGCCCCGGCCGAGATCCGCGCCATCACCGCCCAGCTCCGGAAAGAGCAGCTGAACGTGGCGCTCATCGGGATGCCCTCCTGCGGCAAAACGACCATCGGCCGCGCGCTGGCCGACCGGCTGGGCAAGCGGTTCGTGGACCTGGATGAGGAGATCGTCCGGGCCGCAGGCCGCAGCATCCCGGACCTCTTCGCCGCCGAGGGCGAGGACGGCTTCCGGGCACGGGAGGCCGAGCAGACCGCCCGCTTTGCCAGAGAGGGCCGTCAGGTGCTCTCCTGCGGTGGCGGAGTCGTCAAGCGGCCCGAAAACCTGCGGGCCCTGCGGCAGAACGGCGTGGTGCTCTTCATCGACCGCCCGCTGGACGCTCTGACTGTGGGCGGCGGACGTCCGCTTTCCACCAGCGCCGAGGTGCTGAAGACCATGGAAGCCCAGCGCCGCCCGCTCTATCTGGCCGCAGCCGATGCGGTCATCCCGAACGAAACGACCGTTGCAGACGCCGTTGCGGCGGCACTGGAGGCATTGGATGCGATTTTTGTTCATTAACGGGCCAAACGTCAACATCACCCGCTTTACCGAGCCCGGTGTGGAGGGCGAAGTGGACTACAACGGCCTGCTGGATTATCTGGACGTCTGCTGCCAGCAGATGGGCATCGAGCCGGATTTCTTCCAGTCCAACCACGAGGGCGACATCATTGATGAGATCCAGTCGGCCGCAGGCCGCGCCGACGGCATCATCCTCAATCCGGGCGGCTATGCCTATTACAGCGTGGCCATTCTGGAAGCGCTGCAGCTCTGCGGTGTGCCCGCCGTGGAGGTGCTCATGAGCGAACCCAGCGGCCGGGAGCCGTTCCGGAACACGGACGTCGTCTCGTTCGGCTGTCAGGGCCGCTTTGCGGGCGAGGGCATCGGCGGCTATCTCCACGCATGCAGCTATCTGGTGCAGCTGCTCCGGCTGGATGGCGGCGCACAATCGCATATGGTGCAATAAAGAAAGAAACCTCTCAGTCTCGCTGACGCTCGCCAGCTCCCCTGATAGGGGAGCCTCTGGCGAGTCGGTGAGGACTGTGCTGAACGAGCGAAGTTTTTTACTTCCGGAAACGGCCGGGCTCCGCTGCCGAGATTCACAGCAGCAATCCGAATGCCGTTGCCAAGGAGGACAGGGCCCGCTGCTTTGCGCCCCATCGGGCCTACGCGGACAGCAGGGCTTGCCCGGCCTGCCAAGGGCTCCCCTACCAGGGGAGCTGTCTGCGAAGCAGACTGAGAGGTTGACACGTTGATAAAAGGGAAAGGAATGCAAGAAGATGATCATTTCGACGAAAAAAGGCACCCCGAAGGAAGAACTGGAAAAGATCGTGGACCGCTTTGAAAAGCAGGGCCTCGATGTCACCCTGATCACCGGCAAGGACTACAACGTCTTCGGTCTGGTGGGCGACACCACCAAGATCGACGAGCGCGATGTGCTCGCCAACCCCTGGATCGACAACGTGACCCGTGTGTCGGCCCCGTATAAGCGCGCCAACCGCCTGTTCCACCCCGCCGACTCGGTCATCGACTGCGGCGGCGTCCGGATCGGCGGCCGGGAGAAGATCGCCGTCATGGCCGGCCCGTGCAGCATCGAGAGCGAGGAGCAGGCCCTGCGCATCGCCCAGAGCGTCAAGGCCGGCGGGGCTGCCCTCTTCCGCGGCGGTGCCTACAAGCCCCGCACCTCTCCTTACTCCTTCCAGGGTCTGGAGACCGAGGGCATCCTCGACATGGTCAAGGCCCGCGAAGCCACCGGCCTGCCCATCGTCTCCGAGCTGATGAGCGAAGACCGCATCCCGGAGTTTGAAGAGTACGTCGATGTCGTGCAGATCGGTGCCCGCAACATGCAGAATTTCCAGCTGCTCAAGGCGGTGGGCAAGATGCACAAGCCGGTCCTGCTCAAGCGCGGCCTGTGCAACACCATCGAGGAGTGGATCATGAGCGCCGAGTACATCATGGCCGGCGGCAACGAGCAGGTCATCCTCTGCGAGCGCGGCATCCGCACGTTTGAAAAGTATACCCGCAACACGCTGGACCTTTCCGCCGTGCCCATCATCCACGAAAAGACCCATCTGCCCGTCATCGTGGACCCCAGCCACGCCACCGGCAAGGCCAACCTCGTGGAGCCGATGATGATCGCTGCGGTGGCCGCCGGTGCCGACGGTCTGGAAGTGGAGGTCCACTACGACCCCCGCCACGCATGGAGCGACGGTGCCCAGTGCCTGACCCCGGACAGTTTTGCACAGGCCATGGCCAAGTGCCGCCAGGTCGCATGGGCCATCGGGCGGGAGATGTGACCCTCTCAGGCCCCAGCTCTCCCGCAGGGAGAGCGTTTGGCAGAACGGGCAGAAGGAGGGCTGCAAATGCAGATCACGATCCAATCAGACAGAAACATTGACGGAATCATTATGGCCCCGCCCAGCAAGAGCATGGCGCACCGGGCCGTGCTTTGTGCGGCGCTGGCAAAGGGCATCTCACACATCCGGAATCTGGAGTTCAGCAAGGATATCGCCGCCACCCTCGCGGCGGCGGGCCAGCTCTGCGCCCGCGTCACCACCGGCGGGAACGATGCAGTGGTGGAGGGGCTGGGCCGCTTTTTGCCCGTGGAAGCCCCGGTGGACTGCTGCGAGAGCGGCAGCACCCTGCGCTTCCTCATCCCGCTGGCCAGCCTCACCGGTCAGGAAGTGACCTTTGTGGGCCGCGGGCGGCTGATGGAACGGCCCCAGTCGGTGTATGAAGCGCTGTACCGGGAGCAGGGCCTCCGCTTTGCGCAGAGCCCTTCCGGCCTGACCGTGGAGGGGGCGCTCTCCAGCGGGGACTATACGCTGGCGGGCAATGTGTCCAGCCAGTTCATCAGCGGGCTGCTGTTCGCCCTGCCGCTGCTGGGCGGCACCAGCACCCTTCACCTGCTCCCGCCGGTGGAGAGCCGCAGCTACATCGACATGACCCGGTCCGTTCAGGCGGCGTTCGGCGTCACGAGCCGGTGGGTGGACGAAACGACGCTGGAGATCCCCGGCGGGCAGGCATACCGCCCCTGTGACTACACCGTCGAGGGCGATTACAGCCAAGCAGCCTTCCCGGCGGTGCTGGGGGCTGTCACCGGCGGCGTCACGCTGACCGGTCTGGCCGAACCGACCTTGCAGGGCGATGCGGCCATTCTGGACATCCTGCGCCGGTGCGGGGCCGACTTCTCCCGCACCGAACAGGGCATCGTCTTCCGGAAAGCGCCGCTCCACGGCACGGACATCGACCTGGCCGACTGCCCCGACCTCGGCCCGGTGCTGATGGTGCTGGGCCTGTTCTGCGAGGGGCAGACGGTCATCCGGAACGCGGAGCGCCTCCGCATCAAGGAGAGCGACCGCATCGAGGCCATGGAAACAGAGCTGCGCAAATGCGGCGGGGTGCTGTCCAGCGCGGGCGGCACCATCACCATCGAGGGCTGTGCCGGGGCGCTCCATGCGCCGGACGGCGTCCTCTCCGGCCACAACGACCACCGGGTCGTCATGAGCCTGTCGGTGCTGGCACTGGCGGCGGGGCTGCGGCTGCCCATCGACGGCGCCGAGGCCATCACGAAGAGCTGGCCGAATTTCTTTACAGCCATCAAGCCATTGGGCGCGGAGGTAGAAGATGTTGGATAAAACGAAACGTTATCTCGTGGTGGGCCTCGGCCTGCTGGGCGGCAAATATGCGCTGGAACTCTCCAAAGCCGGGTTCCATGTGGACGGCATCAACCGCAGCGAGGGCCACTTGCAGTTCGCGCTCGACCATGGCTACATCGAGCGGGGCAAAACCCACGATTTTGAAGACCTTGTCCGGGAGGCCGACCACATCATCTTCGGCCTCTACCCCACGGCCCTCATCGAGTGGTTCCGGACGTACGGCCCGCTCCTCAAGCCCGGCTGCATCTTCACGGATGTGTCCGGCGTCAAGACCGGCCTGGTGGAGCCGGTGCAGGCCCTCTGCCCGGCGGGGGTCGAGTTCATCGCCAGCCACCCGATGGCAGGCCGCGAGACCTCCAGCGTGGAACACGCCGCCGAGGTGAATTTTGCCCCGGCGAACTTCATCATCACCCCGACCGGGAAGAATACCCCGGAGGCCATCGCCTGGGTCCGAGAGCTGGCCGAGGTGCTGGGCTTCAAACACATCTGCACCCTGACCGTGCAGGAGCATGACCGGATGGTCGGCTATGTCAGCCAGCTGTGCCATGCCATCGCCGTCAGCCTGATGTGCGCCAACGACAACACCTCGCTGTGCGAGTACACGGGCGACTCCTTCCGGGATCTGACCCGCATCGCACGCATCAACGACAAAATGTGGGCGGAACTGTTCCTCTGGAACAGGGACAACCTCATCTCGGAGATCGACCAGTTCGACGCCGCGCTCGGCGCACTGCGCAACGCGCTGGTGGCGGGCGACCGCGAAAAGCTCGAAGAGATGTTCCGCCTTTCCACCCAACGCCGTGCGGCGTTCGACAAGAAGCTCCCCGAATGAGGTGAACCTATGCCCAAGCAGGAAGGCCAGAAATCCAAGCTGTTAGCGCTTTTGCGCATCTTTGAGACACAGACCGACGAAAACCACCTGCTGAACGTGCCCCAGCTGGTGGGGCTGCTGGAACAGCAGGGCATCCTCTGCGAGCGCAAGAGCGTGTACAGCGACATCGACGCGCTGAACGCACTGGGGTACGACATCCAGCTCCGGCGGGGCCGGGGCGGCGGCTATTTTCTGGCCAGCCGCACCTTTGACCTGGCCGAGCTGAAGCTGCTGGTGGACGCCGTGCAGGCCAGCCGGGTGGTGTCCAGCGCCACGAGCCGCCGCCTGATCCGAAAGCTGGAAAAGCTCTGCTCCAATTACGAGGGCAGCCAGCTGCAGCGTCAGGTCTACGTGGACGGTCGCCCCAAGACCGACAGCAGGAGCCTGCTGTACAGCATCGACGCGCTGCACGAGGCCATCAACACCGGCCGGATGGTGGAGTTCCACTACAAAAAAGTGGGCCGGCCCGAAAAGCGGATCATCAGCCCATGGCAGATGGCGTGGGAGAACGGCTGCTATTACCTCATCGCCTATCAGGACGAAAAGGAGCCGGTGGGCATCCGCCACTACCGGGTGGACCGGATGTCCGGCGTCCGGGTGCTGGAGCTGCCCCGCCGTGGCCGGGAGCAGTTTGCCAATTTCGATCTGCCCGCCTATCTGCGCAAGCACTTCAGCATGTACGGCGGCCCCGAACGGCGCGTGACCCTGCGCTGCACGGCCGACCTCGAAAACGCCATGCGGGAGCGGTTCGGCGCTTCGCCGACCTTCCTGCCGGAGGAGGACGGGCGCTTCCACTTTGATGTGCCCATCTGTGTCAGCGAACCGTTCTACGGCTGGGTGGCGGGCTTTGGCGGCAAGGTGGAAGTCCTTGCGCCCGAAGACGTCCGCACCGAGATGCGAGCGCTGGCCGAACAGCTGGCGGAAGAGCATCGCTAAACAAGAAAAACGGACCGTTTCAGCGGTCCGTTTTTTGCGTGGTTCTGCAATTATTCGTCCAGTTCCAAATCGCTCGGCAGGAGTACATCCAGCGCGGCGGCGGGCTCGGCGACGAGGCGGCGGCTCTGGTGGAAGATGGCCTTTTCGAGGGTGTTGCGGGCCAGACGGCCGTTGCCGGCGGTGCGGGCGTCGGCGGCCTGACGGCGGGCGTAGTAGTTCCGCAGCGGTTCTTCGCAGGCCTCCGAGAGGGTGTAGCCCTTGTTTTTTGCGAGGACGTGGGTGATCTGCAGCAGCTCGTCGGCGGTGTAGTCCGGGAACTCGATCTTGTTGGGGAAGCGGCTGGCCAGACCGCTGTTGGCTGTGAGGAAGGTCTCCATCTCTCTGGTGTATCCAGCCAGAATGACCACAAGCTCGTCGCGGTGGTCTTCCATCCCTTTGACGAGGGTGTCGATGGCTTCGAGGCCGAAGCTGTCCTGCTCGCCGCGGTAGAGGCTGTAGGCCTCATCGATGAAGAGGACGCCGCCGAGGGCGCTCTCGATGACGCTGTTGGTCAGCGGTGCGGTGTGGCCGGTGTAGCGGCCCACGAGGTCGCCGCGGCCCACCTCCACCAGCTGCCCGCCCTTGAGCGCCCCGATGGCCTTGAGGTACTTGGCCACCAGCCGGGCGATGGTGGTCTTGCCGGTGCCGGGGTTGCCGGTGAAGATCATGTGCATCGAAAGGCTGGCCGTCTTCATGCCCGCAGCGGCGCGGCGCTGCTGGACCTGCAGATTGTCGGCCAGACCGAACACGTATTCCTTGACCGGGTCCAGACCGACCAGCTCCGAGATCTCGGCCCGGATCTCATCCAGCGCGCCGGTGTAGGCGGCGGGCAGCAGGTCAAACAGCGGGGCCGGGGCGGCATCGTTCAGGTGGAAGAGCAGGCCCTCCGGTGCGGCGGTCAGGGTCACGGTGCCGGTGAGCGGCTTGTCCGTTTGCAGGCAGTATTCGCTCAGGGCGCGGAAGATGCGGTCGCAGCAGCCGGACAGCCCGGCTGCGCCCTTCTGGGGGGTGCACTGGGCGGCGACGTAGTCCCGCACATCGGCCCCGGCGGCGAGGGTCAGGCCCAGCCGGGCCGTGACCTTCTGGGCCAGCGCGTTCAGCTGCTGGGCGGCGAGGGCGACAAGGTCTGCCCGCTGGTAGGCGGTCGTCTCACAGACGTCGCCCAGCGCCGAGATCATGCTTGCGCCAAACTTGTCCGCCATGGCGGCGCGGCCCTTGTTCGAGAAGAAGATGAGGTACTTCCCGCAGGGGTCGAGACGGCTGACTGCGCCGGGGGCCAAGGCCGTTCCGGCGTCCACCAGAATGCCGTCCCGGTTGACGATGTACCGGCTGGAGAGCGGGGCGCTGCCCCGGACGGCCAGGTCGGACAGCGTTTTCAGAAAGCTGGGGCAGCAGCTCTCGTAGTGCTCAAAGACCACGATCTCGCCGGGGGCGTGGAGCGCGGCGTAGAGGTCCTGCAAAAAGAGCTTTTCGGCGGCGGGGTTCGCGTAAAGCGCCAGGTCGAGCGCGGCGATCTGATCGTTTTGCAGCAGGCCCCGCGCAGCCATGCAGCGGGCGGTCTCCTCCAGCGCGAAGTGCCGCCCGGTGCCGGTGCCGCCGCTCAGCAGGATGACGTTCCGGGCGGCGGGCGGCTCGGTGCCCAGCACAAAGGGGCGGCGCATGGCGCGGACGACCGCGTCCACAAAGGCGTCCTGCCCCAGCACGGTCTGCCGGACTTCGTCGGCCAGCCCCTCGAAGCTGCCCAGATGTTCGGGTTTCACGTCGGTGGTGCCTTTGGCCAGCAGGCCGTCATTCTCCATGTCCCGCAGCATCCGGCGGCTGTCGGTCAGTGCGGCCTCGGCGGCGGTGTCCTGCGTCTTCAGCTGGGCCGACTGGGCCTTGAGCATCGCGTCCAGCTTCTTCTGCTGTTCCAGAAGCGCCGCGTTCAGGTCGTTCAGAGTGCTGTTTGGCTGCTGCCGGGGTTCGGCGGGAGTGCCGGGGGCGGCCTTGAATCTGCCGCCCGGCCCGAAGACTCCATTCATCAGGGTCTCCCAATCGTCTGTGTATGCCATGTCATCGCCTCCGTGATCGGTTCATTTCTTTCAGTATAGTGTACCGCAGCCCCATTTGCAAGGAAACTCTTGCAAAATCCGCGCAAGCCGGGTACACTAATTTCAAAAGGCCTGCCTCTGGCGAGGGCGGGAATGTTAGGATAAAGGATGAGAGTCAATGAAAACGCCTGCACAATGGAAAGCATGGTTCGAAAGCGAGGAGTTTGCCCGCCAGACCGGCTATCAGGGGCCGCTGGGCGCGGCGTATTCCCCATCGGGCACCCACCTGCGGCTGTGGGCACCCACGGCGCAGTCGGTCCGGGTCAATCTTTACCGGAAAGGCGACGGCGGGGCCTGCATCGGCAGTCTGCCGCTGAGCCCGTGGGGGCAGGGCGTCTGGGGCGTTTACCTGCCCGGCGACCAGCACGGGAAGTATTATAATTTCAACGTGACCACCGAGTGGGGCAGCGTGACCACCGCTGACCCCTATGCCCGCGCGGCGGGCGTGAACGGGGCGCGGAGCATGATCGTGGATCTGGCCCGCACCGACCCGCCGGGCTGGGAACAGGACAAACGGCCGGTCATCCCGGCGTCGAAGCGGAGCGTCTGGGAGGTCAGCGTCCGGGATTTCTCGCAGGACCCGGCCAGCGGGGTGCGCAATGCATGGCGGGGCAAATTCCTGGCCTTTACCCAGCAGGGCACGACCCTGAACGGCGACGGCATCCACCCCACCTGCCTGAACTACCTCAAGCGGCTGGGGGTGCGTTATGTCCAGCTCATGCCCATCTTTGATTTCGGCAGCGTGGACGAGAGCCGCCCGCTGACCCGGCAGTACAACTGGGGCTACGACCCTGCAAACTACAACGTCCCGGAGGGCAGCTACTCCACCGACCCCGCCCGCGGCGAAGTCCGGGTGCGGGAGTGCAAGCAGATGATCCAGGCCCTCCATGCGGCGGGTATCGGTGTGGTGATGGATGTGGTGTACAACCACATGTACCGCTTCGACAACGTGCTGAACCGGGCGGTCCCCCTCTATTATTTCCGCCAGAACGAGGACGGCAGCCTTTCCAACGGCAGCGGCTGCGGCAACGAGTTTGCCAGTGAGCGGCCCATGGCCCGGCAATACTTTCTGGATTCGGTGCTCTACTGGGCGCAGGAGTATCACATCGACGGCTTCCGGTTCGACCTGATGGGCCTGTACGATGTGGAGACGATGAACCTGCTGCGGGCCGAGCTGGACAAGCTGCCCGGCGGGCGGGACATCCTGATGTACGGCGAGCCGTGGCAGGGCGGCAGCAGTGCGCTGCACCGGTACGAGGCAAACAAGAACAATCTGGCCATGCTGAACGACCGCATCGGCATCTTCTGCGACGATACCCGCGACGCCATCAAGGGCGGCTGCTTCAATGCGCGGGAGCCGGGCTACGTGGAGGGCAGGCCCGGCAGCTTCTGGGACATCGGCGGGGCCGTGGCGGCATGGTGCCGCAGCGATAAGTTCCCACCCCACACGCCGGGGCAGATCGTCAGCTATGTGTCCGCCCACGACAATTTCACCCTGTGGGACAAGCTGCTCCTGGTGCGCTATGAGCGCCCGGAGTTCGGCGCGGTGGACCGTGCCGCCCTGGCCCAGAACCGGCTGGCGGCAGGCATCTACCTCACCTGCATGGGCCTGCCCTTCTGGCAGGCGGGCGAAGAGTTCGCCC
>ERZ857480.17101-NODE-26204-length-24639-cov-10.0303_pt1 | contig 24639 bp, 22 predicted proteins | sample MGYA00519767_ERZ857480 | MGnify/ENA primary metagenome ERZ857480 (study PRJEB31778, sample SAMEA3449210) | human gut metagenome | biome: human gut; feature: human-associated habitat; material: faeces | place: United Kingdom | collected 2010/2012 ...
TCTGCCATGAACGCTTCACGCAGTACAAAACCGCCGCAACCGAAGCCGAACGCGAACAGGCGCGGCAGCGTTACCTCGAAAGCATCGGGATGCCTGCCGACTTCCGTTGGTGAATCCGTTCGTTCTCCGCCACTGACAGGAGCATAACACGCTCCTGTTCCTGTTGTGAGGGCGGTACGCCATCGGGAGCGTGCCCAGCCCGCGTCGTGCCCCCCGTTCCCCCTCGGAGAGCGCAAGGGCGCTTTTGATGCGAAGTGTCAAAAACCGCCCTCCGTGGATACCACAGAAGGCCGTCAGTCGGCTTATTCCCATTTCTCATCCCTGGTTCGTAAAAGATTCCGCACTTCTTTTTCGATTGCCGGGCGAATGGCAGGTCTGCTCTGATAGACCGCTTTGCCGCAGGCTGGGCAACGGTCAGGCAGCGACTCTGCTTCAAAGCAATATTTTGTTGAAAACCTGTCACTATCATGATAAAATATCTACATGTTATTGTTGTGCTGTGCCTGTGCCTTTTCAAAGGCTTTATAAAGCTTTTTTGCGGTATTGAGAATCCAGGGCACCGGTCTTGGTATGGCAATTACCAAAAACATCGTGGATATGATGGGCGGCACCATCAAAGTGCAGACGGCGCAGGGCGAGGGTGCCGAGTTTATCATCTGCTTGCCCATGCGCACACAGACGGAGCACCGTCCGGTAGAAAAGATCACCGAGCTGGAAGGCTTGAAGGCACTGGTGGTAGAGGATAACAAGCTGAACCGTGAGATCGCGCCGGAAATTCTGCGCGAGTACGGCTTCCGGGTCGATACGGCTGAAAACTAAACAAGAAAGCGGGCTACGCCCGCATCAACTCCCCCTTCTCCCTCATTCATGCAGGGGTGTTTTTGTCCCCGCTTTTGTTGTACAATGTTGGAGGTGCACCATGAAGAAACGCTATGGAATCCTTGCGTCGGCCGCCTTGGTCGGCGCGTTGTGTCTGTGTGCGCTCCCCTGCGCCGGGAAAGGAGAGGCGGACGCATCCCCTCAAAGCCTCTACGCAGGCAGAACGCAGGATGCCGACGTTTTGATTGACATTCCGAATTTGCGCCAGTACGGCGGCTACACCTGCGGAACCACGTGCGTCCAAATGCTGATGAACTGGCTTGAGCCTTATCAGGCGGATTTGAACCTGACCGCCTATGAGGAAGCGCTTGGAACAACCGAGGAAGCCGGAACGTCTCCGGACGCGATCCTCGCCTTTTTTGAGGAAAACGATGTGCGGGTCATCGCGCGGGAAAAGCGAACGACGGATGACCTGATCGCCGCGCTGGATCGGGGACATCCCGTGCTGGTCTGCATTCAGGCATGGGGCGCGAACGGATACAACACCCAAGACCCGAGCGATGCGGATACGTATCTGGCGGAGGGGCACTGGGTCATCTGCGTCGGTTATCAGAAGAAGATCGACGGCAATGTGTTTTATTTCAACGATCCGGCGTGCGTCGGTTACGGCCTGATGCGGGAGGCGGACTTCAACCGCCGCTGGATTGACATGGACGCTGCCGGAACGATATACGATCATTACGGCATTGAGATTGACGAAAGCGGGAGCGTCTATGACCCGCAGGGCGTGTTCGAGCTGGAATAATCCGGACGAACCCGGCATATCCATTCGATTTGGCACGCGGGAAAAAGAGCGGATTGAGTTTCGGGAGGGCGACACAAACGGATGGAACGAAAGCTGAATCAGAGCGCACAAATTATAGCTCAGGCAAGGGTGATAACATGAGCACATTGAAGGAACGCGCGCATCAAACGCGCTGCGGAACGATCCGCTACTGGGTAGACATTGTCAACCCGGATGCGTATACGCTTGTTTTTCTGCCGGGATTGACCGCCGACCATAGATTGTTTGATCGGCAAATCAAATACTTTGAGGGAAAATACAACGTCCTTGTCTGGGATGCGCCGGCGCATGCGTCCTCGTGGCCGTTCCGGTTTGATTTTAACCTGTTCGATCAAGCGAAATGGCTGAACGAAATTCTCAGTCGGGAAAACATTTGCAGGCCGGTTATCGTCGGTCAATCCATGGGCGGCTACGTCGGGCAGGCTTATGCGCAGTTGTTCCCCGATAAACTGGCGGGTTTTATTTCCATTGATTCAGCGCCGCTGGCGAAAAAATATGTGACGGCGGTTGAACGCTGGCTTTTGAAAAAGATGGAGCCCGTGTATGCGCATTATCCGTGGAAAGCGCTTTTGAAAGCAGGCACGGAAGGCGTTGCCACGTCCGCGTATGGGCGGCGTCTGATGCGCGAAATGATGATGGTCTACGACGGCGATCAAAAGCGCTATGCGCGAATTGCCGGACACGGCTTTCGTATTCTCGTGGATGCAATAGAAAGGGATTTGCCGTATGAAATCCGATGCCCGGCCTTGTTGCTGTGCGGGTCGCGGGATCACGCAGGTTCCTGCATACGGTACAATAAGAAGTGGCACAAAAACACGCAACTGCCTCTGATTTGGATTGAGGGCGCGGGGCACAACGCCAACACGGATAAGCCGGAGGAGATAAACCGTCTGATTGAGAATTTTCTCATCAATCTGCGGCCGATATGAAAGAGACAGCCGTGGATTTTTCGCAGGGCACAGAGCGAAGAAAAGCCCGATTTGACTGTACCGCATATCGGCTGACGGCATTGACCCGTTTCGGGAATGGCCGTCCCGAACGGACGAATAAACGAGTGAACGGGAACATCCGAAGGGATGCGTCCGTTCACTCGTTTGATATAAATCATCCGCGCAGGCAAGGCTTTGACGCTTTGCAGACTTCGGCGGAAAGTCAGGCGGGCTCCGCCCGCTTTGGGCGGTAAACGACGTTACTTCGCCGCGCCCGCCGTCAGGCTATAGCGCGTCATATCCTCCCAGTGGCGGCGAATGATGATTTCGGCGGTCAGGTCGGTGTTGTTGTAGGCGATCGACCACTGCGTATTGCTGGTGATGCTTTCGGGGTTCGGTTCCTGCGAGGCGGCTTTCAGCGCCGCCCACACGGTATCGTTGGAGGGGCTGTCCTTCTGCTGGTCAAAGACTTCCAGCACGGCGTCGTAACGCTCCCGGCCATGGCCGTAGATGCCGTTTTTCTGGTTGGGGAGCACCTTGTCCTTGTAGATTCCGTAGAAGTTGGTGATGGCGTTGATGGGCAGCGCCACAAGCTCCCGCGTTTCGCTTTCGCAGTCGTATTCGACCACCCGGCCGTCGCCCGTCGCGTCGGTGATGTAGAAGTGGTAATCCCGCCCGCTGGAAGCGAACATGTCGTAGCCGCGGAGCAGCTCCACCGCCTCTTCCGTGCTCGCCGCGCGATCCAGCACAAGGCGGATGGCGAGGGTGGTGGCGATGGCGGGCTTGCCGGTGTTCTGGTGAACCGGGTCGCTGTCCAGCGTCAGCACGGCGATGGATACGCCCTTTTCATTGAGGCCGTCAAGGCAGATATACGGCGCGGTCAGGCTGGCCAGCTTCATTTTGGTGCTCTCATCCGGCGCGTTTGCGGAAACATTGTCCAGCGCCGCCGTGGCCACAGATCGATAGCCGTTTTTCGGCGCGCAGTAGACGAGCATCGCCGAGGTGTTGTTTTTGAAATCGTAATTGCGCCCCATGTGCACATCGCCGTCGGCGTCCGTCAGCGTGAACGCCGTGCAGCCGAAGCTGGGCGCCTCGATTTTCACCGGAAGGAGCGGCAGCGCGTCCTTCAAAATGGCGTCGATCATCGTCTGATTGTCCTTGATGCCGTAGTTGATAACGTCGTCAAGGCTGTAATCGTATTTGACCTCCATGCGGTAGAGGTTGTAGCCGTCGTCATAATCGGAGAGCTTTTCGATGCTGTTCATCGTCTGTATGCGCGTGAAGTAAATCCCGACGAACACGAGCACGGCGGCCAGAAGCACCGCCACGATTCCGCAGAGCAAGAGCAGCGTAACTTTCAGCGACTTTTTCATCCGGTTTCCCCCTTTTCTTTCGAACCCGGCACACGATTTGTTCTTTTCCTTCTGCAACGCCGAGCCTCAGCGCGCTTGCGATGGTTTCATCTCGGCGACTGTATGCTTGACACAGCATTATTATATATGAATATTCGGCCGAAAGGCAAGAATTTACGGCGAATTATCTGAAAAAAACGGTGGAAAAATCGGCGGGGGCGATTGGGGGAAAGCGCAATCCCCGTCGCTGTTTTTAGATGCGGCCGGCGAAAAGGAGAACGGCCGGGGCGCGGAGAAGAAATAAAGAGCAGCCGAACCCGTATTCTGCCGTTTGGAAACGGACGAAGGAGGAAAAGAACATGATCCGCTATCTGGAAAAGCAGAATCTTCTCATTTTGGAAACGGAACGAACGTCGTATTGGATCGGCCTTGCCTATCCCGCGCCGGTCTGCCTGCACTGGGGCAGGAAGATTGCGCCGGAAGACGCGGACATGTTTGAACCGCTCGGCGGCCATAGCTCCTTTGACACGGAATTGTGGCGGGAGCGGATGGAATACCCAGCCTTTGACGGGCGGACGTTTGAAAACGTATCGCTGAAAGCCGACGTGCCGCTGAATCTGCGGACGAAGGACGTGCGCGTTCAGGGTCAGCAGGCGGAAATCACGCTGGCGGACGAGGTAAGCGTCATGGAGGTTCGCCTGATATACCGCGTGTTTGAGGATTGCGATGTGATTCAGAAGCACGCAAGGCTGACGGCGAACGCGCCGATCAGGCTGACGCGCATGGACAGCGGCGCGTGTCTCCTGCCGCACGAGGCGAAGCCGTGGACGGCGCACTATGTCGTCGGCGCGTGGGCGGGAGAATTCAGGCGGCGCACGGCCAAGCTGGAAGAAGGGGAACTGCGGCTGCAATCCGTGCGCGGCATGTCCGGCCCGCACATGAACCCGTTCCTCATCGCGGCAAACAGCGAGGACGAGGAGACGGGCGAGGCCTACGGCGTGGCGCTCGGGTGGAGCGGATGCTGGCAGATCACGGCGTCGTCCACGGTGTTTGGCAATCACCGCATCACGGCGGGGCTGAACGACGCGGATCTCGTCTGCCCGATGGGGCGCGGCGAATGCTTTGAAACGCCGCCGATGGTTCTGTGCATGAGCGCGGAAGGCATGGGCGCGCTGAGCAGAAGGATGCACGATTTCGAGCGCGACCATCTCAAACCGAACAGGCCGCCGCGCCGTGTGCTCTATAATTCATGGGAAGCGACGCAGTTCGACGTGCGGGCGGACGCGCAGATGCGGCTGGCAGAACGCGCGGCGAGGATGGGCGTGGAGCTTTTCGTGGTGGACGACGGCTGGTTTGGCGCGCGCCATTCCGACCGGGCGGGGCTGGGCGACTGGACGGTCAACCCGGAGAAGTTTCCGAACGGTCTGGATGAGCTGATCGACCGTGTGCACGCGCTGGGCATGGATTTCGGCCTGTGGGTCGAACCGGAATCGGTCAACCCAGACAGCGATTTGTACCGCGCGCACCCGGATTGGATTCACAAACTGGACGGCCGCGAACCGCTGACGCAGAGAAACCAGTATCTGCTCGATTTCGGAAAGCCGGAGGTTGAGCGATTCGCGCTCGACATGCTGCGCAGCCTGCTGAACACATACACGATCCGCTATCTGAAATGGGACATGAATCGCGCGATGACCGACGTATGCGAAAGCCTGACGCCCTTCGCGCGGGAGCGGCATGTTCTGGCGCTCTACCGAATCCTGGACGCGCTGGAAAAAGAGTTCCCCGATGTGGATATCGAGGCATGCAGCGGCGGCGGCGCGCGCGTGGATTTGGGCATGGCGAAGCGAACGGCGCAATTCTGGGTCAGCGACAACACGGACCCGTTTGACCGACTGTTCATTCAGGAGGGGTATACGCTGATGTATGCGCCGATGATGATGAGCTGCTGGGTGACGGACACGCCCGCGGACGGACGGCGGCGCGGGCGGGCGGATTGGCGCTATAAATTCCACGCGGCGATGTGCGGCACGCTGGGCGTCGGCGCGGATATATCGAAGCTGAGCGACGAGGAAATGGCGCTGTTTACGGCGGAAATCGCGCGGTATAAGACGTGGCGGCATGTCGTTCAAAACGGCGATTTGTACCGCTTGCAGCGCCCGTCCGGCGGCAATGTCGCGGCGACCGAGTACGTTTCCAAGGATCAAAACGAAGCGGTACTCTTTTTGTTCATGCACAGCCGAAAGTGCGGCGAGGTGATTCCGCGGGTGAGACTTCGCGCCCTGAGGGAGGACGCTCGATATTTCTGCGTAGAGACGGGCAAAACCTATGCGGGAAGGACGCTGATGCATCTGGGGCTGAGCGCGGAGCTGAACGGGGATTTTGACAGCGGGGTTTTCTATTTTCAGGCAGTGAAGGAAGGATAAAACGGCTTATGTCAACAAGCTGTAGACAAAAAGCTATTCTCCCCCCCGAAGGGGGGGAGAATAGCCCTTTCCGTAAATGAAAGATAAACAAAACGAAGGGTCTCGCTCTGCCGAGACCCTTCGTGACGTGTATGCGGTTTTTCGCTTCGGATGGGCTTAGCCGTCGCTGCGGTCGATGTATTCGGTGTGCAGCAGCTTATGCGCCAGATGGCCGTTCGGCTCGCCCAGGAACTCCGCGTAGAGCTTCTGGATATCCGGGTTTTCGTGGGACTTGCGGATCGTCTTGGATTCATCCTCGGCATACAGCCCCGCCGCGCGCGCCGCGCGCGGATCGACGTCCATGCGCTTGTACGCCGAAACGATCGGCTGGCCGCCGCCGTTGACGCAGCCGCCCGGGCAGGCCATGACCTCCACGAACGCATAGCTCGCGTCGCCCGCCTTGATGCGCTGAATCAGCTCCTTCGCCGCGCCGGTGCTGTTGGCCACGGCCACCTTCAGCTCCTTGCCGCCCAGCGTGAAGGTCGCTTCCTTGATGCCCGCCAGCCCGCGAACCTCGTGGTATTCCACGTTCTCCACGGAGCGGTTTTCCAGCACGTCGGCGGCGGTGCGCAGCGCCGCCTCCATCACGCCGCCGGTCACGCCGAAGATCGGCGCCGCGCCGGTGGACTGCGCCACCAGCTCGTCAAAGCATTCCTCATCCGGCAGGCGCGCGAAGTCGATGCGCGCGTCGCGAATCATGCGCGCCAGCTCGCGCGTGGTGAGGGAGACGTCCACGGCGCGCATGCCGTTGACGACCATCTCCGGGCGCTGGGCTTCAAACTTCTTGGAGGTGCACGGCATCACCGCGACGACCACGATGTTCGCCGGGTCGATGCCGGTCTTTTCGGCGTAGTAGGTCTTGATGATCGCGCCTTCCATCTCCATCGGGGATTTGCAGGTGGACATGTTGGGGATCATCTCCGGGAAGTGGTGCTCCAGATACTTGACCCATCCCGGTGAGCAGGAGGTGAACATCGGCAGCACGCCGCCGTTCCGGATGCGGCCCAGCAGCTCGGTCGCTTCCTCCATGATGGTCAGATCCGCGCCGAAATCGGTGTCAAACACCTTGTCAAAGCCCAGACGGCGCAGCGCCTGCGTCATCTTTCCGGTGACGCGGGTGCCGATGGGCAGGCCGAATTCCTCGCCCAGCGCCACGCGGACGGCCGGAGCGGGCTGCACGACGACGAACTTCTCTGGGTCGGAGAGCGCATCCCAAACCTTGTCCGTGTCGTCGCGCTCGCGCAGCGCGCCGACCGGGCAGGCGTTGATGCACTGGCCGCAGAACACGCAGTCCGTCTCCAGCATGGTCTTTCCGAACGCTGGGGCGATCACGGTCTTAAAGCCGCGGTTCACCGCGCCGATCGCGCCGATCTTCTGCACATTGCGGCAGACGGCCACGCAGCGGCGGCACAGGATGCACTTGTTCGGGTCGCGGACGATGGACGGGGAGAAGTTATCCAGCGGATAATGGATGTTTTCGCCCTCGAAGCGGTTCTCGTCCACGCCCAGCTCCTTCGCCAGATCCTGAAGCTCGCAGTTCTGGCTGCGCACGCAGGAGAGGCACTTGCGCTCGTGGTTGGAGAGGATCAGCTCCAGCACGGCTCTGCGCGCTTGGCGCACCTGCGGGGTGTTCGTCTTGACGACCATGCCCTCGGATACGGGCATCACGCAGGCCGCCGCCAGCGAACGCGCGCCGACGTCCACCACGCACATGCGGCAGGCGCCGATCTCGTTGATGTCCTTGAGCCAGCAGAGGGTCGGGATCTTGATACCGGCAGCATGCGCCGCCTTGAGAACGGTGGTGCCTTCCTCCACGGAAACCGGCACACCGTCGATAGTCAAATGAACCATTGCCATGTTGCTTTTTCACTCCTTCGGCTTTATCAGGAACGGGAAATCGCGCCGAACTTGCACTTCTCCATGCAAACGCCGCACTTGAGGCACTTCGTGGTGTCGATGCGGTGCGCCTCGCGAACGGTGCCGCTGATGCAGCCGGCCGGGCAGCCGCGCGCGCACAGCGTGCAGCCCCTGCACTTCGCCGGGTCAATCTGATAGGTCACCAGCTTCTTGCAGTGGCCGGCCGGGCAGCGCTTCTCATAGATGTGCGCTTCATATTCGTGGCGGAAATACTTGAGGGTGGAAAGCACCGGGTTCGGCGCGGTCTGTCCCAGACCGCACAACGCCGTCGCCTTGATGGCCTTGGCCAGCTCCTCCAGCTTCTCAATGTCGCCGTCCTCGCCGCGGCCATCGACGATGCGTTCGAGGATTTCCAGCATGCGCTTGGTGCCGATGCGGCACGGCGCACACTTGCCGCAGGATTCATCCACGGTAAAATCGAGGAAGAAACGCGCGATATCGACCATGCAGGTATCCTCGTCCATGACGATCATGCCGCCGGAGCCCATCATCGAGCCGATGGCGGTCAGGTTGTCATAGTCGATCTGCACGTCCAGCTGGCTGGCCGGGATGCAGCCGCCGGAGGGGCCGCCCGTCTGCGCCGCCTTGAACTTTTTGCCGTTCGGGCAGCCGCCGCCGATGTCGTAGATGATCTCGCGCAGCGTGGTGCCCATCGGCACCTCCACCAGACCGGTGTTGCTGATCTTGCCGCCCAGCGCGAACACCTTGGTGCCCTTCGATTTTTCCGTGCCTATCGAAGCGAACCATTCCCAGCCGTTGTTGATGATCTGCGGCACGTTGGCGTAGGTCTCCACGTTGTTGAGAATGGTCGGCTTTTCGAACAGACCCTTGACCGCCGGGAACGGCGGACGCGGACGCGGCTCGCCGCGCTTGCCCTCGATGGAGGTCATCAGCGCCGTTTCTTCACCGCAGACGAACGCGCCTGCGCCCAGACGAACGTCCACATCAAAGCAGAAATCCGTACCGAAGATGTTTTTGCCCAACAGGCCGTATTCGCGCGCCTGACGGATGGCGATTTGCAGGCGCTTGACCGCGATGGGGTATTCCGCGCGGCAGTAGATGTAGCCCTGATCCGCGCCGATGGCGTAGGCGGCGATGGCCATCGCCTCGATGACCACGTGCGGATCGCCTTCCAGTATGGAGCGATCCATGAACGCGCCGGGGTCGCCCTCGTCGGCGTTGCAGCAGACGTATTTCTTATCCGACTGAGAGGCGGCGGCAAATTTCCACTTCATGCCGGTGGGGAAGCCCGCGCCGCCGCGGCCGCGCAGGCCGGATTTGAGCATCACGTCGATGACCTCCTGCGGGGTCATTTCGGTGAGCACCTTGCCCAGCGCCTTGTAGCCGTCAAAAGCGATATATTCGTCGATGTTCTCCGGGTCGATCACGCCGCAGTTGCGCAGCGCGACGCGGCGCTGCTTTTTGTAAAAATCTACGCTGTCCAGCGACTTGACCTTGTTGTCCTCGTCCACCGCTTCCTTGTACAGCAGTTCCTTGACCACGCGGCCCTTGACGAGGTGCTCGTCCACGATGCGCGTCACGTTTTCCACCGTCATGCGGGCATAGAACGCGCCCTCCGGGTAGACGATGACGACAGGACCGGCTTCGCACATGCCGAAGCAGCCCGTGCGCACGACCTTGATTTCCTTTTCCAGCCCTTTTTCGGCAATCTGCCGTTCAAACTCCCTGATGATCTCGCCGGAAGCGCTAGACGAACAATTCGTGCCTCCGCAGACCATCACATGCGAGCGAATCAGATCCATACGATGCTCCTCCTCTCACCGACCGGCTTATCCCTGCGCGCCGACGGTGTATTCTTCTACGGGTCTGCCGTTGACGATGTGATCGTTGACCACGCGGGCGACCTTTTCCGGCGTCATGTGAACGTAGGTCACCTTCTCCTGACCCTTGACATAGACCTCGACAATCGGTTCCAGACGGCAGACGCCCACGCAGCCGGTCTGGGAAACCGTCGCATTCTCGATTCCGCGGCGCTTGAGCTCCTCGATGAACTCCAGCATGACCGGGCGCGCGCCGGCGGCGATGCCGCAGGTCGCCATGCCCACAACGATGCGGGTATCGATGTTGTCACCCTTTCTCAGGCTGACCTGCTCCAGCATTTTGGCGCGGATGGCCGCCAGCTCCTCCAGCGATTTCATAAAAACACACCTCCGTGCAATTCGTCAATGTTCTGCTTCAGGCAATCCCTGATCCACGCGCTGATTTCGGGATGATCCAGCGGGATGGGCGCGACGGCCTCCCGAACCTCCCTCGTATCCAGCGCGAATGTCTTTCCGTCATAATCCAGCGCGAAGCGGAAATCCGTCGTCGGGTTCATCAGCACCAGCGTATACAGCACGCCCGGCACGTCGCCCATGGGCGGCCTGTCGATGTGAGAAAGTCCGAACGTCACGCGCACGGTCGTCCCCTCGCCCGGTTTGGATGCGATGGACATTTCGCCGCCCGTGGCCTGCGCCGTCATCTTGAGCAGCGGCAGCCCCAGCCCGACCTTGCGCGTTTTGCGCGTGGTGGTGAAGGGATCGCACACCGCCCTGACCATATCCTCACTCATGCCGCAGCCGTCGTCGATGAACGCCAGCGAAACGGTATCCTGCGCGCGGCTGACGGAGATGTCGATCTCCACCAGCGACGCGCCGGCCGCAATGGAATTTTGGGCAATATCCAGAATATTGTCCGCCAGTTCCCGCATCATGGCCGCTCGCCTCAGCTGCGATACTTGGCGATGATGCCCGGAATCTCATCCGGGGTCAGACGGCCGTAAACGTCCTCGTTAATCATCATCACCGGCGCCAGTCCGCACGCGCCGAGGCATCGGGTGGCGTTCAGGGTAAACAGTCCGTCCGGCGTGGTGTGCCCGGCCTTTATGCCCAGCACCTCCTCCAGCTTATCCAGCACCTTCCTGCTGCCCTTGACGTAGCAGGCCGTGCCCATGCACACGCTGATGGTGTACTGCCCCTTCGGCTCCAGGTTGAACTGCGCGTAGAACGTGGCCACGCCGTAGACGTCGCTGACCGGAATATCCATTTCCTTGGCGATGTACTTCTGCACATCCTCCGGCAGATAGCCAAAGATGTCCTGCGCCCGCTGCATAATCGGCATCAGCGCGCCCGGTTCGTCTCTGAGCTCGTCGATCACCCGTTGCAGTGCCTCGACCCTTTCTTTTTCAAGAGACATGTCGCATAAACCCCTTTCGATTTGAATTGAAGTTGCCTATTTCCAAAACGATGCATTATATCATACGCGCCCGCCGTCAGCCGCACCTGTGCGCGCCCTCCGGCGAACTGCGCAGAATAATCTGAAATAAAACCGATGAAAGCCGCTCAATCGGGCTGCGTCCGCCCCGCAATCGCGTCAAACACCGCGTCCACGCTGCGCGTCTTTGCTTCCAGCGCGAACTCCCGCTCCAGCATCTGCTCCAGGCTGTGCGCGTCCGACGAGCGGAGCAGCCTGTACCCGGTCACATCCGCCGTCAGCGGAGCAGCCGGGCTGACCTCCAGCGCGTCGTAGTGAACGCCCTGCGGCAGAAAGCCCAGCGCGCCCAGCACGCCGCTGCTCCCCCGGTTGATGTGCGCGGGCACGCACAGCCCGCCCGCCTCGCGGATGCGCGCGGCGCAGACCTCAAACGGCAGGTCGAGCGCGCCGATGAGCAGCCGCTCCTCCACGTCGATTTCCTCGTCCCGCTCGTTCATCACCTGCTGGCGGCCAAAAAAACGCTCGTTGTTGGGCGTGGGCGCAAGATGCGCGTAAATGGCTTCCCCGAACGCCATGCACGCCTGCACGGTGCGGAAGTAGCACAGCATGTGCGCCTCCTCCCGCGTGGTCAGCTCCATGCCCGGCAGCAGCAGCACGTTCATTCTGTCCGCCGCGGCCTTGACCGCGGGCAGGTTGCGCGCGCTGTTGTGGTCGCACACCGCGATCACGTCCAGCCCTTTGATGAACGCCATGCCTGCGATGTTGTTGGGGGTCATCAGCGCGTCGCCGCAGGGCGAGAGGCAGGAGTGAATGTGCAGGTCGCAGAACAGGCGCTCCATCATTCCTTCCGGGCGGGCGGCACACCGTTGGCCGCCAGCAGCGCCGCCAGCTCAAACGCCGTCTGTCCGCTCGAAAGCAGGATCACGTCCTCCTGCCGCGCCTTGTCCACAATCGCCGCCTCGACGGGCAGGCCTTCCGGAAACACGACGCAGGCAAAATCCATCAGCGCCGCCACGGCGATCACGTTCATGTGCGTCTGCACCGTGATCCACGCCATATCCGCCTGCCCGCGCCCCATGACGTGGCTGAGCAGGTCGCAGGTGTAGCCGCAGGCAATCTCTCTGTCCTCGTATTCGCCCGTCAGGCAGGTCGCCCCGCACAGGCGTTCAAGCTCCGAAACCCTCATGTGCTGTCTCCTCCATCGTCGTCCGCGCCGCCGTCGGGCGCTTCGCTCGGCTCGCTTCGGCTGAGCTCGTCGTGAAGCCGGCGCAGCCGCGCCATGTCCTCGCCGGTGGTGTAGCGTGTGCTGGTGCCCAGCGTGAGCATCTCCGCCGCCAGCGAATTGATTCGGTCGTTGAGGCGGAACACGCAGTTCAGCTCGTTTGCGTAGCCGTTGACGATATCTTCCGCCAGCGCCCGGCACGAGGGCGAACCGCAGGAGCCGCAGTCCAGCCCCGGCAGCCCCCTCGTCAGCCGCTCGATGCGCTCCTCGCGCTCGATGCGTTCCTTCATCGTGCCGCTGAGCTGCAAGGCGTCGCTCGGCTCAATCGGCCGGGTCATGCGCAGCGTCTGCACCGCGTCTTCAAAGATTTCCCGGCGCTGCACCGTCTTTTGCAGGGTGCGGTTCATCACGCTGCGCAGGCGGTTTTTCGCCACAAAGCTGTTTTCCACCGTCAGCGGCCCGCCGAGGCAGCCGTTGACGCAGGCCAGCCCTTCAAAATAGGTCAGATTGCGGAAGCGCGCGTCTTCGATCGCCTCCAGCACGTTGATGACGTTGTCGATGCCGTCCACGCACAGCGAGCTCTTGATGCCCACGGCTTCCACCTCGCCGCCCGGTATCGCCCACTTGATGCCCACGACGCTGGCGCGGTCGATTTCCAGCGGGCTGAAGCCCTGCTTCATCGCCGCGCGCATCTGCGCGTATACGTCCTTGATGGCGATAACGCCGTCCACATAGGATTTTTCCTGCCCGACGGGCGATTTCACCGCCGTCATCTTCGCCGCGCAGGGGGTGATGAAGAACACGCCCACATCGGCCTTATCCACGCCGTGCTTCTGCGCGTATTCCTCCTTGGCGATCTTCGCGGCGGCCTCCATGGGGGAGACGAAGTCGATCACGTTATCCAGCAGCGCCGGAAAGCTGACCTGAATCAGCCGCAGAATCGCCGGACAGGCGGAGGAAATCACCGGCTTGGGGCGATCCTCCTCGCGCATGGCGCGGCTGATCGCGTAGGAGACGATTTCCGCCGCGCGCGCCACCTCAAACACATCCACAAAGCCCAGCCGAAACAGCGACGCGATGATCGGCTCCGGCTGATGCACGCCCTGAAACTGCGCATACAGCGTCGGCGCGGGCAGCGCGATGGGGTACTTGAAGCGCTTGATGCTCTCCAGCGGATCGGTCACGGCCACCTTCGCGTGGTTGGCGCAGACCTTGATGCACTCGCCGCAGTCGATGCAGCGCTCGTTCAGGATGGACGCGCGATTGTTTCGGATGCGGATGGCCTCCGTCGGACACCGCTTCAAACAGGTCGTGCAGCCCTTGCATTTGTCCATATCCAGCCGCACGGAATGATAGTAATGCTGCAATGCCATTCTCCTCCCGACGCATGCCCCGGGAACGGGCTTGTCATATGTCAAAAGTCATGGTGATATGCGTGCCCACGCCCACAGCGGAGACGATGTCAAATCCGTCCGCGTTGCGCTTCATGTTCGGCAGACCCATGCCCGCGCCGAAGCCCATGTTGCGCACCTCGTTGGTGGCCGTGGACCAGCCCTCGGTCATCGCCTTGTCGATATCCGGGATGCCGGGGCCGACGTCGCTGGCGCGCACCGTGATCCGATCCTCGGCGATTTCAAAGTCGATCTGCCCGCCGTCGGAGTGGATCACCAGATTGATCTCCGCCTCGTATGTGCAAACGGATACGCGGCGCATCACGGCGGCGGGAACGCCAAGCCGCTTCATGTGCCGCTTGATGCGGGCCGAAACATCGCCCGCCGCCGTCATATCGTCCGCCTGAACCGGATAGCTCTCCTGAATGACCATCGTTTCACCCCAGCTCCACCGGCCTCAGGCCGGCTGTATACAGTCTTGCGCAGGCTTCAAACATCGTGTACGGCGTTTTCAGCATCGGCAGGTCGATCTCCCGCGCCAGCGCCAGCGCGTCGGCCAGCGGCTCCTTGCTGCGCACGAAGACCACACACGGCACATCCAGCATTTCGCAGGTGCGCACGCATTGGCCGTTCACCAAGCCGGTGAGCAGCAGCGTATCCTCCGTCACGCAGGCCAGCACGTCGCTCATCATGTCGGACGCGAAGGCCGTGCGAAGCACCCGATCGCCTTCTTCCTCGCAGCACAGCCATGTTGCGTCGAGCGTCTCGGCAATTTCCCGTATGGTCATCGCGTTTTTTCCTCCTGCCGTGCTATGTAAAAAATGCACAAGAATAAACCATATGCTTATTATACTTTATATTGTACCATCTGTCTACGGCTTTCACAAGGAATTATTTTTGTCAATTCTGCAACAGTTCGGGACTGTAATTATGAAACAGACGTGTGGAGACGGGTGTTTGGGTCAGGTTCGGGAGACCGTAAACGGCTTGATATAAAATTTGAGCAGTAAATGAGCAAGGAGCTCCCTCCTTGAGGGCGTGGAGCTTGTCGCCCGCGGTGCGGGAGGCAGGCAAGCGGAACGCCGAAGGTCTGGCACGGCGCAGCCGTGACTGAAGGAGTCAGGCGCGCATTGCGCGCCCGTTATCAGAATTTGTGCGAAATTTCGAATATACTCATTGACTGTCCCCATCAAAAATCAGCCGTTCGCCGCAAAAACATTCCTATTTTTTATACAATTTATACCCAGCACGCCTTTACAGCGTTCTTTTTTTGTGTTATTCTTTGATAGAACGAACGGTTAGTCAACCAATAAAGACGATCAGCCAATAAACACGAGGATGATATGAGAGAACGAGACGAACAAGCCTTTCAGAGAAAAAAGGCGAAAATTATGGAAGCCTGCTTCAACTGCTACGCGGAAAACGGCCTGACCGGAACGGGGATTCAGGCGCTGGCGGACGCATGCGGCCTGTCCAAGGCCAGCCTGTATACCTATTTCGACACACTGGACGATCTGATCGTGCAATCCACCGCCTACTGCATGAGCAAGGTGGAGGACGATTTCATGCGGCTCGCCCCCACCAGCCCGCAGGATATTCAACGGTTCATCGACGAGGTGCCCTATTGGACGGCAAAGCGTCACGGCAAAAAATACCGGCTGATGTATCAGGTCTACACGCACCCCAAATATATCGAGCACGGCAAGCGATTTTTTGCCGGAGTGACCGAACGCTATTCCGCGTATGCCCGGCAGATGGAGCCGCATCTCGGCATCCCCTGCGAGGTGCTCACGCCCCTGATCTTCATCTTTGTCCGCGCGGCGGTGCATTACGCGCTGTTTGAGGACGAGTATTATTTGAAAAGCCAGATGGACGTTTTGAAACTGAGCGTTTCGCTGCTCAGCAAACAATATCGGAAAGAAGGACAGCCATGAAAAAACGAGGATGGATCGCGCTGCTGTGCGGCCTGCTGGCGGTTTGCCCCGCGCTGGCGGAGCAGACCGACGGGGTTGTGCGGGTCGGCGAGGTGACCTACGATGTGCAGACGGTGCAAAACTCCCTGAACGCCGGTTACCAGCTCTACGAATCTTCGGGCATCAGCCTGAGCGCCGCCCAAAAGCAGAAGTTGGCCGACAGCGTGCTGGAGCGCTTTGTGGGGCTGGGCGTGCTGGAAAATCAGCTTCGCAAGGAAGGGCAGGCGGAGATCGACGAGCAGACCCGGCAGGCGCTGGACGAGCAGGCGCGGCAGGCCTACGAGGCGGCCTGGCAGCAGATGGCCGAGGCGATTCGGTCGGGAACGCCCAACGCGACCGACGAGCAGATCAGCGCCTTTCTGACCCATATGGGCTACACGCTGGACGCATACCGGCAGGAGGCGGAGCTGACGCTGAAAAACCAGCGGCTCATCGCCCTGTACTGCGGGGATCTCTCCGTGACCGATCAGGAGGTGCAGGATTACTACGAGCAGCAATATGTATCCGTCTATCGGGCGCGCTATGAAGACGACATCCCCCTGTTCGAGCAGGAGGTTCTCCTGAGCGGCGGGCAGACCTATTACATCCCGGAGGGCTACCGGCGGATCAAGCACATCGTGATGGCGCTGCCGGACGCGGACGCCGCGTCGGCGCAGATCGCCGCCATCTATCAGGCGCTGGACGCGGGCGAGAGCTTTGAAAGCCAAATGCAGCGCTATTCCTATGACACCTCTGTTCCGCCCGAGGACGCGGGGTATCTGCTGCACGCCGATTCCCAACTGTGGGACGAAGCGTTTCTAAGCGCGGCGCTGGCGCTCGAAAAGCCGGGGGACGTATCGGAGCCGGTGGTCACGTCGGCAGGCGTTCACATCATCCTGTACGCGGCGGACGAACCGGCCGGCCCGCTGGCGCTGACGGACGAGCAGCACGACCTGCTGACGCAGGCGGCGCTGACGGACAAACAAACCCGCCGACTGGAGGAGCTGGTCAGCCAGTGGCGCGAAGCATACGACATTGAAACCCATCCGGAATGGCTGACGTTTTACGACGAATAGGAGGTTTCCTTATGATGAAACGGCTGCTCTCCCTTCTGCTGACGCTGGCAATCCTGCTGGGCGCGATGCCCGGCTTGGCGGAAACGGCTGTGCCCGTCCTGCACTACGCCGAAATCGCCTCGCTGAAAGCGCTGGCGGGCGACGCTCAGACCGGGGCCACGTGGCACGAGGGCATGAGCCCCTCCGCCTCGATGAACGCGCTGCAAATGTGGCAGTGGACCGACTGGTTTCTCTCGGAAAAGCTGCGCAGCCTGCTCGGCTCGGCGCAGGATTACATTCAGTTGGCCTCCGGCCTGTCCGGCAGCAGCTTCCAAGCCGATGTCAGCACCTTGGAATGGGAACTGCGCACGCTGGAAGATCAGCTTACCTATTATGAAGAGCAGCTTTCGGACGGGCGAACGGCGATTCTCAACGGCATCCGCCTCTATCAGAACGTCAGCGCCTCCGCCTATGACCGCGCCCGCGCTTATGACCGCATGATGGAGGCCAAGGAAGAGATCCTGCAGGCCATTAAGACCATCAGCGCCAACTACGCCGACTATACCGCGCTGGTCAACCGGTGCAGTGAAAGCATGCTGGCCGCGCCCATCAACCACAGTATGCTGCAAGTGCAGGGGAAAAGCGTCACCGGTTTAATGGACAAGGCCCGCGCTTTGGAAATCTCGGAAAACGCGGCCGACGCGATTGATTTTGACGTGACTGTTATTTCCACCAAGCAGATCTGCATCGCGGTATATGATTCGGATAAAAATCCCCTGTCCGGCGCGCTGGTGCATCTGGTCAACAACAAGGATTCCAAGCGCACCAAGGACGTGGTCACCAATTCCGACGGCCGGGCGGTGTTTTGGGTATCCGATCTGGGCGCGGATGAAAAGACGGATATGAAGCTGGGCCTGCGCGTCACCGCGAACGGCTACCAGACCCACGAAATTCAAACCGTCAAAATCCGCGGCGGCGAATCCGTCTCCGTCCATTTGAAGAAGGACGATCAGACCCCGTATCTGGTCATGGCCTGCTTCAACGGCCGGGATATTCTAAACGAGGAAAGTTCCTTTTACTATTCTAAAAAGAACAACGTCAAACACACCTTTTCCGTCAAGCTTTCCTGCGCCGGCAGCGGCGAATTGGAGATGCGCTACCCCACCGACGCGGCGGGCACGGCGTTCCAATCCGTCAAGCAGACGTTTACCGCGGCCGACAGCGACAAGAAGGTGTTCACCTTCGAGAAAGAATGGCTGCGCATCCTGCATCCGGAAGCCAAGGTTTCCTTCAAGCTCACAACGAACGGACAGGAATATACCTTCGATACCCATCTCAAAATCGAAAAGGCCGTCGTGGACGAGCCCTTCTTCGACCACAGTTCGCTGTTCTCCTTCACCAGCGGCTCGGGCGGTTTTGGCTTTACCATTCCGGGCGATGTTCCCTTTATCAGCGGAAGTACGCTTTCCCTCTCCATCCCCGGCAACTATCCCACGCTTATGATTCTGCCCTCCGGCATGGGCATGTTCTCCTGGGGCTACGACTTCGCTCCGGAGAGCACGACCTGGAAGACCGACGACACGCAGGATCAGGAGCGGGCGATCAAAGAGTTTGACAAGCAGTCCGCCGCGGATAAGCTGCTGGCGGCGGCCGGCGTATATCGCAACGTCAACACCACCACCACCCCCAAGCTGCTGGGCGATTACGGCGTTCATATCACGCCCTTTGCGGCCATGCAGGGGTTGTATCGCCGCAGCGACCAATCCCTCGAACTGCGCGGAAACGGCGGCGCGACGTTTGCCTTTGAGGCGGGCTTCACCCAAACCTTCACCATCGGCCCCGTGCCCTTCTTTGCCGGAATCGATTTCAGCATGGGCGCCAGCTTCGGCGTCGGCATCAGCCTGAACATGAAAGCCGAAATCGAAAACGGGCTTCTGAAGGTCAAGGAAGGCCCTGTCGTCGGCTATGACAGCGGCATGACCATCAGCTTCCGGCTGGAGCTGGGCGGAACCATCGGCCTGGGGTTGAAGGATGTGCTCTCTGTCTCGCTCCGCGGCTACGGCTACATCAACCCCATCATCCATCTCACCACGCCGCAGGTTTCTGCCGAGGCTCGAATCGGCATCGGCCTCAGCGTGACCCTGCGCGCCCTGTTCCTAAAATGGAGCACCACCCTGTGGGAGGGCAACCTCCCGCTGAGTTCGTCCGATTCGATAGCGCTGACGGCTTCCGGCAAGACGACGACAAGCTCGTCGTGGCGGGATTACAAATACGCGGAAGCGCCATCGTTGGCCGCCGCCAATGACGAAGTAACGGCGGTAAACGCCAGCGGGGTGGAGCCCGCCACGACGCAAAAGCTGTTTGACCGAATCGACTGTTCCGCGGGCGACTTCCAGTATGTCGTGTTGGAAGGCACCACCTATCTGTTCTGGATTCAGCCCGGCATGGGCCCGAACGACTGGGAGCGGGTCAACTGGTGTAATCTGGAGACGACCCAGTGCGGGCAGGTGGGCTGGATAGACTCCGGCACCTACGCCAAGCGCAACAACACCAGCCCGAACAAGGCCTATCAGGACTGGTTTGTCGATTACGACTTCACCGTGGAGTCGAGCCGGGATTCTGACAGCACTTTCTGCGCCCTGACCATCTTGAGCGGCCAGTTTGGAAAGCGCACCCCCGAAGACGAGGTCAACCCGCCGAATGCGGCCTGCGCCGCGTCGGTGCTGATGCAAAAGCAGGAAGACGGCTCCCTTGCAGTGGTGTATTATCACGAAACCGATGCTGTCAGCTCCACCGTATCCGGCTCCACCGAACGCAACTACCACACCATGCCGGAGGTGCTTTTAACCGCCACACATCCCACCCGGTTGGACTCCGTGTTCATGGTCAACACCTATGTCCGCTCTAAAGAAGCAAAAATCAGCGGGCAGGTTCACTTCTACGATACGGACGAGAAAAAGCTCGAGAGCCATAAGTTGGAGCCTTCCTATTTTGAAAGCGACATGGAGATCGCCCGTTACCACGTGGGCGAGCCGACGGCTGTTTCCGTAGGCGCGCTGGAAGACGACAAGATGAACTTCTATGTTCTGGGCACGGACGGTGTGCTCGCCCGCATTCGCAGGGACAGGCGGCAAGCTCAGCCCAAGAGCGAGCGGCAGGAGCTGGCCAAGGGCGACATCGTCAATTTCAAAGTGGTGACCCGCATCAACGGCGTCAACGACAAGGATACCCTGTTCTATCTGGACAGGGTGAAGACGGACGAGGGCGGTTTCATCCACCGGCTGAAGGGCGTCACGCTGTCGCCCCAAAGCCCGGAAAAACCCGTGACCGTGACCGATTACGACATCGAGGTCAACGCGGATCGCTTTGACACCGTCAAGTTCGGCGGCGGCATCTATCTGTACTGGACGGAGTGCTCGACCCCCAATACCAACGTCGTGCCCGATGCCAAAGCGGAATATCTGGTGCGCTGCGTGCGCTACGACCCGGATACCGACACCATCTGCGATCCCTTTACGCTGGTGCAGCTCGGCGAAAGCCCCTCCAGCGTCAAGCTGCAGGATTCGGGCACGGGCTTCTACGCGGTGGATTTGGGCAACAAAAACGGCTCCTACCTGCGCCAGTCCCTGACCAAGTTCACCTATCAGTTGGTGATGTCGGCCGAATTGCAGGCCGCCGTTCCCAACGACCCCTGCGTGTGCGCCGGGGATTACATCGACCTGATTCTTTCCGTGCGCAACACCGGCAACCTGCCGCTCTCCGGGCTGGACGTGAAGGTGAAGAAGGGCAGCCAAGTCATTCAGACCCTGCATATCGACTGCACCCAGCCGCAGGAGAGCACCAATCTGTTCTTCGCCGCCAACGGAAACCTTGCGGCGGAGCAGAAGGGCGTGTACACCATCCGCCGGGTGGACGGCATGTATGACCCGCTGAACGGCGAGAGCTGGAACATCACCAGCACCAACAGCAACGGCGTAACCACCCAGCGCAACGTGCGCACCACCCTGCTGATGCCGGGCGACACCCAGAGCTATAAGGCCAAGCTGCTGATTCCCGCCGATTGGGACGGCAAGGTCGATTTGACGGCGGAAATCATTCAGACGGTGGGCGCAAAGCAATTCGGCGCGCTGCTGACGGAAAACGGCCGCCCGCTCTCCAACGCCCTGGTCCTGACCACAGACGCGACGAACGACGATCCGGTGTTGATGCGCCTGACTTCGGAGATGGCGCACAAGATTGTGAATACCGATTCCCACGACCTGATGCTGAGCGCCCAGCTCTTTAACCGGGAAGGCGAAACCTATGTGCGCGTCAGCATTTTGAACCGAAGCGGCAACACCAAACCGCGATCGCGCGTGGTGCCCACCCTCACATCCTCCTACAACGGGCAGACCCTGTTCAGCCACACCTTCCGAAACGCCATGGAGGATGACTACGGCTACTCCATGGATATTCCGCTCCAAACGCTGACCGCGGGCCGCCGTCTGGACGAGCTGGATCTGAACGTGAGTTCCAAGGCGGACTATGCGGAATTCGCGGATGCGGATAACCACGTTCGCCTCTCCTTGTTCCCCAAGCTGTATATCGCCCAGCAGCCCGAAAGCCTGAATCTGGTCGAAAAGCAGGACGCGCTGTTTGTCGTTTCGGCTGACGGCGGTCAGCGGCCGTACCGATATCAGTGGCAGAAGCTGAACGCCGAAGGGCGATGGGTAGATCTGCCCGGCGCGAACCAAGACAGCTACCAGCTCTCCAAGGTCACGCTGGCGCAAAGCGGGCTGACCCTGCGCTGCGTGGTCACGGATGAAGCGGGCGACAGCGTGACCTCCGATTCCGCCGTGCTGTCGGTGTTCTCTCTGCCCCAGACTGGCGATGAAACCCAGCCCGCGCTGTGGATGCTGCTGGCGGTCGCCTCCGCCGCTCTGATCGCGCTGCTCTGCTTCCGACGCAGGAAGGACGACTGATTCCCGCTGATGCCGCGCGCGTTCCGTGTCATGTTTCAAAATCACTCGAATATACAAAAAGCCGTCCGCTGTTTAAAACGGGCGGCTTTTTTCGTAGACCGTAGGGGCTGTCAGGCTAATAATACCAATATTTCAGGAATTTCTCTGACTTCTGTTGCGGCGCGCACTCCTTGTCACGCCGCGCGCGTTTTGTGTCACGCTTCAAAATCCTCTGAATATGCAAAAAGCCGCCCGTTTTATGCAACGAGCGGCTTTCTCATTTATACGCTTTTCACGCCGTTTCCAGCTTCGGATCGTCGATCATCTCCACCTTTGCATCGGCGAGGTAGAACGGTTCCATGTTCTCCATCTCTTTGATCTGTGCGTCAATCATCGCTTTAAGCGTCGCCGTGTCGAGCCTGATTCCGTGCTTGCGGAGAATCTCCTCAGCATAGACCAGCTTCTGGTCGCCATTGCCTGCGCCGTAGAGCTTCTCAGCCGCAAAAACGGCAATCTGTACCCAGCTCTTTGCCTTGGAAAGCTGCTCGTTCGTCAGTTTACTGCGCAGCCACGGCACCAGATACAGCGACACAATGCCCGCCGCAAGGCTGATGACCGCCTGCGCGAGCTTCGTCAGGTCCAGCAGTACGGCTTCCTGTCCGTCCTGCTCTTCCGCCAGCACCGGCAACGCAAAGACCAGCGCCAGAAGTACCATCATCACGACCAACATTTTCAGCTTCTCTTTCATATTCTAATCCCCTACTTTCTTGAGCGGCACAGACAACCGCTGCGCCGCGCTCTTTGCAATTTCTTCGGACAGCTCCACGCCAACCGAATCGTACCCTTCCAGCTCCGCTGCTGCCAGCGTCGAGCCGCTCCCGGCGAACGGGTCGAGGATTCGCCCACCCGGCAGACAGATTTTGCATATCTGCCGCATGATCTCTTCCGGCTTCTGCGTCTGGTGGATGCGCTGCATCCCCTGCACGTTCGCCGCCTTAAACACACCCGGCAGCACCGACACCGGGCGATCAATCGGCAATTTTCCGTTGCTCGCCCAGACCGCAAACTCTGCCTGCTGCCGAAACCGTCCCTTCTGCGGGCGGCTGGTCAGTTTGTCCCAGACCAGCGTGCCGCGCCACTGCCAGCCTGCCCACTGCACCGCATCCGTGAGCAGCGGCATCTGCCGCCAATCGCAGAACGCCACCAGAACAGCGCCATCGTGACAGTGAACGCGCGCATCCGCGAATACATCTGCCATCATGTGCAGCCAGCTACGCGCATCCATCTGGTCACCGGCGAAATCCGGGAACGGGCAGTTACGCTTGGTGTTCGTGTATTTCTCCGCTGTCGAAGCAGAACGCTCGGACAGCGTCGCCCCGCCGCTGGCATACGGCGGGTCTGTAATCACCGCGTCAAATTGCGCGCCATTATAATTAGAAAGAAACGTCCGGCAATCGCCGTTGTAAAGCTCAATCATGGAAGTGCTCCTTCTGAAAAATTTTTTCGACCCGTTTTACAGTTTCGCGCATCTTCGCACAAGGGGCTTCCTTGCGCCCACATTCGCCCCGCTGTATAATCATTTCATGCGTAGTCGGGCAGGCAGAACCGGCGCTGCACTTCCAATCTTCGCCGATTCTGTCCCGGATGCGTCTTCTGGCCGGAAAACGCATCCTTGCCCGCCTATGCACCCACGCTTCCATGCGTGGGTTTTTTAGTCCTCCCCGGCCTTACAGCAATATTCCCCGCTGACCCAGCCGGTATATCCCTTATACGTCGTCTTGATCCAGCCCGCTCTCGTTTCGAGCGCGACAATCACAGCTCCATCCGGGAGCATCTGCATATATTCGCCGCGGACATCCGCCCTTTTCCGCATCCGCAAACCTGTCTGGGCGCAGACGATGTACGTCGTGCCCGTCGGTGCCGTGCCAACGTTTTCTGCCACCGCGATCATCCGATGCACCCCCAGCCCGTTCCACCCCGCCTTCGCCGTCAGCGCGGTTTCGACCACGCCGCCCCGGCTCTTGCTGCTGTGAATGACCGTGCCCCGCTCCGTCACCAGACCGGTGTGGCTCACGTCGCCCGTGCCCACGCCCATGAACGCCAGCATCCCCGGCTTCGCGCCGGAAATGCCCGTCTGCTTCCACGTCAAATCGCGGTATCTGCCGCACTTGCTGTCGCTGTCCCACAGGGCGTTTGTGCCCGCCGTCGTGTAGCGCTTGTCGCCGCCCGCACAGGTGCGGATGACCTTCTTGATGAGGTTGATGCAGTCCAGCGTTTCGTAGCTTGTCCCGATCAGCCCCCGCGCCGCGCGGATGGCTTCTTCTGCCTGAATCATCGGGTTCACCCCCCCTTACGTCACTCCGTCACGAGGTCTTCGCAACCGCTGTCGATCAAGACTTCCCTGACCTTCTCCTTGAGCAGTCGCGGCACCTGCGCAAAAATCTTCTTCCCAAGCATAATCTGCTGTGCCCAAATCATAGCCATCATATCTTCTTCCTTTCCGCTCATCACGAGCAATCCAAAAATTTTAAGCATATACA
>ERZ857480.37184-NODE-57543-length-24486-cov-41.3478_pt1 | contig 24486 bp, 17 predicted proteins | sample MGYA00519767_ERZ857480 | MGnify/ENA primary metagenome ERZ857480 (study PRJEB31778, sample SAMEA3449210) | human gut metagenome | biome: human gut; feature: human-associated habitat; material: faeces | place: United Kingdom | collected 2010/2012 ...
ATGTCATTTCTTTCTACTGATACAAAAGGTGATGTTATGCGTAACTATGCAACAATAGCAGAGAAGTATTATGGATATAAAATAAGTGTAATAGACTTGCGTAACCCTACAAGGAGTAACGGCAACAATCTATTACACTTGGTTAATAAATACTACGACCTATATCGTGAGAATCCAGATTCTTTGATGTATAAAGCTAAGGCTGAAAAGTATGCAAAGATTATCGCTAAGACAATCATAATGTCTGGTATGGACGGGGTCTCATTCGGACAGAACGCATATTTCTATGATGCTGCGGAAGGATTGCTTACAGCGACAATTCTTTTAGTCGCTGAATTCTGCCAAGCCGATGAGCGTCATATTGTATCTGTATTTAAGATCATACAGGAACTGCTTGCCCCTTCTAATATGAAAGGTAAAAATAAATTCCAAGCGCTCGTTGAACTTTTGCCAGATGAGCATAAAGCGAAATGGTTTGCAGGAGCAGCGCTTAATACTTCGGAGCAGAGCATGTCATCGGTAATGTCTACTGCTCTTTCTCGTCTTAATTCATTTCTTGACTCGGAACTCGAACAGATTCTTTGTTTTGACACCGAAATTGATGCAGAAGAATTTTGCAATCAAAAAAGTGCAATATTTCTTATTATGCCAGAGGAAGATCCAAACAAGTTCTTTATGATTTCACTTATCATTCAACAGCTATACAGGGAAATCCTTTCGGTTGCTGATGAGCAAGGTGGCAAATTAAAGAATCGCTGTGTATTCTTGTGCGATGAGTACGGAACATTACCAAAGATTGAATCGGCTGAAATGATGTTCTCCGCATCTCGTTCTCGAAGACTTCAAATCGTTGCGATTATTCAATCATTGCAACAGCTCGAAAAGAACTACGGCAAGGAAGGTGCCGCAATCATTGTTGATAACACTCAGCTCACTATATTTGGTGGCTTTGCTCCAAACTCTGTTACTGCCGAGTCAATGTCAAAGGCTCTTGGCAGCAGGACTGTTATGAGTGGTTCAGTCAGTCGAAGTGTTAATGATCCTTCACAGTCACTTCAAATGATTGAACGACCTTTGATGACTGCCGATGAGCTTAAATCAATGCCCAAAGGACAATTTATTGTTATGAAAACGGGCGTTTATCCTATGAAGGTGAAATTGCAATTATTCTTCAAGTGGGGTATTAAATTTGAAGAAGCATACGCTGTTAATGAACGAGGCAATCGTACAGTTAAGTATGCATCGTCAAAAAAACTAATAAGCAGTATACTCGAAAAATATCCGCATACTTCAAACAAAGAAAATCGACCGTATGCACCTCCGGGTGATTGTGGAGAAAGCACATCACCACCAGTTAGTGTTGCAATCTTGAATACCGTTAAACAAGAACTTGATAAACATGAGACAGAACTAAAAACTCAAAGCACATTTGCTCATTTGCGAGATGCTATTATTGATGAAAAATAGAGACACAACTAAAAAAGAGGTTTGCCCTGATATTTAGGACAAACCTCTTTTTGATTTTAGTGCATATATTTTATTATAATCTGTGTTCATCTGTTCTTTCTAATTTTGGCGCTCCATCAATCTTATCAAAAATAAACTGCTTTTCAATAATTGAATTTATTTGTTCGTTTGTACGATTCAATTGAATAACATTAAAACCTCGAACATATTCATCGGATTCATCATCGACTCTTAATGAGGCTGCTTCAATTACAATGTACTTTTTGTCGTCACTAGTTTCACTTTCTTTATTTGCACTTATATGCCTATGTCCACCTAAAAACAATTTACAATTAAGCGAATTTTTTAACTGATCTAAAACAGCAATTTGTTCATCACCTTTTTCAAAAAACATTTCTGTATGATGAGACACTACTATATTAAAAATGTTATTATCATATTGTGATTCACTTATATTATCAACTAATTTGTTAATTTCATTTTTATTAAATTCTACATGATTTGTTTCGTTAATGTTAACATTAGAAATTGAGTCTAATATTATAAATCTAATACCCCAATCTAAAAAATTTTCAATAACAAAATTCATATTAGAATTGCTAATATAAATTGGATTCTGTGTAATTTTATAACAATAATTTTGAAACGCCCTGATACCTTCCTTATTATAACTTGAATGGTTGATGTTATCCTTATTTAATAATTCTTTTATTAATGATAATAAGTCAATTTGACGAGTACCATTTAAATTTTTTGCATTGAAGTAGTTCAATGTGCAATAGTTTATATCGAAATCATGATTTCCAGGGGCCAATATTATCCTTTCGCCATTGTTTTTTTCATTTCCCCACAAAAGGTTTATAAGAGTTGTTAAATTTTCCGCAAGTTTATATTCTGATTCTTTTCCAGACATTGCAATATCTCCTGAAACTACTATTAGATCAATATTTTCAATGCCATTGTTTCCCAAAGCATTTTTTATGCTTCTAAAAAGTCCAACAGTATTGTTAGTAGTTTTTGAATCTCCATATTGCAAATCAGATAAATGTAATATGTTTATCTGATTTTTCTTAAATAATGATTTATTAGTTCTTCCATAATGTTGTGCGATAATATCATGAATCTTTTTTCTTTCTTCAATTAAAATGCTGTAATCAACTTCCATATTGGTATCATCTTTAATACTAATATCCCTAACTATGTTAGTAAACTGCTTGTACGTATAATACTTTTTGGGCAATGTGTTAGGTATAGATTTTGCAAAAGCATCGTTGACATCTTTTAATAAATTTTCATTCCACTTGCTACTGACTAAAAAAATTGGCGGTACAATATTAAATGCAGATTTTATTTTATCCAAAACTGTTTCAATTTTTATTTTTTCTCTCCAGCATGGATTTTGATCATCCTGTAGGATTGCATCTAACAGTATTGCATCTGCTTTTGAATCTTTTATATCTTTTTCTAAGTTATTAGGAGTTTTAATAAATTCTAATTTAAATTCGGGTGCTTCTTCATAGCCTTTTTCAATTCTACTAAAGAATTTATAAAAAATATCTTCACGTGTGCTGTCATCATCAATAACCAATATTTTATATTTCATTTTAATCACCATAACCTTTCAGGCAACAAATAGTTTATTAAAAATCACCTGATACCTGTGTTGCCTGAACAGGCGTAAATGGTGATTTTAGCCATCTCAAAATTATGCCGTCGGCAAATTTTGAGGGCAATATAATTTGATTAGTGCGATTTTTCACACTATTCCTCCTATTTAATATCAACATATGGAATAGACAATGTTACACATAATGTTCTTTTATTAAAAGAATTTTTTGATTCAATTATTTCGTAATCTAAAACATTATGGTCAGGACCTAATAGATTATCAAATAATTCAAAATCAAGTAACGTAGGACGATAAATTTTATTTTTCTTTATTTTTTTTATTTCATCAATATTTATATAATCATTAACAGCATTATAAAATTTGAATTCTACAAATTTATCATTAAACGTTACTTTTATCAAGCCTAAATATTCTTTCGAATCTTTTGGAACACTATATGGGTCAATCAGTGTATCACTTGAATGTCTAAAATCTCCAATAAGGTACTTGATTTCTTCAATAATATCGTTATAAAAATAAAACCAGTGAGAATCATTAATAGGTTTTATGATTATTTTTATTGCCTTATTATTGTGTCTGCTAAGATAAAATTCTGCATCTTTACATATTTCTAATAGCTTTTTTTCGACAATGTCACAATCTGTCTTACAAAATATAAAATTATTAATCTTTTCAGCTTCATTAAAAAAATCTTTCGTAGCCGCTGAAAGTTCTTTTGGTATCCAATTAATACTAGGATCAAAATTATCTATTGTATCTTGAATTGATAATTTTAAATTTGCAAGTTTATTTATTACATTGTCTATTTGATTTGAAAATTTTTGTGTATCCTTATATAAAGTTAATGGTAAATAATTATATTGAGTAAATAAATACTCTGCAGCATTTAGAGCGTCAGTATATTCATTTATATCAAATGATTTGCCTTCATCATATAACCTAATAAGACTTCTAGAATGATTATGATTTCCTAATTTGTTTGTATATAAATTAATTCCATATAGCATTTTTGTAATACTGGATTTTTGCTTTAAATAACAATCATAGGAATTATATTTATTACCGTCAATAAAATTAGATTTAGTATATAAAAACAATTGAATTATTAAATCATCAATACAAGAAGTTTTAGTGTTTTGCTTTGAATTCATGATATCATTTGCAAACAATAAATACTCACTGTTTGATAATAAAACAATTAATGCTAAGGAAGTATAATTATCACATTCATTTTGAACTGATAATAATCCATAAAGTTCTTTACAATATCTAATTCTATTATTATAAGTTATTTCATTAGAGTTAAAATGAATTAAATATGAGGATAATATTAATATTTTTGTTTTATCATCCAAATCATTATCAGATAAACAGTCATCTAATAGTTCAGTACTAATTGAAACCACAATGTTTTCTATAATAAACATTATTAATCCAACATTGCTATCTATATTAATTTGGTCAATCTGGCATTTATTACAAATATTATTTATTTGTTGTATAACATTATCATTATAAACTTCTTTTTTTAATTTTATACCTACACTATAATGATCATCAGAGTACTTTAAAACGCCCCATTGTGTTGTTATATTATTAATCCTTTGAATAATTAAATTTGAAATTATAATTTTTTTTAATTCATTTATCTTTTTTATTCCTGCACAAAGCATACAAGAATTTTTAGACCCTAATTGTGGTAAATCTAGTCTCATAAAAGCTTTATGAGACTGACTGTTATAAACACCTAATGTGAAACGTTGCCTATCTATAACGGTTAATGTTTTTACATTGGTACTTCCTAATTTATACATTATGTGCTTAATTTCTTTTCTAGAACGAGTCGAAGTTGTCACTGCGGAAAATATTGTTGTGGTTACATTGCTTTGATTTAAATTAGCTATATAATTTTCTATAGTACTAATTAATAAAGGAGATATAAGTAATGAAGTTGATTCTCTTCCATTAATAAGTGTTGGAATCGAAAAAAACCTTTCCCTTATTTCCAAACTAAACATGTCTTTCATTTCTTCAATTATATAAGAAGACTTAAAATCGTTTAGATAGACAATAATACCGCCCTGAATATTTTCCTGTTTAATAATTTTTTCATTGAATCTTTGTCCATATGAATATAATTTATTGACTAAATTTTCACTATAGGGCAATTCGCTATTAATATGTTTTTTTATATTCTTTTTTGTCATTTTTTTGTGATTAAATATTGAATAATATAATTCACAGAATATAAAATCCCAAGCATTATTATAAACTTTAGGATTTTTTGCACTCTGTATTTTTGCCTTTTTTATAATTGAAATAACATCAACTAGCAAAAAATCATGCTCTCCGTTTATATCAAAATGACCTACTTGAGAAATAGAAGTAGAAGATAAGGCAGAATTGTCTTGTATTAAATTATACATTGCAGGTGTATCTATAGCAAATACATCTTTAATATTATCATAATGTCTCTCCATAAAAAATTCATTGCCATTTGTAGCAACAAAGGGTGTTGTACCAATTCTTTTGTATTTTATAGTGGCACTTGTTCCGAATTTGTTATTTATCCATTTATCATTTTGTGCCCATTCAAAAAATGATAATATTTTGTTGTCAACTTGTCCGTGATTGAAAAAATAAATAATATAATCATTATTAATTGAAGATAAATTAGCACTTGTTCCTGTTACAAAAACGCTGCCTACCTTAACATGAATGTCTTTGCTTGACAAATTTCCAAGTCTATTAACTTGCTCACATAATTGATCAGTAAACCTTTCAGCACTATGGAAGTAAATTTTTTCTTCATAATCAAACAGCCTCAATATTTGATATAAACATAATTTATTACATTTTGAAATTGTCATAACTTGAGAAAAATCTAAATACTTATTTAATTTCAAATTGTTCCAATCAATTTCATCATTTATAAAAACTAGTCGTTTAGTTTCTGTTTGATATTCTGCAATATAATTCCATATAAGATTTGAATCATATTTTCTTATCCAAGAACAAAATTGTTTTAATGAGGAATTAAGTGCTCCTTCAGGTGTTAGATTATTTATGTAATTAATAGTAGATTCTTTTGAATAAATCAAATTTTTCCCGTTTGAAATAAATCTCGCTATTCGAATGGATTGAGAAATCAAAACTAAGTTTTCAATATTGACTTCATTTTTGTCATATATGTTATAGTATTTGTTAACTTCGTTGTCGGGAATATCCGCAATAATAAAATTATTTATAATATTCCCATGTTTATTAATACTATTAATTGATATATTTAATTTTTGAATATCCTTTATAGACATGTGTTTTGACGGTAACAAAACTAATACATCTATGTTATTAAAATCATTTTTATCAAGATTAACTTGGTGATTTACAATTCTATTATCTATAACTTTTGCCATTTTTGTAACTCGACTTAATGATAGATGAATTGAGTTATCTTCTAACAATAATTTTATTTTATTTTTTAATCCGGTTTCTTTATTAGTATAGCTCAAAAAATCTTGTTTAATACTGTCAGAAAACGAATTAATTCCAATATAACCAACTATAGAAAATCCATGAGATATTTTTGTGTTGGCTAAACCCTTGCTAGATATATAATTACAATATTCATCAACATTAACAATATCAGAACACTTAAAATTTGACCAGTTAATATCAGATTTAATCGAAACACTATCATTACTCTCGGCTAAAAGATTATAAATCATAAATAATCCTCCAGCTGTGGAAGTTTTTGCCTTTTTATTAGAACGCATTCCGTTTGAAAAAATATTTTCAATTATATTTCTGTCTTTATGTGGATCAGTTTCTCCAAACGATTTTAATAAACCTTTTCCTATATCTGAAACAAAAATTTCTAAATATGCACTTTTATCGTTTCTAGAACGATTCCAATATGGGGAGTTTTCATTGACGGTCTTTTGGTAATTTAGCTTATTTAAGGAATTGTCATTTTTGCAAAATTTGCCATGATAATTCCTTTTAGTTATCATAGTATCGTCATTAAATTTATAGTTATTATTTTTTCTTACTAGTATAGAACAATACTTTTTTTGTGAATCAGTATATGCGTGTTCAAAAGCATTTTCTATAGTTTCTTGAAGGAAAAAAATAAACTTATTATATAACACATCAAAATCATATTTTGATAAATCGTTTCCTATTGAAAGCTGTAGTTTGTTTCGCAAATAATCGGAATTGTTTGAAATATAATTTCGATCATTAATTATTAACAATGGTATAACACACTCGTTTAGATGGAACTCGGTCTTCATTAAAAAATCTTTATAATTTGCAAGTATGTTATTAATTTGATTCATATCAAACTTATCACAAAGATATTCTTTAATAACTTCAAAAATGCCACATGATTTCAAAAAATCAATCAGTCTTATGTGTTCTTTTTCATTAGTTGACTGTTCATTGAAAATGATTATTTCAATGTTAGTATTATATCTGTCTTTGCTATTAATTAAAGTTAATAATATGTTTAATAAACACATTAAATCAAACCATACACCATTAGAAATATCCAAAACGATATCTAAAGAAGTACTATCTAGTGTTTGTTGTATTTCGTAAAATTCTTCAAAAAAATTTTTCGCAAAGATTGTGTTTTCCAAATCTATAATTAGCTTATTATTTTTATGTTTTAATTTCATTTTTCTCACTCTTTCCTTTTAGTTTAATAAATTGCATTATTTGTTATTGTTTGGTATTGAAAATAGTATTTGTTTTAAAAATTCATTTTGGTATACTGGTATATTAAATCACTATTTTTATTTAGTAAAATAGAGTTGAAGATATTGAAAATAAATATCCAAAAATATTATATAATATTGAGTTGTTTATTTCAATATTTCAATTTTATTTAGTTATGATACTTACTATTAGATATGCTAAGCGAAACTATTTCTCAAAGAAGTTTTTAATTATGCTCGCTGAATGCAAATATGTGATTCTATAATTTTGTGTGGAAGTGTGATATAATATGATTCAGATTATAAATATTGAATTAATTAAGGAATGAGGTGTAATTAATGTTTGAAATTAATTTTTTGGATTTATTTAAATATAAGTATTTTAATACTAACGAATTCGGTGATAGTAAAATTGCAGAAATACAGAAAATGTTCTCTAAATTTACTAATAGAAAACTAGAAAATATAGAAAGTGAATTTATCTGTGTATTTTATGATATATTGATGAAAATTCCGTGTAAATACTTTGATAAAGATGTTTTTACTAAAACTATAGATAAATTTGATCAATTGATTAATGATAGTAAAACAATTATTATTAGTGAAGAGATGATTGAATGTTATTTAATGGGGCTAAACACATATGAACAAATAACAGAAGTAATAAATGATTTTTCTCAGTTGAATTTTTCTTCTGAAATTAAAAATAGACAATATAGAATACCTACATATGTTTCTCTTGCAGAAGGATGTTTATCAAATTTGTATAGATTTTTAGCCAAGTTAATTGATCAAACAGTTAACAAAGATTACTCAAACATGTCACTATTATACCCTTTATATGAAATGTTGCAATCAAATGGTTGGGATTTTGTGCTTGGAAATCTTAATGTTTCAATTCGAAACGCCATAAATCATGGAAAAGTAATATTTTATGAAAATGGGAAAAAATTAAATTTTATTTATTCAAGTAATCGACAGTTAAAAAATATTGAGTTAACAGAATATGAGTTTGAAAATTTAATAAACAGTATATATGATTTATCGAGTAGCCTGATTTTGTCAATAACTTACTTTTTAAATAAATACCATAGTTTGATACAGTTGGATTTAAATGAAGATTGTTATTTATCATATCAATATTTATCAATGAAGTTAAGTAAACCTGATATTCGTTTTAAATCTATTTATGGTTTAAGCGATAATAAACAGTTGAACATGGATATAGTTGTTGAAAATTATGACAGAGGATTTCTTAGCCAATTATCTTTTGTTTTATTATCAATAGTATATAGTTATCATTGTGATTTCAAAAAGTATTTAATAGGTATTAGTGGTGAAAGATTACAAGGTGGGTGGTTTATACTTACGAATGACCAAATAAAAGGAATTTTAGAAAGAAAATACGAAATATTGGATGTATATCAAAAGGCAATAGAGGACAAAAATGTTATGATTTGGAACCCTTCAACTGAGAATATTGATTTACAAGAGATTAAGTATTTTAGGTTTCCTAATTATGTAAGTGATAGATATGTTATAAATAATATATCTGATTCAAGTCTTGAGAATAGAAAAAGATTAAGGTGTAGCTTGTTCATTGGTGATGTTGTTGATAAGAAAGACATATTAGAAATAATAAACAATGCTTTAGATTGGTTAAAACAATTAAAAAACGTTGATTCCCCAACATTACATCACAAAAATGGTGAAATGGAAGCAGATTCAATATATATGAATGTATACCGAAATGATGAAAGAACCAACAAAGAATTGCTATCTAATAATAGCAACTTTGTTTGTTTTGTAGATTATAATGTAGATGGAATAACCTCATTAGTAAATGGGGGCTTACCTGAATTTGTTTGGAAAACTCTTCATCACGAGAAAATTGGTAACAGTTTTATCTCGTGGAGAGAACAAAGATATTGTAATAAAATAAAAAAGAAAATAGGCGTTAATGAACCGTGTCCTTGTGGAAGTGGAAAGAAGTTTAAAAAGTGTTGTAAAAACAAAAAAATTTATGATTGACGAAAATATTAAAAGGGTGTTTATATATAGAAAACGTTTAACGTTGATTATGCAAATGGTTTATAGTAAAAAGCCAAGAAAAATTTGCGATGCTTGGTTGAAATACATTGTGTTTTTAATAACTTTACAATAAATAAATTTGATTAATCCATCACAAAATAAACAATTCAGTAAACTGATTTTAGGTGATTAAATGAATGATATGGTATTTCCGGAAAAATTAAAATATAAATATCAAGTATGTGCTGTTATATTTGGAGCAGACAAATCTATTTTAGATATTAAATTAAAAGATGATTATTTATTTGTTTTGAAATCTATATATTCTAAAGATGACGGCTTAACAGAACTTTTTCAAACAGATGTAAGTGGGTTACAAAGAAATTACTATTCTACAATAGTTGATGATGACTACAATGTGATATGTATTGAAAAAATAATTGAAATTGAATTGAATCCAAAGACAGCTCGAGAATATTGGGATAAAGTTAATAATGATGACTTGGTTTCAATTGATAATCAATTAAGAATAATCAGACTTATCAAAGAAGGACCCATCAGATGCAAATCTATCTCTTTTAATTTAAAACCCATAGAAAAAGTTGATGGCGTAATGCAACCTTCAAGTTTTTATTCATTATTCCCGTTTTCGGAATCATATCCAACAAAAAACGTTTCGACAATCAATTGCAATGATAAGGATATTGATTTGCTCAATAAAGCATTGGAACGAATTAAATTTCCTTTAAAAGACCGATTGTTGAATTCTGTTCACATTTTTTATGATTTATCGTATCATACGGAATTTTGTGTTTCTGTTTCGCTTCTTATTACTGCTTTGGAAATGCTTTTTCTCAATAGTGAAAATTCAAAAAGAGAAAAAATATCAAAGCGTTGTGCTGTATATATAAGTAATTCGGAAGACGAAATCACTGCTTTGTATAAGAAATTAAAATCATCATATAAGTTAAGGTGTGATTTTATACACGATGGTGACATCCGCAATATAGGAGAAACAACCGTACTTTTCTTGAGGGACTGCGTAAGAAGAGCGTTGTTGAAATCAATTTTGGCGCAAGAAACCAAATGTAATATAATTAAAGAATCAAAAGAGTTTATTGAACATAACCCGAATTTGTTTGCTGATTGAAGAGAATTACATATCTGAAAATGATGTTAAAACTTTTTGACAAAGTTTTTATTGTATGCTTATTTGTGTTTGATTATAAATCTTAGCAATTTCAAATTAAAAAGATTCAGATAGCATTTATATAATTAGTACAATAATTTATATCTTTGATTGTCGCCTCTATGTAAGGTTAATAATTTTTCATACAAATTTGGCAAAAACTTCTGATACACAATTGATAGAGATTTTTGAGAGACGCAAAGTCTGAAAAATGGCTTAAATAGGCGGTTTTGAAAAAAGATTGCGAGCCTCTGACTCCGTCATTTAAGGTTCGAATCCTTATACCTCTGCCATTACCTCGGAACATTCGTGTTCCGAGGCTTTTTTATGCCCGAATACTGCTTTTTATGGTGGTATTCGGGCATTTTTTCTTTGCTTCAAAATATTGTGAGAGCTTTTGAGAGATTCTAAGAGACAGCAAATTTCAAAATTCCAAAGTCATTTTAGTGCTATTTAGGGCATTTATGACTGAGACTTTTGAGAGACATCGCTCAAATCAAAATCGTAACACGAATTGAAATGAGCAAAAAATTTGAGAGACTTTTCAAAAAAAGATTAAACTAATATCAAAAATAGGACCTTAAAGTAATCAAACTTTAAGGTCCTATTTTTATGTTTGCCCTTTTATATTGTTTATCCATCAAAAATGTAAAAGTAAATGCTAAAATTTTTATTTGCTAATATTAGCTTTCCAAGTTAATATACACGAAACAGTGTTGCAAATAACCGATTGCGTTTTAGATAAACTTGACGATTGGCAAAGCAGACCTTTGAAAAGAATGTACACATTTCTGTTTGTGGACTGCATGTATGTTACAATCAGAAAAGAGTATGAGAGCAAAAATTACGCAGTATATACGATTTTAGGCTATGATTTAGACGGATAGAAGGATATTTTATGTTTGTGGCTTAACGAAAGCGAAAGCAAATACACATGGATGCAAATATTTGACAAATTAAAACATGGGGTGTGGATGACGTATTATTTATCTGCAAGGATAGCGTTTTTGGTCTTGAAGACGGAGCTAAAGCGATATTTAAGAATGTTGTTGTACAGCGTTGTATCGTGCATTTAATTCGAAATTCAATTAAATATGTGCCAAGCAAGGATTACAAAAAATTCACACAATCGCTTTAAAAAGTATACGGGGCACCAAGCCTTAATTGGTACAGAAAAGCATTTTAACAGTTTTGTCAGGAGTAGCCACAATATCCCAAAGCTGTTGATGTATGGAAACGAAATTTCAACCATGTCGAGCAGCTTTTTGATTACGGCAGTGCCTTTCGCAAGGTTATGTATACAACCAATGCTGTTGAAAGCATAAATTCAAGTTTCAGAAAAGTTACAAAAAAGGTGCTTTTCCAAAGGAAAACACACTACTCAAATTACTATATCTCAAGATAACGAAACTTTACAAAAAACGGAATGGTAGTAAGCTTCAAAACTGGGCAATGGTCAGAAATCAACTGGCTGCAAATAAAAAATCAGTGCCCGTATCGAAAAATACGAGCACTTAATTTGAGGCGTTAATGCCGTGGTATTTCGCTACGCTTCATACCACGGCATTAACATAATTTTTTATGATTTTCAAAAAACTTACACACCTTTCTTGACAAAGCCAAAATTGTTATATATTATATTTTTAAGTTAGCTGAATATGTCTTTGTATTAAGTAACGGAATTTATTCTATATGTGTAAAACAAATGTCAAACTGCCATTGCTCATTTTTATTTATAAAAATGATTTTAAGTGTTAATTTTTGTAGTTAGCATATTGCTTTGTAAAGTAACATTTGTGATATAGGGATTTTTATATACAATTATATTTGTTTTTTTCAATACCTAATCCGCATAGAAATATACCAATAATTCCTAATGGTAAATAAAAATAGCATAGGTTTGAATATGTTATTTGATTCAATACATACAGTGGAAAAATCGTATAACGACCACCTAAAATCAAACTGCTTATTATATATAACAAATCCACCATGATTACGATAGTTAACGATTTAGTGTAATATAATAAGCAATATGATAGTCCAAATAAAAAAATAGAAATAAGGATTATCGCAATAAAAATCGGTATTGCAGTATTGATAGTGTAACAGACAATTAATGCAATGATAAATATATTGATAAAAGAGTAAAATAAAAGTAGAAAAAAATCCACAATTTTTACCTTATTGTTACTTATATATAATATTTCTGTACCAATTTCTCCTACATAATCCTTCATAGAAAAGACACTCCAGCATATAGAAGCTATAGGAAGTATCATAAAGCAGTATTGTCTTATATCAATAAGAAATTCTTCACTAACACCGTTGGTTCTGTAACTGATAATCAAAAGAATAGGTAATATAATATCTATTAGTAAAATTGGAATAAAAAACAAAAATTTTAGGTTTTTCAGATTTAGTATGCTTCTCTGTATTGAAAATATTAGATTCTTTTTATTGCACATATATATCCGTCCTCGATATTTGGTGAATCCTGTATATATTTTAGTTTGATATTTGATAATACCCTCGCACATTTTTGTCCGTTTATTTCAAGATGTTTTTCAATCTGACAATCATTTGGTAAAGTTGATATATCTCTTTCTGGAACTATATAAACTTTCGAATTTGCTATTTGCTTTATATCAGTACTGCTACCACTTGTAACTAATTTACCTTTATTCATAATTACAATGTTATCACAGATTGCTTCAATATCTTCAACAATGTGAGTTGAAATTATAACGATTATATTTCGTGCTATTTCAGATATGATATTTTTAAATCTTAATCGCTCTTCGGGATCAAGACCGGCAGTCGGTTCGTCAAATATGATGATTTTAGGTTTTCCGAGCAAAGCTTGAGCAATGCCTAATCGCCTTATCATACCACCGGACAATGATGATACCTTTGCATTCATTTTTTCTTCTAAATTAACTACTTTAATAACTCGCTCAATTTCTCTGTTACTATTGTTTAAGTCAATGTTTTTTAAATTGGCCATCATAAGCATCATTTCTTTGACACTTAAATCTTTATACATCCCGAATAGTTGTGGAAGATATCCAATACATTCAAGATAATCTTTATTTTCATTTATATCTTGACCATTATAAAAAATAACGCCATTATCAACGGGATATAATTTTGATATGCATCTTAATAATGTTGTTTTACCAGCTCCATTCGGACCAAGTAATCCGTAAATACCATTATTAAATTCAAAACTAAAACTATCTATAGCTTTGAATTTTTTGAATTTTTTAGTTAATCCATTGATTTTAAGCATATTGTTTTACCTCCAACAAATCTTTAAGAAATTCATCTATTGTCCGTTCATCATCTGAGTCATATAAATATTTATTGCATTCTTCGTAAAATACAGTCTTATCATATTTTTTTAGATTTTCTTCAAACAAAATAGTGAAATTAAAATAATCTTTGGTTTCCTGATAATACTCATTATCATTTTCAAATGCGTCTATACAATAATACAATTCAAGTTTATGTTTACTTATTAAACTTTTTACGTAATCATCTTGGATATCAACTACCCATCTTGAAATAATGTAATTATTATCGCTATATACTGTTTCAAATTCGCCTTGATTCAAACTTGGCAGAATAATAATAGTTTTTATTTTGTTATTATCGATATTTGAAGCTTTAAAATTTTTGATGTATTTTTCAATATTATTTTTAGACAATTCTTTAACATCTGGATACGGATATACTACTCTTATATCTTCTATGGTAATAGTTTTATATAGTCCGCTGATTAATGTCAACGATTTCGAATTGCCAGAGAAATGGTTTTTATCATTTTCATTAAGATTTGAATAGAATTGTTTCATGGATGATACTTTGACATCAAAATTTATATTAACATCAGAGTGGTTTGGTACAAAACTTTGATAATTTAAATCATAGACCTCCTGATATCCTGCCATAGGATAGAATGGTAGAAAACCAGGCAAAATTGAACCCTGAACATTACTATAGTATCTTGATGAATATCCGTTGTAATTTATAGTTATAGCATCAATTTTATCATGTTTGTTGTTATTAATTTCAAAGTAATCCAGTTTTCTATTAAACTCAGCATCTTCGCCATTGATTTTAATGTTTTGAATATTATAACCGTGATATAAAGTGAATTTATATTTTTCTAAATTCTTATTATCAACTTTAATTACAACTTTTGCTTTCAGCATAAGATTAGTTGATATTTCCATAGATAAATCAGTTATATTAAAATTGTTTTTTTCTATTGTTATGTCATCTTCATGTTTTGTGTAATATTCATAATCTGCATTTGGACCATTTACATTTCTTTGATCCATAATTACTTTTGAAGATGGTGTATAATAGACTGTAATACATATTATTGAAAGAATTATGCAAGTAATTGCTTTGATTTTTCTTTTATTTATCTGATGGAGAGAAAAGATAATTCCAAATGCAAAAATAAATATCCAAAAGAGAATTACTGCAAATCGATAAGGCAAAACCGAATATCCAAATGCTGTATTAGGTGTCCAATTTGTAGATGGTGTTGTTAATTCAAATAATCCAGTTATTTTAAATATATCTATATTTGTTGTTGTATATAGTGCAAGCCATAATATATCAAGAATTCTGCTTGTCATAATAGTAATAAAAATCATTAATAAATATGCTGGAATTTTTTTCATCTTAAGAGCTGAAAATGAACCTATAAAAATGCCTGCAATACAAATTAAAAATATATTTAGCAGGATGGAAACAATAATATACAATAAATATTGTAATGTTAAAGATCCTTCTGAAATTGCAAAAAATACATTTATTAAAATTAACACTAAGGTTTGAACTGATGCAACAGCACATAATAAAGAAATTTTACTTTTAATAATACTTTTAGTACCTTTAGGTGTGGTGTCTACACATTCTATAAGTGAATTCGATTTTAATTTATAGATGTATTCATAAGATAAAAACATAAAAGCTATTAAGTATATTACGGAAAATTTAAATAAAATTAATTGTAAATCAATTGCGGTAGCTTCATGTATTACGCACCAAATAGTTAAAATTATAGGCGGTGCAGCAAGAATTAAAGTTGTCAATATTTTTAATATTTTATCTTGAAAAAGTATCTTTTGTGCGAATTTCATCAAATTATTTTTCATTTTATATTATATTCCTCTCTTAGTGCTTACAGGCGTTAAGCCTGTAAGCACTTTATCAATTAGGCAACAGAAGTTATAGTTCCGCTTGCGATGCATCCATATGCATTTCCACCTTTAGGATTAAGTACTAATTCCCAACTACAACTGGAATTATATTTGGTAGTAGTGTTGTTTGAAAAAGATTTACCTTTTGCCAAATCGTGAGAAACATCGGTAGACCAAATTCCACCGTGATTATTTTTAGCAAGGAAGTAGACGTTTCCGGCTGACAAAGAACTATTACTTCCGGAATATTTACATTGTTTTCCAGTAATTACGCCACTATAAGCTATTTTATCTGATGTTTTTAAAGAAGCAGACTTAGAAGCCGCACTTGCCGTAATAGAAAAGCAGGATACTATTGTTAATACTGCTAAAAACAGTGTTAATGGTTTTGTTAATTTTTTCATTTTATTCATATTTGAATTCTCCTTTAATAAATATATTATTGTTAACTTTTTTATTATTGATATTTTTAAATATTTATGGTGGGAAATACTTTGTATATTCACATAATTTAATGCTTATCATGTGTTATTTCTGCTCCTTTCGTTAATATTTAAGTCCAATTTTATATTTTGATTTTTTATATGCTGAACACTTATAGTTCGTTTCAAATATTGTATTGAATACAATCAAAATTTGTAGTAGAATTAAGATATCAACTAGAATAATATTGAACTTAGAAAATGAATGATTTTCCTTTGACGGGGGTAAATCATCTTGTAATGTTAAAATATCACAAATATGTTATTAATATTTTGATTTCGTTTTTTCGGTTTCTTTTTGTGTTCAAATGGTTATTAAACTTTTAATCTTGCAAAAGAGTTGCAATTGCCATTGGACACAAAGCGTTTAGCCGTTTAGACAATGACAATCAAAAATTAGAATAATTATGTATACTATAAATAACTTTGGCGGGTTTATTTTTTATATATTGTATTTAACAAAGGAGTTATTTTGGTATGGACAAAATTGAATTAGGCACACCGTTTCGTACAGTAATAATTAAAATTCTTTCTTGTAATCCAAAAATGCTATCAGTTTTTGGAAGGACAAAAGAAAAAGACCTTTTTTTCAAAGATCTTCTTACAATCGGATGCGATTTTTATGAACTTTTGGAATTGTTTGCTAACTGTGAAGCAATAAATAATGAAAGTATTAATTGTATAGTTGAAAATGTACCAAATGTTGAAATTATAGAAAACTATAATGATAAAGAAATTAGACGAATGATTCCTCATTGGTCTTCTTCAAAATATCATACTGCTACGATCAAAGATATATGTCAGGAATTAAAAATGCATATTGAATCTGATTCAAACGGTACATTTGTATATAACAGTAATAATTCAAAAAATAAGAAAGTCTATAATGACACATATATTCTTCTTATATCAGATTCAAATAAATTCTTTTTTGATATAAATAGAAAAAAATCTTACAAAATAATCAATGATGGTGAGGTGACAGAAAATGTTGAATGTTTTTATTTGTGATGATAGTAAATTGGATATTGAAAATATTAAAAATTGTTTATCTGTTTTTTCAAAGAAAAAACATGTTGATTTTAATATCAGTGAATTTTCAAATCCCGAAATGCTGATGTATGAAGTTGAAGACGGAAAAATTGCGGATATTTTTATTCTTGATGTTGAAATGCCTGATATGGATGGGTTTGAACTTGCCGATAAAATCAGAAAATATACAGAAACATCTGTGATAATTTTTCTGACATCTCATGATGAAATGGCGTCAATGGGATATAAGTCAAAAGCACTGAGATATGTAATTAAGCTAAATCTTGAAAGAGATATTGAAGAGGCTCTTGAAAGTGCTGTTGCTGAGATTTCATCAGCTGATGATAAAACGATAACATTACACCGCTATAACGATTATTGGAGAATACCTTATAAAGATATCATCTGCGTCAGCAGAATATCCAGACAATTAGTTATAACAACAAGATTACTTGGAGAAATAACCGATAACAGAGGAATCAAAGAATTCTTTGATTTGCTTGAAGATAATCGTTTCTTATTTATTGATCGAAGCTGTTTTGTTAATATCGATTATATTTCCCAAATCAACGGCTTCAGTCTGAAACTAAAAGACGGTCAAGTTTTACCAATCAGCAGAAGATCGTTGAAAAATGTTAAACAAACATTGCTTGAACAATGGGGAACATAAAATAAATTATTGGAGAACATATGGTAGAATTTATTTATCAATTTTTTGAACTGTTTGCTACATTTATCGAAGGCGTTTTAGCAATATTCGTTTCAACCAGCCTTGCAGGCAGAAAGTTAAGTATAAAACAAAATATACTTTATGGTTTGAGTATGTCAATCATATATACCATTCTCATTACATTATTAAATAAATGGCAAGTTTTTTCTTTTACCACAATAGCAATTGCCATTGCCTTTACTTTTGTTGCAATATATTTCACAACAAAAGGTAGTTTTTGGTATAAAGCATGTGCTGCAATGCTAACTTGGTTTTTCATACATGCATCTGACTATATAGTATCGTATACATTAATAATGCTGTTTGGCAAATCAGCCGATGTTTCCATCGGCATACAGTTAATACTTAATCCGGGTACCAACAGATTAGTTTATATACTTGTAAATAAATCTCTGCAAATAGCTTTGTTCTTAGCGTTCAGTAAATTTTACATAAAACTGAAATTATTAAATAAGAAAAGTATTATCTTACTTTTTTCTGTTACAACTTTATCATATATAGTTATGTCTATATTGACGAATTTGATTTTAACCGGCTCACTTTTAGCACTGCAAATTGCCGTAATATTTTCATTGTTTTTTATACTTATAACAATTTCGATATCAATTATATCTATAACTATAAGTACTAAATATCAAAATGAAAAATGTGAAAAAGAACTTATGTCAATGGCAAATATGATGCTTGAAAAAAATTATATTCAAATGAAGGAATCTCAGGATATAATCAGAAAACAAGTGCATGATTTTAAAAACCATATAAGAACACTTAACGGAATGTTAGAGGATAATTCAAATGCAAAAGAATATACAAAAGAATTATTGTCTGCATCATATCAGCAAGCACAATATTGTCATAGCGGAAATGATATAATAGATTCTATTATAAATTGCAAAATGAATGAAGCAGCTGAGAATAACATAGAATTTATTCACAAAATACATCTTAATTCACAACTATATATTTCATTTGCTGATATATGTGCAATTCTTGCTAATCAAATAGATAATGCCATAGAGGCTTGTGTTAAAATACCAAACGATAAAGAAAGATTTGTAAAAGTTGAAATTTGGAATAAAGAATCATTTGTGTTTTTTAAAGTTACAAATACAGTTTTTCAAAATCCATTTGATAATTCACATAATCTGAAAACAACTAAAGACAATAGTGATTATATGCATGGTTTTGGAATAAAAAACATTCAGGAAACTGCATCTAAATATGGCGGAACATTAAAAAATGATTACTCAAACAATTGCTTTATTTCGCTTGTTATGGTTTCAAACAACGAATAACACATAAAATTTAACCAAATAAACAAAAACATCCCCGCAAACATTAAAACTCGTTATTATAAATTCGAGAAATGTTTGTGGGGTGTTTTTATGTTAACCAAATATGCTGCATATCTGACAAACAGATTAAATAACCATATAAATATTTCAGACAATGAAAAAGAGATTTATATTTACGGGTTTGAATTATTGCTTTCAAATTCATTTACAATGCTTATAATCTTAGTGATCTCAATTTTGTTTGGAAATATATTTTACATATTATCGTTTGTTTGGTTCTTTTTTATACCACGGTTGTTTTGCGGAGGTCTGCACGCTAACACTCATCTGAAATGCACATTAATGAGCAATGCAATATTTATATCTGTAGTAATTATTTCAAAATTTCTTATATATTTCAATTTAGAAGTTTTTATTGTTCTGCTTTTAGTGCCATCCATGATTGTTACCTCTGTTTTTTCACCGGTTATTAATAAGAATCATCCAATAAGCGATAAAACATATAAAAGAAATAGAGTAATTTCGTTATCATTATCTTTAATTAACTTTGCAATAATTATATTTGCACTTTATATAACAAATAACGAAATCGTTATTTGTTCTGCATTGTCATTCATATGGGTAACCATATTGATATTTATAGAAAAGTTAAAACAAAGGAGGACCCAAAATGGAATCAATTAGCAAAATAATTTCAGACATTATAAAGTCAATTGCTGAGATGGGTGCAGGCTGTGCTTCATCTGGTTTTTGTTACGAACCAAAAATGCCGAAAACATTAGAAAAATAAGCAATTATAAAAGAGATGAGAATCATATAATTGACTCTCATCTTTTTATTTGATAGAAAGAGAGTTTGTAAAATATATGAAAACGGAACACCTAAACTAACAAATGTTGTTGAAGAAATTGAAGGATAGCCGAGTTAATTTTCGACTATCATTTTCTTTTTTACACATCACTTTGTTGCAGTTGGACTTTCAACTTGTTGATATTTGGTTACTGCATATTGAGCCATTCTAGCTCTGTTCTGCTCGAATACTTCGTCTAACATATGTGTGGATTTTTGCGGTTACCGATATGTCAGAGTGTCCCATCCATTCTTTTGCTACATTGATTGGTACTCCGGCTGCATGGCAGTCGGTGCAGAAAGTGTGGCGCAGTAGGTATGGCTCGAAGTCGGGTGCTATGATGGAGTTCTTTACTTGATTGCGATAAAGATACGCTCCGTTTGCTAAGTCCATTTCTTTTACGAAGTTTTTCCAACTTTGATAGAAGGCATTGTCATCCATTCGTGTATGCTTTTCGTAATTTACGAACAGATTATCCGATTATGGAAGATTTATATGCTCTGCTCGAAAAGGAATACAAAGGCTATCAACATAATCAAAAGAATATCTATCGTGAAGAAACATTACAAGAACTTTGTCTTGGACTTCATTCTATGTGTGTAGGTACGGAATCAAAGTATTTTAACGGTCACACAAATATTATTGATGATACTTTCCTTTGCTTTGGTGTTAAAGGTTTGATGGATACTAACCGCAGACTTAAGGATGCAATGCTTTTCAATGTTCTTTCATATATAACAAATGAATTTCTCGGCAAAGGTAATACTGTAGCTACTATTGATGAATTTTATTTATTTCTTACTAATATGACGGCTATTGAGTACATACGAAATGCATCAAAACGTGTTCGTAAAAAGGAAAGTTCGATTATTCTTGCAAGTCAGAACATCGACGACTTTTTAATTGAGGGCGTTAAGAAATATACAAAACCGCTTTTCTCAATTCCGACACATCAATTTTTGTTTAATGCTGGAAGTGTTGAACCAAAGGTATATATGGATGTACTGCAAATTGAAGAGTCTGAATTCGAGAGGATTCGTTATACCGAACGAGGAACTTGTTTATTCCGCTGTGGTAATGAGCGATACTTACTTCAAGTGATCGCACCTGAATTCAAGCAAATTATGTTTGGTAAAGACGGAGGAAGATAATAAATTATTTTGTTGAATAATCTTACATATTAAGATATAATTGTTATAGAGGTGACTAATTATGAATTGGAACACTATATTGGCATCAGGTGTTATAGCTGCACTTATTTCTGGTGTGTTATCACTGATTGGAAGTATTACTACCAATAAAATCGACAACAAGCTAAAATATATAACTGAAGAACGTAAAAATTGGCGTTCAAAAATTAGAAATATTTGTCTAATGTTTGATGAGGGAAAGGATCTTAATCTTATATTAACTGATATTAAAACTAATATAAACACATACGGTTATGAGAAATCAATTAATGAACTCACCAGAAATTGCAAAGATAAAGAAAAAGCCGAAACAGATTTTTTTATGACTGATGGACATATATGGAGAATTATAAACAAACTAGAAACATTAAAAGATAATTCTGCAAAGGAAATATATGTTAACCAACTAAAATTATATTTATGCAAATTAGTAAAATACGATTGGGACAGATCAAAACAAGAGGTATTGGGAAATAGACAGACATTATATTCGTGGTTATTGTTTGCGTTCGGTGAAATATCGCTTATAATTAATGTACTGTATTATAAAATATTTATAGTCAAAGTGCCAGCACATAGCACAAGGGAACAATGTGATATTTTGTTTCAAACTTTTATGTATGCTTTAATGTTCTTTATCCCATACTTCATTTCTAATCTCCCTAAAGTTAAAATACTGTATAATGACGCTGTTTCGAAAAAAACAGTTGTTGGTATATGTGGATTGAGTATATTAATTTTAATGATTGTCATAAGTTTAATAAATTCTAAAATTAATGTATATACACAACTAAAATGGATGATATTTCCTTTACTTGTGGAAATGTTAGCTGTTGCAGTTAATTGTGCATCGCAAGTTAAAAAATTTGAAGCAATAAAGAAATATGTTGATGACATAAAAACAATAGATAAGTCATTTTGGGATAGGAATAATAGCAAAAGCAATAAAAATTAAAACATAAAAATCAGTGTGTGGTTTTAGAAATACTATTGAATTTGTTATTAAAACTAACGAAACTATTTACTCGGTAAAAATATTGACAAAACTAAAATAATCATACAATAGAAGTGCAACATATGTTGTGCTTTGGGCTGAACGAGAGTTCTAGGTCCACCAAAGCGGCGGGGAGACTCCCCGCCATTTTTTATGTGGTGATTATATGAGAGAATTGAGTATCTTTGTTGATGAATCCGGCGATTTTTGACCATACAGCAGTCATTCGCCATATTATCTTTTCACTTTGCTTTTTCACAATCAAGAAAATTCAACAAATACCGAAGTATCTTATCTTGACAGGAAAATGCAGGAACACGGATTTAATATTCATGCTATTCATACAGGACCTATCATACGAAATGAAGGATATTATAAAAATTTTTCTCCCGATGATAGGAAAAGATTGTTTAATGATTTATTGTTGTTCACAAGACATATAAATATAAACTGTCATATTGTTAGTGTTGATAAAAAGCAAGCAACCGGAAGTAAACAATTAGTGAACATGCTTTCAAAACAGATGGCTATGTTTTTGCGTGATAATTTAGAATATTTTACGTCATTTGATAAGATTATAGTTTATTATGATTATGGACAAAGTGAAATAACAACAATTCTAACATCTGTATTTAATTCAATGTTTATAGATGTTGATTTTAGACATATACAACCATATGAGTGTAAATTATTCCAAGTTGCAGATATGATATGTACTTTGGAACTTTCAAAACTAAATTTTGATAATAATAAAATATCAAAATCGGAAGAAACCTTTTATGAAAGTCATAGAAGATTTAAAGATTATTATTATAAAACAATAAAGAAAAAGAAAATATAAATTACTGAGCGGGTTTAAATACTCGCTTTATTTTTTTATAAGGGAGGTGTTTATGTGGCAGTAAGTGCCGCAACAGTTGCTAAAATTACATCAGCAGTAGCAAGTGATAAAAATGCAAGGAAAGTTATAGGCATCATTATAGGCTCGATTATTGGGCTTTTGCTTATTCCTTTAATTGCATATATGGGTAGGAAGCTTCCGTCCTACGCAAATGCTTAAATCCCTTATTTAAGCATAACAATAAGAAGTCATCATTCAATTGGTGACTTCTTTCTTTTTTAAGGAGGTAAAATGAACGATATAAATATAATGCCACTTATCATGGCATTCGTTATTATGGCAGTTATTCTTGGCGGTATTACTATAGTCAGTCACATATACTCTCTTAACAGAATTAAAAGTAAGACAGTGGGAGATGGTCAACACGGAACGGCACGGTGGGCTACAAAGGCTGAAATAAGGCGTGCTTATGAGCACATCGTTTATACACCTGAGAAATGGAGAAAAGAGGCACAAAACGGCTCACAGCCGACAACGGCAGATGGAAAGCCTCTACCACAGGGTTTACTTGTAGGAAAAGATAAGACAGGAGCTTTAATTGATACAGGAGATGTTCATGCACTTATGATTGGTGCTGCCGGTGTAGGTAAAACAGCGTTTTGGTTATATCCCGAAATCGAATATTGTTGTGCTTGTGGAATGTCATTTCTTTCTACTGATACAAAAGGTGATGTTATGCGTAACTATGCAACAATAGCAGAGAAGTATTATGGATATAAAATAAGTGTAATAGACTTGCGTAACCCTACAAGGAG
>ERZ857480.93974-NODE-145847-length-24438-cov-7.0000_pt1 | contig 24438 bp, 23 predicted proteins | sample MGYA00519767_ERZ857480 | MGnify/ENA primary metagenome ERZ857480 (study PRJEB31778, sample SAMEA3449210) | human gut metagenome | biome: human gut; feature: human-associated habitat; material: faeces | place: United Kingdom | collected 2010/2012 ...
CATAATAGTGGTTTCCTCACGGACGGCACTTTTGAATTCAAACCCTACAACGGGGATACCATTCAGGAAGATTATGGCATCGGGGATTCGTGTCTGATTGTTCATTCCTGAAATCTCAAACTGATTGACAATTTTGAAGATATTATTTTCAGGCGTTTCAAAGTCGATAAGGCTGATATACAAGTCTTTCTGTGACCTATCCTCACGGTTGAGGATAAAGCCGTCACAAATCAGTTTGATAACAGCTTTGTTGGCTTCATAGATAGTACCTGAAATACTGCGGAGATTGAGAATGATTCCGTCTATCTCGCTTTCGGTGATGCCTTCTGAAGCATAACGTTCATTCAGATACTTACGCAAATCGTCGGCAAGGAGAACATCAGACATATCTCGGCTGATGTTCTCGCCGTTTATGTAGGTATATTCTTCGTCCTGAAACAGTTCCATAATGGACATTTCAAGAGCGTGTTCATTAAATACAGGCATATTCTCACTCCTCTCGCTTCTTACAGTATTTTTCGATTAGCGTTTTAGATGGGGCAATAAGATACCCTTTAAGATCTGTTATATTCTTTATCTGTTGCCTGTTAAAAAAATCCACGACTTCATCATCAACATATGCTAAACGGTTATGTTTTTCTTTTGATCCCTGATAGTTTCCAAACACCACTGAAACTGATGGGGACAGCGCTATATAGATACAGCTTTTGTCATCCGTTGGTATTGTTTTATCATTTCCCAATATTACAGGAAATGATGACGTTATAAACTGGAGGTGTTCTGAATATAAAAATGTAAACCACAGATTTTGAATCTGTTCAACGAAAGATTTTATGTTATTCTTTTCAAGCTCATCTGTAAGCATGACTTTCTTTATAGCGGCAGATACAAGTTCATCAGCGTTAAAACCACCGATTATGTCCAGAAACTGATTGAACTTTTTCTTGGCTTCGGGTTCAAAAAAGTCAGCAGGCACTTCGTTAAGGTTCATTTGAGCCATTGTAATTGGGTTACGAAAGAACATATTTGCAATGAAACGCCGAAGAATATTCTTTTCATCTCCGTGTAATATTAAAACACCTTTTCTTTGTGTTGGAGTGCATATCCTATCCAGCTTTTTCAGAAACGAATCGAATTCTCCTTCATATTTAGCGAATATGTTCTCAATATCATTTGTCAATAGGAACTGCTCTCCCATTCTATTAGGTTTGGATAAGCGAGTTTCATAGAGATATTTCTCATATCCGAACTCTTTCGGAACAGATTTAATATATCTTTGCTTGTCAAAATCATAAATATGTAAATATCCTGCATTATCAGTAAACCGCCTAAGATAGAACTGAGGGATATAATGCTGTTTTTTTGTAATGTCTTTTCCCATTATGTACCTCCAGATATAATGCAGTGAAATGATAATTTAGCTGAAACTGAGCAAGTAATTTTAAAGAAAACGACCTCAACAGAAGATACTTCATTAATATCTCTCGGAGATATAGTTGAATTTATCGATGGCGATAGAGGAAAAAACTATCCGACCTATGATGAATTTGCAAAAGAAGGATATTGTTTATTCTTAAACGCTTCAAATGTCACTGGTATTGGATTCGATTTTAGTGACTGTATGTTTATAACAAAAGGAAAAGATGAACTAATGAACAAAGGACATTTGGAAAGGTTCGATATTGTACTAACATCTCGTGGAACTCTTGGAAATGTAGCGTTCTACAACAACTATATTCCTTATGAGAATATAAGAATAAACTCTGGAATGCTTATAATACGCAGTAAATCCGATAAAATCAAGTCTTACTACCTATATGCACTACTAAAAAGCTCTGATATGAAGTCAGCTATAGAACAATATCGCTCAGGATCAGCACAGCCGCAATTGCCAATTAAAGACTTGCAGAAAATATCATTTAATATTCCAAACTCTGAAAGCGTTCTGGAAAAACTCAATGCAGATTTTAGACGAATTGAAAATACTATATCACAGAATAGCAATGAGATATCTAATCTTAAAGCTCTACAATCCGTCTTACTCTCAGAATTAAGCCGCTAAATTATCATTTATCCGCTGTTTCAGTGCAATTCTATCGGTAATAGTCTTATACGCCTTTACGATCTTACGCTGTTTTTCAATATTGGGAACAGGAAGCTCCACAGTGCACAGTTCGTCCCAGCCGAAGATTTCTCTTACACTTCCATGAGAACGGTATCTTGCATACCTATCAAATTCGGGACGGCTGAACCACAACATAAGATACTCAGGATCAAGCTCGTCCTTGCGTGTTACCTCAAAGACGGTGTAGGAGCTTGATATAATACAATCCTCGCCATTCAGCAAGGCAATAGAAATCTTTTCGCCGTTTCGTGATGTAACCGGACCGTATGCGAATTGTCTGTTCTTCACAACCTTATAACTTGACAGGTCAGTACCGACAATGTTCGCAATAGACGGAATAAAGCGTTTTTCGATACTTACGCCAAGAAGATTGGTTATCCCTAATTCTCTATTTCTAAGGTCAACAAGATTTATATAATCGCCTAAAACCTTGTATTCCATATTATCACCTCAACCTATATATTTGCGATGAGCAATCTTTACATTGCTCTGATTTACCATAGCATAGTGCATAGTAGTTTCTATTTTCTGATGACCGAGAAGCCGCTGCACTTGTTCGATCGGCATACCTTTGTCAATGGCTCTTGTCGCAAGTGTTCTGCGGAACTTATGCGGATGAACCTTGCTTATCTCAGCTTGTTTCCCAAGAGTGCGGACAATACGCTGTATCGCTCCGATAGTAAGTCTTGTATGCGGAGCGTTTTTCGATACAAACAGCGCCGGATCATTGTCGGTACGCTGTTCAAGATATTCCTGCAAGTGCAGTTTTGTTCTCGCATCGAAGTAAACTTCACGCTCTTTATTTCCCTTGCCGAGAACAATACATGAGCGTTCCGTAAAGTCGATATCAGCCTTATTGAGCTTAACAAGCTCTCCCACACGGACTCCGGTGGAAGTCAGCATTTCGATTATAGCCAGGTCACGAAGATTATGACAGGTGTCACGCAGAACTTCCAAGTTTTCATCGGTCAGCGTGTCTTTTACAACTTTTGCGGTTTTCACTTTATGTATCCTGCGGACAGGGCTTTTTACGATATAGTCCTCGTCCTCCAGCCACGAAAAGAAGCTCGACAAGATACGGCGAACATTGTCAACCGTCACCTTGCTTGCGTTGTTCTGCTGTTGGTATTCCGCAAGATACAGCCGAAGATCATCAGTCGTTATCTCTTTTATCCATTTGCTTGTAGCGGATAATAGTCTCTCTATCGTTGTCTGATAGTATTTCAATGTATTCTCAGAACAGCCCTCAACACGCTTTGCTGAGATAAACATTTCAAGAAAATGGCTGTTCTCTTGTTTGTTCTTTTCAGCGGTATCTGTGCTTTCAGTCATATCCACGCTTTTCAGCCTTGTTTCAAGCACAGAGCGTAGCTCGTCCAACTGCCTGCTATCAAGAATCCCTGCAACATCATGTAATATCTCCCGTATAATCGTTTCCTTCATCATTTCTCGCTCCAATCTATGGTATATTTCTATAATTATAGCATAGATCGGTGCTAAATGATAATTTAGCGGCTTGACATCGATGAATTAATAATTCCTTTCAAATCATTCAGTTTCATCATTTCCTTAGTATTAGCTATCATTTTTTCGTAAAGTGGTGCTACTTGTTTTTCATATAATTGAAGTGCTGACTCCGTTGGCAATATAAGCGGTATTTTTCTCAGTACATTTAAGCTAACGTAGGATTGAGTACTTCCTGCCATATATGAAGAAATGTATTTTTCCACTATTTTGCTTTTAAGATATGAGAGTATATAGCACCTTATCGTTGGTGTTTGAGATGTTCGGAATAATCCAACATTTTTAATTGCAAAATCAATCTCTTTGTCGGTAATGAATGATATAATACCGATTGTACCAATCATACTGAATAGAATATCCCCATATTCAACTTTGCTTCGCTCATTTGCTTTATTATAATCGTTCTCGCTAATATAATAAGCATCACTACGATCAATTGCGTAAGGTAGCAAATGGCGTGAAGTAATTAAATATTTACCACTTTCTGTTGGAACTGGTGAATCGTGAGTTCCATCACGAACATCAACTACTGAATCCAAGTCAACTAATTTCCAATTTGAAGGGTATTTTCCGAATTCAAAATCAATAAAATCCGTATATGATATATTTTCGTAGTCGATAAAATACTTTTTAAAGATTGTTTGGATAGTTGCTTCTAAATTATCATTTATCTGCTGTTTCATGATAATTCTATCATTAATCGTCTTATAAGCATTAACGATTTTTCGCTGTTTCTCTATATCTGGAACAGGGAGTTCAACAGAACACATTTGCTCCCAATCAAATACTTCTCTTACACTACCGTGTGATTTGAAACGTGCCAAACGGTCAAACTCAGGACGCATAAACCAGAGCATAAGATACTCAGGCAATAATTGTTCTGTATCTATAACTTCAAATACCGTATAAATGTTGCTGACAATGCCACTATCATAGTCCTCTAAAAGAGCAATTCCTATTTTATCACCTCGTCGTGATGTGTCAGGGATGTATGTAAACTGGCGTTTTTTTACAACCTTATATTTTGTAAAGTCAGTTCCAACAGTATTAGCGATAGATGGGATGAATTTCTTTTGTACTGATACACCTAAAAGATTTGTTTCCTGTCCGTCAGTATTTCTTACATCTATGGGACGTATATACTGTCCAAGCATTTTATAACTTGATTTCATACCCCAACTCCTTAAATACTTCCAGCAGATCAGCCTTAGACTTTTCTTCTTCGATCAGCAGCTCTTTCAGTTCAGCCTGCAAGCCCTTCATCTTGGTATCAAAGTCGATGTTTTCATCACGGTTTACGAACTCAATATATCGGCTCGGCACCAGAGTGAAGCCCTTTTCGGCAACTTCATCGTAAGAAGCACTGTAACAGAACTCAGGAACATCCTGATAGGTTTCTTCATAGCCTTTCTGCTGCCAAGCGTGGTATGTAGCTGTAACTTTGGCTCTGTCTTCCTCGGTCAGCTCCACATATTTCTTTTCAAACGGACTGCCCATCTGACGCAGATCCATAAACAGTATTTCACGCTCACGGTCACGATAATGAATGGTCTCGCCGTTTTTCTCAACGTCACGGGCTTTCTTGTTTTTATTCAGTATCCATAGCGTAACGCTTATGTCTGTTGTGTAGAACAGGCTTCTCGGCAGAATAATAATAGCTTCAACAAGGTTGTTGTCAATGAGCTGCTTTCTGATTTTCAGCTCCGTGCCATCATCAGATAAAGCACCGTTTGCAAGCAGGAAGCCAGCAACACCATTCTGAGACAGCTTTGAAACGATATTCAGGATCCAGCCGTAGTTTGCATTGCTTGTAGGTGGCACTTCGTAACCGTTCCAACGGGGATCATCGACAAGCTCGTTCTCAGCTCTCCATTCCTTCTGATTGAATGGAGGATTTGCCATGATGTAATCTGCTTTCAGGTCTTTGTGCTGATCGTTAGTAAAAGTGTTAGCTGCCATTTCGCCCAGGTTGGCAGAAATACCACGAATAGCAAGGTTCATCTTGGCGAGCTTGAATGTGGTGTTTGTGTACTCCTGACCGTAGATAGATACCTTCTTCTTATTGCCGCTGTGGGCTTCGACGAACTTGATAGACTGTACGAACATACCGCCCGAACCGCAACAAGGGTCATACAGTATGCCGTCATAAGGCTCTATCAGCTCTGCAATGAGATTAACAATACATTTCGGAGTATAGAATTCGCCCTTGCCCTTGCCTTCTGCGAGAGCAAACTTGCCGAGAAAATATTCATAGATACGCCCGATAATATCGTTCTCGGAGTCATCTGTGTTGATCTTATCAATTTCATCAAGCAGTGATGCGAGCTTGCTCGTGTCGATATGCAGACGGGAATAATAGTTATCGGGAAGTGCGCCTTTCAGTGCAGGATTTGTTTTCTCTATTGTAAACAAAGCTGTATCTATTTTCAGAGCAATATCGTCCTGCTTGGCATTTTCCATGATGTAGCTCCAACGGCTCTCTGCAGGAAGATAGAAAACATTGTCTTTCGTATAGAAAGCGATATTGTCAACAAACTTATCCCCATATTTTTCAGCGATCATTTTACGCTGAGCTTCAAATTTATCACTTGCGAATTTCAGGAAGAATAAGCTCAGAACAACGTGCTTATACTCAGCAGGCTCAACAGAGCCACGCAGTTTATCAGCTGATTTCCATAATGCTTCTTCCATTGAAACAACTTTTTTCGGTTTAGCAGCTTTTGCCATCGTATACCTCCATATAATCAAAGTCCTTCGGACTACAATATCTCATTTTCCATTATACCACAATCCGCTGATTTTATCAATACACGATCCGCACTTTTTCGTCTAAAAAGTAAAACTATTTGTATGCTTTCACAGTTGCGTCTGAGCCTATCACTTCCAGACGCCTATAAACAATTCAAAAGCTCTGTGGAGGACTGTCGAATGATACGGCAATACTACCACAGAGCCTATTCTTATCCAGTTTTCTCCAAACACATCTCCGTCAAACCTTTCTCAGCTATCTCCTTCGGATTCCCGTCTGGTCGCACCCATGTAGCTATATCCTCTCGCCGCAGGATCAGCGGCATCCTGTCATGAATCCCTCGTAAATCTCCAACAGCATTCCTTGTGAGAACTGAGAACACAGGCACTTGCAGTCCTCTACGTTCCTCAATCCGATACAATCCGGCAAGCAGCGTAGATTCGGCTCCTTTCGGCTGTATCAGATACTTGTCTCCGACCTTTGACCGCTTTCCGTCAGGGCTTCTGAAGTGTTCCCACTCGAAATACCAGCTACAAGGGATTACGCATCGACGGCGGAACCATGAGTCCTTCCACATTTCCTTATGACTTGCTGTCTCCAAGCGGCAGTTGACGATAGGAGCATCGGTTGCCTCGTGGCTGAATCCCCATATCATTGGGAAAACCGATACATTGCCCTCCTTATTCGGTGCAAGAACTGCCGCAACATCGGTCGGTCGCATCTCTCCTGACATGGTAAGCGGTTTGCTGAGATGTCTCATCATGTCGTCAGCGAGCTTCAGCTTCTGTGCTCTACTGATAATTGGAGCATAATACGCAGGCTCTACATAAAAGCGGGTACACATGAAATCACGACCTTTCAGCCCTCGATCATTCGCAGCTTATAGTGTTTGCGGCAAAGCGCCGTGTAGCTCTCGTTGCCGCCGAGCTGCACCTGCTCTCCCTCTGTGACCATCTGACCGTTCAGTATCCGTGCATTGAAGTGCGCCCGCTTGCCGCACCAGCAGATCGTCTTGATCTGCTCGATGTCATCAGCAAGCTCCATAAGCCGCTTTGCGCCGGGGAACAGATGGCTTTGGAAGTCAGTCCGCAGACCATAGCAGATGACGGTTATATTATGTTCATCCACCAGATCGCTTAGTTTGTCAATGATGTCCTCACTGAGAAACTGTACTTCATCTACGATGACACAGTCATAATGCTCACCGCTGTACTGATCCAGAAAGTCCTCCGCAAATTCACAGGGTTCCTCCAAGCCGATGCGAGACTTTATAATACTTTTGCCGTCTCTGTCCTCACATCTCGGCTTCAACAGGACGACCTTCTTGCCCTTCTCCACATAGTTATACCGTACCATCAGCGCATTGGCAGTCTTGGAGCTGCCCATTGCGCCATATCGGAATATCAGTTTTGCCATTCGTTTTACTCCTCGTCGTCTTCGTGTATGGCTTCGTATCGCTCGGCATCTCTCTTGCTAGCAATGGATGTGGGTTCAAGGATACCGAGAACACGCCCGATCAGAGTGACATTGTCATATTCTGTGAATGTCATGGTATCGTAGTTTTCATTAAACGATACGAGTCCTTCTTCCTCATATATCTTTATGTATGTACTGTTTCCGACCATGAAAGCACCGACCTCGCCATATTGCAGCTCCGGACAGCCGGGATATTTCTCCACGAGAACAAGGTCACCGTCATGGTACTCAGGCTCCATACTGTCGCCGTTGACGGGGAACACAAGATCTGCCTGTCGTATTGCTGTGTTCGTATTCGGATACAGATAGATCGGTGTTCCGTTGTCCTCGAATTCCGCGCCGCCGTCAAAGCCTGCTGCAAGCCCCTTGTCACATAATGTCAGTTTAATAATCTCCGGGAAACTGCCGACAGTCTCTGCTGCTTCGAGCGAGGTCAGCAGGTTGTCCATTGCAAGCTGATGCGGATGCGACAGTCCACGGTATCTCTCTACTATAGACTTTTCCTTATCAGTATAGGTATCCTGCTTATTATCAATGCCATACAGTTCGTACAGCGTGATGCCGAGGGCTTCGCACAGCTTGGGAACAACGCTAAAATCCGGGCGGGTTCTTCCGTTCTCCCAGTTACTGATAGCATTTGAGGTCACGCCGATTTTTTCTGCAATCACTTTCTGATCTTTTTTTAGCCGCTCTCTGTAGTATTTTATGCGTCCGCCGACTGCGTGCGCATCCTTGCGGTGGGCAGGATCAGAGATGTTACTCTTAATATCCTTGCCTCCCTGTGAGACTGAGATATTCGGTTTCTTACGCTGTTTCATTACAAAGCTCTCCTTCAAGAATGTATGGGATAGTCAATCCTCAAAACGAACAAATATTCTTATTGAAATCTGTGCAACCCTACAAAGTTTATCAAAGACTTTTCAACGCTGAAAATGTTAGAAATGCGAAAAGTGGCGTAGGCTATGCATCTTTGACTATATTATAGCACACAATCACTGTTTTGTCAACATTGAATTATGCTTGCAATTCGTTTGAGAGTGTGATATAATAAGCCTGTTGGTATTCCGCCTACAGGAAAATGAGGCCGAAGGCTGGTGCAGTGTGTCCGTCTTAAGGTGTGTGACGGGACAGGCTGCCGGTCAGAGTACCACACTTCGCCATCAACCCACTTCGCCACGAGAGATAGAGAGATACAGAACAAGAGATAGGGACAGTATCATTGAAACACAAGTTGCGAAACAGGAGGGCGTAAATGACTATATATCTTGACAGAGGACCGTTTCTCGCAATTCCTGACAAGCTGCATCCGGGGCAGCACAAAGTGATCCGTAACCCCGAATGGCATGGTGAGTTGCCGGAAATCGTGTCCTTCACCGATTTTCTCAAATGGAACTACACATTGGAGTACGGTCGGCATATCCGTGAACTTCACTACTATCAGCAGCTCCCGCTGCCGTGGGGCGTTCCGCAGGATGCCGAGATTGAAACTGTCATCATCGAGGACGGCAGATATGACCGCATCGACCATGATTCCTTTGATATGTATGTGATCTGCGATGTCATGTTCGAGATGAACGGCTGCCGGCAGTGCCAGAAATACATCGTACACGGCTGCTACTGCTCCTACGGCGGTTCGGATTTCTTATGTGATGCGGAGCTGTATAACGGGCAATATATCAAACTGAATCACCCTCTGGATGAATTTCTGGTGCCTATCCTTTCAAAGAAGGATTTTGAAAGTATTGCACAGGAGCTTTTTGACAGCTTCTATCCGTACAAATCGAATTACCCCTGTCACATCAACACATTTGTGATTGCAAAGGGCATGGGGCTTGACATAAAGTATGCCCGACTGTCAAAGAACGGCAAGGTCAAGTCCAAGCTGGTCTTGGATAAGCGTGATACGACCGTCTATGATAAGGACGGCAAGGCTATAAAAATGCAGATTGACGGTCCTACGATCCTTGTGGACGAGTCCTTGGAGGAAGAAGAAGCACAGAACGCTATCATTCATGAGTGTGTTCACGCTTACCTTCACAACCTGTTCTATGAGCTTCAGAGCTACTATAGGAAAATGGTCGGCAGGAAGATGCCTGAGTTCAATGACTACTTTTACTCCAAGACACAGCGTTGCTGCCTGAAATGGATGGAAACACAGGCAAATGCGATTCCGCGCTTTATTCAGATGCCGGAGGAGCAGGCATCCGAGGTCATCCTGAACTATTTCGAGCGGCTCCCCGGTGAGCCTGACTGGGACGATTATAGAGAACTGATTGACCTTGTAAAATGGAAGTTCGGAGTATCCCGCAATGCTGCAAAGAAGCGTATCATCGAGCTTGGCTGGCCGGAAGTGCGCGGTGTGTATGTCTATAATACCACAGGATATGTTGAGGACTACGATGTTGAGCTGAGATTCCCGGACGACTATACCTATACGCTGTCATTCTGCCATATCTCTGATGTGTTCGCATCCTGTGAGACATTCGCAGAGCTTATCCGTTCCAAGAAGTTCATCTACCTGGACGGTCATGTTGTCATTAACAGCGACAGGTATATCCGTAAGGAACACGGCATCGCAATAGGCTTGACGGAATATGCAAGACACCACATGGCAGAGTGCTGTCTGGATTTCAAGCGGGTTTATGCGGAATTTGACTACAGCTATACCTATGGCGAGCTGCATAAGGACGATTTGACAGAGATCACAGCCGAGAATCGTTCCTTTAATGATGAGCAGCGAAAGAAGATCCGCATGGCAATGTATGAGATATCTGAAGAAAACAATAAACTCGCTACACCTTCAGATGTCAACGAATTCGGTAAGGCGGTGCGATTCCATATGGAAAGATGCGGTGTTACCTCAGATCAGGTCGCTGATCGCAGCGGTATGGGTGTGAACACTGTCAACAAGATGCGCAGCGGCAAGAAGGTGAAACTCGAAACGGTACTGGCGTTCTGTGTCGCCTTGGAGCTTGAGGAGTCATTCCGTATCGACCTTATGCAGAAGGCGAAGGTCGATTATAATATGAGCAATCCCGCCCACAGGTTGTATGTGACGATTTTTGAGCTTATGGAGAAGCCTAATGTGTTTCAGATCAACGAGCTGCTGAAGGCAGAAGGCTTTACTCCGTGGACGAGAGACTGCGAGGAAAAGAAGCGGTACGCTAAGAAAAGTATGTAATAACAGCATTTTCAGGAGGCTTTCGAGCCTCCTTTTTTTTATGCCCTGAAATATTTTTCATGCAGCCCCCAGAAAAAATGGGGGCGATTTCCGTTTTTGCAACAATTTAGAAACAGAATGTTCATAGAATATCTATTTAATTTAGATGATATGAACAAGCATAGACTGATACAAGAAGCTAACGCAAGCACAGTGCATAAAAAACAGCCCCCATTTTTTATGTATGTAAAAGAAGATTCGGATATGTTATGATATAGACACAGTCAAGGACAGGCACCGCCGCCCATGACTGGAAACAACCTCTATATGCCGGATGCATACGGCAAATGGATGTTCATACAGAACTATATCCTGTGGTCATAGTCTCGAACTATGCCAACAAGTACAGGATATAGCTGTATGTTCTTCCACGGTATGCATCCGGCTATTTTTGTATCAACCTAAACCGTTAAATCAATTATTTGAAAGGAAGTATCTACCATGAAAGAACAGAAGCACGTTTACATCTGCAGCCCCCTCCGTCCGGTATCCACCGATCCAATCCTCCGAGCCAACGAGCTGATCGACAATCTGAAGCTCGCAAAGGACGCCTGCACCTTCGCAGCCCTCAGAGGCTGTGATCCGGTTGCGCCGCATCTCTTCTATCCGCAGTTTCTCAATGACAATGATCCGACCGAACGTGCGCTCGGCATGGAGCTGGGGCTGAAGGCTCTGCGGTCCTGCGATGAGCTGTGGATCATTAGCCCCCGCATCAGCTCCGGCATGAGTGCCGAGATCAAGGAAGCTCTAAAGTGCGGTATTCCTGTTCTTGTGTTCACTGCCGCCGGATTCCGTAAGTACACCGGCAACGGCGATATGACCGACAACTGCTACGCTGATACCGCAGACGGCGTGATTGATCAGAAGAAAGAACCCAGAACGCTTCGTGACCTGATTTCGGCGGTTGATGCACATAAAGGTACAAAAAAGAACTTGCTTGCATCCTACGATGACGGTGATCTGAAAATGGAAGTATACAGTGAAGGAACTGTTGCTGCGAGAAGGCATAACCGCAGAACCTCCTTCAAACTTGCCAACTGCACCGATTATCAGTATCACTCTGCTGTTGTGGAGGACGGGGGTGCAACACCTACACACATCGATGCTGAGACATTTCTGGACGAGCAATGGGAAATTCGTCTTTTAATGGAGGCTGAAGACCGTTTCGTGAAGTAAGAATCAGATTATAAACCAATTACAATATTACATTTGTTAGTCAGGGCGCGCACTGGCGGACAGATGCTCATAACGGAAACAACCAAGACAGCCTGTGGTCTGCATAGACCATATCAGGTGTAATGGGTGTATCCGTGTGTACATCTGCTGCCTGCGTGCCCTTTTGTTATGGGGTAGCAGTCTGCGCTGTGGGCATCTGCCGCTTAGTGTGTTCCTTGCAGAAAGGAACGATTATGGAAAACATGAATATTGCTCAGAACGCTGCTGCACTCCCTGTCATCACCGATAAGACTACGCTCGGTGAGTTGCTTGCTATGCTCGCCCTCGGTGAGAAGCCCCCTGTGCCGACACCGAGAGAGCTGTTCGAGACGCTCGGCACACCGATTGCCGACATGAACGACTGCATTCTCTTCAGCAATGGCTTTGCAATCTACCAGAACTGTACTGGGCGCACTGTTGTCTGGCTCCCGTACTGCACGAGCTTCACCTACTATTTTAATAAGTTGCGAGATGCAGAAAAGGACACACTCTCTGAGAACTATGAACTGCCGGAAGGATTCTTGGAGACGCAGCCGTGGGTGATCGCAGTGACGCTGATTGGGGATCACCGCATTGAGCGCAACAGCATGAATCGCACAGGCAGCCGCAAGGATACAGTTGATCTTGCAAGCAAGGACAAGGGCGACAAGGACGGCGAAATGGAAGAGATCATCGCCGATCCGTTCCGCAGAGCGTTCAACTGGTATGACGGTCACATGGGTGAGAATCCGCAGGATGCTGTTGAGCGCCGTGAGACCAGAGAAGAAATGCTGGCAGCAATGACGGACAAGCAGAGAGAAGTATTCATTATGTATTACAGAGATGGGATGACACAGGATCAGATTGCAGAGGTTATCGGTATTTCACGCCGCACTCTCAGAGAACATCTTACATGTGCTTTGGAAAGGGTGAAAAAATTTTTTTGAAGTAGACCCGCCATTTAGCCCTCTCCCACGACAATATATGAGAGGGCTTGAAAAAACCTCCAACGAAAGAACGGCTGCGGCAGATACTGTGACCGTTCTCTATTACATTGGTCGCAAGACCAAAACAGAAAGGAAATGCTTATGCCTATTGAAAACAGAGTCCCGAAGAACCGCTACAACGGCAGCGGCACCAACACCGAGAGCCGTAAGGCGCAGCAGACCGCAGGCACGGCTGACCGCAAGCCGGACACGCTGAAGAAGATCGAGGCGGAGATGGACAAGCGTGCTGCTGACATCGCAATCACCGTCAGCGATATGTTCAAGTTCATGGCGATGACGGCTGCAATGCTCCCGAACATGGAGCTGGATACCGGCCTCTTCCGCTTGAAGGTCGATGATGGCGGCATCTTCTTCGAGATCAACCATCCGTTCCGCAAGCGTAAGGAGCGTGACACCTGCGAGGACTGCGATGGCTGCACAGAGGAGCCGGACAACGATGACGATGATGAGGAGGAGGGGCTGATTTATGACGGAGACTGAAAAGAAATTCCCTGTGCCGGGACCGGTTCCCGTGGACGCAAAGAAGCTGATTGACGGGCTCGGTACGATCTTCGGCGGTGTCATCCAGCTTCTGGCAGCAATGGAGCCGAACATGGCAAAGGAGCTGGCTGACATGGCGATCAACGGTGTGCCAAAGGAGACTGCGCCGGAGGAAATCAATCCGGATGACTTCGAGGAGATCATTTCTGCCGATGATCTGCCGTGGGATACTGAGCCGGAGCAGCCCGAAGAGCCGAAACCTGCAGAAAAGCCCAAGCCGAAGAAGGCTGCAAAGAAGGCGGAGCCGCCCACGGAGCTGACTACCGATGACCTGATCCGTGTGGTGACGCAGAAGATCAAGCAAAACCGCGCCAACAAGGAAAAGGTGCTGGCATTGCTGAAATCCTACGGAGCAGCGAAAGTCAGCGATATTCCTGCGGACAAGTACGAGGCGTTCCTCACTGACCTGTCGCAGCTCTGATCGGAGGTGGCACCATGCCGGATGTTCATGCGCTGTTGAGCGCATCCAGTTCCAAGCAGTGGCTGCACTGTCCGCCGTCGGTACGCCTGCAGGAGAACTTTCCGAATGAAAGCTCCGTTTACGCCGAGGAAGGCACATTCGCTCATGAGGTCTGCGAATACAAGGTTCGCAAGTATCTGAAGGAGCGTGTGAAGCGTCCGCAGTCCGAGGAATACGACACAGAGGAAATTGAGCAGATCACCGATGTGTACGCAGAGTTCGTCATTTCTATCATCGAGCAGATGAAGGAGAATGGCTGTGAACCTCTTGCTTTTGTGGAGGAGCGTGTAGATTACAGCCACATCGCCCCTTCCGGCTTCGGTACTGCGGATATGCTTATTATCGGCAAGGATGAGAAGGGGCGCGGAATCCTTCATGTATGTGATTTCAAGACGGGTGCCGGAGTCTTTGTTGACGCTGACCACAACAGTCAGATGATGCTCTACGCGATCGGGGCTTTAGCCGCCTATGGCTTTTTGTATGATATCGAGATCGTGCGTATGAGCATTATCCAGCCCCGTCTTGATAATATCAGCACATTCGAGTGCAGCAGACAGGAACTTGAGGACTGGGGCGAGAGTATCAAGCCCATTGCGAAACTTGCCTACGAGGGCAAAGGCGAACAGCATCCCGGCGACTGGTGCCGCTTCTGCCGTGCAAAGCCTGTCTGCAAGGCGTGCGCCGATGAAGCACTGGCTCTCTGCCGGGAGGATTTCCTTGATCTTGATGCCGGAGCATTCGATGATACCGCAGAGGAATCGGATATGACTGCTCCCTATGAAGCGGACACACAGACCGCCGTTTTCAAGCAGCCGGGACTGATTCCTATCAGTGAGCTTGCAGAGATTCTTCCGACGCTGAACAGGATTTCCTCTTGGATCGAGGCGGTATTCGCATTCGTATCCTCCGAGGCGATCAATCACGGTGTACCGATTCCTGGCTATAAGGTGGTCGAAGGGCGCAGCAAGCGTGTATTCACAGATACAAAAGCTGTGGTGGATACCGCTGTACAGAACGGCTACACCGACCTATACAAGCAGACGCTCATCACGCTGACGGAATTTGAAAAGATGATGGGCAAGAAAAAGTTCAACGAGCTGCTCGGTGAGTATGTCGCCAAACCGCCTGGAAAGCTGGCGCTGGTGCCGGAGAGCGATCCGAGAGAACCCGTTGATCTCTCAACACCTGGTCAGGAGTTTTCCGTCCTGCCTGACGAACAATAACACATTTTGGAGGTATTTCAATGGCAACTACGAACAATACAGCACCCGCAACGAAGGTCATCGTCCCGTGCCGCATCTCCTTCGCAAACATCTGGGAGGCACGCAGCATCAACGGCAGCGAGGAGAAGTATTCCGTTTCTCTGCTGATTCCGAAGGATGACAAGGCAACGCTCGCCAAGATCAAGAAGGCGATCGAGGCCGCAAAGGAGGCGGCGAAGGAGAAGAAGTGGGGCGGCAAGATTCCGCCGAACCTTAAGCTGCCGATGCATGACGGCGACATCGACCGCCCCGATGACGAGAACTACGCCGGTCACTTCTTCTTCAATGCAACAAGCAAGGATGCCCCGCAGATCGTTGACCGTCATGTTCAGCCGATTCTCGATCCGATGGAGTGCGGCAGCGGCGACTACTGCAATGTGTCCGTCAACTTCTACGGCTTTGCGGCATCCGGCAACAAGGGCATTGCAGCAGGGCTCCAGAACATCCAGCTTGTGCGTCACGGCGAGCGTCTTGCAGGCAGACCGACTGCGGCATCCGACTTCGTGGAGGTCGAGGGTGACGATGCAGACGATTTTGACGATGACGATATGGATTTCCTGAACTAAGGCACAAGGGAGAGGCTATGTTCTCTCCCTTTTACATACACAAACAGGTGGTGATTCTATTGAGCAGACGTGTACTTTCTATCGACCTTGAGACCTACAGTGATGTTGACCTCCCGAACTGCGGCGTGTACCGCTATGTTGAGGGAGATTTTCATATTCTGCTGTTCGCCTACGCCTTTGACGATGAGGAGACAAAATGCGTGGATATGGCTTGCGGGGAGCAGCTCCCGGCAGAGGTCGTAGACGCCATACACAATGAAAATATCATCAAATCTGCGTGGAATGCACAGTTCGAGCGTATCTGTCTTTCAAAGTATTTCGGTACACAGCTTTCTCCGGATGCATGGCAATGCACGATGGTGTGGGCGGCATCGCTCTCCCTCCCGCTGAAGCTGGCAACGGCGGCGCAGGCTCTGAAAACCGCACAGCAGAAGGATGCTGTCGGTGAACGGCTGATCCGGTACTTCTCCATTCCCTGCAAGCCGACGAAAGCCAATGGCGGCAGAACCCGAAATCTTCCGGAACACGCTCCCGATGACTGGAAGCTGTTCAAAAGCTACTGTATTCAGGATGTGGAAACAGAAAGGGATATCCGCCGGAGACTTGAAAAGTTTCCGCTGATGCCGCAGGAATGGGATTTTTACCACATGGATCAGCGCATCAATGACCGCGGCATCCTGATCGACAGAGAGCTTGTGCAGCAGGCGATCATCTGCAATATGGCGATGTCCGAGGAGATGACCAAGAGAGCCTACGCCCTCACTGGTCTGGAGAATCCGAATTCTGTATCTCAGTTGAAGTCATGGCTGGAAGATCGCGGCATCGAGGTAGATTCCCTCGGTAAGAAAAATGTCGCATCACTTATCACAGACCTTGACAAGCACAGCGCTGACGGTGAAGCTCTCGACATGATGAAGCTGCGGTTGCAGATGGCGAAATCATCTGTGAAAAAATATCAGGCGGCAGAGAGATACATCTGCACAGATGGCAGAGCGCACGGTCTGTTCCAGTTCTCCGGCGCAAACCGCACGCAGCGATGGGCAGGGCGCGGCATTCAGTTACAGAATCTACCGCAGAACCATATTGCAACACTTGACGAAGCCCGTGATCTCGTGAAGCTCAGCTGCTTTGACATGATCGAGGTACTGTACGGAAACACACCGGATATCCTGTCACAGCTTATCCGCACCATGCTGATACCGAAAGACGGCTGTGAATTCATCGTAGCTGACTTCTCTGCTATTGAAGCCCGTGTTCTTGCATGGCTTGCCGGAGAGCAATGGCGGCTGGATGCATTCAAAGCCGGACAGGACATTTACTGTGCATCGGCATCGCAGATGTTTGGTGTGCCTGTGGTGAAACACGGCATTAACGGCGAACTTCGGCAGAAAGGTAAAGTCGCAGAGCTTGCCTGCGGATACGGCGGCGGTTCCGGCGCTCTCATTTCTATGGGCGCACTGGATATGGGACTGAAAGAGGACGAGCTGCCGGACATCATTTCAAGCTGGCGTGATGCAAATCCAGAGATCGTGAAATTCTGGTATGCTGTCGAGAAGGCAGCCATTGAGACCGTCAAGGATCACAATGACAGATCTGTCGGTCGCATCGGATTTCAGTTTTCAGCAAATACACTGTGGATCGTGCTTCCGTCAGGACGCAGGCTTGCCTACATCAAACCAAAATTACAGCCGAACCGTTTCGGTCGCATGGCACTGACCTTTGAAGGACTCGGTGCAAACAACAAATGGACACGCGGCGAGACCTACAGCGGAAAGCTGACGGAGAATATCACGCAGGCGACCGCCCGTGACCTTCTTGCAGAAGCAATGCGCCGGATGGAGATTGCAGGGCTTGGCATTGTCGGCCATGTGCATGATGAGGTCATTCTTGAAGTGCTGAAAGGACAATACACGGTCGATGATGTGTGCGATATCATGAACCGGAATCCGGCATGGGCGGACGGTCTGCCGCTGTCCTCTGCCGGATATACAGGCAATTATTATTTCAAAGACTAGGAGGATTTTTCTATGAAACAGGGACGAGCATTACCGGAGATGCTGACAGAGCTTCAGCGTCAGAATGCAGCAAAGCAGGACTATATCGGTGCAGCGGAGGCGTTCCGTCTGGACGAGGACGGCAGCACCTTCCGCATCGGAGACGATCACAGCTTCGGTACAACGCAGCTTTTCCATCGTCAGGTAGCATCGGCACTCGGCATCCCCGCAAGGTATTATGACATGATGCAGAAACAGAAGCCGGAGCTTCTTGCAGATAATGTGAACGCATGGTTCTCCGACAAAGGCAACAGCTACATGGTCAGAACTCTGGATTACGGCAGCGGACAGGTTGCGAGAGCCTTGCTGTCTGACCGCTACCGCCGTATTGATAACCTTGAAATTGCTTCGGCTGTCCTCCCGATCTTCGCCGGACAGGAAGGCATGGAGGTCATGAGCTGCGAGGTCACGGAGAATAAACTGTATCTGAAAATTGTCAATCATCGTCTGGAAATGGCTTGTGTCGGTGACCGTGTGCAGGCAGGCGTCATCATCTCCAATTCGGAGGTTGGACTCGGTGCTGTGTCTGTTCAGCCGCTTGTCTATACACTTGCCTGCACCAACGGCATGGTGGTCAACAGTATGGGCGAACGCCGTACCCATGTGGGCAGGGCGGCGAAAGCACTGGAAGACAGTTTCAATATCTACACCGATGAAACACTCGAAGCCGAAGATAAGGCATTCATGCTGAAACTCCGTGATACCACAATGGCAGCGATTGAAGAGGCTCGTTTCGCTCAGATCGTCGGTGTATTGGAGCAGAGTCACGGCGCAAAGATCACTGGCAGAGTGCAGGATGTCATCGAACTGACCGGCAAGGCATACGACCTGAATCAGCCGGAACAGGACAGCATTCTGAACTATCTCATCAAGGGCGGAGACCTCTCCCTCTACGGCTTGAGCAATGCCATCACACGCGCTTCGCAGGATGTAGACTCCTACGACAGAGCCACTGCGCTGGAAGGCATCGGCTGGCAGGTGGCGACCATGCCGAAAACACAGTGGAAGGAGATCAACGCATGAGCAGAACCTGGAAAGACAGAAAAGGATATAAAACACGCAGAAAACGACACGGATATCCTGTGCCGGAAATCTGCAATTACACACGCGGCAGCTATGAAGATTATGACCACAGCGATGAGGAACTGTATGTCGATGACCAGTGCTGCGAGAACTGCCGCTTTTGCGGATCTTGCCGCCATACACCGTTCCCGTCGGGCTGGTGCGAATACTGGAAGGACGGCAGACATTGAGAGAGTATGTTGTCGAGAACGAGTTTGTCAAGGCGGTAAAAGCGGCAGGCGGTGCGGCATATAAGCTGACATCGCAGACCGCAAACGGACTGCCGGACAGACTCGTTCTGTTTCCGGCGGCAAAGACAATCTTCGTAGAGCTGAAAGCACCGGGCAAGATGATGCGACCGCTGCAGCGGAAAAGACGGTATCAGCTTATGAAGCTCGGCTTTCCTGTGTTGTGTATAGACAGGATGCCGCAGATCAAGCCGTTCATTACTGCTGCTTTGTCATGGACTCCCGGCACTGCATTTCCGGAGGGTATCGGTGCGAAGATACCAGATTTGGAAATCGCATCTTTGCCGGCGGAGCATTCTGATCTTGAGGATTTCGGTGAGACTCTCGAACCCATCGATCCGGAGGATTTGATGGGATTCTATGAACTTGACGAGGACGGTGATGATAGTTGAAGTTTGTACCGCATGACTACCAAAGCTACTGTATCGAATATATCAAAACACACATCATCTCCGCCTTATTCTTGGATATGGGACTTGGCAAGACGGCTGTCACACTGACGGCGCTCCGTGACCTCATGTTCGATGAACTGAAAGTCAGCAAAGTTCTCGTAATCGCTCCTCTTAGAGTCGCCCGTGATACATGGCCGTCTGAGGTGAAGAAGTGGGATCACCTGACCGAGCTTGAAATCTCTGTCATTGTAGGCTCTGCGAAGGAACGCACTGCGGCGGTGAATCACAACGCCTTCATATACATTGTCAATCGTGAGAATGTAAAGTGGCTTGTAGAGTATTACGAGAAGAACGGTCTTCGCTGGGATTACGATATGATCGTCATTGATGAACTGTCTAGTTTCAAAAACTACCAGTCGCAGCGTTTCAAATGGCTACGGAAAGTGCGCCCATTCGTAAAACGATGGGTAGGGCTGACGGGTACACCGACCTCCAACGGTCTCATGGACTTATGGGCGGAGATCGGTATCCTTGACGGCGGTGAGAGACTCGGACGGTTTATCGGCAGATTCCGTGAAAGCTACTTTAAGCCCGGCAGCATGAATCCGAGTACGGGTGTGGTTTTCTCATATACACCCCGTCCCGGCGCAGAGGAAGAGATCTATAACAAGATTTCGGATATCACCATTTCCATGAAAGCACTGGACTATCTGGATATGCCGGACTGCGTGTATGTCAATCATGAGGTCGAGATGAATGCGGCGGAGCGAAAGCTCTACGATCAGTTAAAGCATGACCTTATCATTCCGCTTGAGGACGGTGACATTGACGCCGCCAACGCTGCGAGTCTCAGTAATAAGCTCCTTCAAATGGCAAACGGCGCAGTCTATGACGAAAACAAGGAAGCCCGTGTTATTCATCAGCGGAAGCTCGAAATGCTCGAAGACCTGATTGAAGCCGCCAACGGACAGCCTGTGCTGATCGGATACTGGTTCAAGCATGACCGCACCCGCATTATGGAGTATCTCAACTCCTGCGGATATGTTCCGAGAGACATCAAGGACAGCGCTGACATCACAGATTGGAATGACGGAAACATCCCGGTCGCACTCATACACCCTGCATCCGCAGGACACGGACTCAATATCCAGTCCGGCGGTCACATCATGATCTGGTTCGGGCTGACATGGAGTCTGGAACTGTATCAGCAGACCAACGCCCGACTGTGGCGGCAGGGACAGCAGCACACCGTCACCATCCACCATATCGTAACAAAAGACACTGTGGATGAAGATGTGCTGTCAGCTCTCGCCAATAAGGATGTGACGCAGGAAAAGCTGATCGCAGCAGTCAAGGCAAGATTATAGGATCATACTCTTTGTATGATCCGGACTTATATGACGACAAAATGACGGCAAAACGGCGACAAATCGGTTACGCCGCATTATTTCGGAGGTGAAATCTTATGGCTCGTAAAAACAATCGCATGAAAACAGAATACCACAGAGGTCTCGGCTTTGATCCGAGAAAATATATCACTGCGCCGGTGCAGCGTACCTCTTATGTTCTCCCAGACCGCACACCGCAGCGAGGCGACATCTGGTTTGCAAATCTCGGCACACACCCCAATTCCAGTGTGCAGTCTGGCACTCGTCCTGTTGTCATCATTTCCAACGACATCGGAAACTGCCATGCTGACACTGTCAATGTGATCCCGATGACAAGGCATCTGAAAAAACCGGAGTTGCCTTGCCATACACAGCTTGATCCGCACAGTGTCATCGGCGGCAGTCAGCTTCTCGCACCGTCTATGGTTCTGGCGGAGCAGCTCACAACTATCAGCAAGTATGCGCTGAGAACCTTCGCAGGGCATATTTCCGATGACGAGGCAATGAACCGCATCGAGATCGCTGTTCTGTCACAGTTCGCTTTGGAAAGGAGCGTGTCCGAATGCCTGTAAATTTTGTCAATATCCCGGATGTGCTGAAGCAGACGGCATCCTTCTGTGTCTGGAAGATGGAGAAACGCAGCGGCAGACCGACCAAAGTGCCGTATAATCCCCGTACTGGAGCGATGGCGAAAACCAACGATCCGTCCACCTTTGCAGACTTCAATACAGCGATGAAATCCTATGCCATTGGCGGCTGGGACGGTATCGGCTATCGTGTCAGCGAGGGCATCGGTGCAATTGATATCGACCACTGTATCCGTGAGGACGGCAGTCTCAATGATGTCGCTGCATCAATCCTCGGTATCTTCCCCGATGCTTATTTTGAGAAATCTCCCTCCGGCACAGGACTGCGCGGATTCTTCCGACTCTCCCCGGATTTTGCCTACGATAAGACCGTGTATTACATCAACAACCGCAAGCACGGTCTGGAGGTCTATCTTCCCGGCGTGACGAACCGCTTTGTTACCGTTACCGGCGATATGTTCCGAAACGGCGCAGTCACCCGAAATGACGATGCCTTGCGCACACTGCTTGACACCTTCATGAAACGCAGCACCCGTGTATCTTCCAAGACAGTCGAGCCTGTGTCCTATCTCGATGATGACGGTGTTATCGCACACGCATCTGCATCGGAATCCGGCGATAAGTTCAAGGCTCTGTACGAAGGTCGCTGGGAGGAAGGTTACGATTCGCAGTCTGATGCAGATATGGCACTTGTGTCTATCCTTGCCTTCTGGTGCGGCAATGTGGAGGAGCAGATCGACCGGATCTTCCGTACCTCCGGCTTGATGCGTGACAAGTGGGATCGTATGACCGGCGACAGCACCTATGGGCAGATCACGATTCGTAATGCTGTGTCCACCAACGGCGAGATCTACACGCCCATCATGAACGGTTCCGCAGAGGACGATTTTGAAACTCTGGATGACGATGAGGAAGAATCTGAGGTGCTGACCTTTGAGCCTGACCTTTCCCACATCACACTCACCATCGAGGAAATGCGGCCGCACACAAAGCCCCGCTATCAGCGTGATGAGATCGGTATCGGATATGCGTTTGCCGATTACTTCAAGCCCATCGCACGATTTGACCGGGAGCGTGGCATCTGGTATGTCTATGACGGGAAGGTCTGGCAGCCGGATGAGAATGCGCTCGCCGTGGCAGAGCTTGCGAAGATCCTCGCTGACAGGCTGTATTCTTTTGCACTCCAGATCACTGACGAGGATACCCGAAACCGTTATATCAAGCGTGTGCAGAAGCTCCAGATGCGAAAGAATCGCCGCACGATGATCGAGGATGCAAAGTCGGTCTATCCGGTATCCCACACTGTTTTTGACCGAAATACTGATCTGTTCAACTGCCAGAACGGTACGCTGAACCTCACCACAGGTGAATTCCGCCCGCACGATCCGGCGGATTTTCTGACCATGATGTCAGGCATCACCTATGATCCGGATGCATCCTGTCCGAGATGGGAGCAGTTCATCTCTGAGGTCATGTGTAACGATGCTGACCTTGCGCTGTATCTTCAGAAGGCACTCGGATATGCGCTCACTGGTGATACCTCACTGGAATGCCTGTTCATTCTTTACGGCGCAACTAGCCGAAACGGTAAAGGCACCACGATGGAGACATTTCTCAAAATCATGGGTGACTACGGCAAGACCTCCAACCCTGAGATGCTGTCTACGAAATTCGGCAGTACCAATGCATCCGGACCATCTGAGGAGATCGCCCGTCTTGCAGGTGTGCGTTTCGTCAATATCTCCGAGCCGGAGAAGAAGATCACCTTCAATGCGGCTCTGGTAAAGAGAATGACAGGTAATGATACGCTGAATGCGCGTTTCCTGCATGAGAATTCTTTTGATTTCCGCCCGAACTTCAAGATTTTCATCAATACCAACTACAAGCCGTCTGTATCAGATATGACACTTTTTTACTCCTGCCGTCTGAAGCTCATCCCGTTCAAGCGGCATTTTGAGGAACATGAGCAGGATAAAGGTCTCAAGGGATTCTTCAGTCTCCCTGAGTCACAGTCTGCCATCTTCAACTGGTGCTATGCAGGGTACAAGCTGTTCCGCAAGCAGGGACTTGATGATCCGGCGGCAGTTACGGAGGCAACCAAGGAGTATCAGGATGAGTCTGACCGCATCGGGCAGTTTGTGGATGCGTGGCTCGAAGAAGGTGAAGCATTCGAGGAGCGTACCTCTGCGGTGTATAACATCTATGGGCAGTGGTGTGAGAAATATGGCTATCGTAAGGAGAACAGCACCAATTTCAAGAATGCAATCCAGCGCTTCTTCCCTATCGTGCGAAAACGCCCCAGTGACGGCAGCGGAGGACCTACAACCATGCTTGTCGGCTGCCGTTTTCTGAAACAGGAAAAGGGCGAGGTGGATAAGCCGGAGGAGTTTGCCGCTTTGGAGTGAGTCTATCGGTTCAGTTTGAAAGGCAGTGAACGATAGAATTTCCCCAATTCTACGCACTTTTTGACTGTTGTAGCAGTCTGTAGCAAGTTTTTTTGGTCTTTATTATATATACATCTCTTTATATATATTACTATATTTACTTGCTACATCTTGCTACAGATATAAATAAATAATAAAAA